>TARA_R110001599_G_scaffold119264_9_pt1 | contig 29803 bp, 24 predicted proteins | sample TARA_R110001599 | Tara Oceans TARA_R110001599 (sample SAMEA4398360) | marine metagenome | biome: Polar Biome; feature: [MES] marine water layer (ENVO:01000295) within the mesopelagic zone...; material: water (ENVO:00002006), including particulate matter (ENVO:01000060) such...
CCTAAATTTTATGGCAGGTTTTAAAGCACCAAGCCTAATTTTCTATTAATGTTCTCTAGTTGTTAAGGTAACTACTTACGGCTGATGCTCTTGATGTGGCATGAGACATCAAGGTGTTGACAGCACTTTGAAAGTCACCGCTGTTATTCAAAAAGGTGTAGCCATTTAATTCAGTTGTCGCATAAGGCTCTACCAATGTGGAATAGGTGCTGTATTTGGCCTGTACAGTACTTGTACTAAAAGGACCTGAAATCACTTCGGCAACGTAGGCATCGTATTTTGCCTTATAGACATCATCCGCATACAAGTAACCTATCAATGGCCAGCTAGAGGCATTTAATCCTGAGAAATTTAGTGGAAGACTACCTTGCTGATTACCTGTTTGTAGGGCTTCATTATGGTCCCATGGTATCCAAGTCAATTTATCCGTGTCCGGATTGTTGTATAAGAAATAATTGTGCGTCATTCTACCATAGGTATCCCAGTTTTGAATGATGGTATTTACAGCCAGGTATTTTAAAAATACATCCGTATCTAAAATTTCTTCAAGGTTTGATCTCCAGGCTGCTGGATCACTTGTTCTTGATTCGTCATGCAAAATGGCTAGGAGGCTTGCTACATCATAAAAATCCGCTTCATCCTCATTGTTTTTCTTCACATATTCATCCTCATCATAAGTTCCTGCTGCAAAACTTGCCGCATCACCATCTGGTTTGTATAGGTTTCCATTCTCATCAGAAAACTGAGTGTCCAATACGGTATCGTCTACTTCTTCAACTAAGGTGTACAGTCCAAAATAGACGGGTCCATCTCCATGATCTACATACACCGTATAAAAAGCAGTATGTGAAGCAGCCAAGCCAGCATCTCTGAATATCTCAGTAGCCACTTTTTCCCTCAACATGGACTTGTCATTGTAATTGTTTTTGAGGCTTAGTTTTTTAAAGCCAAAAAATCTTTGGTTTTTAATCTGTGGGTAATCGTCCTCAAACTCATCAAAATCAAGTTTAAAAGACAACTTTAAAATACCTGATTGCCAGCTACTTTGTAAGCTTGAATTTCCTTTAAAGCGGACACCTACCCTATACCACTCTTTATCCTCATAAAAGATCTCTGCAGGTACAAAAACAGGATCCTCTTCGGCAAAGCTACTACCTCCGCCTCCAAATCCACCACCGGGACCACCGCCGCCAGCACCACCACGGGAACCGAAAGTGCCATACAAATCAGTCATATCGTCTAGCATTGTCTGCCAACGATCTTCGGTGATTACAATATCCAACCTTTTTACAGCTTGATCTTCAAATACCTCATCAAAGTTAAGATCTGCATCCTTGCTGTGTGTTGCCTCGGTCCAATCAGTAGCCTCAAAATCCGTATCATCGAAGATTACCTGTTCTTCATCATCGTCCTCTTCGATTATATCTTCAACTTCATCCATACAGGATGCCATCGTGAAAATGAAAAATAATAGGTACAGGTATTTGGAATACCGTATCAAAGGAAGTTTTTCTCGCTTAATCATAATAGTATTAATTAACGTTATAGTATTTGGAGGAAATCGAAAAAATTGTCAATTGCCCGATGACCTATTTCTTTTTTCTAGTCCTATCTAATTATTGTCTTGGTCCCCCTTGTGGTCTGTTGCCACGTTTCTTTCTGTTTTCAATGTATTTCTCCAATTGATTTTCGGTTAAAGTGGCTTCCAATTCTTCTTCCATTTTTTTTCTGGATTCCTGAGCCGAAGAACGATCCTTTAGGGCATCTGCATATTTTTCATGTATGACTTCCCATTCACTTACCTGCTCTTTGGATAGACTCAATTCTTTGGTGGCCATTTTGATCATTTCTTCTACGGAAGGTGGTTCTGGCCTTTGGCCTCTTTGCCCTTGAGCATAAGACAATGAAGTAAGGGCTACCATGGCGATCATTATTAGTATCTTTTTCATAAAAATGTTGTTTTCTTTTTCTCTTTAGACGCAGGTATTGCAGCGATCCCTCTTAGAGGGGGGATTTTTTTTAATTTGACTTCAATTTTATTATAAAACGAAATAGAAAAGAGGTGAATTATCCGGCATAACTATTTGAATATATATGGGTTATGATTTATGGAGACCAGGTTAAAAAGATTTTGCAAAAGACCAAAAAAAATTGTGGGACTTATAGGAAGGGGTATTTCAACGGGTATATTATTTTGTTCCAATAATATATAATTTTAAAAAAGTCATCAGGGTTACAAACTCCTAAGCGCAGCCAAATGAATAGGTATGATGGATAGGTAATCCTATGGATTCGACTTCGCAAGGCCGCTGGGATTTTAGTTTAAAAAATTAATTCCTCCCGACAAAGGTCGGAAGGAATTATTAAGGGAAAGTCCTGCTATCCAAGGCTGTAATTGTAGAAAGACTGGGACAAAATCTCCATATTCCCCCTTAAAAGAGAGATTTTGTACTTTTAGGACTGACGAATTCTATACGCAATACTGAACTTTAGCAATTAATTTCCTGCCTTTATATAGGCCCAACCTTGTTCTTGTTTTATAATGATTTCTGCAAGGCCAGATGGAACGGTAATGGCTCCGTCCACCAAGTCTTCTTTGCTTGCCTTAGCCCTGCGCATAGTGTTCTCACAAGCAGCAAATACCACTCCCCTGCTTTGTAGTTTAGCTATGCCCTCTAAAACCTGGCTCTTTTCTTTCAAAACCATTGGCAGCGCACCACTGTGGCAAACCACCTCTATTTCAGCATTAGGCAAAGCTTTCAAGATATTGTTTAGCTGAGCTATGGCTTTATTTTGGTCAGCAACTTCTCCTTTGGTGACCTGAAAAACAACGTGATGAACTTTTTGATCTACCACTTGTGCCTTAACTAAGAAAGAGCTACTCATCAAAAGTACAAACAGCGTTAGATGAATGAATTGTTTCATGATTTTCCTATTTGTTCAAATATAAGGTTTTTTTACATTTGAATTTATGCACTCACTTTCTTTTTGGGCTTTACGGCTTCTACCAAATCCTCGAAAATCATGTATAAACAAGGTACAATTACTAAAATAATTGCGGTAGCGAAAATGATACCAAAGCCTAAAGAAATGGCCATAGGAATTAATTGGAAAGCCTGACTGGATGTTTCTAGAATTATAGGTGTTAGGCCACCAAAGGTAGTCAGCGTTGTCAATACTATAGGGCGAAAACGCCTTACCCCTGCTTCGTGGATGGCTTCATAAGCCGATAAATCCCTCCTGTTTTTATTGGCATAGTCGATCATGATCAAAGAGTCATTTACAACCACACCAGACAAGGCAATTACTCCCATTAAACTTACTAAGGACAAATCATAGCCCAATAGAATATGTCCGATTACAGCTCCTACAATGCCAAAAGGAATGGCAAGCATGATTATAATGGGTTGCGAATAACTACCCAAAGCAATGGTCAAAAGACAAAAGATCAATAGCATGGCAATGATAAATCCAGACCACAAAGCATCCGTGGATTCCCGCATTTCCGCTTGACTTCCTTCATAAGTCCAGGCAATACCTGGAAAATCAGCACGCAATTGTGGCAATACTCGCTCATTTAAAGCCTTTAGCACTCGAGTTTGTGCTGCTGCAGGTTCCACATCCATGCCCACATTGACCACTCTTTTGCCATCTCTCCGGTTAATATTTGTAAAGGTTTCCCCTTCTTTAATGCGCACTACATCCAATAAGGGAATAGCAGTACCATCAGGTGCCTGAATAATAAAATCCTCCAGGTAATTAATGTCTTTTCGCTCCTCCAGGGGCAATTTCACCCTTACTTCAAATTCATTGATACCCCGAAGTTGCCGCATAGCCAAGGCACCAAAAAAGGCATCACGAATCTGTTGGCCTACAATATTGGGTGTAAGTCCAAGGTTTCGACCCTCGGGTAGCAATTCAAAGCCCAACTGAAGTTTGCCTTTGTTATAGTTGTCACTCACATCTCTTGTTTCTGTAAAGGTTTGCACCCGTTCCAAAAATGCCTGGCTTGCCCGCTCTAAAACGTTGATATCAGGGTGACTCAAATCTACACTGATATCCTGTCGGGCACCTCCTGGTCCACGTTCCGCCTCAAAATTGATTTGGTCAACGCCCTTAATGTCTCCAATATTTTCGCGCCAAAGTGCGATCAGTTCTTTTGGACTCATGTCCCGCTGGTCTGGTGGTTTCATCACTATTTCCACGTCAATAAAATCCTTTCCCCGTACATTGGTTTTGACCCCGTAAGCCACTTCGTAGAGGTTATAAGTTTCAAACATTTTGTGGGTATTGTTAGTGATTTCTACGGCCACCTTTGCTGCCTGATCATTCGTAGTCCCTACAGGCAGCCTTACTGCGGCCTCAATCTCATCTGCAGCCACTTCAGGCATTAGCACCATGCCCATGTGATCACTGTAACCAAAACCTCCTACTAGAATCAATAGTGAAACGGCCCCAGAAAATGTGAGATAACGATTTCGCAGGCATAGGTCAAGAAAAGGCTTGTAATAGGTATTGATAAAACGGTTAAACCCAGATGCAATAGCTCCCTGCCATGTTTCTAACTTTTTTACCCAGGGATGCTTCTTTTCTTTGGGTGGCTTGGTTACATGAGAGGGTAAAATGAATAGGGCTTCCAATAAGGAAACAAAAAGTACTACTATTACTACAACAGGTAATGGCCACCAATATTTTCCTGTTTCTCCTGGTATGAAAAGTAGCGGCACAAATGCCATGATGGTGGTTAGCACACTTACGATAACGGGTTTTGAAACATCTTTGGCCCCTAATATAGCCGCATCCATATGCGAGTAACCTTTTTGTCGGTACTCATAAATGTTTTCTCCCACAACAATGGCATCATCTACCACAATTCCCATAACAATCAAAAAGCCAAACATGGAAATCATGTTGACACTAATTCCTACGGCTGGAAGAAAAATCATGGCTCCTACAAAGGATATGGTCATGCCCATCATTACCCAAAAAGCCAAGCGATACTCCAAAAACAAACCTAGAATAACAAGTACTATTATTATAGCCATGAGCCCATTTTCAGTAAGCAAAGAGAGTCTTTCCCGAAAATCTTCTGCTCTATTGCTTTCGATTCGTACTTGTACGCCTGGAGGCAAACTAGGCCTAAACTCCTCTAGTATATCTTTTACGGTAGCCTCTATATCCAGAGGCGATTGATTACCAATCCGAAAGACTTCCAGGTCTACCGTATTTTGCTGTTCAAATTGACCGTTAAACCCCACTTCCTCAAAGCCATCTCGTATACTGGCAATATCCCCTAAAGTAACTGTAGAGCCGGATTCGGAAGATATGATATCTATGGTTGAAAATTCTTCAGCCACCAGTTTCCGCTCTTCCATTCTTAAGAGAATTTCCCCAGAAAGCGTCTCTATAGATCCAGCCGGAATGTCTCGACTTGAATTTTCAATCAAGTCAGCCACCTGCCCCAAGGTGAGGTTGTATTTTAACAGTGTATTTCTTGGGATCTCCACATGTGTTACAAAATCAGGCACATTGCCGATTTCAACTTGGGTGATCTGATCATCACTAAGAAGCCTTGTTCGCAATCTTTCGGCTAAAATCCTAAGCGTCCATACATCCACATTGCCATAAATCCCTACCTGCATCACGTCCATTTGTTGATTTTGAAGGACAATTTGAGGTCTTTCAATGTCATCGGGAAAAGTCTGAATTCTGCTTACCGCTTGATTAATATCCTGAAGTGCCTTCATGCGGTCTGTACCAGGTATTAGCCAGATTTCTACAGTTCCTGAACCCTCATCAGCCTGGGAAATAATTTCTTTAATGCCTTGAACTTCTCTGACCTTTTCTTCAACCGGCAAGACAATACCTTGTTCCACCTCCTCTGGGGCAGCTCCTGGGTATACCACAGATACTTCCACTATGTCCAGTTGAAACTGTGGGAAAACTTCTTTTTGGATGGAATACATGGTGTAAACTCCTCCAAACAGTAAGATTACCATCAGCAAATTGGTGATGATTGGTCTTCTAGCCATAAAGGCAATGGCGCCTGTTTCAGTTTCTAGGTTTTTAGGTTCCTGCATGGTTTTAACTATTTATCAGGGTCCAAACGAAGCGGTGAACCATCAACTACAGTGGCAAGATCTGTTGCCACCACTTGGTCGTTGGCAGACAAGCCCTCATTGATATAAGCAAAATCCTGGTCCTCAAAGAGGATGTTGACATTACGTATGTTCAATTTACCTTCTTGAATGACCCAAACGGAATTCCCAGGTCGTATGTATTGACGTTCAAGTCGGGTGACATCTACTAATTCGCGGGCTTCAATTTGTACTTCTACAAAGGTTCCAATGATCAAGGGAGGTTTATTTGGATTGGGTGTTCTTCGCAATAATGGATCAGCAATGCGAATAATTACTCGGGCTAATCGAGTTTGATTGTCCAAGGCTCCAACCAATCTTGATACATGCCCTTCGCGAAACTGTCCTGGCTCCCAAGCCGCTGGATGTACAATTTTTACTGGGGAACCTGTTCCACCAACCTCTTCCCCTATAGACAACCAGTTTACTTTGGAAAGAGGTATATTGGCCATTACCCAATATTCATCAATCCCTACCAAACGCCCCAAGTCTGAGCCAGGAGTGATTTGAGATCCTAGATTTACATTTCGTGACAATATATGCGCATCAAAGGGTGCCCTAATTCCCGCTCGCTCTAAATTTAATTCCGCTTGGTTTACCGCAGCTTCAGCAGCTTCCACATTGGCTTTTGCAGCTAACAGTTGAGGTTTCCTAAGAACCAAGTTCTGATTTTTGGATGTCAACTCATCTCCAATTAATTCATAATCTTTTAGCGCAACATCCTGACGGCCCAGCTCAACTTCGTAATCCGATTGGGCCAAGGATAAATCACTTTTCCTCAATAGAAGAGTATTTTTATAATCAGCAGGATTGATTTGTAATAACAGCTCACCCTTTTTCACATAGGCACCAGGAAGGAACTGTTTAGCAATGCCTGTGATTTCTCCACCTACCTGATTGCTTAAGGAAATGTCGGTAGCTGGTTGAACAATGCCTGTTGCCACGATGGTAGGTGTAAAATCACCCTGCTCCGCTTGTACCACATCCACTAACATGGCAGTAGTTTTTGAGGCTCCTTCCATTTCAGCCTCTGGTGCTGTCCAGAAAAAGAGCATAGCGATTAGGACACTACCAATCAATAATCCCAGGCTTATCAATATGGTTTTTTTCTTAGTCATTTTGTCGGGATTGTGTTTTCATTCATGCTAAATTCCTCCTCGTTTTCAATGGGCGTTTGGAATCCCCCTGCAAGGGAGCGGTAAAGGGAAACCCTGTACAAAAGCAAGTTCAATTTTTCTGTGACCATTTCTCTTTTCAATTGCTGCATCTGATCCAATGTGACCAGCACATCAAGGTAGGCAATGGACCCATTGAGATATTCAACCCGCAGTTGTTGAAATGTCCGTTCGGCAAGGTTCAGTTGCTTTTCAAGGTTTTTGATAATTTCTTTTTGAAGACTTTCACGAACCATTGCATCTTCCACCTCCTGAAGGGCTTGTAAAATGGTTTGACCATACTCTTGAACCTGTTGTTCTCTAAAAGCTTCTGCTTGTTTCTTTTCGGCATTTAATCTTCCACCGTAAAAAAGTGGCATCAATAAGCTACCTGTTAAAGATGCTGCCTGAGATTCCACCAAGTTGGTAAGTGTATTGGATCTTAAGGCCCCGGTAAGGTTGAAAGAAAGTCTTGGATAAGTATTGCTAATCGCTACTGCAACCTCCCTGTCGGCAGCCTGCATGCGATTAAAACTGCTTTGAATGTCAGGGCGTCTATTGATCAATTCCATGGGTAAACCAGCGTCAGGAATGGAATTTAGACTTGGTAATTGGCTGTCTCTGTCTGGAGCAACTAAAAGCTTGCCTGGCGCGATGCCAAGCAATACGGCAAGCCTGTTTCTTAATGTTTTCACCTCCATTTGTACAGAAAGCGCTTCTTCTTTGGTGTTTTCAATCAGCTGTTCCTGACGAAGAATGTCAACACCTCTTACCTGCCCGCTCGCAAACCGCGCTCGGATCAGTGCCAACACTTGTTGGTTGTATTTTGTTTGTTCTTGAATCAATTTCAGTTGTTCTTGAAAAGCTTTAATGGAAAACCAAGTCAACGAAACTTCTCCAGCTATGGTAATGGCAAGGGTTTGGTAATCTAGGTAACTTGCCATTAAACGATTTTCTGCTGCTAGCTTACTTTGCTTTACTCTTCCCCAAAGATCTACCTCGTAACTTGTTCGCAAAGACAATTGAGTGTTTTCTCCCCCTACAAAATCAGGAGCAGGTCTACTTGCGCCTCCCTGTAGTTCTAAAAACACTTGAGGAACTCTCTGAGAGGAAATTATGGCAACATTACTGGCTTCTTGTGCGACCTGAAACCAAGAGCTTTTCAATTCTAGATTGTGAGCTATAGCAGTATCTATCAATGCATTTAATTGGTTATCCTTAAAAGCAGCCCACCAGTCGGTTTCAAGTTCAGAAGCTCCTGTTGGAAGAGAAAAACTTTCCGGGAGCTCCACAGGAACATCTCTTGTAGTGACTTTATTTCCACATGACAAGGTTAGCCAAAATATCCCAATGCAGCACATGATAAAGGGATAGGAAGACTTTCTGAAGGCACCTGAAGTACTAATAAAAGGAAAGTTTAATGATTGATTACAATTCAAAAGGTATTGGGTTTTTTTTGAAGATAACAAAAAACAGTTGGTATGCAAAGTCAACTATTTCTTTTAACTATATAACTATTTACAATTAAAAATGTTTTATGGCCAATAGTTAACCTAAATGTCCTATTATTGGATCTAAAATGCTTTTCACTTCTTTATTGTGAACTCATCTTTACAAACCAGGTTAACAAAAAAATAGAATAAAACCACTTCCCTTAAAAATGAAAATACTTTACCCCTGGCTACAGTCAGTACGGAGAAATCCTATAATATTATTCGGGATTTAAACATTTTTGGAAAAACACAGGTCATTAACTTCAATACAAGCCAGTACACAAAGTATTTAATTCTTCAGCAAGTTTTCAATAAAAATTCCGCATTGCTGGTTTGATGCACAAGCCAAATCTCAGCATGGAGGTATATTGATTATAATCATAAAGGTTTTCTCCATAGCCATTGTACCATTGCAGGAAAAGGTATTGGTTGGCTGAGGGAACAGGTTTGTAGTTTAACTCTACAATGGTGTTGACGGCATTGAATTTTTTGGTTGGATTGAGCACCAGGCTTGCCCAAAAATTATCATTGTAACTGCGGTAATTGAGTGCCAATAATCCATACCCCCTATATCGAAAAAGATCTTTGTTTTCATCTCCCAAAACTCCAGCCCATATTTTTCCTTGAAGAGAAATACTAGGATTGTAAAAATACACTCCTGAAAGCGTAATGAAATTCCAACTTCTGGAATATATGGAATCCAGCCCATTTGATTCATGTTCAAAAGAAAGCGCAACACCTCCCCTTAACTCTTTATTACTTAATACAGGCCTGATCAAGGTTATACCTGGATTGTAATTGTTATCAGCGAAAGGAGAAGAATTTTCATAAATATCCCAAAATGATTTCTGGGTATACGTGAGCAACAAGGAAGTTCGGAAGGGCAATCTGGACTTGGTCAGTCGCTGACTAATACTAATCTGGTATTTGGCATCCGCTGTTTGCTTGTTGATTTCCTTATTTGTTGGCACCCCTGTAATAAAATAATTGTCCCTGAACATCCCAAAGCTAGGTTGAGCATCATAAAGTTCTAAAAATTCCTCTTCTGATATTTTAAGGTAATTAATCCTCCTGAAATCATAACTACTGGTATCAATTTGTTCTTCCCACATGGATTGTAGTTCCCTGATTTGGGCGTTGGTGGTCAGGGAAAATGAGAATAGAAAAAATAGAAGGACGAACCCATTTTTGGTTGACTTCCTACAGTTTATGAATTCAATCAAATTTAATATAGGTTTGGTGAAAAATGGATTTTAAATGCTTGCCCATTAATTGCTTAGTAGCCTTTTACCAAACTTAAGCAAAACCTGTGGTATGAAAATCAAATAATAAGGATTTTAGAGATTTTGCTTAAATACTTCACATTTTTAATTGAATGTTTAGAGATTATCACTTTGATTGAGGGTGCAAACTTTCGGAAATAAGTTAGAAGCAATACCATTATTAAAAATCTGACCTTTAAACCCGAAAAATGCATTAGACATTCTATTACATGCTGAAATCGCTTTAAAATCAGCCCTTCGTTGCTGTTTTCAATTTCACCATAACGGTGTTATGCTAAAATCTCCAAACAGTCTGATTGTCTTGCGATTGCAACACTTCCCGTAAACACGGGACGGGCTTCACCCCTGACATTGTCAGGGCGGAGAAATCCTAATACATAATCCGGGTTAAAGCTTAAAGAATGCTTATAATCATTTATCATTCAAAAAAAAAAGCCTTGCCAATAATAAAGGCAAGGCTAATGATTGTATTTATAGTTTAATTCTTAATTATTCCAAGGCTTGGCATTTTTAGCCTTTGGGCCTGTAGTTCTAGGTTTATTTGAAACCAGTTCTATCTGTTGAAAATTTTGTTTCTCGCCTTTCCAAGCCTTTTCATTTTTTGCGCTTGGTCCTTGAAGCTTATCCGAAGTATCCACAGTATACACTTTTTTAGGTGTGGTATTATCGGATTTTTGCCAAGGCTTGTAATTTTTTGCAGCAGGACCCTTTAGGTCATTTCTATCCTGAGCAAAACTAAACGTAGCAATTGTCATAAATGCGAAGGCTAACAGTATACTTTTCATTTGGATTTTGTTTTTCGTTAATTTCTAATGTCTAGTAAAATTAACGCCAAACAAGGGTCATAGATACTCTAAGAAAATTGGTAAATTGTAGTAATGCTAAATACTGAGATAAAACATCCGTATTAATACGTATATTTTATAATAACTTTAGTTGAGAGGCCTTATTGATCAGTTCAGGAGTATTTTTAACTTCAAGCTTTTTCATCATATTGTTCCGATGGGTCTCGACGGTACGGGTACTTATGAAGAGGTTTTGGGCGATTTCTTTGGTTGTATGTCCCTCTGCGATCAGTTTTAGAATTTCCATTTCTTTGGGAGACAGTTTCTTGGGGCTGACCCCTTCAAGAGACATGATATTGATCATTTTTTGAGAAATCTCTTGATTAAAGTATTTGTTACCATTAAGCACAGTATCAATTGCTTTTAGCAATTCTTCCTCATCAGCATTTTTAAGCAAATAGCCATAAGCACCTGCTCTTATTGACTGCATTATATAGTTCCCATCATCATGCATAGATATAGCAATGGCCTTGATATTGGGATACTTTTTTTTAAGCTTAATAAGCACCTCAAAACCATTCATTTCAGGCATAGTAAGGTCTAGAAGTACGATTTCGGGGAGGTTTCCAGATTTTAGTTTATCAAAAAAATCCTTTCCATTTTCTGAACTGATTAAAATTTCAAAATCATCATTTTTTGACAAAAGAGAGTGGATTCCATCTCTGAATAACTGATGATCGTCAACAATGGCAATTTTAATTTTATTCATCCTTTATAGGTATTTCTACTTCCACTTCTGTACCGTCCTCATCAGATTTGATATGTAGGTACCCGTTAAAAATTTCTATTCGTTCCCTAATATTCCTCAACCCAGACCCATATTTTACACTATCTTGATCAAATCCCTTACCATTGTCAAGATAATAAAAGGAAAGCTTGTCACTAAATTCTGTTAAAGATATTGTGATTTTATTTGCCCCGGAATGTTTAAGGGAATTATTGATCAATTCCTGGCAAACCCTAAAAATACAAATGTCAAGGTCAATGTTCCATTTTCCAGTGTTTCCCTTGGTCGCATCTTCATAAACTATTTCTATTCCACTAGATTTTTTAATTACATCAATAAAGCTTGCCAATGCCTTGCCAACCCCAAAGTCAACCAAAACCGTGGGCATTAAATTATAAGTCATTCTTCGAATTTCATCAATGGTACCATCTACCACCAAATTGATTTTCTTTTTGTCACTTAAAGGTAAATCTGAGGTTTGAACCATTAATTTTAAGCTGGTTAGCAAAGGACCAAGTCCATCATGCAAATCCTTAGACAATCGCTTGCGTTCATTTTCTTGTCCTTCAATCAAGGATTTTTTGGCCATCAAACGACTTAGGTTTTCAGCATTTTCATATTCCTTTAATTTTTCTTGCATGAGCATCAATGATTTCCCCAATAAATCCCCTTCACCAGACAATTCATATTTTGCCTTCATGTTCATATTGCCTATCTCTGAGGAGAATTGAATGGCCTCACGAATGGATTTTTGTAGTTTTTCTAAGGCCACAAACATTTCATTGATCTCTTTGGTCGGATAGGTATTGACAATTTTAAAATCATAATTCCCTCTTGTCATATTATTGAGGAAGAACCTCATTTTCAGAAGGGGCTTTGTCAATACAACTGTAATAAAAAAGGAAAATGTAAGCGCAAAAAGCAGCACTAAAATAGAGATTAAGATAAGCTTGTTTCTCATCTTTAGAAGTGGTGTGGTCACTTCTTCCACATCCATTTCAGATAATATGGCCCAATCAAAATATGGAATATCCAATTTATGATAAGAACTATACACAGGTATACCACGGTAGTCATTAAAGACACCAAACCCATCTACACCTGCAAGTGCTTGCTCCGCTCCTATTGTTTTGGCCAGAATTTGACCCGGAGCTATATCTGGAAAAAACCTTGAAACAGACCTCAATCGATAATCAGGGCCAACTAAATAGGTTTCACCACTTTCACCCATCCCGGTTCTCTCCATTAATATTTCCTGAATGGCATCCGTCTTTAAAAACTCAATTTTCCGGATTTCATTTTTTACTTTCTTTACCATTGCGATCAGTACATTGCCATCTGTAGAACAAGAGCTTAGGTCTGTTAATACTTGTTCATTTGGGAGCGAATTAAGCTTATTCTTCAAGCATTCAATGTCCACCTTGTCCGAATATTGAGTATAGGGATCTATAATCTCATCCTCTATTATTGCATGGTTTTCACTAAGAAAAGTACCTACTTCGGTTTTTAAGAAGGCTTCCAACTGAATTCTTTTTAGTCTTTTAATAGAAGTCAGCTGTAAAATAACTCTTTCATCAAGCGCATTCTTAAATTCTTTGTAAGAAAAAATAGAAAGAATCACCACTACCAGTATTACCAGAGAATTGATTAACAAGATTATCCATGACCTTATACTTTTCATTGTACGCTGCTTGTTTCTTTTACTCCCTATTGGCATTGTAAACTTTGAAACTTAAAATCTGAGGCTCTTCAACAGAAGCATTGACCTTTAGTCTTAAAGCTGTAAATTCCTGCTTATCAAATTGATGTATAAACTTGTGTCCTATTACACTACCTTGAAAAATCTTTTCCCATTTACCTCCTGTTTTCCCCTCTACCGTAAATGCCCTAACCCGTTCCCCAAAGGTAATGTCTTCCATCAAAACAAGTTGATTAACGGTTTGTTTTGATGGTAAATTTAATTTAAAAATTTTACCCGTTCCGGAGGTTTCAGCGATAGGATTAGAAAACCTTTTCTTGATTTCATCTCCCCATTCCTTTAACCTTTTCACGTCAGGTTCGGGTAGCAAGCCATCAGGTTTTGGGGTTAATCCTATAATCAAAGTGGAATTCCTTCCAACGGATTTAAAATACATGTTCATTAGCTCAGCCAATGGGTAAATATGGCCTTCATCCCCTGGTTCCCAAAACCACTCATGCCTTCCATTATAACCCCTCAGTGGTGCATCACTCATTGCAGGGATATAATAATCTCCATCAGGATAACCATGTTTCAGCGGTTTGAAGTTGTCTTTATCGCCTCTATTGTTAAACCAGGAGGGGGTTATGTAAGTACCCCAGCATGGATAAGGCACTGTTCCGGTTTCACTTCCTCCCCAGCGAATATCCGCTCTTTGTAGGTTATGATAAAAAAGCCCATTGGGTTGATATTTTTCAAAAATGGACAGTACGTCCGGACCACCTTGTTCAGGTCCATGGGCACCGCCATCAAACCATACTATGGCCAGTTCCCCATACCTGGACATCAATTCTTCGACCATGCCTTCACAAATTCGATTGTAATGAGCTTGTCTTTTTTCGGCAAATTCATTGTCTCCATTTACCTTGAAGTCGTGAACACCATAAAAGGAATTCCAACGAATCCCTATATAAATCCCAGGTTGTACACCATACTTCCTACATGATGCTACAAAGTCCCTAACAATGTCTCCCTTTCCATCTTGCCATTTAACAGCCTTTAGAGAATAAGGGTTAACATCACTTTGGTACAAGGCAAAACCTGTTTCATGGGTGGCTGTTAGAATGGCAATTTTACAGCCCGCATCTTTGGCTGCTTTTATCCACTGGTCCGTATCAAGTTTTTCGGGATTGAAAATATTGTAATCTGCAATAGGTGTAATTCTATTCTTTGCCTGATTGTATTTAATTCCGTCAAAAACATGCAAGTCATAATGAAATACAGCTACTTGTTCCGCATTTTGCCAGGTCAATTGTGCTTCTGTGGGCAATGGAATTTGTGCAAAAAGTGAATTCGATAATAAAATTAATAATAGGGCAATTACATGAAATGGATTTGATTTGAGCATCTGTTGTTTTGACAGTAAACTAAATTTTAGACCGGAATAGGAATTAGGTTTATTGTAATTTCCCTTTTAAAGCATCTACCGGATCCATAGATACAATTTTACGGGTAGGAATAAAGCTAACTATTGTTGCAGAAAATATCACTATCGAGGCAGAAGAAATCAAAAGCGCAGGGCTAAATGAAGGGTAAATCCTGTCTCCTAAACCTATTCCCATGTCTGCAGTGACGGATCCAAAGGAAATTCCAGTACCTGCCAGGTACCAAAACAAGGGAACACCGATAAGCGCTCCTACAAACATAGAGAAAAGGCTGTACATGCTACCTTCAATCGTAAAAAGCCCTGTAACCTGAGTCCTTGTCATTCCCAAAGCGATATAGGTGCCAATCTCTTTCTGTCTACGAAAAACAGAAAGTACTTGAGTATCGAAAATGGCCAACAGTGCAATAGCCAATAACATAAAATAAATTATACGGGCACTTGCTCTTTCCACCTCAATGACATCGTTAATGTTTTGCAGCAGTTTTTCTTGACTTAAGTACTTCCAGTCTCCAAAGTCAGTTTCGTTAAAATGTTCGTCAGCAATCAATATGGTGGCTTCATTTTCCAGTCCTGTAATGCTCCATAAATCCTCCAAAGTCATCCAAATCTGGCCTTGATCTACAGTGCTGATTGTGGTATTGAAAATGGTTGCTACCACCACGTTTGTAGCATCGAAAGTACCGTTTTTGTCTCTCCAACGAAGGTTGATTTCATCCCCCTTGGAAAGGTTGGCAGCTTTTGCCATCCTTTTACCTATGGCCACAGGAATGGCTCCCTGCTGTTTGTCCAAATTACTCATAGGAATCTTTAGCAGTTTCTGACTTTTAGGAAGCCCATTTAAATTGACGGATAGCATTCTGCCATTGGGGTAAATAGAAGCCTGCCTAATCAGTAGTGGTGTTAAGCCTTTGGTTTCGCTTTTATTGAATTTACTGTGTGCATCCTGAATCGTAAATGGGTTGTAAGGCTCATAATCCTTGTGTTGAAACTGTCCATTACCAAATTCCCAATTGATGGCATCTCTTTTTGCTTGTTGATTCCATCCATCCAAGAGGCCATTGTAAAAGAGAATAACCAAAAAAGTAAAGGTCAGAATACCAACATTTAGCCAAGTTCTTAATCCAGCTCCAATAAGGTTTCTATACGCAAGTTGGAAGGAAAGCTTCATAGTAATAGGACATTGAGAAAACACATCATTTTTTTAAGGAGGCTTTGGTGAAAATATAATCTGGAATGGGCGGATTAAACTGTACTTTTTTGAGGATGAAATCTGTTCCTTCCCCAGCCTTTAAAACATCCTTGAAATTGATTTTTTTGGGATACCATCGACCGTCAATTTGTTCTATTTCAGACATCACTGTTCTCTTCAATAATTGTCCGCTTTTGGCAAATAACTCTTCTTGAAGGGGAATGTACCGTTCCTGATCTATCCATATTTTCCGTTTATGGTAACTTACATTTTCTACAGAAGCAATCAATTCCAAAGTCCATACCTTTCTCCCAGCAATGGTCTCTTCTCCTATAACTTTCCCATCATAAATTTCTGAAAGTTTTCTATCTTCCATCATGTCTTCATAGGACAAGTCTGAGCCCATAACGGATTGCCTTAACATATGCCCTGAAAGTTGAATGGTACGGTCTGTAGATGGGGAATAGATCCACAAGCGGTCGCCAAGTTTCAGCATTTTAGTACCTCTTTCCCTTTCTGGATAGAGGTATTCGGTAAAGGATTTTTGATTGCCCTCGGTAAAGGATTTTGAACCGATGGTTTGAACATTTCTTTTGCCTCTGATAACCATCTCAGATTCGGTGATTTCTGTTTTAGAGACCATGTTTTTGTCCACTTTTTCCAAAATGTCCTTGGCATCTTGGGCCTTGGCTTGAAGGGTCCAGAGGGACAAAAGACAAGCTATAATCAATCGTTTTTTCATGATTTTATTTATTTATAATCAATTGAAAATCATATTTAGGTAAGTAATTTAATCCTGATAATTTAAACCTCTAATTCCTTGAACAAAGTGGCGGTTTCTCTTTTGTAAATACCTATTCCTGAGAGCATATTGCCAAAAACCATGGCAAAAACACCAGGGATAAAGCCTATATAGTAAAGGTCTGGAGTTACTTTAGCTCGCATTACTGTGGGCATCATCATGGATGAATTGTCCACCATGCCTTCTATATTGATGCCATAGTTTTGCAAATAAAATGCGCCAAGAAGCCCTAAACTAGTTCCCACCAAGGAGCCTATAATGCCTATTAAGGTAGCTTCTAAAACCAAGGAGCGGTAAATTTTACCTTTAGACTCCCCAAGCGCCAAGCGAATACCAAACTCCTGATACCGCCTTAATCCACCAATTAGGCCAGTATTCCACAGCACCACCGACATGGCTCCCACAAAGATGATCACAAAAATGGCTGACATATTATTGGCATAATCCAGAAGATCTCCCAGGTTATTTTGTGCACGAAGGGTAAACATTTCCGGAGCATATTCGTCGGGATTGTCTTTCATTTTTTCGTTATAAGCTGTTTCCAAGGCAATGGCAGCCTTGTCATCGTAGACCCCATTATTGTAAAAGCCCAGTATTTCTCCGGTTCCATCTTCCATGTCCAGCATTTCCTGAGCAGCAGTGATATCCAGGAGAATGGCACCTCTGTCCATTGCAGCAAGTCCAAAGCGAATGGTTCCACTTATTATAAAATTTTGGAATGTCATACTGCCATTCATCGTAGTACCAAAGTAGGTCACTTCATCTCCTATTTTGAGATTCAATTTGCTGGCAAATTCATCTCCAATTAAGGCTTCTTTGGCATTTTTAGGGAGATTTCCAGACACAATCGAATTGGTAATATTCATTCGCTCCACTTCCCCGCTTGATGCATCTAAAAGGTTTATGGCTATTCCGGCAGCAGGTCCCTGACCTTTGGATTCCCCACTTCCATCGGGAGCATCCAGTAATCCCCCAAATCGAATTCTTTTAACCCATTGCAAATCAGGATAATTTACCTGAAGAGCTGTCATCAGGCTGTCTACGCCTAGTAAGGCCAGGTCGTTAGGAAGCTGGTCCTTGTTCTCTGCATAAGCCCGAGACATGATTTTAACATGACCTGTATCAAATTTCGCGTTCTGGTCGACCATATCTGTCATGGCACCACTGAGAAAACCACTTAAAACTATCGTGAGGGACACCCCTAGGGAGATGACGATAATTGGGAGCATGCTCCTGCTTTTGTCCCTGATAATTCCTTTAAATAAAAATTTTATCATTGTAACTTTCCTTTTAATGCTTCAACTGGGTTCATATAAGCTATTTTTTTGGCTGGCAAAAAGCTGACAATGGTCGCTGAGACAATCACCAATACCATTGTGCCCAAAATAAGTTGTATTCCGAAAACAGGAAATATTCTTGAAGCCATGGTTACTCCCATGTCCTGAGTTACATCTGGAAATGATATTCCATTTATGGCCAAATAAGCAAAAATAGGTAGGCCAACAAGCCCTCCTACCAGCATAGCCAAGAAACTATACATGCTACCTTCCATAGTAAATAAAACTACAACCTGACCGGGGGTCATTCCCATAGCCACATAAGTACCTATTTCCTTTTGCCTGCGAAAAACAGACAATACCTGGGTATCAAAAATGGCCAATAAAGCGATGGCCAATAACATTAAATACATAATAGACCCTGAAATCTTTTTTGATGCAATGATCTCGTTAATGTTTTGAAGCAATTCCTCTTGGCTTACAAATGTCCACCCATGTATTTCTTGGTGGGAATATGCTTCATTTGCAACGAAATAAGTAGCCTCTTCTTTAAGTCCTGCCATGGCCTGAAGCTGTTCAAGGTTTATCCATATTTGTCCAACATCAATATTGCCTACATCCGAGTCGAAAATTTTGACTATGCTGATGTTCATCGCATCAAATGTTCCATTATTATCTCTCCAGCGCAATAGCACTTCCTCCCCTTCTTTCAATTTGGCCGCATCTGCCATGCGCTTTCCTATAATTGCAGGGATGGTCTCTTTTTGCGAGCTCAGATAAGTTGTAGGAAGTTCCAACTGAGTTTGATCCGCTGGTATTCCTTTTAAAGCAATTGAAATCATTCTGCCATGTGGGTAGATGGATGCCTGCCTGATTAAAATTGGCGTCAACATAGGAAATCCTTCTGGCGTGTACGGCTTATGGGCATCTTGAATGGAAAATGGATCAAAGGGATCGTAATTGTCTGTTCTCAATTCCCCATATCCAATTTCCCAATTGATGGTATCCAACCTGGCCTGCTGATTCCACCCATCCAACAAGCCATTATAGAAAATGATGAGAATGAAAGAAAAGGCCAAAATACCGACATTCAGCCAGGTTCTCAATCCAGCACCTATAAGGTTTTTGTAGGCGAGTATAAAGGCCAGTTTCATGCTTGTACCTGCTGGTCTTTGTTCTTTACATCAGACACGACTTTTCCATCTTTTAAAGAAACGGTTCGGTCCAGATAAGCCATTACTTTTTCGTCATGAGTAGAGAAAAGGAAAGTAGTTCCCAATTCCTTGTTCAGGGTTTTCATGGTTTTCAATATGGCATGCGCATTGGCTGAATCCAGGTTAGCGGTTGGTTCATCGGCCAACAATATCTTTGGGCGTTTTACCATGGCTCTTGCTATGGCCACCCTTTGGCCTTCTCCACCAGACAGTTTATCTGGCCTTTTATTGGCCATACTTTCCAAACCTACCCATTCCAATGCTTCCATTACGGCCTTCTTTCTTTCCTCTTTGGCTATATCTTGGAGTAGCAAAGCAAATTCTACGTTTTCAAAGACCGTATAAACCGGGAGAAGGTTGAAAACTTGAAAAATAAAGCCAATATGCAGATTCCTTAATTTTGCGGAATCCTTATGACTGAGTTTGGCTATGTCTTTCCCCATGACCATTGCTTCTCCTTCCGTGGGACTGTCCAAAGACCCTATAATATTTAACAATGTGGTTTTCCCTGAACCACTGGGTCCCACAAATCCGGCAAACTCACCTGCATTGAAAGTCAAAGAAACATCATTCAGGCCAGTGAAATAACCGTCCCCTACTTCAAATTTCTTGGAAACATGTGACAATGAAATTATTTTTTCCATAGTGCTTCTATTAATGGTTGTAGACCAACATCAGCCTTAAGCCAGGGCCTTTAAACTGGTTGACAAATTCGTTTTGTTGAATACCTTGTTGTATAGATTCAGGATTGTAATACCCCATCACGTATCCTGTTAAATTTTTGAATTGGTGAGAATAGTTAAGAAAGAAGCTGGTATTGTTACTGCTCCAATCGTAATACATGACTGTGGTTATGTTATCAAAAAAGCTCAAGGGATACATTAGGGTAGCTGCAGTTATATGCATGGCATTGTTGACAGCAAAATTCTCCTCGTCAAAATTGATTTGCATGTGTTCCATAACGGCATTTAGTCCTGTGCCTACAGGAAAGGTATAATCAACCCCTATATTTAGTAAAGTTTGGTTGGTAAGATTTCCAAGGTACTTGTTTCGATGAACATAAACCGATTCAAACCATAAGCCTACACCTAAATCCCATTTCCCATCTAAGCCAAATCTATTTTCAGGAATTTTATTTAAAGAATTTACCTGATCGATAGTCATAGAGCTGGCAGTACGATGGTGATAGGAAAAGGCCAATTCACCTTTGGGTACTGGATTTTGAATTCTCCCGCCAAATTCCGGAATTCTTTTATTGGTAGGCACCACGTCAAAGCCTCTCGCTTTTTCATTGCCATAAAGTCCCCAAAGCCTAATATTGGCATTGTTCAAAAATGTATATCGGCCCATGATTCCATAAACCCCATTGGTCAGTTGAAGTGGATCTCTGGGGTCTATCTGGTTAAACCATTGTAAGGGACGCAAAATAGCGGCTGAACCAAAATCTATTTTCTGTAATCCCAGTCTAATTTCAAATTGACTGGAACTGTACCTCATCCATATTCTATAAGGGTTAATATTGATAGCTGACTCGCCCGTGTTAAAATCAGAAAAGAGAACTGTACTGGATAGGTTCGCTGAAGCTACCAGGTCAATGTTTTTTATTGAATCCAGAGGAGTTTTCAACCTAAACTCAGGAATATATCTTGCCCCAAAAAAAACTGGGAGATCATTTTTTGGGCTAACACTACTTGCAATAGATGCCTGACCATGGAAAAGGTCCTTCTGAGCAAAAGATTGCTGGATTGAATAAAAAGATAAAAGCAATATTAAGACTAAGGCTTTCATTTTAATTTTTCAGGAGACACAATGCCATAAAAAAAGAAATTTACCATTTCCATTATCAAATCCTCAGTGCTCTCATACATGGCCATTAGTTTTTCATCCCTTAGTTTTTTATTGATGTCATTCATCATGTAGGTTAAAAAAGGAAAATGGAGGTCCTTCCTTACCCACCCCTCCTTTTGAGCAGCTTTCAGGTGTTGAATAAATTTTTCCTGACCATTTTTGTTGGCTTCAATAATCAGTTGCTGCAATTCCTCCTCCTCATTGTTCATTATGTCAGCTATAAATTCCTGACTTATACCACGAGAAAATTCATGTTCTAATAAAACCACTTCCTTCATCTTTTGAGGGAAGTCAATTTCCTTTGCCATTATGGTATCGTATAATTGCTCACTCCTGTTAATTACATCCTTCAATACCATTACTGCCACTACTTTTTTATTGGCAAAACTCCTATAATAGGTCATTTTGCTAACGCCGGCTTTTTCGCATATTTCTTCTACTGTGACCTTATTGATCCCATATTTCCAGAAACAATCTTTGGCAGCCTTTAAAATGGCCAATTGGCTTTTGGTTTTCTTTGTCAAATTAATGTTACTTATTTTCTTACAATATACGATTTTAGTAACATTATTCAAATTTAGTAACAAAATTTATATGAAGTAGGTTAAGATTTTGTCATTATTGTTGCAGAAAAAATGGCAACAATATCGCCAAAATCATGGTATATACGTCATTTTAACCACGGGCTAAACACCCGTGGTTACATAGATTTCACCCCCTTGGGGCTCTTGCCTTTCGTTAAATTCACGGGGCTTCACCACCTTGGAGAGTTTAAGGAAAATTGGGAAGGAAAATGGAAATTTTATTGCCGGATAAAAAAGGTTTTGATGTGTAACTCAATAGAGATTTTGTAACTATTGTTGCAGAAAAAATGGCAACAATATCGCCAAAATCATGGTATAAACATTGTTTTAACCACGGGCTAAACACGCGTGGCTACATAGATTTCACCCCCTTGGGGCTCTCGGTTTTCGTTAAATTCATCCGTCTTCACCGCTAAAAGTAATTAGGAACATATTGAGAGTTAGATGAGAATTTTAGAACTAAATCACTAACTTTTTATGGCAAACTTCAGTTGAGATTTTGTCATTATCTACTTAATTTTCACGGGTTAAAGCTAGTGTCTATTGACTTTTAACAGCTTAAACAGTAGGTTAAAAAATGTAAGATGAAAAGGTGAGATAGGTATTCTTACCTCAATCATGAATCATCTTAAATTTAAGAAGGTCAGTATTCTTATTAAGGTAAGGGTTAAGTGTCAAGTCAAGAGGTAACCTACTTGACAAGCTGTAATAAACACCTTAAAACAACACTATTTATTACTCCTCTAAAATACCTTTGAATACTTTACTTGCTCCTCTATTGGCTAAACTGCTTGTAATAAAAGTGACTTTATTCCCATCAAAGGAAAATTTAAGTGTTTCGGTATGGGGACTTTCGATGTATTTAATTTCAATAACGAGTGTTTGAAAATCTTCCCAATAATAACTGGAAAAGACCTTGAATGGGGCAAGTCCGTTCAATGCCTTTTTTGCATGGGCCACTAAATAGGGTTGCTTTCTGTCTGTCTTGCCAGAAACCCACTGTTCCTTACCAACTATTAATTTATAGTTCTTTTGCTCCTCAACTACATTCAACTCCAAATTATTGGATTGAAAATCAATATGAAAATTCACCTTTTCGCCTTCAGCTACCAAGGCAATGTTTTTCCCATTCAATCTATTTTCCATCCCTTCATTTTCAACACCTATTGCAGGATCATGACTAAGGTTATCTAGCCTTTCCTTCAATACCAAATCTTTGCTACTATTACTTTCCTTATCAAAAGCAGGCAGTATATGTTCCCAAACTTCACTAAGAAGACCTTGAAGATTGGCCGTTTCAGAGGTAATGACAATGACAGCTTCCTGTTTCGGTAAAACTAAAATGTATTGTCCATAAGCCCCGTCGGCACGATAAGAATCATGGCGACTTCTCCACATTTGATATCCATATCCCTGAAGCCAATCACTTTTCGCCTTTTCCTCTACACTAGCATTGGGGTTTTGTAGGATTTTTAGGCTTCTGGCTTCATTTATCCAACTTTCTGGCAGTATTTGTTTCCCATTCCAATTGCCATTCTGCAAAAAGAGTTGACCCAACTTAGCCATATCTTCTGTTTTAACCCTTAGCCCATAGCCTCCGGTGTTAATCCCTTGCGGACTTTTTTCCCAATCTACTTCACTGATTCCCAAAGGTTCAAATAGCCTTGGCCTTAGGTAGTCAAAAAGGCTTTGCCCAGTTACTTTTTGGACAATGGCAGACAACATATAGGTAGCTGCTGTATTGTACACGAATTGGCTTCCTGGTTGATTTACTATGGGCACAGCCAAAAATGATTTTGCCCAGTCCTCCGTTCTTACAATAGAAAAAGTATAGTCCCTTGCATGTCCCACACTCATTGTAAGCAGGTGTTTAATCTTCAATTGTTTCAGGTTTTCACTAACCACTGAGGGAAGGGATTCAGGGAAAAATTTAATCACCTGGTCTTCCACGGAGATAAGTCCCTCGCTTACTGCAAAACCAACTCCTGAAGCAGTATAAGTTTTGCTTACAGAATACATGGTATGCTTTAAATCTGTGCCATAAGGATCCCACCAACCTTCTGCGATTACTTTGCCTCTCCTTAAGACCATCAGACTATGAAGTTCATGTTCACTATCACCTACCTTATCAAGAAAAGATAAAATCCCTAGCGCATCTACATTTTCAGCTGATGGTGTACTGTAGGCAAAATCAGTAGCTCTTTCCTGCCCAATTGCCGGAAATGTAAGGAAAAAGAATAAAATTAAAGTATAAGCTTGCTTCATAGGGTTGGTTATTTATTGGCTGGGATGTAGAAATTTTATCTAACGTATTTTTGAAAATTTTGCAATGTTTCCTGGTAATCAAATTGTAGGTCTTCGTGAAGTCCTGCAATCAGTTTCTCAATCTTTCTTACCTGCGAAGCATATAAATTATCGATTATAGGATGATGGAATTTGAGGTAACCATATTCAATAATTTTCTCACAGAAAAAGAAAAGCAACTCAATGATAGTCACCTTGTCCTTCGTCAGTTTCAAACTTTTATTCATCATTCTCCTGATGGCCTGAGCAGATTTTTTAGCCGTAAAATAACTTTTTAAATTTGCATTTTCGAAAGCCTCTTCCAGTTCATCTTTCACCATGGTCAAATACAATTCATGGTTATCGGCTTCAAAAAGTTTGAAGTACACAAAAGCCTTATTGTCACGGCTTAATTTACTTAGTTGCAATACCAAATCAACCAATTCGGATTCATCCCTTTGTTTCAGTTCCTTTTTAATATTAGCCAGGCTTGGAATCTTCATTTTGAAAAATATTTATTTAACAGTTAAGTAGTATAGGATAGAATCGCTTTAATTATTTTTTTAACGCTTACTTTTACTTTCCTCTCCATTACTGAGTAGGTAAGCAAATGCATCTGCACCGGGTGTTTCACGAAGGACCACAGTAATAATGGCAATTATAGGTATAGATAAAACCATTCCTATGATACCCCAAATGGCATTACCGATAATAACCGCTAAAATAATAAAAAAGGGATGCACATCTACTTTATTCCCCAGTATAATGGGTTGAAAAATATAAGAGTCAAGAAATTGAACAATCAAAAATGTGGCTGAAATTCCCACCAAAGTATAGAATTCCCCTCCTGATAACAAGCCTATAAAGAGAGCCAAAACATAACCTGCCATATTGCCTATAAAAGGAATCAAAGAAAGAAAGGCCGCAATAAAGCTAATCAACAAAAAGTCTTCTGCACCTGAAATCCACATCCCTAAACTGTAAAGTACCACCAAAATAACCATTAAAATCAACCGTCCATTAAGGTAATGTCTAACCACCAAAGCAGAATCGTGGGTCACTCTTTTTACTTTTTCTTTGCTATCATCAGGGAATAACTTCAAGATAAAGGTGTAAAACATATGTCTAAAGTGAATGAGGAAAAAGAGGTAAACAAACATTAAGAGAAAGTCAGCTGCTGTACCCATGACTTTTCCCAACATCGAAAATGCTTCTTCCTGTTTTACTTCTGAAGGTTTTTCTTCTTCATTCAGTTTTTCACCATTTAGGCCATAAGTAGTTTTATAAGCCTCTAACTTGCTTCGTTCCAGAGGGGTATGAGCCAGAACAAATAGCTCCACTTTTTGTGCAACCGGGCTCAATCGCTCTTTCATAACTTCCGCATCCTCCAAAAAAGACCTTACTTGTAAAGAGATAATAGCAGAAATGCCTATAAAACCTACAAAAACTATCCCTACTACAAAAGAGGTACTTACTATTCTATGCAACCCTCTTTTTTCCAAAACCTGTGCGATAGGATAGACCAATAAAGCCAGCACCAGAGCCAAAACTAGCGGTGCCAATACTTTCTGTGAGGCTACGAGTCCTATAACTAAAAAATACAATGCAATGATTATTAAAGCAGAAAGAACTATTGGGCCGGATCGGGAAAGGAATTTCTTCATGTGTATATTTTAAACCAAATTTCTTTCTCCCAAAACACAATAAATGTGCTAAGTTTCTTTCCTATCGAATTGTAGGTTTATTCTAACTACTTTTGGATTGTGTTTGTCCGAAAGATTTTAGTGGTGAATTTCTTTAAAATATATAATTTTTTAGCCAAAAGAACCCAATTAATAATTTTAAAAGCATTAGCTAAGCAGCCTGATTTTCTTTTGTTTATATAAATTCATTTTTAACTCTTCTTAGAAAAACATCTAAATGCATAAGTAGAATCGGTATTAAAGGTATTGTAAGGAAAAAGATAATAACTAAATTGAAATTCTGTAAATTAAAATGAAAATCTAATTTAATGTTTGAAGAAGAGGAAAACAGCCTGTTTTTAGTGGTCATCAATCATGAAGAACAGTATAGTATTTGGCCCAAAGAAAGAGAGGTTCCAAAAGGATGGGAAGCAGAAGGCAAAGTAGGTACTAGGCAAAAATGCCTTGAACATATAGAGAAAGTATGGACAGACATGCGTCCTTTAAGTTTAAGGAAAAGTACGGAAGAAGCTGAAAATCATAAAAACTCAGATTAGAAATAGCAGCATTAATTATTCGAAATAATGACAATCGACAATTTACCCAAAAAACCTATATTAATTTTACTTTTAACCCTAGGTACATTCCTAAGCAGCAGTTTGTTAGCACAGGTCAATGAAATAGCCCTGATAAGGGAAAGAGTGGTTCAACAATTAAAATCCGGCAAAGTAGAATCAAATGAAATAGGCTCTATATTGAATAAGGTAAAAGCGGATGGTAGTTTTAAGAACATCAAATACGATGACTTAAGCAGAACAGCAGGTTTCCCTCAAAGGAGGCATTTATTGAGACTTGTCACTCTGGCCAAAGCCTATCATTCAGAAGGTTCTACCTATTTTCATAATCGACAATTGCTTGAGAAAATTACTCTGGCTACTAAATTTTGGATGCACAATGATTTTATAGGTGACAATTGGCATAACAACCAAATAACAACCCCTGAAAACCTGGTAAACCTGATGTTGTTAATGGGAGATGTGCTTCCTAAAGAACTGGTGGAAAAAAGTCAACCTATGATTGGACGAGCGAATATGAATGCCTCTGGGGCTAGACCAAGTGGTGATAGAATAGTAATCGCTGGAATTTTAGCCAAAAACCTGCTATTCAACGATGATAAAGCTGGTTTTGATGAAGTGATCAAGATAATTGCCAATGAAATCAAATTTAATAATGGAAGCCGTGGGATGCAGCAAGATTATAGTTTCCATCATAGAGAAGACCGAGTAAACAATACCACCTCCTATGGCTATGGTAAATACGCCAATGCTTTTGGTGAGTGGTCAGACTATGTGTCGGGAACTTCATATGCTTTTGAAGTTGACAAAATAAATCAATTGGTGGATTATTACCTGGATGGTGTTTACAAACAACTGGTATATGGTATCTATGAGGATATAAGTGTAAAAAATCGGTCTATCGCTACTGGGGCTACTTTCATACCTAAAGGTACACTTGAAATAGAGCGATTACTTCGTAGTACAGATTACAGAAAGAAGGAGTTGGAAGAGATTATTAGACTAAGAAAAGGAGAAGCCTCTCCTTCCCTTTCCTTTGCAAAGTTCTTTTGGCAAACGGAGCATTTTGTGGTACAACGACCTAATTATTATACTACTGTTCGGATGTTTTCCAGCCGAAATAAAAACATGGAAAAACCCTATAATGGACCAGGGATAACGACTCATCATCGGGCAGATGGTACCAACTACCTAATGCTTAAAGGAAATGAATACCATGACATTTGGCCAGTTTATGATTGGCAAAAAATCTCTGGAACTACTATCATGCAGAAGCCAAATTTACTGGGAGGAGATGTCATCCAAAAAGCTGGTAAAATGGACTTTGTTGGCGCGGTGGAAGATGGCCAAAAAGGTGCAGTAGGATTCGATTTTATCAGCCCTCATGATGGTACCAAAGCCAAAAAGTCCTGGTTTTTCTTTGACCAAAGCTATGTTTGTCTAGGTACTGACATTCAAGGAAGCCGAAAATTACCCATTGCAACTACAGTTGATCAGGTGATAATGAGATCTCCTGTAAGTACATTGAATTCAGGAAAAACAGTCAAAATACTTCCCGAAGGAAACCATAAAATAGATCAACTGAAGTATTTGTATCATGGGAATATTGGTTATATTTTTCCCAATGAAGGAAGTGTTCATGTCTCAAATAAAACAGAAACAGGACGCTGGTCTGATATAACGGATCAAAAGAACGCTTCCACAAAAGTAGTTTCAAAAGAGGTATTGAAAGTGTGGTTTGAGCATGGAGTAAAACCTAAGAATGGTAGTTATGCCTATATGGTTTTTCCATCCATTTCCGAAAATGAGCTGAAAACCATTTATGAAGCAGGAACACCTTATGAAATTCTTTCCAATACCAAGGACCTACAGGCGGTAAAGAACAAGGATGAGAATGTAGTACAGGCAGTATTTTACCAATCTGGAAATTTATCACTGGAGAAGAAACTGGATTTGCAGATGGAAAATGCTGGAATCATAATGCTGAAACTGAAAAGAGGGAAAGTAGAATCTTTTTCTATTTCAGACCCTACCAGGAAATTGACGGAGCTTAGGTTTACTTTGGAGGGGCTTTACAGTCTGAAAGATCCTGATATTAAAGTAATTAAAAACAGGAAAACAAAAACCTCCCAGTTTATTGTTCAAATGCCTAAAGGAGTATTTTCTGGAAAAAGTCTTAATTTCAAACTTTAAGTAATTGATTATAAACAATTAAAAATCAATAAAATAAATACATTCTCAAGACATTAACCCTCTTAATTAACATGAGATACGCTTTCTTAATTATATGCCTTTACTTCCTGTCATTTCAAGGCGTCTTTTCACAGGAACAGCCCAATATTATATTGATTATGGCTGATGATCTGGGTTATGAAGCATTGGCAGCTTATGGTAATGACTACAACCAAACACCCCATCTGGATAAGATGATTGCTGGAGGCATGAAGTTTGAAAACGCGCATTCCATGCCCTTGTGTACCCCTTCAAGGGTACAATTAATGACAGGCAAATATAATTTTAGAAATTATAAGGGGTTTGGAATCCTGGATCCAAAGGAAACTACTTTTGGACATCTTTTAAAAGCACAGGGCTATGCTACATGTGTTGTTGGAAAATGGCAATTGTATGGGAATGCCAAGCAAAGGGAATTGGCTGCTGGTCAAGGGGGAAGTTTGCCTCTTGAGGCAGGTTTCGATAATTACAGGCTTTGGCAGGTTAAGGAGCTTGGTTCCAGGTATAAAGACCCCCTATTGGATACAAGGGAGACGGGTGTAGAAATGTTCGAGGGAAAATATGGGCCGGATCTTTTTGTAGATTATCTGGAGACTTTTATGGAAAAGAATACAACCAATCCTTTCTTTGCTTATTTCCCAATGGTCTTGACACATGATCCATTTGAACCTATACCTAGCTCAGTGGCATTCTCAGATTATGACCCAAAGACACGCTTAAATGATCCTGAATTATTTCCGGATATGGTAAAGCATATGGACCATTTGGTAGGCCGTATCATTAAGAAGATAACTGATCTTGGAATAGCTGAAAATACGCTGATCCTTTTTATAGGTGACAATGGTACGGATAGAGATGTGACCTCAACTGTAAATGGGGTATTGTTGCAAGGAAACAAAGGCTATACCAATGATTTGGGCACCCATGTTCCCATGATCGCTTATTGGCCAGGTAAAATTAAGGCAGGGAGTATCAATCCAAACCTAATAGATTTCACTGATTTTGTACCTACTTTGATGGAAGCTTCTGGGGCAGAAATGAAAGGTGACAAATTCTTTACGGATGGCATAAGCTTTTACCCCCAACTTTTGGGAAATGAAAATTCTAAAAATAAAAGGGAATGGATTTTCTGCCATTACGCGCCCAATTGGGGGAAATTTGCACCAAGAACATTTATACACAATACCGAATTAAAGTTGTATAAAAATGGAGAAATCTACCAGTTGAAAGAGGATTTGTATGAAAAGCAGGCAGTGAAGAAAGCTGATCTGGATAAAAAATCACAAAAAGTAATCAGAAATTTCGAAAAGGTTTTAACCCGAAATATGCAATAGACATTCTATTACGTGCTGA
>TARA_R110001599_G_scaffold103466_1_pt1 | contig 29801 bp, 52 predicted proteins | sample TARA_R110001599 | Tara Oceans TARA_R110001599 (sample SAMEA4398360) | marine metagenome | biome: Polar Biome; feature: [MES] marine water layer (ENVO:01000295) within the mesopelagic zone...; material: water (ENVO:00002006), including particulate matter (ENVO:01000060) such...
ATTCCATCCATCAAATGCAACTTTGACATCTGCCACATTACGCCTTATGCAATCCTAATTATTGCGTTGCTTGCATCTGGAGTAGGAAATGCAACTGTAAAGTCACCACTCGTTGATGTCTTATCTGCGCCAAAATCCAATACAACAACCGCTCTATTAGCTGATCCTGCGGTAGTTGAGGAATTGTAAATCAATGCTCCTCTTGCAGTAATTGAGCTGCTAGACCAAGTAGTGTCAGCAAAATCAGTAAGTGCTGTAGTTCCTGATGTGGTCGGGTCTACATTAGTTAGCGTATTACCAGCAGCAGTATAGCCTGTGCCTGTAGCAGAAACCTCGTTAGTGGTTGCATATGCCGTAGTAGATGCCGACATAGTGGCACTACTTGTATACAAAGCAATCTTAAAGGTATTGCCTGTGCCAGTAGTAGTAGTAGTTCCACCACCAGAGCCATTGTGAAAATTATGGATTCCTTGTAACAGCTCAGACTTAAAGCTAGTTGTCACAGCTTGTGTAATAGCCAATTTATAATCTCCTTATAATATCAGCCATATCCTCATGGCCTTGTTTGGTCAGCATATTATGCAATGTTGTTTGATTGCTTAATATTGCATCTTGACACGCCTGTACTATGACATAATACATACGCTGTTTAAACGCTTCTGCTTGCGCCTTTAATATCGGATCTGTTGTTTCAGATATACTAATGATTTTTTCGCACGCTCTTTTTGCAATCTCTTCTGGAGTAAAACCTCTATGCTCAGTAGTTTCTACAGTAACGTTACCAGAAGACATTCCCACATCCATTGAAAACATTAGCTAGTCCTCATCTTAATCTGACCTGTCCGATAAGCATCTGTTCGATCATAGCCATCGGCTTCTAGTTTTAATTGACCTAACGCGGTATCAAATTGACTTTGATATAGTTGAATTACATCAGGCTCACCCTTCATAAATATATAGGCTTGAACTAACGAACCATACAATAATGCGTTATCTGCATTAGTTCCTAGCCAACTAGTACCATCGGCTGCTGTAGTAATAGATGTAGGCTTATAAAAATAATGTAGCTCTGCTGTATAGTTTGATCCCGGTGTAGGGCCAACTATAAACGTTGTGTCATCAAACGAAGCGTAATACTTAGGAACCCCTGTTGTCGCTGAAACTGGATACAGCTCACGCATATAATTAACGTCTTTAAATATTAGGTATTCATATCCCGAATCATTAATTGCTAGTGAATATGGATACAAAAAATCAGTGGGTGTTGATAAGTACGCGCTATTAGCAGTCAACGTTCCTGTAACATTTTTTCTAAAACTTGGAAGCTGAACAGTTCGTAATATTGTTTCTTCTGCTGATACTACAAACAATGCAATATTATTACTGAATGTTGTTTCTGTATTTTCGGTATAGTCTTTAATTGCCTGAGTTAAAGTAGTATATGTCCACGCCATTATGATGTACTCACTGTTACGTTACCGACTTTAGCGTGTATATCTAATCCTACAGTTCTGCTGCCCAATTCACTTACACCGCCACCAACCGGATCAAATGCAAACATTCTTCTTGAATCAGACAAGGCTTTAGGAGGTCTTGGGTTTCTAAGAGCTTGAGGATCTGAAATACTCATCCGACCTAATTCATACTGTGGGTTATCTTTATCAAGCTGATCATATCCAACCCTAAACCCCGTATCTCTTCCATCTCTTATTAATGGAACTAAGTCACTTAGACTGTATCTAAAGCCTGTTATATCGCAATATCCAAACGCATATTTTCCACTAGCATAGATACTCATACCGTCCTATAACCTCCCGGCGTAAAAAACAATGATGATTTATCACGATCCGCATCAGCAGCTAGTGACCATTGCTCTTCATATACCTGCTTTAATACAGGTATTCTGTCTGCAACTTCTGGTTTTTTAAGACTTATTTGGTATGCAAGTCCAGCTACCATACATGGCAAGTACCTAGAAGGTATATCTACATTATTTGTAGCAGGGCTTCCGGTATCTTCAACTCTTTGCAAGTAGTAATAAACCAATGTATATGTGGCTGTTGAATCAGGCACAGGCCAAAGGTTCATTGATATTGCTGCTGGATCTTTTTCTAACCAATACTGCAAAGGCTTTGATGAAGAAAGCTTATTTGTTAAATGCGCAAACTGGCTAACAGATATTCTAGTTAACATTTGATCTGTCTGCTTGCTAGTATCGCCAGCATTAGTTCTTATAAATGCTTCTACAATATCTAATACATCGCCAGTAAACGTATACCTTGCCGTTCCAGATGTTATTGCTTGAGTACCTTCTTGAATTGTCCAAAGGTTTAACCCCCTGTTTTGCCACTCAAGAAAAAGTAAATCTAAGCTACGCCTAGCCGTTCTGTAGTCATAACCACTCTTTGCTTCTAACCCAGCACGCTCAAATGCCTCTTCGACTATATCTCCAAGATCTAAATTAAATGTGTAGGTTCCGCTAGTAGCCATACTTTACTTCTTCGTAGTTTTTTTAGCTGGAGCTTTTTTAACAGGATCTTCTTTTTTAGCCTCTGCTTTATTAGGAGCCAATGCTTTTAACGCTGAGTCTGCTTCTTTTTTACTATAAGGCCCAACATCCACAACCTCATCTTCAGCATTTGCAATTTGATATACAGGGTCTCCTGTAATCAAACTGTAGCCATTTTCAACTACCTTTAGTTTATCAGCCATAATTCCTCCGAATTACTTAGGTCGTTTTCTTTTATTGACCCCAACCTTTTTCATTGGTTTGCCAACCATTTTACCACCACGCATAGCCTTTGGACGCTTCTTCTTATTAACGCCAACTTTCTTCATTGGTTTTTTACCGGGCATACTAAGTCTCCTTAAGTCGTTTATAAAATTCTTCTCTCAACTCAAATATATGAGATGGTTCTGAGTCTTTAAACATTGCCTCATAATATCCTGTAGGCTTTAGTTTATAGGCCGCTTCTTGCAATTTATCCAACCTTTGAATAAATATCATTGCATATATTTCTTCATCATCTGGCGGTATTAACAAACTACTAGAATCATATTCAATAGGAGCCTCATCTTCAGATTCTAAAAGCATACCTTCATGCTCTTCATCATCTGGATGAAACCCCATTATCCAAAGATTTCTATCACCAAACGCACCATTAGCTATTCCATGATTAATGCCAATCAACCTTTGATGAAACTCTTCTGGCTCTTCTTCATATTGCGTATCTGCAATAATAGTTAAGTCTTTGTTATCATTAAAGTTTTCTAGCAGATCAAACACCGGCCAATAACTTTTAAGGTGTTTAAACGTTATAACAACCTTATCGTCATTCCACGCTCTTCTTGCATACGGGCATGGAGACATTCCGTTATAACGGTCATCAGGCTCTTCCAGCCAATTAAAAGACCACTCTCTGATCTCCTTACGAATAGTATATTCTCGTATACTATTAGTTTTATTGGCTAAATATTCTAGCTTTGCCATAGCCTTAATATCATGTAGCTAATTTTGCTAGCCGTTCTTTCTAAAGTATTGAGTACGAGCTGCACCACTTCCACGAGCAATTGTTTTAGGCTCACCTACTAAACTGCCGCTACTCATCTTTTTGATTTGCTCTTGCTCAGATATAGCAATTGCCATTGCTTGTTTAGGGCTAGTTACTTTATCTCCAGAACCGCTTTTAAGATCGCCGGTCTTAAACTCTTTCATAACTTTAGTTATCTTACTCTCAGCCATTACACCACCTTTCTCAAAGAGCTTTGCAGCTCCTTGCCTAGTTGTTTAATTGTTTGCTCTGGCATATTAAGGAATTGTTCTAATGGCATTTTATGCGCTATCGGAATAACACTTTTTGTTTCAAGGATTACTACATCCATATCCTGATCCAGCGATATAACTATATTGCAAGGATCGGCAGGATCAGTAAGACAAAACAAAACCGCGACCATTTTTTCATCAAACTCACTTAACATTTATGCTGCCCATACAACAGTAACAAAAGAAACAGCAGTTAAATCGAGATAAACACGATCTTTAAAACGAATGCCATTATCAGGAAACCAAACCTGATCTGTCGCTGTTGCCGCAGCAGGAGTATCAATTGTTACTAAAGTGCTTCCACCAGAACCATCCGTCAAGGCAATAGTGCCAGCAGTGCCAGACGCTACGTAGTAGACCGCCTTTACTCTAGCTGGCTGTGCCTGTGTTGCAGATCCAGTAACATACCCGTCTGCGTTTAAACGAGTTGTCTGTACATCAGACTCCATAAAACCTCCTTATAAGATAGCCTTATGATGCTACGTCATAGCCAGTGATTTCAATCAGAAACCTTCCTGCTGTATATGCAGCATGGCCTGTGCCTTGACCCACTAAATACAAGTATTGATCTGCCGCAATATCTCCGCCAGCAACCATAGTTCCTGCGGAAGCAGCACCTGCATTAATAATTTGAGTTTCAGTTAGGTCACCAATAGCTGTGTCGTTAACACCTGTGCCTTCAGTAGCAGAATACAGATCTATGTCTGTACCGCCACCAGCGGGAGTTTCTAAACAAGTCATGGTTACACCAAATACAGTGCCTTGACTAGCAGTAGTAACTTGTCCAATGAAAGCTACGCCATCACCGTCTTTACCAATAATGTCACCAGCGGTGCCGCCATCTCGCAAATCTGTAAGATCAATCATAATTGTTGTCTTAACAATATTTACGTTAGTGTCAACATCACTCTTTAAGCGATTAACTTGAGTTATGTAAACCGCAGCAGTTCCTTCAATACCGGCGCTTCCGGTAGCTTCAACTGCCATTTCACTGCCAGAAACGACAGTAATAGCACCAGTGGTTGCATTTTTAGAAATTTGTTGATACCCATTTTCCGAACGGACTGGGCCATTAAACGTTGTCTTAGCCATGTGTGTCTCCTGTCGTGGCTAGTGTCTGTTGATTATACAACAGTCAGGAAAAAAAAGGGGGCGCAAAGCACCCCCACATTCGTTAGCTCGATCCGGGTGATCCAAAGATTCCTAATGGATCAGATACGCCGAAACTATAACGCTCTCGCGCCTTGTATCGAACATTACCTGTATCGAAATCACCGTCCATCGAATTCTCCAAAGCAGCTCTCTCAAAGTGCTTCATACCGTTAGGTATGTCTGTAATCAGATACCATGAGTTAGTATCAGTCAAATAATGATTGACTGAGTAGCCTTCTGGAATAGTTCCATTGGAACGAATTGCGTTGATGTCGTTATCCGCTGTCGCAGGTCTACCCTCCGATTGCAGAATACGTGTTGCCACAAACATATTGTTTGGAGGAACAACCAACTTTCTAGGACGAGCTGCGATCAATAGACCTCGCTCATCTTTCCAACCAGCAATTGTAATAACCGCTGCTTCAAGTGACGTTTCATTCAAGTCAGTTCCAGTGGCAGGACGATTATTGTTCTTGCCTCCGTCAACTGTTGGGTGACCGTCACCGCCAGTTACACCATCACCAGACGCTGTGAAAAGGTTAACCCCATCACCTGACTGATATGAATTAGTGAAACCGTTGTTAAGCGGATTAGCAGCTTTGACTTGCTTAGTGTAAGCCATTGCTCTTGCCAATGCTTTGGTATAACGAGCAGAGAGTGAGTCATAGAGATTATCCTCCATAGCTTCTTCTGTAATTGCGAAACCCATCGCAACTGTCTCGTGATTATACCTAGCAGTAAAAGACTCTTGCGCAGTATCGTAACTGATAGCTGAACCTTCGTCTTTAACTGGTGCCGCAGCAAATCCACTCAACTTAACCTCTTCCTCGAATGAACGATCTGAGGATTCAGTCTCATAAATTTCTGCGTGTTCGTCTTCGTACTTATTGTACTCCAAGCCAAAAAGGGCATTAAGTCCCGGCAGGAGTTCCTTAAGCATTTGCGCTCTTGAAATAGCCATTCTTTAATCTCCTTTATACGCCAGTAGTATTAACGTACTGATGACCGACATTGAATTTCATAATGACATCTGTGTAGGTGTCATTGACTGCACTATTCGGGCCTGTCCAAAAATCATAGATTCTCAGCGGTAGCGTGTTAGTAGTTGCTACGGTGCTTCCGTCTACAGCATTTTTGCTTCGACCAATAGATGTTGAACCCGCTGTTTGTACTACAGCGAAGTTAGCGCCAATTGCCGTTTGCGGAATTGCTGCATCACTTTGCATTAAAAATACAACGTTAGGGTCAGTGACTATGTATGCCTCTGCATCGCTAGCAACCGTTGAAGCCGGCCACTGTTGATTGAAAGTCATTTGGTTAGTGCTTGGGTCTGTATATTTACATCCCAAGAATATACCGATTGGAGTTAAAGTCGTTGTGCCAGTATCTTTTTCGACAGTACCAGCGGAAACAAGCTTAACAAAATCGCCATAAAAAATAGCAGTAGCATAACCACTAGCTATCTTGATGTGCTGAACCTTGCCATTAAACGAGCCACTTGCGCTCGTAGTATTGACTGGTCTAGCACCTGAAGGGGCTGCTGTTGTAGCCATTAGATGTTACCTCGTTTAAACAATTTAATGCGGTTCCTAAGAACCACGGCCAAACGTGACACGAGTATTCCGATCCGGTTTCAGCAAAGGCATCCGTGGATCGTTTTCTTTCATGTACGAGTTATCAACGCTCTGCATTTGTTGAGATGCTACATTTTCGTAATAACGCTGACGAGCTTCCGCAACTTCATCTGGAGCTTTACACAATAGTAATCCTCCAATTTCAACACATCCGGGGAATCGAGATTCATGGTCTGGTATGATCTCTAGCTCTGGATGGTCTTCCAACTTACAAGGCTCCCAACCTTCTCTAAAGCGCATTGATACATTAGTAGCATCGCTTTGCCCAGTCATAGAAGTTCGGATATACCGAAACGTCCATCCCGGTTGAGGGTTAGGATCTGGCAATATTGGAGGAGGTGACCATTGTTGTTCACGCGCTACATTATTGCGTGACTCTAGTTCCCTCGGTGTTCTTTCTTGAGTATCGTCTTCCATTAGCTAATCTCCTTATAATTGTGCTGCATATTGTTCATTGGTAATCCCAAGCCGTTTTGCCAACTGTACTTGCGTTTCAGATAGCTTAACTTTACGGGACTTCCTACCTGCTCGTTGAGCTGGTGCAACAACGGTAGAGGTTCTTCTTTGTGTTGAATCAGACTGCTCTTGTTCAACTCCGAATGCCTTTGGAAAACTCTCTCGGAGCGTTTTGTCAATGGCTGAAAAGTATTCAGGAGAGTTTCTAACTATCCCTCTATGACCTAACATCTCATCTAATCCGTAAGCAAAACCTGTTAAGGCTTCATTTCCGGGCGCTCCAAACCAAGGATTTTTTTGCAACCATGAAACCAGATTCGGGTCCATAGGTTGCTGTTGCGGCGCTGTCGCCGTTTGTTGTTGAGGTATCTGCTGTTCAGGCACACTCTGTTCTGAATTTGTTTGAGGCTGATAGTTTTGTATATACGTTCTATCCGCCTGTATCTTTGACATTTGCTCTTGAGCTGCAACCATTGCATCCGTATCACCCTCTTCATGGGCTTGCTTATACGCACGCTTTGCGGTTTCTAATTCAGCTTCAGTTCGCGTTTGCACACTTTGCAGTAATGCTTGCTCACTTCTACCAACTAAACCTTGCAGGTGATCGTTCTGTTGCTTTTGCTGTTGAGCAAATAGAATTGCCTCATCACGCATACGCTGGGCTTCTTCTTTCTCCCTGCGTTGCTGATGGTATTCATACTTAAGACGATTCGTTCTTTTCTTAACGTTCTCATCCATATCATCTATTTCGTCATCAAGACGAAAAGGTTCGGATTGAGTTCTTAATTGTTTTTGATCCTCTGACGGACGATCATCAACTACCTCAACCTCTATATCTTCTATTGGTTGAGGCGCAAGATCTAATTCAGACTGAGGCTCGTTAGGTTCTGGAAATGATACTTCAGACACGCCTTATCCCCCTTGGATCTTGGACAACAGCTTCCACTGTGTCATCGTTAATAAGTCGAAACTCTTTGCCATGTATGCTTATCCGTGTTCCGCTGTAAGATCGCATGAGAATAAAGTCGCCTTCTTTACACCAAGCACCGCTTGGAAAACGCTTCTTATCCTGATAACAGTCTGGCCCCAACTTAAGAACAAACCCAACGATTGTGGCTGTTTCCTCAATCTCGATAGTTTGCTTTGCTTTAAGTATCCCGCCATCTGTTTTCTCTTCGCTTTCAGGTATACCAATTAAAATATGATACCCTGACGGTTCTGGTAGTTGTTTCGCCTTTTCTGCTTCAGACGATGCTTCTACCGCTTGTATTGTAGTTTCTGCTACTACGTCCATCTGTTTACCCTTATCCACCGCTTAAAAGGAAGCGGTTAACCTTCGCACTCTGTAGTGCTAAATTTCAGTAAACGTTTTTTCGGCTACCTCCGTTATCTCACGTTTTGCCATTTGTAAACCTTCTATCTGACCTCTAACGACTTTATATTGTTCCATCGTTTCAATACTTCCAGAGATCAAGGTTTCCGTTAGGCGACCTTCTGCTTCGTTTAAACGCGACAATATCAAATCTATAAACTGCGGGTCAACAAAATCTGCCATTATCTTACCGGCTTTTTAGGATTAGTTATCTGCTCGGCTATCTTTCTGCCAATCTCCACACCAGCTTTTCTTTCATCCGAAGAAATCTTTTCTTCATTAACCGTGTTTCTCATTAGTGAATCAGCAATGCGTGAGCCTATTTCAACACCTCTTGCTTTTTGATTTTCGCTTAGTTCTTTTTCATTAGCCATTCGATCTAATGCCGAGTCTATTGCGCTAGCGCCAAGTTTAATCCCTGTTAGCTTTTCATTAGCTGCTAGCTTGCGCTTTTCAATTTCGTCACGCATCTCTGCTTTACGCATATCGGCATCAATCTTACGTTGCTCATTAGCAGTACGCTCTGCTTCGTTCTGGGCTTTTGCCATCGCTGCTTGTTCATTAATCTCAAGCTCTTTCTGCTTAAGCTGCAAGATTGGATCTGCTGCCTGTTCCTGTGCTTCCTGCTGTTGCACTTCCATCTGGTCTTTCTGAAGCAATTGAGCTGCTGCTTCTGCAACAAGTGATGCAAGTTTTGACTCGACCTCTGGAGGAAGCTCCATATCTTGTGGAGGCAAATCCATCCCCAACTCTTTTTGTATTTCTTGCCGATACTGGAATGCCAAGTGTTCTGCGATATGTGCAGACATCTGAGCTTGCAGGGCTTCTTGATTTGGAGCCTGACCAAGCAGCTCCAGTAACTTTGGATCTTGCATCATAGACATATGAGTTTGTATATGTGCCTCATGGTCTTGATAAGCAAACGCCTTAAGTGGCTCGCCATTAATAAGATCCATGTTTTCACTAACCGGATCTTTAGGCTTCAAGTCATCCTTGTCAGGTACAATGTTTTCAGGATCTCTTATACCTAATGCCTCAAGCATTTGCCTATGCAATACAGGTAGGTCGTATAGTTGTGGCGCTTGCTGAGATAACTGAAGAGCTGACTGATACTGCATAATCCTTTGCGACATTGTTGCAGCGTTAGGATTAGATACAGGAATTACATCTACTCGCCCATCAAAGTCTTTTCTAATATCATCACGCTCTCCGTATGGTTGATACGGATATTCAGCAGGGCCAAAGTCTTCAACAATCGCAACTAACAGTTTTAGCTCATCCTTCATTGCTGCATGAAGTCTAGCTTGTATTGCTGACATAACTTTCATGTTGCGTTCAATTAACGCAAGGGTTGTACCCACCGGAGCCTGATTGGACATATCCGCAGCTTTAATATCTGCCATAGATGCAAATCGTCTTGACTCTTCTGTGATGGTATTTAATAACTGATACAGCGTACCGCTTGGTTCTTTGTACGGCAGGAAGGATATATTCTCTTTTATTGAACCGCCGGGAACATCTACATCCCTAAACTCTCCGGGCATGATTGGCGTATCATCAGCCTTGATCCTCATGCCTCTTGCTTTCAACCCGCCCGGAAGGTTGGACAACGTTCCTGCGTCTACCAATTGCCGTAGTATAGATGTAGCAGATTTTACAAGACCGCCAATTAAATGAACCAGACCCAGACCATAAAAGCCAAGGCCGGGAATATATTCATAATGGACAAAATGATCTCGACGCATTTTATGTGGATCGTCTTCATAATAGTTTCGTCTGATTGACAAGACTGTAGACGAGCCTTTGTCGATAGTAACGACATACGGAACTGCAATGCCTGTTGGCTCTCCATCTTGCTCATCTGGGAAGTCCTCAAGATCCAACTCAACCTGAACCTCTAACAGCGTATGTACGCTTTCTCCAGAAAGATAACCACTACCAATACCTGTACCTACAGTCTCTCCGGTAATCTCTCCATACTTACTTTTAATAGGATCGATTTCATTATCAGGTGAGTTAAGTTCTACATCACGATACAGGCCGCTGACCTGTAGCTTACGAATCTCATTACTAGTCTTACGCATCAAGTGCGTCATACGGTTTGTTGTCTTAAGATCTGTCGCGCCGTTATAGACCACCATGTCTTCAGCCGGAACAAACATAGAACACGGCCTACCCATGCTAGGGTCATAATATACTTTCTTAAACGCGCTACCTGCCAATGGCAATGAAAACAACATCCGTTCTGTTTCACTACGATACTCAGACATCTTTTCTACAATGAGATAGTTCATGTAGTTTTGTATACGGCCAGATTGCTTTTGAACCTCGTCTGTTACCTCACCCATGATCTTAGTTCTGGCTGGGCCAGACGCAGGGAATATTTCTGATATTGCCTGAGACTGAAATCGGATAACAGATTCTGCCAGCAATGGATGGTGTACACCGCAAGCTCCCGGCCAAGGCTCAGTACGATCTTCAATCTTTAAACCGAGAAGGTCTAAGCCTTCCATATACGTTTCTTCCCATTCTCTTCGGGAAGCCTTGTCATCTTCATAAGCAGAGATCAGCTCAGAGCCAATCGCATCAAGCTCAATCTCATCAATGTATTCTGCTAGATTAGAGTCAAACTCTACTGGTAGGTCTTCTGCGCTAGGATCAAAATCAATAATAACCCCACCATCTTCTGTTTCCATTGAAACCGAATCCGGGTTTTCAATTTCAACAACAAGCTCTGGTGCTTCCTGTAAACGATTTTGAATATCCGCAATCTGTAGCGGATCAAGCGATTTATCTACGGCCATAAATAACCTCGTGTTTTACAGAGTTTAAACGCCTTAATAGTAGTTAGCAATCCTTCTCACATCGTCGCCTTGCTGCTCATCATGGTCGAGTGCAATGAAGCCACCCTGCCTAAATCTAAGTAACGCCTGTGTTGATGAGTCAACCAAGTCATCGTGATCACCTACAGGGAACGAAGCAAACTGCTCAACCACTTCTTCTGCCCATCTCTTCTTAGGTGCCCATACAACTCCTGATGCGAAGAAGTCTGCAATCGCATTAACCCGTGATATTTTATCATTGCCACGAGAAGGGGTGTATTCCGTTACTGGTATTCCTATCGAGCGAAGCTCGAAAATTAATGGCGCACCTGCTGCCTTGGCTTCAACAATAAACGCATCGGGTTGCCATTCCTTGTACATATCAAAGGCACGTTTCTTTAACTCAGGGAACTCTAGTCTCTCTTGTAAAGCATCAAGCAGGATAATGTTAGGAGCTGATTGCCCCTCATCGTTATCGGCATAAAACACGCCCCATGTTGTACAGGCTGAGTAGTCAGCTCGTTCATGTTTCATAAACGCTGTATCCCAAGACTGAATAACAAAGTGAACATACGGAGGAGCAGACTCTTCCCACACCTGCCACCAATCTCGTTTAATGATTGCTGACTCTTCAGAGGTAGGCTGCTGCTGATACTGAGCTTCCCACTTCGCTATTGGTAATTCTGCCTTTAGCTTTTCTAATTCTTCAACGGGCCAGTAGTCAGGCCACAGCGATCTACCTGATGGAAGTATTGCCGGTAGTTCGATGACTTCCCATTCATCCATACCCTCCCTTGTGATAGAATCACGTATTATCTGACCGCAAAGATCTTTCTGACTCCAACGAGTCATAACGATTATGATTGCACCTCCGGGTTGTAAACGCTGGCGAGGGCCAGAACTAAACCACTCATAGGTACTATCAAAGACTTTAGGATCAGCTTGCTGACCTTGTTGTTCAGAATGGGGATCGTCAATGACGAGTAGATCTGCACCACGACCTGTGACTGCACCACCTACACCCACGGAGAAATACTCTCCTCCACCTGATACATCAAAGCGACCAGCCGCTTTAGAGTCTGAGGTAAGTGATACGCTAGGGAATACGTTATCATACTCCTCACTATTGATCAGGTTACGAACCATACGACCAAACCTCACAGCAAGCTCGGCGGTGTGGGATGCCATAATGATTTTCTTATCGGGAGATCTCCCCATGATCCAAGCTGGCAACAACCAAGACGTTAACTGACTCTTACCCATACGAGGAGGCATATTAATAATTAGCCTCTTAAGCTCACCAGAAGCGACCCTCTCGAATGCTTTAGCCATCTTGACATGATGATGCCCTTCTATGAAAGCGGGCCATACAGAAGCACAGAAGTCCAAGAACGAGTCCTGACTCTTCTCACGAGTGACAGATACCTCAAGATCACCCATCAACTTCACCACCTGTTTGCGAGTTGCCGGATCAAGAGACAACAATTTCTCAGGAGTCAGGTTAGACTTGAGCTGTTTAAACTGTTCTTGCGTATCCATATATCGCAATATAGTATAGTTATCGCCTTTCTAATGGAAGGCAGTCCTTTCTTCGGGTATTAACACCGCCCGATATCAGGTCGGGGGGTTCCCCTGCTCCCCGACCACCTCTTTCAAAAGCCCGTTGTAGCCATAAGTGGGCCAGACTTACTCCGAAAGGAAGAGTATCCTTTTGGCTGTCAACCATAATAGCACTGTCAACTAACATTTAGTTAACAGAAATGGTTTTTAATTTATATAAAATTTTTGTGGGTTGTAAACCAGAAAATAAACTGTGGTTTACAGGGGTAGGGGTTTGTAAAGTGAGAGTGTTCGAGTGTCAGAAATTGTATATATAGGTATGTGTGGGACTCCTGCGCATAATGCGGGTGGTCCGGGGTGCTGCACATCGTGTAAACGCATCGCCCGTGGGACTCCTAGGCATAATGCACGCTAGTCCTGCGCATCATGGGATAGCAGTTCGTTTAAACGCTCCAGTATCACCGTAGGTGGCTCCGCTTTCTGCTCCACTACGTGCGATTGCTCCACATAAAGCCTAGAGGCTTTGCCTCTGTGATGCTCTGCTTGGATAGCTGCGCTATATTGCCCAGCAGATTTAGCTTCATCACGTAGTGATGCTAGTGATTCAAGGTGATCTGTGAGAGAAAGCGCTCTTTCTTCCTCCAGTTCCTTAGATCTACGATCTATTAACTCCATAACGTCCTCTCTTTTAACCAACTTACTTCCCAGCTTTGCTGGGTGACCTGTGTATCCCGCCATACGTACCGCATCACTCTGTGTGTGGCCTTCGGCTACGTACCGAGCAAACAAGCGTTCTTTCACCGATGTATGTATATGAGGCATAGCGCGATTCAATGCAAAAGTTATACGTAGTATAAAAACTTATTGGAATAAAAAATAGTTGACAAAGTTTAAACATTGTGAGCTTAGTGTAATGGCAACAGCGACAGAGCAACCCTCTCTCACTGTAGCCCGATAGGTGTAGGCCACCTCCCCACGGATCTTGGGGTACATCATGTTAACGGCGATGTGATGTTACAGCGAAGCTGAAAGGATGTCGGAACTGGGGCGTAGCGGTCCTTCGAGTCTCCCTCGATACCGCCAAACCAGTGGGTAGCATAGCTAAGAGCTGTGTAGCACAGGAGATGTGCATCATACCCAAGTAGCTAAGATTTCATCTTAGAGAGGCTTACGATAACGGTAGGCCACTACGAGATTCAATCTTGCAACCACAAGGAGTTTTTATGATTTTAACAAAATCATTGTACAACCAACTGTTCGCCCTACTACGTTACGAGTCTGGCAAGCAGGTTGACCGTGAAGCGATCCTCAACATTCTGTTGGAGAAGGGCAACACGATGGGTGGCCTAGGTGACCTATGCGATGAGATGAGCGACCGCCAGCTTAACTCTGCCTTGGCAGTGTTCCAACTGGAACGCTCCGAGAGGGACGCTAGGGCAACAGCTAAGAGCTGATCCTGTAGGGCATTACAGTAACGTAGTGTCCTATGTGATACGCTTTGCTTGTTTTACAAGTGACAACCGTTTAAACTAATGTTTCGCAACAAGGAGTTATCCTATGGATAATAAGGTATACGACGAAAGAGAACAGTGGCTCAACGCTGCTATCATACTGCTCATAAATGAGCTATTCACCAAGGCTGGTATTCAACCCCATGAATGGGAGCGGCGTAAATACGCTGTATCCTGTGGATTCCCCATTGGATACCGTGGATCACGAACTGGCAAGGTGACCCTTGGTCAAGCGTTTGACCCCGCCATCTCGTCCAACGGCACCGCTGAGATGTTCATCAACCCCGTGATGGATGATGTGGTTGAAGTCTTGCTGGTTCTGCTCCATGAAATGGTTCATGTGTTTGTAGGTAACCACGAAGGACACAAGGGAGCTTTTGCCAATGTCGCTAAAGCGATGGGATTACAAACTCCCCTCACCGCTCTGATGAGTGCCGAAGGCAAGTACAATGCTAGCCCTCTGCTAATCACTGAGATTAGAGCAATTGCCGAAATACTCGGAGAGTATCCACACTCGAAGGTAGATCCCCAGATGCGTAAGAAGCAAGGCACTCGAATGCTTAAGATCTCTTGCACTGGCTGCGGTTTTACCGCAAGAGCTTCTGCCAAGTGGGTATCGAAGATACATTCCAACTCACCTTGCCCAGTGTGTTCATCAGCTACGCTGATCACTGAGTAACGTTTAAACAAATCGCAACAAGGAGAACATTTCATGTTTGATCATTCTAACATTGTTCCGCATCATTCGCTAAACAAAATCACCGATGCTCTGGATGGAATCCAGCTAGGCGATACACCCAACGAAGTTCAAGCATCCGCTCTGAAACTGCTTGCAGTTCGATACCGCAAGACCAACGTAAACGAGCAAGCCATGATCAACCTCTGGTTGAATGGTCCCGATGCTGGTCAACCTGTGGTTGATGAGACAAGCATGGCCGCTGCTGTGGCACAGCTCGAAGAGACCATGACCAAGAAGATCCAACCCCAGCTCGAAGAGATTCGAGAGCAGGTAGGAAAGACGGTCAAGACCGAGCTGACTATCACCATAGGTGACTACAGCAAAAACCTTGGAGCTGATGTTCGACACTACGTTTTCGAGAGAGTGCTTATCAAGATTGCGGCTCGTTTAAACGTTTACCTTCCCGGCCCTGCCGGTTCTGGCAAGACTACGATTGCGGAGCAAATAGCAGAGGCACTTGATCTCCCATTCTATGCCTACGGTGCAATCGGTATGGCTCACGAGTTCGAGGGATTCATGAACGCTCAAGGCAACTATGTTGAGTCGATGCTCTACAAGGCATTCAAGAATGGCGGGATGGTGCTGTTCGATGAGATGGATGCTTCCAACCCTAATGCGTTGCTTCGTTTAAACGCTATCACCGCCAACAAGATCGCAGCTTTCCCCAATGGGGAGATGGTCAAGAAACATCCAGACTTCGTGGTCATAGCAACAGGCAACACGTTTGGACATGGTGCTACGGCACAGTACGTAGGACGTAACCCACTTGACGGTGCAACACTTGACCGATACGTCAACATCCCTATGGGATACGACGAAGATCTGGAGCGCGGCATAGCTGGCAACGATGCTTGGGTAGACTTTGTTCAAGCGGTGCGGCACGTAGCAGAGGAGCACAAGATGCGACACATCATCAGCCCAAGAGCGAGCATCAACGGAGCGATATTGATCGCTGCCGGTGACAGCTTGGACAACATCAAAGATGAGACCATCTTCAACAAGGGATTCAGCGCAGTTGATCTTGAGAAGATCCACACTGACGCGAGAGTAATCAACGCTGGGATTGCACTCAACGACAGCCAAGCGGCAGCTTAAGGAGTTTAAACATGACAGAACGCAACACAAAACAATCGCTTGTGGTCGAATTCACCTACAGTGAATTGATCGACAAGATCAGGACGGGTACTCGAAAGAGTAATCACATGGACGAATCGAATACCGGAGACAGGCGATTCACCGGCACCAAAGACTTTGACGAGGCCATTCACTTAGCCGTCAACGGCTGGGAGGAGGGACGCAGCAAGCTAGCGCAGAGTGCAGAGTTTGCCTCATCACTGGTGCAGCAGATCGATCAGCCAACGTGGGAGTTTGCTCCCTCTGGAGCAATGCCTCACATCCCAGCAGCAGCAGCGGGAGTGCCAGACAACATGATGACGCTTTACGAGAACGACACCAATCGCAAGATGCCTATCGTGACAATCTACGTAGACATCGGGGCAACGTGGAACACTGACTCTGCCGCCATGATACGACGAGGCGGTGCGATTGTGGCCCTCGTGGATCAGATCGAGGCAAGCGGCAAGAGAGTGCAGGTTATCGCAGTGAGTTCCACTAACGTGTACGGAGTTAAGTTCGACGGTGTGCCAACCAGCGTGCTGACTCACAAGATCACGATCAAGGAATCAGGTGAGCATCTGGACATCGACAGAGTGGCATTCGCTACAGCTCACCCCGCCATGCTACGAAGGGTATGGTTCAGACTTCTAGAGATCGAGGCAGACAGCGTAGTCTCAGGGTATGGCAGCGTGCAAAAGCTCAAAGACAAGGACATCGAAGCCAATGCAATGTACATCCCGCCAATGTACGGCAACGAGGGTTACTACGACGAGGCTGAAGCAGTCCAGACTGTTCAGAGCATATGGAACGAAGCAGCACTGGGGGAAACCCCAGAGGCTGCGTAACGTTTAAACAACAGGAGAACGATATGATTTGGATCTGACGAACGTAAACTTGCTGCCGCTCATCACCTCACATGAGGAGCGGGTCATGGGTACAGCGAAAGATGTGAGGCTCCCAAGGCAGAGTCATATCCTTGGGAGTAAGGTTTACACTTGACAACCAACTAAACAATCGGGTTACAATGGTAACCTATTCGCAACAAGGGGCAGCAATGGATAAGAAATATCGAGACAAAGATTTTGTTTTTCGTGTGGTAGGAACGCCTAGCATAGATGAAAGCAAGATGTTTGCGCTTACAAAGAAGGCGTGTCCTTCAAGCTGGACAGATGAAAGAATCTGGCAAAACGTAAAGCTCTTACAGAGAGAGAACGAGGAGACTCAGTGCTACTTGTCGCCTACGTTTCAAGTCTTAAGGCGGGAGCTATGGGACGAGCAGCATGGGTTCGGAGAGAACGTGCCAACGTACCTTTCAATCAAGCGTCTAGATCGCAAGCCTTTGTCTGATTGGAGAGCAAAGCAGCGCATAAAGAACGCAGTGTTAGGAGATGATTGGGAGGCCGTTGAGATCTATCCGATGGAGAAGCGGCTGGTAGATACCAGCAATCAGTATCATCTGTTTGCTTGGCAAAACTTGTTTCCAATTTATCTTTTCAACAACAGGGAAGTTTGGTCGCTAAAGTATGCCGAAGATCTTAATAAGGAAGTCGGCACGAAAATAAAACAACAATGAATACATTGTTTAAACGCAACAGCAACAAGGAGAACACGATGAACAGAGAAGCCAAGTCAATAGGCAGACGAGCAGCGGGGTCTTATGGAAGACCGCGAAACGCAAACAAGAGTGGCGGATATAACGCTAAACGTGCTGGCAACAAGGCAATCCGAAAATCGGGGAAACATTATGAACTATAAATACGTAGTCGAGGTTGAGTACAAAGACGGGTCAGTTAAATCTAAAATGTTTAAACGCAATGAGTTTGACAAGGTGAATAACTACCACGGCAGAATGCAAAGTGCTTGGGGTAAAGGCATAAAGAAAGTAGTAACAAAAACAATTTAACAGGGGAACACATGAGACAGATAGACATAAGAGGCCAAGACGGTAACGCCTTTGCATTACTGGGGTGCGCAAGGAGTTTTGCAAAGCAGCTTGGTTGGGATGCCAAGGCAATCACTGACGAGATGAAGAAGGGAGACTACGAACACCTGCTCGATACATTCGAGGAACGCTTCGGGTCTTTCGTTGAATTGGTAGGGAGGGATGAGGATGAAGATAACGTTTAAACAACTAACCAAATTAATCTACAACCTGCTGGGCCTATCGAGTTGGGTGCTTGCCAACTTATTCATGGGGTACACAGGCTTTGTGTTCATCGAGCTAGACAGCACGCTATCCAATATCATGGGTGGCTGTATGCTTGTAGCAGTGTCAGCAAGTTTCGTAATGCTGATAATGTACACGTTTTATTTAACCAAGAAGGGGAGAGCATGAAAGTAACAAGGGAATCTCTAGCGAGTGGGAAAACACACACAAAAGATCTTCCGATTACCCCCGCTCAGTATATAAAATACATACGAGGAGAGGGCCATGTCCAAGACATCATGCCCGACCTGCCCCCAGAGGATCGTGAGTTCCTCATCAGCGGGGTCACTCAGGAAGAGTGGGAAGAGTTGTACGGAAAGGAGGAATGCAATGAATGAGCAGCGCAGAAGAGAGCTTCGCAGTGTGATACAAGATCTTAGTGTGATGTCGGACATACTAAACCACGAAGCGGGTGGAGAGGACGAGTCGTATGACAATATGCCAGAGTCTTTACAAGACACCGAGAAGGCTCAAACACTTAAGGATAATGCGGAAACGCTTTATCGCCTTCAAGATGCTGTTGACGGAGTAGTTGAGGAACTGGAAAAATTAATTGACACCAAGTCGGAGGATTGATGGCAAGTTTAAACAAGCAAAAGAAACCCGGATTCCATCGGCAGTTTCTCACGCTGACCAACGGTGAATCGCCGTTTAAATCAGCAACTAAGAAAGACGAAAGCCGTGAGCTTGAAGATCAAGTTCAGAAGTTCTTGGATGATGGGGGTGAGATCGAGCAGATAGACGAGGGTGTAAGCAGCTACCAGCCCATCAGGAACAAGGAGCAGGTGAAGACCAGCGCAAGAGCGCACTTCGGGAACTCTCAACGCAATGCTACAAACACCCTCAATCGGAAGTCTTGGTATTCGTAAACTAAAAAAACGTTGACAGATTTAACAGCCCTGCTTATTGTGGGGTTTCCTATTCGCAACAGGAGCCACGTATGGCAAACACAAATCCTAATTTCTTAGGTACATTACGTAATAACTTAACATTGTTTAAACAACACGGAGGTTTTGTATGAAAACCATGACAGATTTGGTTGGCGGAGTTGACGAGAGCGAGTTACGAGAAGAGCTTGGGCAATCATTTGATCAGTTCAAAAGACCAGAGGAATTGTATTACGCATTCCAAGCAGCGGTCACGGCTTGTCACGAAGCATCGGAAGATATGGCTGACAAAAGAGGTGACGATAATGACTTTAGGACGTTTGTGTTCGGCTATCAGGTCGAGATGATTATGCAAGCTTTCAATAAGAGGATTGCGGAGATCGCACAATGAACGTGACAGAACGAAAAGCCTTTGACCTCATGGGTATATCCGAGGAGGAGCAACGCCTAATGGTGCTTGCCTTGGATTACTACATAGATAGCGTGACACAGGGCAATGATGTGCAGTGGGCGCAAACAATCACAATGGCTGGTCGCCTTAAGCATTTGTTAATGGGGACGCTTGATGAACGGTGATGATCTAACCAAGAAGCTAAAGTTTTTTTTGAACCATCAGCTTGGAGAAAAATGGTCGATCAATACCGACATGGACATACTCAACAACCAAGAGGGAGGGACAATAACAATCCATGTGTGGGGTTTAAACAAGAACCCCAAGCAATTCAAATCAATTCGCAACAAGGAAAAAGTATGAGTGATCAAAGTACAGCACCGGAATTACAGGCAAACATCGTGCAGGGCAAGCCGATCCTTTTGACAGGCAGCTCTCATCTAATCGGCAACTTAAACATAAAGTTTGGTGAGCTGGTGCGTTTGTTTGGAAAGCCTCAAGAGTGTGAAGGCGGCAAGGTTGATGTGATATGGGAGCTAGAGTTCGAGGATCGTTACAACTTAAGCACAGGTGAGAACGACTCAACGCTTGCACCCACAAAGGTCAGGATCGATATACATAACTGGAAGGATGGCCCCAGCTATGGCGGTTATGACGTAAAAGATATTATCAGTTGGACTATCGGAGGTAATTACGTAAGAGATGTGTTCGTTCTGATCAGGTACTTGGAAGATGATGGCGTAGATTTTAGCGCAATCATTCCAACGTTTATGGTGGAGCAAGCTAAAAAGTTTGAGGAATTTAAGGGGTCACCCAATGGATCTCTTAAGTTTGTTTAAACATCATGCCATTCGCTTTATGCAATGGCTTACAATTGCGCTGGTCGCAATGATGTATCTGTACGTTCACGAATTAGATTTTCGTGATCAGTGCAGTCTGGATACGCAATGTATTTCGCAACATTTAAATGGAGAAAATAGCTATGACTATTAATGTAAAAGAACTCGCCAACCAAGCAAAAGAAATCGGCATGGACAACATCGTGTCAGCCTTAGAGAAGCAAGCAGCTAAGTTAAGGAAGAAGGATGAGTCTTCTCAGAAGATTGCAGATCTTGTCGATTCAATACTTGAACTTGTTGACACTGATAAGGAGAAGGTATGAGCAACGTAGTTAGTCTGGACGATTACCGTCCATCCACTAATGACGAAGAGAGTGTGATCCTAGAGTCACACTTTCACAACGTCTTGAAAAAAATGAAGGTAGGCGGGGTTACTCCAAACGCAGTGAGCCAGTTGCTAGAATCGCATGAGACTACAGCTCAGTCTTATGTGCAGCATCTGTTTAAACGATTTGATTCTGGTGATTGGGGTAATGTCTGCGAGGAGGATTACGAGAACAATCAGCGGAGTGTGTCTGATGGGTCAATGGTGATGGGGGTATACCCGCTCCATCCGAAGTATCCTAATGGAACTAAGATCTGGTTGATCATGGATCATGGGCATGAAACAGCAACCGTGTTGATGCCAGAGGATTATTGATGAACATACCTCCGTGGAGCGATGCGGTTATAGAGATGTACAGACAAGGGAAATCTCTCCGAGCAATCGGGGAGACCCTTGGTATGTCGATCACTCCAATACGTGAACAGCTACTACTTCGTTTAAACGCTGAAGGATACTATTACTTACGCTTCAACAAGCCTGAGTCTGCAAAGACTTTGCGGATTAAAGAGTCGTTGAGTAATGGAGATCGAGTAGCAGACATAGCTGAACGTGAATCATGTTCTCGCAATTGGGTGTACAAAGTTAAGAACGATGTACACAGACTTAGCAAAATTGCCATCGTCGATAAGCGCATTAAGAATCTTGCTGACAAGGATTACATAGACAAGAAGCTAGGTATGCCAGAGATGACGCAAGAGCAGCGCAATAAAGAGATTGAGGAAATAGAAAACCTACTAAGGTAATCGTGGGGTAAAGGGTTAGGGGGGTGGTGACCTCAGACCTACATTCCTTCCACTCTTTTGAGTGGGTAACCAGAAAGAGGGGGGATGAAGTGCGGCCCCACAACCTAGCCGATAGGTTTTCATGCCGCCAATCCCTCCGTTCACCACACACTTTACCTTCGCAACATGACAGGAATATGTAACGTGAGTATTCACAAGAACATGACAGGGGCTACGATCTATGTTCTGTTTAAACAAAACGAAATTGTTTATGTTGGACAGAGCATCAACCCCTACAGTCGGATCGGACAACACACAAAAGGTAAAGACTTTGATCACTTCAGGATTATGCCTTGCCTAAAAACGCGCATGACCTACTGGGAAGATTATTTAATTTACAAGCACCAGCCCAAGTACAATGTTCTGGGGAAGAAGAAAGGCAACCGCGCAATTAAACAAGCGGTTAAAGAAGAGCCAAATATCGAGTACGAATGCGAGCCGTTGTTCATTGATTCAAACACAAACAACATAGGTTTCGGATACTCAAGTACAACAGGGTCAAGGTTAGTGATTGATAGTGGCCGCACCTTTCAATCCAATGTCTTGATGATCAACGATCCGATACGTGCATGATACGTGCATGAGTTGAGGACAACTTGTACGATCTACAACTTTTCTTGTAGCGTTTAAACAACCAGCTAACAATACTGCTGTGGGTCATAACGCTTCCGTAACAATACCACTGGTCACAATAACACGGCTGTTGGTACATCAGTTTAAACAGCGCAAATTTCATTACACCACGGGTCATAATAATACTGCTGTTGGTCATAATTTTTTATGAAGGGTTGGCTCAAATTAAATTATGAGTAGGTTATTATCCTGTCATGTTGTGATCAGTGTAGTATGTTCCATCCTTGTAGTTGTACTTCAAGTCAACCGTACCTACCAAACCACTCTGCTTGAACCGGATCTTCTTTACATGGATACGAATGTCATTTGAATTGGGAGTAAAGTCTCTCTCCACAATCAAGATGTTGTCAGCTTTATTGTAGAAGTTAGCCGATCCCGCTATGTCGTAAGGCTCTGGCACAGGGAACGTCCCATCCGAATTACGTCTGAGCTTGGCTGGGTGTGCGATCAACCACACATGGCACTCGTTATTAGCCGCCCAACGCTTGAGCTTTGCTAGCATCTGAGACACGTACTCTGTCTCTGTCCAGCCACTTGGACGCTTATGCTCGAACTCATTGTATGGATCAAGAACTAAACCTCTCACCTTCGAGTATCTTTGGACACACGCAGTAGCATTGTCTAAACACCAATCAATTGTTGGCGACTCATCATCTGATCTAATCCAGTAGTAATGACTTCCGATAAATGAAATTGCATTAGCCCATTCATTATCATCCATCTCCCCTCCAGCAAATGTTTTCCACGCTGGCTTCCCGATATACTTAGCAGCAATTTTATTAATGTGATCGTCCACAGGATTCTCAAAGGAACAAACAGCAAATCTCCAATCGTGATCTTTAGCTAGGTTTAAACAGATCTGATCTAAAAATTCTGACTTCCCCACTCCGGGTGCGCCACTAACTATTGTCAGCTCTCCGGGTCGCACTCGATAGTTTAAACTCAGTGCAGAAATACCTACGTCTATCCCCATCCGAACATTGCCCTTCAATAATGCGTAAGCATCATCCACATAGTTACGAGTTTCCTGTAACGCTTTGAGCGGCCACGGCTCTGCTCCATTAACAAACTCTGCTAGCTTCTCCTTCCCATACCCAACCAGTACATCATTTGGATCTTTACATCCTTCGGGCCACGACACTCTCCAACATCTGGATCTTCCCAACCTGCGGGCTAACTCATTCCGCATGACAAGACCCACATCATCACCATCATTCAGTAATACTATTCGTTTAAACGATGTTAATGATTCCTGTAGCTCATCAATCCACGGGATCTTATGATCACTTGCCCCATCAGGTAGTGATATGACATTGGCAAATCCAGCCTCCATAACTGACAACGCATCAACCTCGCCCTCGGTTATGATTAACGTTTCGTTGTCTGGATTAACTAAGTTCCAAAGATATGGAAGGCGAGAGCCATTCTTGATCTGAGTAAACTGCTTATCAACCGTCCTAAACTTAACGTTGATTGTCTTGCCATCTGAATCCCTATGGACAAACGCAATTGCTTTCTGATTTTCTCCATTGATGAACGCATCTCCGGCCTCGACACCCGCTAATTCAATTACATCTTTCGAGATGCCGCGACTCTCAAACCACTGAGTTATCTTATCGTTAACACCTTGCAGCTCCGGTATCTTTGGCTGTTCCTTTTGTTTAAACGGACTCTTCTTCATAGTATTTCTCCATACATTCCCTTCCCAATCACAGTGATGGCAACGCCATTGCGCACCCTCAAAATCTATTGACATGGAAAGACAATGCTCGTTGCGATTTTTCTTTCGGTTATGCGAACACTGAGGGCAAAGCATTTTCCTCTGCCCTTCGTTCATATCTGTGGGGTTAAAGCCCTCTGATGCGAGCCTGTCCCAGAAATCTACACCGCTCACGGTGCAGTCTGGAAAACGGTTCTCCCAGACTCGGTGACCCTACGGCCCAAGTCATCCCTCGCCTGATCCTTCGCTTGCTTTGCATCCATCTTTGCTAGGTATGCAGAGGTGCTAAGGAACCAACGCTTGCGCGTCTTGGGATCGGCATCATATGTAAGCCAGTCATCCCTCGACTGTAGTATAGCGTCTAGGTTTGGTATGTGTTTAAAAGCTGTTTGCCAACGTGTGTAGTCAGCATTATTAAGTTTGATGGTGTTCCCTTGAAACATCATTTCCTCCTGTTGCGAATTGAAAATGGTCTAAGTCCCAGTGTACTACTGGCTCCTGATCTTGTGAATCGTTTCTGTCGCTTCTTCCTCCCCAACCTATTCGGTCTGCTTCTGTTGCCATATCTATGAATCCAATTGATCCGCATGACCACTTCACAATTAAGATTACATCCAACCCTGTCGCCTTTGAAAGCATCCTTGCATTAGTAAGTTTCATTGCTGAGATTATGTAAGTTGAAAACGTCCCGCATTTATGCGTGCGTATCTTTATCTCTGCAAATCCCTCGATGCCTCCGTCAGCATTTAAAAACGTGTAGTCTATTGGGTATTGCCTTGGGTTTGCTTTTGCTTTAACTCCCCACAATTCAGATACCCTTTGAGCTAGCTCGTTTTCTTTTTCTCTGTCCTGTTTTGTTTCATATATCGGTCTACTCATATCAGCTCCTCAGTTGCTTATATTTATAGATAATTGATTAGATCGGTTGGTGAGAGAAGGACGCTCCCCCCAAACCCCCCACGTTTAAAACATGGAGAAGATGGAAAGATTGTCCTATTAGATCGGTCGGAGCCGAGCATGGACATTACCAGTAATTTATAACGCGGATTCTGGTCTGACCCCCTTCCGCTAGTTCCTTGCTTTTATTAAAATACACACATACACTTGGCCTTGCAACCACTACCTTCGTATACGTTGCACTCCTTTGTTGCGAAAGGAACGATCCTGTCCATAGTAACCTCAGTTTATTATGGGCGGGATCAACCCTTCGAGATACCCACCATCCTCATCAAAGTCTATCTCTGAAACAATTACTTCAGCCCTTGGCGAGATCTTATCTAGGAATCTTGCGCACGAGATTACCTTCACCTGCCTATCGTTTTCGTACACCAGCCCTTGCAAGGCATCCAGTATTACCGATGGGTCTAGGTCTTGTCTCCTGCTTGGATAGTAAATCTCTGCGTGAAATGCCAAGTCACCTTGAAGCATCTTGTTTAAACGAGGCACTTGCATTTGCAGATCTTTCTCAAACTGCAACGCCTTCTTAGATTTTATGAAGCGAGGTTTCCCTCCAAACGTAACAAGTCTTCGGCTGTTTGCTTTCGACGCAACCTCACCGTGAATTATATGCTTGACCTTCCTTTTGTTTCGTGGTTCTATAGTAAACCTACCTTTCGCAACAGGGTTATTAATGCAATACACTAACAAGTTAAATCTACCTGCGCCAATAGTTGAAGCGGTAAAACGCGACACCTACACAAAAGGTGAGGCAAGTTACTCTGCCACAGGTCTGCTAAGACCACCACAGATGGCGGCACTTTATGACAGTTACTCTGACTTCATATCCAAAGATGTGTCTGAGGAGCTGTGGACGCTGTTTGGGAGCGCAGTTCACCTTATCCTTGAAGGTACTAAGGCTCCCGAATACGTCACTGAGGAACGCTTGTACTGCTCTGTGGAGGGCATTCGATTATCTGGGCAGATAGATGTGCAACACATACAGCCAGATGGATCTCGCGTGTTACAGGATTATAAGACACGCAAAGTGTATGGCGTTATGAACAATGACTCAGATGAAAAACAACTAAACATCTACCGTTACATTGCAATGCAAAATGATATTGAGGTTAGCGGTCTACAAGTAATAAACTTAATTAAGGATTGGTCACGTCACGAAGCAGAGCGCAGGGAAGGATACCCGCCCACTGACATCTACATACAGGACGTACCAATTTGGTCAGACCAAAAGATTGAATCGTTTGTGAAGGAGCGCATTGGGTTGCATGAAGATGCGGCTAAAGGCAATGCAATTCTTTGCACAGACGATGAGAGATGGCTGCGAGATGAGAAGTTTGCAGTCATGAAAGACGGAAGAAAGCGTGCGGTTCGCGTGTTTGATTCTATGGACGAGGCAGAAACTTTTATTACTGCGCAGAAAGATGCCGACAAACATATTGTCGATCACCGTAGGGGTAAGCCCACAAGGTGCATATCGTTTTGCGATGTCAGAGATTTCTGTCCACAATTCGCAACGTTTAAACAGGAGAATAGTTTTGAGTGATAACAGACTGCTTGAAGCAATCAGCTTCATGGAAGCATTGCCAGACTCAGATAAGGTTGACATAGGAGGGAAGCTATACGCGCGGGTTACGAATCGCGTAGTTGCATTCCGTAAAGCATACGGTGATCAAGGTAGGATCACGACCACAATCCACGTATCTAATGAGAACCGTGTACAGATAGAGGCGCGTGTCTACGTGAGGGATGGCAACACTTGGCATCTAATTGCCAATGATTGGGCTGAAGAGTTTAGGTCTGACGGGTTCATTAATAAAAAATCCGCAACAGAAAACTGCGCTACGTCAGCAATAGGTAGGGCGCTGGCTGCGTGTGGTTTGGGTGGGGGCGAGTATGCTTCGGGTGACGAGGTTGAGTACGCCAAGACAGAGAAGGCTGAGATTGGCTCTGGCAAGCAGGAACAAAAAAAGCAGGAACAAAAAAAGCAGGAACCAAAGGATGAAAAGCCTGTTGAAAAAAAGGAAGAAGAGGTAAAGCCAAAGCCTAAAGTTGTGGCTGACCAACAGCCTGTCAAGATTGACCCATCTGAATGGCCGACCATGCTAAGAAAACAACTGAACGCTTTGAAGGATATGCACACGCATCACCAGATGACGTTTCATGTAAAGGCTCACGCAGAGGAATGGAAGAAAACGTATGGCAATACGCCATCGTATGACTCATTTGTCGGTGAAATAACCGCGCTACTTAGAGCGCAACAGGAACTAGAAAATAAGGAGAGTTTTTAATGGCTTACGAAATCCGAGAACTGGACTGTAATTTGTTTACAAACGACAGGAAGCAAGAGTCTTGGCACGCTGACTTCAATGGCAAGCTATTGGTCAACGGCAAATACTACTACGTTAACCTGATGGACAAGCGAGAAGATCCGCAATCCAAGGTTTCGTTTAGGTTAACACTTAAGGAATCTGGAGAGCCAAAGCAAGCCCCACGATCTGGCGGTTTTGAATCGGATGATTTAGGATTATGAGCAGGGTAAAAGGATATGCGATGGATCTTGAAACCACACTGGAAAAAGCAGAGGTAATCAACCTTGATGCTCGTCGGCTTGCGAATCGTGTTGGCATACATATCGATACGCAAGTTGAGCATAATCTTAATTCAGAATCTCTGGTGGAAATAGACAAGCGTTTAAACAATCTAATTCAAAGTGTTGAAGACTTGAAAAAGATTAACGATAAACTGCAAGATCTAATAGATGACATCGAAAGAAAAGGATTGGTCTAACAAAGTACGCAGCCAGAGATACCTTGCCCACGTAAGGGATCATGGCTGCTTAATATGTCAAAGACCTGCACAAGCACACCATCTAACGTTCACTGACAAGGACAACCTTAGAGGCATGAGGCGCACGAGTGACTCTGACGCAGTACCCCTGTGCGAAGAACATCACCGGCATCTACACGCTTACGGTAACGAACAAAGATGGTGGGCCATGCAAGGCATAGACCCTTTAATGTTTACAGACGCAACATGGAGACAATTTAATGAGTGAAAACAATTACCCAATAACCCAAGAAGAATACAACGAAATCGAGGAAGAATTTGGAGACTACCGCTTCAACCAGTATTGCATTTTAGTACGACAGGAAGACGGTGGGATTGGAATCTTCGGGGAGTTTCAAGACCCAAAGGATGCTGCGGATTATTACAAATATTTCTTAAGCCATGCCGTGGAAGAGAAAAATGTGACTATCCAAATGCTAACTATGGTCTCTCGTTTAAACGATGAGGGAGATGCTTACCAAATGGACATGGATTTTATGACCCATAACAAAGATGACGGAGAAGATGATGAGTGAAGCGGATAGGATTGCCGAACACTTTGAAGCAAAAAAGTACGCCTACCGACAGTCGAGGGATGGCATGGTGCTTTCTTTTATCTTGCACCCAGACGATGTGCCTAACGAACTAGCCACGGCAAAAATCGGACAACGATACATGATAGCTTGCGCTCAGATAGGCGAGGATGAGAGGCCAGTTGTGAAAGCAGCGGTTACAAAAGGTGAACGAGCTATGGCTAGGGCCAACTTAATTTGCCGAGAGAAAACCTTTCAGGAATGGGTTCGTTTGAACTTGGATAAACTTGCTTTTGCAAGCGAAAAAGAAAGCTGGATTTCTGAAAACTTAAGCGATGAAGAGATTGCTTCAAATGTAATCAGGTCTGTTTGTGAAATCGAATCACGAAAAGAGCTGCTCACTGATGAAGAAGCTCAAGAAAAACTTAAGTCGTTTCTCGCTCTCTTTGAAGATGAGGTAAAGGCATGAGCTGGTATACAGAAAAAATAAGAAGGCTCCGCATGGATCAGGGTTTGTCTTTACAAGCTCTTGCGGATAAGTCTGGAACCACTAAGTCGTATCTAAGTCAGGTCGAGAGAGGACGTAGGAAGCCCAGCTTCGAGATTGTGGAGCAGATAGCTACCGCGTTAGGGGCTAGCATATCTATCCAGCTAGAGGCTCCAGAGCCGCCACAAGCTATGGCTCCGAATCGTCCTCGTCGCCGCTCGATTGCAAGTCAGTTTCTGAATAATACTGGATGATGCTTTTTACTTGTCTTAGGTAACGCTTGATCTCTGCCATGTTGTGGGAAATATTCTCATATCCTTTGGAGGTCAGGCTGTACCAGACATTCATTGGTGCTTCACCATTCTCAAGATCATCTAAATATTCTTTCATCAGGGCAGGTGTCAGCACTTTCCATTCAACAGGCAGCGTAGATATTTCATTAGGGGGTGGCGGGTGATACATCGGAGCTTCTTTCACCACAGTAACGACTTCAACGGGTTTTACTTCTGGCTGTTTAAACGATCCACCGCCAAGCATACTGCACCCGGACAGTAAACTAAGTATCAGTCCGACTAATGTTGCGACCATTTTCATAAAATGTTTCAGGCTTGGTTATCTCCGATAGATCTGCCATCACCTGCCTTGTTCCTCTGTTGATAATGTTTTCAATTAACTTAGGCTTTCTCAATCCAAGCACATTGAGATCGTGCTTTGAGAACTTTTTTCTAATGTCATCGACTTCTTCTTGAGCCTCCTGATTTGCTTTGGTTAGCCGCTCTACTTGGGCGACCATCAGCTTCTGGTTCTCTACAGTCTGAAGAAGGTTTTCGTTTTGTAACTCTATCGTACTTTCTAAAGTCTTTTGATTCTGTATTGATTGCTCAAGTTTCAAATGAAACGATTCAATCTCTGCTTGTGATTTGTCGTAGTAAAGTTTAAACGCTCCTGATAAAACTAGAAGTGCCAGCCC
>TARA_R110001599_G_scaffold49212_1_pt1 | contig 29799 bp, 33 predicted proteins | sample TARA_R110001599 | Tara Oceans TARA_R110001599 (sample SAMEA4398360) | marine metagenome | biome: Polar Biome; feature: [MES] marine water layer (ENVO:01000295) within the mesopelagic zone...; material: water (ENVO:00002006), including particulate matter (ENVO:01000060) such as......
TTTGGTGGAGCTAGACGGGATCGAACCGTCGACCTCTTGCATGCCATCTTCGCCCTGCTGGAGAACGACTATGCCGCCCTGCCCCCGACACCAAAGGCCGACGCCACGATGATTCCCTGATGTTGGCCAATGGCAAAAATGGCGGTGTGGGGTCGCAAGCCGAAAAGCAGGGTACTCGTTCATTCAGACCAAGGCAGTCAATACACAAGCTATGACTGGAGCGCCTTCCTACGCACAACGGTCTTGAAGACAGTATGAGCAGACGCGGCAACTGCCATGACAACGCAGTCGCCGAAAGCTTCTTCCAGCTTCTGAAACGCGGGCGCGTGAAGCACAAATATATCCGACTCGGCAGGATACCCGGGCAGATATCTTTGGCTATATTGAGTTGTACTACAACGTCAGACGCCGGCATGGTTCGAACAGCCTGCTGTCACCTGTAGACTACGAACAGCGTCACGAAAAACGGCTGGAAAGTCTCTAGAGAACTGGTGGCGATTCACCGCAGCCGAAGGCGCGCAGTCATAACCTGCGTTGGGTCCGGCGATAAATCCAGCGCTTCCAGAACCTGGTAATCTGCGCGAAGGGGCGATCCTCGGCAAGCAGATCACGTTCCTCGGCAGTATAGGGTTGTGTCGAAAGCGCTCGCTTTTGCCTGAGCAGGTGAAAGAAGTCAGCCTCCTGCAGGCGACGCCGCAACCACCCCAGGGGACGCAGTGCAAGGGCATCACAATAAGCCGGAAAGCGCAGGGCCGCGGCGAGATCAATAAAGATTACTCCCCGCCCAGGGCTCACCAGCATATTCCTCCCCCGCAGGTCATTGTGGGCAAAGCCCAGGGCGTGGATCGCCTGCAGCGCGCGCACTGCCTGGCCATAGGTGTTGTCATCTGCAACGGGCGTGCGCGCGGAGGGGTGCTCTCCCGGGATGTATTCCATGACAAAGCGGTAGGCGTCAATACAGCCCAGGTGCCGCGGCACATGAGACGAGTCCGCCAGGGCACGGAGAATCTTGACTTCACGCTGCGCAAGGTAGCGCGCCAGCGGCCTGAGGTACCAGGGCGTGGCGGAATAGTCCTTGACCACGTATTGCCGGTCGCGACCGGTGTGTAGGCTTACCGAGGCCTTCAGGCCTCCACCCCGGGAGAGAAACCTGGCCGGTCCTGCTGGCAGTCCGGGAAGGGCGATACCGCACCAGCGGCTATCTGCATTGCTTGTCACTGACATATTGGCTCCGGTGATCAACTATTTCGGAAAAAACGAGGCCATTCATGCGGCCTTTGTTGCCGCGTCCCCTATCATTTTTCGTGCCAGAAAATTTCTCTTTGATAATCAGAACCTTGGAGCCAATCGCAGGTCACAGATATTTGGGATTCACAGGGTTTCGCGAAAAAATCCACAAATTCCTGTGATCCCCGGGCACTCACTGGACAACCGCCGGCAAGGACAGAAAATGCAGCATTCACACACCGACCTCGACAGCCTCCGCAATCGCCACCAGTTGATCCTGGGCGCCGCCGGCGAGGGAATCTACGGGCTGGACCGCGAAGGCCGGGCCACCTTCGCCAACGCAGCGGCGACCCGGATTCTCGGCTGGACAGAGAGTGACGTGATCGGCGTGCCGCTCCATGATCTGCACCACCACAGCCACCGGGACGGGCGCCCCTACCCGAAGGAGGACTGCCCCATTTACGCGGCCCTCAAGGACGGCGAAGTGCATCAGGTCAGCAATGAGGTGTTCTGGCACTCCGACGGCTACCCGGTGCCCGTGGAGTACACCAGTACGCCGATTCGGGAGGGAGGCGAACTCAGGGGAGCTGTGGTCGTGTTCCGCGATATCTCGGCGCGGGTCCAGGCAGACCAGCAGCGCGAGCGTGACTACCGCGAAATCCAGTCGCTGAAGGAGCAACTCGAACTCGAATGCGACTACCTTCGCGAGGAAATCAGCATCACCACCAATTTCGGGGAGATCATTGGCGAGAGCCAGGTGCTGAAACGCACCCTGTCACAGATCGAGGCGGTCGCCAAAACCCAGGCCAGCGTATTGATCCTCGGTGAATCCGGCGTGGGCAAGGAGATGATCGCCCGCGCCGTCCACCAGCACAGCGACCGCGCCGATCGCTCCCTGGTGAAGGTGAACTGCGCCTCCATACCCAAGGATCTGTTTGAGAGCGAGTTCTTCGGGCATATCAAGGGTGCCTTTACCGGCGCCCACCGCGACCGGGTGGGGCGCATGCAACTGGCCAACCGCGGCACCCTGTTTCTCGACGAGGTCGGCGAGATACCCCTGCCGCTGCAGGGCAAGCTTCTGCGCGCGCTGCAGGAAAGTGAATTCGAGCGCGTGGGGGATGAGACAACGGTCAAAGTGGATGTGCGTGTGATCGCGGCCAGCAATCGGGATCTGGCGGACGAGGTGAAAAAAGGACGCTTCCGGGAAGACCTGTACTACCGGCTCAGTGTGTTCCCGGTGGCCGTGCCCCCCCTGCGCGAGCGTACGGCAGATATCGCGCCACTGGCCATGCACTTTCTGAACCTGGTCTGCCAGCAGCTGGGCCGCGAGCCACTCAAGCTTTCCCGGTCCCACATTGAGCAGCTCAAGCTGCACAGCTGGCCGGGCAATGTTCGCGAGCTGAAAAATGTCATCGAGCGCGCGGCCATCCTCTCTGCGGGGAGTCGCACACTGCGGCTTGACCTTGCGCTGCCCGCCAGTTCGGTCACACCCAGCGACACCGTGACGCCGGAGTGGCGGGAAAGCGAACTACTTACCGAGAATGACTTGCGCCTGCTGGAAAAGGCCAACCTGGCCAAGGCCATGCGCAGGGCCGGGTGGAAGATCTCCGGGCCGGGTGGCGCAGCCGAGCTTCTCGGCCTAAAACCGTCGACCCTCGCCTACCGACTCGCCCAGTACGGCATCAAGAGAAACCGGGACTAGCCCACTGCGGCTCGCGCCGCCACTTCAGTCCAGCTGTCGGTCAACAAACACCCGCGCCATCTCCCTGGCTCGACCCGCCGCCTGCTTGTCGCCCATGACATAGGCGTAGACGATTGCCCCTTCCATCAGCATGTTGAGCTCATTGGCCAACTCAGCGGGCTCCCTGGCGTCCGCGAGCGTCGCGAGACTCTCCAGGTATTCCACCACCAAGCGCTTGTGCTCGGCGCTGACCATGTGACTCGGACAGCTCTCCTCAGCGAACTCGGCCGAAGCGTTGATAAACATGCAGCCCGAGAAATCCTTGTCGTGAAACCAGTTACCGAGAAAATCAAATACCGCCAGTAATCTCTCCCTGGGGCTCGCGGCATGCATCTCGGTCTCGCGCATCATCCGGTTCCTGAACAACTCATCGCGCTTTCTCAGGGTCGCCAGAATGAGCTCGTCTTTTGTCCTGAAATGGCTGTAGAGGGTTTTCTTGGAAACACCCGCCTCGGCAATGATTCTGTCTACACCGGTGGCATGAAACCCGTTGCTGTAAAACAACCTGAGAGCGTGATCGAGGATCTGCTCGCGCTTGGATGGGGCTGGCATTGGAGACTCCGTAGTATATGTATACAGCTCAGTATACCTTTTAACCCTGCCACTACGCACCCGTATTTAGCCCAAATAGCCTGATTTATCGAATACAGGCTCAAAAATATTTTTATTTTTTTGCGCTTTCGCCGTTGACATACTATACAGATCTGTATACTTTGCATCGAAGGTAAACAGATCGGTGTACTTAGGAGGTGCCCACATGAATCAACAGATCAAGCCGCCCTTCAACCATGAAACGGCAATCCGCAAGGTCCAGCGCGCGGAAGATCTCTGGAACACGCGTGACCCGGCGCAGGTAGCCCTTGCCTATAGCGAGAACACGTCGTGGCGAAATCGCAGTGAGTTCGCCCGGGGTCGCGAAGAGGTGGAGGCATTCCTCGCTCGCAAGTGGACCAGGGAGCTGGACTACCGGCTGCGCAAACATCTCTTCGCATTCGCGGACAACCGCATCGCGGTGAATTTCACCTACGAGTATCGCGATGACAGCGGCCAATGGTTCCGCGCCTATGGCCTGGAGCACTGGACGTTCGATGAGGACGGCCTGATGAGCGAGCGCAGCGCAAGCATCAATGAACTGCCAATTCGCGAGAACCAGCGTGATCTGTTGTAGAGGGTCCTAACCAACCCTGAACCCACGCCGGAAAACTAAACCCACAACTGCAATGAAAGGAGGATGACCCGACGCAAGAAAACCTGAAGCAATTGCCGCCGAGTCATGACCGGGCGGCTGGAGACTACCAACAGATTGACTTAACAACCTAAACCAATGCAATGAAAAGGAGCAACATGACATGAAACTTTCCTCTCTACTGAAGCGCTTCGCGGCGATGGTCGCGATCACCTTCTCCGCGGGCAGCTTTGCCGCGGATCTGCAGATCAACGCCGACGGCAACGACCTGGCGATTCACGGCTACGACGCAGTGTCCTATTTCTCGAAATCCGGACCTGTCGAGGGTAGCGCCGAGTACACGGCTTCCTACAAGGATGCCATCTATCGCTTCGCCAACGCCAAAAACCGCGACTCCTTCCGCGCCGACCCGGAGAAGTACGCACCCCAGTTCGGCGGCTACTGCGCCATGGGTGTGGCCCTCAACCAGAAGCTGGACATTGATCCCATGGCCTACCGCGTGGTCGACGGCAAGCTCTATCTGAACCTGAACAAGCAGGTGCAGAAAAAATGGATGGAGGACATCCCGGGCAACATCGAAATCGCCGAGCGCAACTGGCACGGCATCCACAACCTGACAGCCGCGCAACTGGCGGCGGAGTAAGGCAAGCCTTGTCTGGTTCGAGGGACCGCCAGTGGCGGTCCTCCGAACCGGGCCCCACAGCAAACAAAGGAGCAAACGAGCATGAACAAGAAACTCATCGCCAGCGCGGCCCTGGCCGCAGCCCTCTCATCCATCGTCGTCGCACCCGTGAGTGCCGCAGGCAAGGAGAAGTGCTACGGCGTGGCCGGTATCGGCCAGAACGACTGCGGCAACCTCGCCGGTACCCATAGCTGCGCCGGGCAGTCCACCGTGGACAAGGATCCCGGTGAGTGGAAGCTGGTAGCGAAAGGCACCTGTGAAGCCATCGGCGGCATGCTGAAGGCCGAAGCCAAGGCGCACTACGAAGCCAGCCAGAAGCAGTCTGACTAGCGGAAATCGGGAGAGTGACCGTGGCCAACGTAGATCTGTCAACAAAGCCGCCGGTTGGCGTCGGCTTGCGACACCCACACTACGAAGCGGCGCTCTCCCGTGCTGCGGATATCGACTTCGTCGAAGTCCATACTGAAAACTTTTTCGGTGAGGGCGGTGCGTCTCTCGCCGTTCTCGAACAGGCACGCGAACACTACGAGCTCAGCTTTCACTGCACCGCCCTGGGGCTTGGCTCCGCTGCGGGCATCTCGACGCAGGCGGTGGCCAGGCTGGCGCAGCTGGTAGCACGCTTCAACCCGATGCTGGTGTCCGATCACCTGTGTTTTTGCTGGGTGCAGCAAGGGGATACGCGAATCCATGCGGGTGACCTGTTGCCCCTGCCCCGCAACGCGGACGCACTCGCCGTACTCACAGACAATATCGACCGCGTACAGCAGGCCCTTGGCCGGTCTCTGGTGGTCGAGAACATCAGCACCTATATCGACCAGGGCGGACACCAGTGGTCGGAGCCGGAGTTCCTGCTCAGGCTGGTAGAGCGCACGGGTTGCCAGCTGCTCGTCGATATCAACAATCTGCTGGTCAATGCCCACAACGCCGGACTGCCGGCAGCGGAGGACTACGCCAGGGCCTGGCTGGATGCGATTCCCCGGAGTGCGGTTGCCGAGATCCACCTGGCAGGCTACACCCCGGTTGCGCCCGGACAGCTCGCGGTGGATGACCACGCCGCTCCAGTCTCGGAGCAGGCCTGGCGAATCTACGCCCATGCGCTGCAACGGCTGGGCAATGTGCCCACCCTGGTGGAGTGGGACAACGACTTGCCGGACTGGTCCGTCCTGCTCGCTGAAGCCACGCGCGCGCGGGAGATCCAGCGCGCCCTGCAAGCGGCAGAGGCGTAGGCAATGACCTCGCTCGCTCAACAACAAGAGCACTTTGTCGACGCTGTCTTCGGGACTGACGACGCAGGCTCCCGGCCGCTGACGCCCCAGCAGCAGGGGCTATCCATCTATCGGCGGAACATAGTCGCGGTAGCCGAGGCAGCCCTCGCAGTGAGCTTTCCCGTCCTGTATCAACTCATGGAACAAGCCGACTTTCGGGCACTGAGCGTCGCACTGCTGCGTGCTCACCCCCCAGTCGCGGGCGACTGGGGCGAATGGGGCGCAGAGTTGCCGACGCTGCTTGCGGCGACCAGTACCGGACGCCAGTTCGGGTTCCTCGCCCCCATGGCACGGCTGGACTGGCAGACCCACCGCTCCGCGCGCGCCGCTGACAACCAGTTCGATCCGGCAAGCCTGGCGCTCCTGACTGACCCCGGGATAGACCGGGTGGGTATCGCGCTGGCTGCCCACGTGGGCCTGCTGGAATCGGTGTATCCGCTACTGGAAATCCGGAACTGGCAGGACGATCAGGAGGCGGCAGCCGGAGAGTTTGTCGTCGCCAGCGTTCCCAAGGCCATTCTGGTCTACCGCCAGCAGTACCGGGTCGAACACGCCTATATCAGCCCCCGGGACCAGGTATTCCTCAGCGGCCTGCGGGCGGGCCGTGCCGTGGGGAGCCTGCTCGACGAGCTCGCGAACACAGACTTTGACTTCGCCCTGTGGCTGGACAGGGCGCTGCGGCAAAACCTGATCCAGCACTTCTATCCACTCTGAATGGAGAACTGACATGCAAACGACCCTCAACACAATTCGCGAACAGTACTACCGGGTTTCCGAGCCCGTGGTGAACCTGTCGTTCCTCGCCCAGGCCGCGGCGCGCTGTTACACCGCCTGGGTATTTTTCGCCTCCGGACTTACCAAGCTGAGGGACTGGGAAACCACCCTGTTCCTGTTTGAATACGAGTACAGCGTTCCCGTTCTGTCCCCTGAACTGGCTGCCTACCTGGCGACGATCGGGGAGATAGTGCTGCCAATTTTACTGGTAGCCGGCCTCGCAAGCCGCGTCTCAGCGGCGGGCCTGTCCATCATCAACGTGGTCGCGGTCCTGAGCCTGGAGGACATCCCGGCTGCCGCGCTGTACTTGCATTACATCTGGGGCATCCTCCTCGCCCAGATTGTCGTCTGGGGTGGCGGGGTACTGTCTCTGGACCGCTGGTTCAACCGCCGCCGGGAGTTCTGATCGTGGCGGTTTCCATACAAACGACAAGGGTCAAGCAACTGCTCACGCGCCTGGTTCACGCGGGCACGGTGGCGACGGTGCTGCTGGCCGCAACCGTGACCGAAGGCCTGATGGCCGAAACCAAACAGCCTGCCGGACTGCGCTATGGGAAGGCAGTGGGTCAGTTCCATGACGTGCATCACTACGCGGCGATCTACCAGCTCTCCGTGCCCCGCAGGACGGGTGCGAGGCATCTGGAGCTTGCTGTTGGCGCCCTGGACAACGGCGGTGACACCAGCGCTTTCCTGTCGCTGGGACCGGTCTGGCGATTTCGCCCGGGAACCCACTCACTGTATCTGGAGTTCGGTTTCAGTCCGACCCTGATCAGCGACCCGTCGCTGGGCGGGGAGCAGCTGGGCGGCAACGTTCATTTTACCTCGTCGGCCACCGTGGGCACGCGCTTCGGCAGTCGCGACGAGTACGGTGTAGAGCTGCGAATCCAGCATACCTCCAACGGAGGACTGGACAGCACCAACCCCGGTCTGGATGCCATCGCCCTTAACTTCAATGCTCAGATATGGAGCATGTAGGCCGCTTGCGCCGCCACCTGCCCCGACAACCAGGGAGAATGTGAATGGGACACCGCTATCACGATATCGCGTTTACCCCAACCGTGGCGGACCTCCAGTCCGCCGTCGGCAGCCGGGAGGGGTACGCGGCCATGGGTGTCGGCGGGCGGCGCAATCATCTGCTCAGTGAGCGCGAAAGGGACTTTATCGCCCGGCGGGACAGCTTCTACCTGGCCAGTGTGAGTGAAACCGGCTGGCCCTACCTGCAGCACCGCGGTGGCCCCCCCGGATTCATGAGGGTGCTCGACAAGAACACACTGGGCTTTGCCGACTACTCCGGCAACCGCCAGTACGTCAGCACGGGCAACTTCATCAACAATAACCGGGTGTCCCTGTTCTTCATGGACTATCCCAATCAACGACGCCTGAAGATTCTGGGTCATGTGCAGATGGTGAGCAGCGGCGAGCAGGACATCCTGACGCTGCTGGAGGATCCCGATTACCCTGCACGGGTCGAGCGCGGCTTCCTGATTCATGTTGAGGGTTTCGACTGGAACTGCCCACAACACATCACACGGCGCTTTACCGAGGCGGAAGTCCAGTCCCAGATCCAGGCGCTGCAGGAGGAAAATCTCCTGCAGTCTCGAGACCCGGAGCCGGTCGAGGACCGGAGCGCGGTGTGGCCGGCAGTCGTCGGCGAAGGGCCTCTGGAACTGGTGGTCACCGGAATGCGGCAACTGGCTCCTCGCATACGCGCCTACGAGCTGCGCGATCTCGAGGGGCGTGAGCTGCCGCCCGCAGAGCCGGGGGCACACCTGGTGGTCCCGGTGCTGCTCGACAACGGGGAACTGGGTGATCGCCACTATTCCATCGCGTCGAATCCCGCGCGCCGCGACGCCTATGAAATTGCCGTCCTCAGCAAACCCGATGGCCGCGGCGGCTCCGCGGCATTGCACCGGGGCTACCGGCTCGGTCTTCGCCTGCGTGCGGAGACGCCGGCGAATCACTTTGCCCTGCACGCCGATCCGCGCCCCGCCCTGCTGATTGCCGGGGGGATCGGTATCACGCCCATCAAGTCGATGGCCCTGGCATTGGCCGCGCGCAACGCCCGTTTCGAACTGCACTACGCGGGCCGTTCGCGCGGCGAGATGGCCTATCGGGATCGGCTACAGCGCCAGCTCGGTGAGCGCCTCTTTGTCTACAGCGCGGCGGATGGCGAGCGCCTCGACCTGGATTCCCTGCTGCTTGCCGCTGGCGAGGACACTGTGATCTATCTCTGCGGCCCGGGCCGACTGGTCGCCGGCACACTGCAGACAGCCCGCAAGCTCAACATTCCGGGCGAGCGACTGCGCCTTGAGCGCTTCAACTGAAACAACAGACCGCGCCCATGGTGGTCACGCGACCCAAGGCAACACCAACCTGAGTAAAAGGAGCACCACTATGAACAAGATCAAACTGTACCGTCACCCCCTGTCCGGGCACTCGATGATCAAATTCAACGATATATATGTAGACACAGCATACGACCGAGGCATGACCCCTGGCGAATTCGAGCTACAGACGCCCTTCTGGGCGTTATCGCAACTGGATGGACGTCACGCACTGGAACTGCACTACCGAGCTATCGAAGGCCGCGGACGAGAGGAAGTAACAGATGCGCTTGCTGCATACGTGGACTTCCATCAAGGAAAATGGGTGTACTGAGAATTCATTGCGATATGAGTGCCAACAACTTTTCGGTCGATGCCAATAAACGGTAGCGCGATGACCAGAAGATTCGTTTCAAACCCTGGGATTGCAGTGGTGGTGTGGCAGTTACGACGAAGTAGTGATGCCTGATTTTGTGCACCTGTGCCGTCCCCTTCAGCTTGGTCTGCATCAAAAATGAATCAATTTTCTGCCTGGCTGCATGTATCACCACTACTGGCGATCCCAGCGAATCCTGGCCCAGGTATTTAATGACATTACGCGCCAGGACAATTGCAACCCATTATAGGCAAAGCCAAGTGAGTTAAGAGAGGAGAGAAGAATGAATGCAGCTAATACACAAACAGTCACAGATGCCAGCTTTGAGAGGCAGGTTATCAACGCAGAAAAAGTGGTGCTTGTCGATTTCTGGGCAGATTGGTGCGGTCCCTGCAAAGCGATCGCTCCGGTGCTTGAGGTTATCGGTGAGGAATATAAAGGTCGGCTCGAGGTCTACAAACTGGATGTAGACGCCAACCCAGATATCGCAGGGCGCTACAGCGTCCGCTCGATACCTACAATGATGCTGTTCAAGGGCGGTGAAGTTGTCGAGACCCTGGTAGGTGTGCAGCCCAGGGCAGTCCTATCACACACCATCGAATCGCACCTATCCCGATGAAGCCCAACAGGTCTCTGGAAAGCGAGGAGCAAGAAAATGAGCATTGAACTTTTTACGGCCTCTACCCCTAACGGCATAAAAGCGTCGATAGCGCTGGAGGAGTTGGGTTTGGACTACACGGTCAAGCCCATCAATCTAAGTGAACTGGAACAGAAGCAAGACTGGTTCCTTGAGATCAACCCGAACGGGCGGATCCCGGCCATCATCGATCACGACAACGAGAGTTTTGCAGTGTTTGAGTCCGGAGCAATTCTGGTCTATCTAGCGCGCAAAACAGGGAAACTGATGCCACTGGACCCCAGGGGCGAATCTCTGGTGATGCAGTGGTTGATGTTTCAGATGGGAGGAATTGGACCGATGATGGGGCAGGCAAACGTCTTTTATCGCTACGCGGAGGACAAAATTCCCTTCGCGATAGAACGCTATCAACGCGAGGCCAGGCGATTGTTCGAAGTGCTGGACAAGCATCTCAGTCATCATGAGTATCTCGCGGGAGACTACTCCATTGCGGATATCGCCAACTGGTCCTGGGTCAAGAGTTACGAGTGGTCCGGGATCGATATCAACGGGTTGAACCACCTGAAACGCTGGGTCGATTCGATAGCGCGGCGAACAGCTGTGGAGAAGGGGCGCAGGGTGCCGGAAGACGTGTGGTCTGGGACTGACGCCACGCAGGATACTGAGCGAGTTGTTGAGAGCGCCCGCAGCATGCTGGGCTGAATGGTATCTAGTGTAATAGTCGCACCCTGATCTGACAGTCAGAATACGATTTGATCAAGTCTGGATGGTCATTTTTTCCGTTGCGCTCATAAGACTACCCTCGCCTTCGGTGAATCAGGAGGCCGTTTTTTGCCGGCGGACGGTCAGTAACGACTTGCTCACCGCAAAATTGGCATCGCAGCGAGCAAACTTTCCGTGCGCAGCACACTTGTAGGCAGGTATTTTTCCTTGGCAATAATCAGTTAGCCGGAAGTGTCCGCACGAACTATTGGTTCAAAATACCGTCAAACCAATTTATAAATCTGGCTGCACTTCTGGTTTCGAAGCTGGCCCTATCTGGTACGTAATAGCAAAAGTCTGACTTGACCTCTCGAGTTTCAAATTGTTGTAAAAGGTTAGATTTTAGCAGCCTTCTAGTGAGCGTCGTTGAACAGAACACAAGTCCATTTTCTGCCATAGCCTGCTGGATCCCGAAGAGCTCTTGATCAAATTTTTTGAGTGCAATATTTGACCCATCCAAGCCATTTGCTTCCAACCAGGCGGCTAGTGGAGCATCCGGTAAAGATTTATTTTTCCACTCCGTTGTAAAAAGGGTAATGGGTTCATTTGAACAGAAAGGAGACTTGATTCCATAAGCACCAAATACATTAAATGACTCAGATCTAATGACATCAGAACCTTCAGCGACGGAGACATCACCGAACCGAATTGGAATAATATATGACTGGCTATCGACCGACTCGCCGGTCGATATTTCCAAGGAAATATCGGGGTTGGCTTGTTCAAATTCATGCTGGGAAGGGATCAGCACCATAGCTGCTAGTGATGATGTGGTCGTTACCCTGACGGCGCTTCCAGCCTTCATCACCTCTTCCAAAGCACTGTCAATTTTCCGAAATCCGTCCGAGGTTGCTTGAGCCAATCTAATCCCTGTTCCGGTTAGTGATATCCGCCTCCCCTGTCGATGAAACAAATTTACATTTAGCCGACTTTCCAGGTTGCTAATATGGTGTGAAATGGCTGTTGGCGTCAGCGAAAGCTCTTCTGCAGCCAACTTAAAACTTCCCCGACGGGCAGCCGACTCAAAGGCTTTCAGCGCCTGTAACGATACTTGCATACCCAACCTCCAAGTTAACAACCAGCTCATCAATAGTCTTGATGATTTATACTCATCTATTAGTGCAGTTTTTTCGTTTGTGCCAATCAATTCAGAATAACACAATAGCTCCTGTCATTAATCGACCGAGGCAGTGAACATGAGCACATTATTACACATAGATTCAAGCGTTAGAGCTGCAAACAACTCGAACCCGGATCACAATTCCATATCGAAAGGTATCGCTCTTCGATTCATCGATAGATGGAAAAAGAACCGACCTGAAGATGAGTATATCTATCGTGATGTTGGCGTGAACCCACCTGATTTCATTACCCAGGATTGGATTGGCGCGGTGTTTACACCTGAGGAGCAAAGGACCCCGGCACAGAAAGAAAGGCTGGCACTATCAGATAAACTCATAGCTGAGGTGGCAGCAGCCGATGTTATCCTGATTTCCTCACCGATGTATAACTACGGTATGCCAGCTCAGCTGAAAGCATGGTTCGATCAAATAGTACGCATCAACAAAACGTTTGATTTCGATCTCGCGCGAGGGGATTTCCCGTTGCAGCCGCTACTCTCAGGTAAGACATTGATCATAGTGACTTCCAGCGGTGAGTTTGGTTTTGAAAGGGGAGGAATCAGAGAAGATTCTAGTCACCTGGCACCGCATCTGCGGACACTGAGTAAATATTTGGGGGTGAACACAATGTATGAGATTACCGCTGAATACCAGGAATTTGGTGATGAAAGACACCGCAGGTCGGTAGCCAATGCAAAGGATCGAGCGGAAAGAATTGCATCAAAACTCAGCATTTCAACCCTGGCTCCATCGTTAAAGAACGAGATCGCCAATGTGTAACCGTATTACTGAAGAGCTTCTCATAAAGTGTGGAGAAGGCGTTATTGATTTGGCCATTAGCAATGTCAAGATAGGTGGCTTGCCGTTTGCGGCTATTATCGTCAATCAGAATGGAGAAATTATTGGCAAAGGGGTAAATCAAGTCGCCACGCATCTGGATTGTACCGCCCACGCTGAAATCCAGGCGATAAGAGAAGCTTCACGGAATGAAAACAACTTTTCTTTAAGCGGGGCGACACTAATTGCTTCAGGAGAGCCTTGCGCTCTCTGTTATATGGCAATCCGTATGGCGAAAATTTCTAAAGTTATTATCGTATCGGATAGATATGAGGCGGAAAAACACGGATTCGATTATCTATGGACTTACAAGTATTTCAATGCCAGCCTCTTTCATGAGCTCAAGGTTGTGAAGCTAGATAATGACAGGAGATTGCTCCCATTCCAGTTAGCCAAAATTAATTTTAGTGATTAAGCTGTACTTGTACTGCGCTCTATCGCTGATTTTGACCGGCTGAGGGAAACGGCCACTGGATACCAGCTCGTAGATCATGCTGCGGGACAAGCCGGTAACAGCCTTGACCTGCGGCATTCTTAGCAGCATATGGTTGTTCATGGATTCAGTGGTCATGGCGTAATCCTCCTTCGCGTGAACCTCTGGAGAAAGACTGACACAGACACCACGGGGACGAATCCCAGCAAGTCCAATCAATTCCGCGTATTGCTGCCCTGATGCTTGGCGCGGGCAGGGATTATCATCGGTGGGGCAAAAAGTGGGGCAAAAACCCAGAAAGCAAAAAGGCCAACCCTCTCGGATTGGCCTATCTACTTGATTTCATTGGTGGAGCTAGACGGGATCGAACCGTCGACCTCTTGCATGCCATGCAAGCGCTCTCCCAGCTGAGCTATAGCCCCGTAAACTCTGAGGACGCGAATTCTAGAGAGGCGGGATAACCCTGTCAAGCAGTGGCGGGGGTGAAAGTGTCTCTAGCAGTCGACAAAGTTGACCGGAACCTCCAACACGTTGACTGCCAGCCCGCCGCGTGCCGTTTCCTTGTACTTGTCCTGCATATCGCGGCCGGTATCGCGCATCGTCTTGATCACCTGATCGAGTGACACGTAGTGTTCTCCGCTGCCCCGCAAAGCCATGCGCGCCGCGCTGATGGCCTTGATCGCACCCATCGCATTGCGCTCTATGCAGGGCACCTGCACCAGGCCACCGATAGGGTCGCAGGTAAGTCCCAGGTTGTGCTCCATGGCGATCTCGGCGGCGTTCTCCACCTGCTCCGGGGTGCCACCCAGGGCGTCCGCCAGCGCGCCTGCAGCCATCGAACAGGCCGAGCCCACCTCCCCCTGGCAACCGACTTCCGCACCGGAAATGGACGCGTTGATCTTGTACAGGGTGCCAATCGCCGCAGCCGTGAGTAAAAAACGTACTGCGTCCTCTTCCACTGCACCCTGGCAACGTGTGAGGTAATACTTGAGAACCGCGGGAATGATGCCCGCCGCACCGTTGGTTGGTGCGGTCACAATGCGCCCGCCCACTGCATTTTCCTCATTCACCGCCAACGCATACAGGGTGACCCAGTCCATGGTGTTGAGGGAGTCATCTCCCAGTCCCCCCTGGCGACCCTTGAGCTGGCGGTACAGCTGCGCTGCACGACGCTTGACCTTGAGTCCGCCGGGAAGAATGCCTTCGGCCTGGCAGCCGCGGGTGATCGATGCATCCATCACTCGCCATAGCTGTAGCAAACCGTCATGGATGTCCTCCCTCGAACGCCACGCTTTTTCGTTTTCCAACATCAGGCTGCTGATGGAGAGGCCGCTTTCATCACAGCGGCGCAACAGCTCCTCGCCCGTGCTGAAGGGGAAAGGAACTTCGGTCGGGTCGTCGACAATCAGTTCGCCCCCCTCGGCGGCCGCCTCGTCCACCACGAAACCGCCGCCCACCGAGTAGTACACGGCCTCCTGGAAGCAATGGCCTTGCTGGTCAAACGCGCGAAACCGCATGCCGTTGGCGTGCTGTGGCAATGTTTCGCTGCGGTGCATGATCAAGTCGTCGCGGTAACTGAAGGGTATCTCGTGCTTACCGAGCAGCTGCAGTACGCCGTGTTCGCGCACCGCCGCAATACGCTGGGGGATATCTTCCACAACAACGGTATCCGGCGCTTCCCCCGCGAGGCCGAGGATCACCGCTTTGGGCGACCCGTGGCCGGCTCCGGTTGCACCCAGTGAGCCGTAGAGTTCGGCCGTGATGCGCCCGCAGCGCTGCAGGGCGCCCTGCTTCTGCAGTGTGTCGACGAAACGCTTTGCCGCATGCATCGGGCCAACCGTGTGCGAGCTGGAGGGACCGATGCCTACCTTGAACAAATCAAATGTGCTGATGGCCACGCCCGCGACCTCCGTAAGCTTCCACGCTGTTGAGTGTAGACGTATTCAGGCGCAGGGGCACAGGCTGTGCGCTAGGCGTAACCCGCACGTTGCAGGGCGTCCTCAATGAGAGGCACGCAGGGATGGCTGACGTTGATGTCGCGACCACGTGCCGCATCGATACCCGCACGCCGATAGGCCGGCGGCATGCCGGGGTGCATGGTGCTGTGCTCAGAAACGATCGATGACTCAAAAGTCAGGCCGAGAAAATCGAGTACACGCGCCAGCTCTGCCTGTGGATCTGCCACCAGTTCCTCAAAACGCAGAAAAAGTGTGTTTGGGCGGGTCTGCAGAAACGTGTATACCTCGACCGCATAGCGCCAGCTCTCGCAGGCTTGCTCCAGGCTCTGCGCGGTGCGCGACAGTTTCGACTGGACGCAGGCGCGACCGTCGCGCAACAGATAGATGACTTTCAGCCCTGCCAGCGTCTCGTTGAAGAATGCGTCGAGAATATCCAGTGCCGGCACATGGTAGAGGTTATGCTTGTTGAGCCCGGCCAGCTGCTCCGTTGTCACCTTGTTACCCCACAGTGCCGCGTCGCTGTCCGCTGCGGCCTGCAGGCAACAATCGACAAAAGCCCCGGTGCGTTGCGCGAACAGCCGCTGTGGCTCGTCATCCAGTTCGCGGCCCCGCAAGTACGCAATGCTGCCGACCTCAAAACCCACTTCCAACTGCGAATGCTGGTCAAGGAGTGCGGTGAGCAGGCTGGTGCCCGAGCGCCCGGCCCCCACAATGAGAAAACGAAAACGCGTATCGTCGGGGAGCGCCATGGCGTTTCAGTGGCCCGAGGGCTGCAGCTCGGCATAGGCTTTTTCAAGCCGCTTCGCCGCTTTCTTGGACACGCCGCCCAACACCTCAATGGCGTGGCGCAGGCGCGCCCGGCTCATGTCCGGGCCCAGCAACGCCATGGAATCGACCACCGAGAATGACGCACTGGAACCGGCAATCGCCACGAACATCGGTGCCAGGAAATCTTTTATCTTCACTCCCTGTGCGTCCGCCAGCGCTTTAAGCGCGTTCCAGACCGCGTCGCGTTCCCAGTCACTCAGTGCCTCCAGGCGCCACAGGGCGAACTGCAAATTGGCGACCAGCACCTCACGCTCCATTTTGATGCCGGCGAAAGAGTCCTCGCTGATCGGCAGCGTACCGGACACCAGAAAGGCGGCGAGCGGGGCGAAATCACTGAGGGTTTCCATACGCTTCTGGGCGTGGGGAAGCACCTTGCGCAGGTTTTCCGCGTTGTAGGCCCAGGTGATCAGCCGCGTGGCCAGCTCTGCCTCGCTCAGGTCCTCACGAATCCACAGACCATTCAACCAGCGCAGCTTTTCCTGGTCAAAAATGGGCCCGCCCAGGGATACCCGCGTGATGTCAAAGTGTTCCTGCATGTCTGCCAGCGAGAATTTTTCCCGCTCGTCAGGCATCGACCAGCCCATCCGACCGAGATAGTTCAACAGGGCTTCCGGCAGAAAACCCATGCGCTGGTAGTAGAGGATACTGGTGGGATTCTTGCGCTTGCTGAGCTTCGATTTATCCGGGTTGCGCAGTAAAGGCAAATGGCAGAGCACTGGCATGTCCCAGCCAAAGTATTGATAGAGGAGCTTGTGTTTGGGGGCGGAATTGATCCACTCCTCGCCGCGCAGCACGTGGGTAATACCCATCAGGTGATCATCGACAACATTGGCCAGATGATAGGTGGGCATGCCGTCCGACTTCAGCAGAATCTGCGCATCAACCATGCTCCAGTCGAGTTCGATATCCCCCCGCAACAGGTCGTGCACGACACAGGCCCCGTCTTCATCGGGCACATGCATACGCACCACATAGGGCATACCGGCCGCCTCGCGCTGCGCCACTTCCGCTTCCGGCAATACAAGATCCGCCGGTTTCAATGCCGTACTGTTGCCCGCAGCCCGTCGTGCCTCGCGCAGCGCATCCAGCTCCTCCGGCGTGCGATAGCACAGGAACGCCTTACCCTCACGCACCAGTTGCAGAGCATACTCGCCGTACAGCGCCATACGTTCGCTCTGTCGGTAGGGGCCACAGTCACCGCCCACGTCGGGCCCTTCATCCCACTCCAGGCCAAGCCAACGCAGCGAATCCAGAATCGCCTGCTCGGAAGCCGCGGTGCTTCTGGCCTGGTCCGTGTCTTCAATGCGCAGGATGAATTCCCCGCCGTGCGCGCGTGCAAAGCAGTAATTGAACAGCGCAATGTACGCCGTGCCGACATGCGGGTCACCCGTGGGTGAAGGCGCGATACGTGTGCGAACAGTCATGGGGCTTCCGGAACGAAACAATGTAGGGGCGGGATTATACGGTCTCACCTTTCCGATTCCCACCAGAGGCGCGTTGAGCTGCGGCGCAGGCCTCGACACCAGCGCCGCTGTGGCCAACCGGGCCGGCGCACGAAATGCGCCAGCACGCAGACTTGCCTTGTCCGCACTTAATGCGAATAATTAGCGTTTTCACATTATTCCACTCGCGAGGTTCCCATGGTACGTCTCCACACCCGCATCCGCCGGGCCACCCTGCTGCTCATCCTGCTGGCACTGAGCGGGCTCACTGCCTGCGGCGCACCGGATGCGGTGAACGTGTACTCGGCCCGCCAGGAGGCGCTTATCCAACCCCTGCTGGAGAGGTTCACGGCAGAAACCGGAATTCCCGTCAACCTGGTGACCGGGAACGGCGATGCGCTGCTGGCCCGTCTTGAAAACGAAGGCGACAACTCACCCGCCGACCTGTTCCTGACCAGCGACGCCGGCAATCTTTACCGCGCACAGGCGGAGAACCTGCTGCAACCCGTAACATCCCCGGCACTGCAGGCCGGCGCCCCCGCCCACCTGCGCAGCGACGAGAACTACTGGTATGGTCTGTCAGTGCGGGCCCGGGTACTGGTATACGCCGCTGAGCGCGTGGATGCCGCGGACCTCAGCGACTATACATCGCTGGCAGACCCTGTCTGGCGCGGTCGCATCTGCGTTCGCTCGTCGGGCAACATCTATAACCAGTCGCTGGTCGCAGGCATGCTTGCCACCGATGGCCCTGCAGCTACGGCAACCTGGCTCAACGGGTTTGTTGCGAACTTCGCGCGCACGCCCCAGGGCGGCGACCGCGACCAGATCAAGGCGGTGGCCGCCGGGCAATGCGATGTTGCCCTGGTCAACAGCTACTACCTGGGGGGAATGCTGCAATCCGATAACCTCGAGGAGCGCGAAGCCGCCGAGCAGGTCACCCTGTTCTGGCCCAACCAGGCAGGCCGCGGCACGCACATCAATATCAGCGGTGCCGGCGTCACCCGGGCGGCAAGCAAACCGGAAGCGGCACGCCAACTCATGGAGTTCATGCTGCGTGAGGAAAGCCAGCGTTGGTATGCCCAGGTCAACAACGAGTTTCCTGTACGTGAAGACGTAGAGCCCTCGGCGCTGTTGCAATCGTGGGGGTCTTTCAAGGCCGATGCGCTGAATGTGAGTGAGCTCGGACGCCTCAACGCGGAAGCCGTGAAAGCGATGGATCGCGCAGGTTGGAAGTAGTCGCCACCACGAAGCCCACGGTCGTGACCCCTGCAATGCTATGGCGTATTGCCATGGTCTTGAGCGCCGGCCTTGTCGCGATGCCGGTTGCGGTGATTGCCGCCAGCCTGCTGGGGCCCTACAGCACGGCATGGACGCACCTACTGGATACCGTGCTGCTCGACTACATCGTCAATTCGCTGCTGCTGATGCTCGGCGTCGGCGCTGGCACGCTGCTGTTGGGCGCGAGCAGCGCGTGGCTCACAGCACTCTGCGAATTCCCCGGGCGGCGTGTGTTCTCCTGGGCATTGCTCCTGCCCCTGGCCATGCCTGCCTACATCATTGCCTACACATACACCGGACTGCTCGACTTTGCAGGCCCGGTGCAGAGCGCCCTGCGCGAAGCCTTTGGCTGGCAATACGGTGACTACTGGTTTCCGCCGATACGCTCGCTCGGTGGCGCAATCTGCATGTTATCTCTGGTCCTCTACCCCTACGTTTACCTGCTGGCGCGTATCGCCCTGCTGGAACAATCACCCGCGCTGGTGGAAGCGAGCCGCAGCCTTGGCAGGTCCGCATGGCAAACGCTGTTCCGCGTGACCTTGCCGCTCGCCCGGCCAGCGCTCGCCGCGGGCGTAAGCCTGGCGCTGATGGAAACCCTGGCAGACTATGGCACCGTGGCGTACTTCGGTGTGAGTGCCTTCACCACTGGCATCTTCCGCACCTGGTATGGCCTGGGAGAGCTGCACACCGCCGCGCAGCTGGCCGCCTTCCTGCTGATCTTTGTGCTGGTACTTTTCGCGCTGGAAAGACACTCCAGGGCCCGCCTGCGTTTCCATAAAATGCACAGCGCCCGGCCCCCGTCACGCATGCAACTGCGCGGATGGCGCGCGGCAGCAGCTTCGACAACCGCGCTGCTTATTCTCACAGCCGGTTTTCTACTGCCCGCCGCGCAACTCGGCGTGTGGGCCGCGCAGCACTACAGCAGCGTGTTCAGTGCCACTTTCCTCGCACTGCTGGGCAACAGCTTTCTTCTTGCCGCACTCGCCTCTCTGGGTTGTCTGCTGCTGGCCCTCTTGCTGGGATACGGCAAACGCGCCTACCCCGGCCGTCTGGAAACTGGCGTCACGCGCCTTGCGAGCATGGGTTACGCGGTGCCCGGCACCGTGATTGCCGTCGGCGTGATGATTCCGTTCGCCTGGATGGACAACACGCTGGACGGGTGGCTACAGCGATCCCTGGGGATTTCCTCTGGACTGCTCATCAGCGGCACCCTCGGGGCACTGGTGTTTGCCTACGTTGTGCGCTTCCTCGCGGTGTCGCTGCAGTCGGTGGAGGCCGGCCTCACCCGCATCCGGCCAGCCATCGATGAATCCGCGCGCTCACTCGGGCAAACCCCACTGGGCGTGCTGCGTCGAATACACCTTCCCATGTTGCGCACCAGCCTGCTCAGTGCCCTGTTGCTGGTTTTTGTGGACGTACTCAAGGAGCTGCCGACAACCCTTATCCTGCGTCCTTTCAACTTCAACACGCTGGCCGTGCGGGCCCACGAGCTGGCTTCAGACGAACGTCTGGCCGAAGCGGCACTGCCAGCTCTTGCCATCGTGCTGATCGGGCTGCTGCCTGTTATTCTTCTCACCCGCAGCATGTCACCGGAGCCCACAGAGACATGAGCCAGCAACTTGAGCTGCAACAGGTCAGCGTGCGCTACGGTGCGACCACGGCGGTCGAAAATGCCTCAGTGACGCTGGAGTCGGGAGAGATCGGCTGTCTGCTCGGCCCTTCAGGTTGTGGCAAGACAACGCTGCTGCGCGCGATCGCCGGCTTCGAGCCACTCACCGCAGGCAGCATTGCACTGTGCGGCGAGACCTTGAGCACGCCGCAGCGCCGCACACCACCGGAGCAGCGTAAAGTCGGCATGGTGTTTCAGGATTTTGCCCTGTTTCCACACCTCAACGTGCGTGGCAACATCGCGTTCGGCCTGTCCGCCTTGTCCAGTAGAGCACGTCGTGACCGGGTTGAAAGCCTGCTGCAACTGGTCGCACTGAGCGAGCATGGCGATGCCTGGCCGCACGAACTGTCCGGTGGGCAACAACAGCGCGTCGCCCTGGCCCGTGCACTGGCACCGGAGCCGGAAATCCTGCTGCTGGACGAGCCATTCTCCAACCTGGATGCCGAGTTGCGCACGGCACTCGCCGCTGACGTTCGCGAGCTGCTCAAGCGCAGCGCCATTACCGCTTTGCTGGTGACGCACGACCAGCACGAGGCGTTTGCCATGGCGGATCAGATTACCCTGCTCAATCAGGGCCGGATCGTGCAGACCGCATCACCCTACGACCTTTATCACCATCCGCTCAGCCCTTTCGTTGCCGCATTCATTGGCGAGGGTGCAATCATCACGGCGACTATCAACCGGGCCGGCGAGGTCACAGAGCCTTTCACGGGCGCCGGGAAGCCTGGCGAGACCGACGCTCGCTGTCAGTTGCTGGTGCGCCCCGGAGACATTACCTACGATGCGGGCAGCACCACACGATTGCGCGTTGCACGACGGTCCTTTCGCGGCGCCCACTACCTCTACGAGCTGCTGTTACCCGACGGGCAGCGCGTCCCCTGTCTGGCTCCGGGGCACATCGAGGTACCGGCAGGCGCAACGCTGCCGGTCAGCCTGCAACTGCAGACCCACCTGGCGTTTCGCGGGGGGCAAGCCAGCCGCGAAGCCTGAGGAGCTAACCCCACACACGGGGACAGTCAGGGCCACCCAGCGGGTCATCTTCCTGCACCTGTTCATGGTGCGGTTTGCGCGGCGCGCCGGGGCGAAAGTGGTAGCGTACATCCTCCCCGCAATAGCGAATGCTGATGGCCCGACGTCGCTGATGCTGGCTCAGGTTACCGCCGGCGGCGTGCAGGGTACGGGCGTGGTGAACGGTGAGGTCGCCGGGGCCAAGCGCGTACTGCAACACTTCAACGCGCTGTGCAGCCGCCAGGGCCGGAATATCAGGGACCTCCAGGCCTTCGGTGCCCTCCATGCTCTGCTGTGAGACAAACCAGTTGGGCCGGTAGAGCGCGCCGTCGCGATGCGAGCCGCGCACAAAACTCATTGCGCCGGTTTCGGCATCTGCCCTGTCCAGGGGTATCCAGGTCGTGCAGACCTGCTCACCGCGGGCATGAAAGTAGCCCATATCCTGATGCCAGGCCGTCTGCTCGACGGTATCCGGCTCCTTGACCAGAATACTGTCTTCCCACAGATAGACCTGCTGGCTGCGCAGCAACGCTCCGGCCAGCGCGCCGAGACCCGGGTCGAGGGCGAAGGCGCGGCAATCTGCGTCAACGCGCCAGTGATCCGTGCCAGACACAAAGCGGCCTTTGCCGGCGACACCCCCGGTCAATACGGTGCCCCCCGCTGCCGCCAGGCCGGCACCCAGCGCAGACATGTCATGCATGGTCTCACCCACCGATTCCTGCAACAGCCGCTCCACGGCGGGCGCCATGGCCAGCACCGCATCGGGGTCCAGCGCCCCGCGCAGGCATACAACACCGTCGGCCCAGAAGGTATCGACTTCCTCCTGGGTGGGCAAACGAACGAGAAGAGGGCTATGCATGTACAGATACTCCGTTGGGTGGGCACCTGGCGCACACAGGGGAAGGACGTGCAGGCGCTTTCAGCAGCGTAGATGAATCTGGCTCAATCCGCATATTTTTGTAACACATTTGTTGCCTTTTGCTACTATGTGGCCTCAAAGAATTCGTGCCCTGTGAAGGCGCGTGACACATGAGCCACCAGCCGGAATCCCTCCATGACGACGTTGACGACCATTCTCCTCGCGATAGCAGGCGCGTGTGTTTTAGGGCTGCTCCTGTGGCGACGGAGACCGCCTGCCGGCCCCGACATGCAGCCAGCGGCCAAACCGGATGGCCCACTCAGGGTGCGCACGGCGATCCACTCATTTGGTGCCAACACCGAGTCCCTGGACGTCGCCCCGGTGGATGCAGCGCCCCCCGCCAGCGCCCCACCCGCCGCCCTGCAGTCCTTCACGCTTATGCGTCGCGACAGTGCCCGCGATGCAGAAGAGCCCAGCGTATTCCAGACCCTGGTTGAGGCCATACCCGAGCCACATGCCATGTTCCTGCAGGTTACCGGGGAGCTTGATGACATTGATGAGATCACGGAAGCCGTGAAGAACGAGCCCGCGTTGGCCGCGGATGTGCTGCGCACGGTGAATTCAGCAGCCTTCGCCCTGACCACACCCATCGCGAGCGTACACCATGCCATTGCCTATCTTGGAGTGAGTTACGTCAAGGGCCTGATTGCGCAATCCGCCCTGGCACGCACACTGCCGGCAAGCGCGCCCGGGTCGGAGCAGGAAGCGGCAATGCGCCGGCTGTGGAAATCCAGCCAGGTTGCCAGCGCAACGGCATTCCTGTTGGCCCGTAACCTCAACCTCGAAAACCCCTCCGTCGCCTCCACGCAGGCCCTGCTGGCCAACCTGGGGGATATCAACCTGTTGTCCCTGCAACCGGAGCTCGCCCCGCTTTACGCACCGGGCTGCCTGCTGTTGGAGCGCGTGCAGGAACAACAGGCCGCACTGGGTGCCAATGCCGCCATGTTCGCGGCGCTGCTCGCACGGCGCTGGGGCCTGCCAGCCAATATCGAGGCCGCCCTGGAGCAGTCCTTGCTGCCACTGGCAGTGCCGCCTGCTGAGCACCCTCTGCAGGGGCCTGAGCTTGCCACTGCAGCGGTTGTCTATACCGCTTGTAGACTGGGCGATGCGGCCCTGTTTCAAGGCCTGAAAGACGTGGCCGGGTTCTCGCTGGGGGAAGTACGCCCGGTTGAGCTGCACTACATCCCCGCCTATCTCGAGGCCGCAGACATTCAGCGACTGGAAGCCACGTTACAGGACAGCGCAACGCGACGCGCCATCAACCGCACGCTCACTGCCGCCGGCAGCTAACGCCTCAGTCCTGCGGCACGACTTCCCACTCGGGGGCCTCGAACTCACCCAGCAGGGTGATCTCTACATGGGGTGTCTGCTCGGCGATGATGTCCATCACCTGCTGCGGCAACCGGGACTCCATTGCATCCCGCGCGGACTTGCTTTCCCAGGTCGCGATCGCCAGCAACCGCGTGGGGTCGCCAATTTTGCGATGCAACCGGGTACCCTGCGCGCCCGGCGCCCGCTGGATGATCTCGCTCGCGCGAATCCATGCCTCGGCGTACGCTTCCGCACTGTAGCCCGGGCTCAGGGTGACTTCGAAAATGTAATGCACGAACACCTCCTGCGGCCAGCTTTTCCCCAGTATAGCGAATTCAGGATGTATCTCCGGTACAATGGCTGCACCGCCCAAACACACCGCACTTCATGACCGTGAACGCCCACCGTTTTTGCATAGCCCCCATGATGGACTGGAGTGACCGCCACTGCCGGTACTTCTGGCGCCTGCTGAGCAAACAGGCACGTCTGTACACGGAAATGGTCACCACCGGTGCGCTGATACACGGCGACCGGCAGCGCTTCCTCGGCTTCAGCCCTGTGGAATCGCCGGTGGCCCTGCAGCTGGGTGGCAGCGAGCCTGCTGACCTTGCGCGCTGCGCGGCCTGGGCTGCTGACTGGGGTTATGACGAGGTGAACCTGAATTGCGGTTGCCCGTCAGACCGCGTGCAATCGGGTGCCTTTGGCGCGGCCCTGATGGCACAACCCGCACGCGTGGCGCAATGTATTGCCGCCATGCGGGACGCCTGTGATCTCCCGGTTACCCTGAAGCATCGCATCGGCATTGACGACATGGAGAGCTACCAGCAACTGCTGGATTTTATAGGCCCCAGCGCCAGCGCCGGCTGCAGGGTTTTTATCGTGCACGCCCGCAAAGCTTGGCTGCAGGGGCTTTCGCCGAAAGAAAACCGGGAAATCCCACCGCTCAATTACCCCTGGGTGTACCAGCTGAAACGCGACCTGCCGGAACTGACCATCGTCATCAATGGTGGCATTACCAGCCTGGAAGCCAGCGCCGAGCACCTGCAGCATGTGGACGGCGTCATGCTCGGACGCGCGGCGTACCACGATCCGTGGCTACTCGCCAACGCAGACAGTGCCCTGTTCGGCGCGGCCAACCCGCTGGCCGACAAGCATGATGCCATTGTGCAAATGCTGCCCTACGTGGAACAGGAACTGCAGCGCGGCACAGCCCTCAATCACATCACGCGACACCTCCTCGGGCTTTATCAGGGCGTGCCGGGCGCGCGTCAATTCCGGCGCCACCTGAGCGAGAACGCACACCGCAAGGGTGCAGGCGTGACGGTACTGGAAGATGCCCTGAACAAGGTCAGACAGTACGAGACTGACCCAACCTGCACTGCTGAGACAGCCTGCGGGTAGCACACCCGGGGATTATCCTGCACACTTGGCTTCGCAGTCTGTAACCTGGCGGTTGCGTTTAAGCCGCACGTTTCACAAGGACCTCCCGACATGAGCAGTAAACTCGACCAACTGAAGTCGATGACTGATGTGGTCGCCGATACCGGTGATATTGAGGCGATTCGCCGCTTCCACCCCCAGGACGCCACCACCAATCCCTCGCTGTTGCTGAAAGCCGCGGCTCTGCCCCACTACCGCAGCCAGCTCTCTGGCGCTCTCGACTGGGCGACCCGGGCCGGGGGCAGCAGCGCTGAGCAAATGGCCAACTGCTGTGACCGCTTTGCAGTCGACATCGGGCGCGAAATCCTGGGCATCGTTCCCGGGCGCATCTCAACGGAAGTCGATGCACGGCTCTCGTTTGACACCCGCGCCACCATGGCGCGCGCGCGCAAGCTGATCGGGATGTACGAAGACGCTGGTATCGTGCGCGAACGCGTGCTGATCAAGATCGCCGCCACCTGGGAGGGCATTGACGCCGCCCGGGAGCTGGAGCGCGAGGGCATCAACTGCAACCTGACCCTGCTGTTCGGCTTTGCCCAGGCCAGCGCCTGCGCGGACGCCGGGGTCTACCTGATTTCACCGTTCGTGGGGCGTATTCTCGACTGGCATCTGGCCAACACCGACATCACGATAGCGCACGCCGATGAGGACCCCGGCGTACAGTCCGTGCGCCGGATATATCACTACTACAAAGCGCACGGCTACAACACCGTGGTCATGGGCGCCAGCTTCCGCAACGCGGGCGAGATCGAAGCACTCGCGGGCTGCGACCGGTTGACAATAAGCCCGGCTCTGCTGGAGACGCTGGCAACGGATAGCGGCGAACTGCCGCGCCGGCTCAGCGCACAGGACAGCCGTTCAGACGACCCGCAATCCACCCTTGATGAGAGCAGCTTCCGCCTGGCGTTGAACGAGGATGCCATGGCAACGGAGAAACTTGCCGAAGGCATTCGCAACTTTATCGCGGACCAGAGGCGGCTCGAGGAGGTTATCAGCGCGGCATGATCAAGGCACTGAAATCCCTGTTTATGCTCCCCGAAGCGGAGACCCCGGAGCAGCTGGAACACCGGCTGCAACTGGCAGCAGCTGCACTGCTGATTGAAACGGCGCGTGCCGATTTCACCCAGGATGCCAACGAGGAGGCGGCACTGGAACAGCTGCTGTGCAATGCCCTGTCGCTGCCCGGCCAGGAAGTGAGGGCGCTGATCGCAGCGGCGGGCGAACGCGTCGACGAGGCCACCTCACTGTACGAATTCACCCGCGTGATTAACGACCACTATGGGCCTGAGGAAAAGCTCACCCTGATTGCCAGCATGTGGCAGGTGGCCTACGCCGACGGCGATCTGGATAAATACGAGGAACACCTGATTCGCCAGGTCGCGGAACTGACGTATGTGCCGCACCAGGACTACATTCGCTGCAAGCTGGACGCGCGGAAAACCTGACCCGGTTCAGCTGCGCTCAAGTACGACCATCAGGTCCTTGAAGCGCGCGCGGTTTTCCTCCGAGATCCCCATCAACACCCGATGCGCCTCGATCACTTTGTCGCGCACAGAAGCCTCACTGCCCTTCACCAGGGGTATGCAATCAATGCACTCGGGGTTGGCGCAGGCGTCTTCGTGTAAATCGTACAATCGCTGGAAACCCATGCTCTTGATCAGGCGCGTGATGCTGGGGTTACTGGAGTAAATTGCCGGAGTGAAGCCGTAGCGCGCGCGGACTTCCAGCGCCAGCTTTGCCAGCAAACCCAGGGTGGTACTGTCAATGCCCTCGGCATCGCACAGGTCCACCCAGACACTGGCAAAATCGGGGTTATCCAGCATCCGTTGTACATAATCATCAATGGTTGTGCACAAAGTGAGCCGCACATCACCCGTCAGGCGCACCACATAGGCGCCGTCCTGGCTCGCTGCAAGTATCCGGCCCTCTTCCATCTCAACTCCGCTTGCTGATAAACAGGGCAGCTATATCATCCGGTGCGGTTTCCACACGGTCCAGCCCCAGCCTGGTGACGATATCCTCAGGCGCCTCCGCAGACTCTTCGAACACCTTGAGAAAATATTTCTCCTTCTCGATCAGGTTCGTGGGCGGCAGTATTTCCAGAATACCGTCGGAGAAGAGCGCCAGCATAAACCGTTGCGGCAGATCAATCAGGTGCTCCTCGTAGGCCACATCCTCCATGATCCCGACCGCCGAGCCCTCGCCACGCAAATAGCGGGCCCCTTCTTCTGAGACCAGCACAGGTTGCGGCAGGTGACCGGCAACACTGTAGCGCAAGGTGTTAGCCTGGGTATCCAGCAGCCCCACCACCATCGTGGCAAATTTGCCCACGCCCAGATCAAGCAACTCCTGATTGGCCCGCTTCAACATGGCGACAGGGCTCAGCAGGGTGTCATCGTCACGGCGCAGGAAGTCGGAGCGCTTGCGTGCAAACAGGTTCTTGAGCAGCACCGTGGTAAAGGCCGACGAGCTGCCATGACCGGAAACGTCCGCCATGAAAAACGCAACGTGGTGCTGCCCCACCGTAAAATAATCGGTGAAGTCTCCACTCAGGTACAACGACGGAATTACCGTGTGGCTGAAAACGTAGGGCTCCATTACCATCGGGCTGACCGGCAACATACGCAACTGCACCTGCCGCCCCGCCTGCTGATCCTGCTCGAGCATTTTGACGGTGCCACGCAATTCCATGTTGGCCTGTTCGAGGCGCTGACGAGACTCTCGCAACTCGCGACGCATCTGCCGTTGTCGGACACAGCGTTCGATAGACTTGAACAGCGCTTCCTCATCCTCGATGGGCCGCACGAAAAAGTCGCTGGCCCCCAGGCGCAGCGCGGTCATCATCCTGCCCACCTCGGCGCGGTCGCTGAACATGATGGCGGGGATCTGCAGATCGAGCTCACGCAGGGAGCGGCGCGCCTCCTGCCAGGAAACGGCTTCCAGATCCAGCTCGCACAAGATGACATCGAGGTCCTGATTGTCGGCGAGAAAATGGTAGGCCTTGAGTACATCGGTGAACACTTCAACCCGATACCCCTCACCGATAACTGTTTGCGCCAGCGCGGTGGCTCGGGCGGCATCGTCATCGATGAGCAGCACATAACCTTTGGATTTCATCATGCGGCACTTGCGGAGCGTGTGCTGAAGGACAGTACGCCCTTGATTTGGGGGGAGCAACCAATTTGCACCGGGTTTGGGCAGGATTTCACAGTTTTGGTGCAAACCACAGCGAGCGTCATGCGGCGCTAGAGTTCGTCCGGCCAGTCTTCGTCACTGAAGTCGGAAAAGCTGTCCTCTACCTCGCCATCACTCACCAGCGCGCGGCGCTGCTGGAGGTAGGCATCACGTATGAAAATGTAGCGATCGCCCGAGATCAGGTCCTCCGCTTTCAACAGTTCCACCCGGGAGCTGACCAGCTCCAGGCCGATCAATGAATTGCGCAGCCGCACGTCGTCAATCGCCACTTCAACCGAGGTGTAGGCATCAAACACCGTGCCGACACCACTGCGCATGGTCCGCGGCCCGAAAAGCGGCACCATCAGGTAAGGCCCCTCCGGTACACCCCACACAGCGAGAGTCTGTCCGAAGTCGGTTCTCAGGGGCTCTATACCCATGCGGGTCGCGACGTCGAACAGTCCGAGCATGCCGATGGTCGAGTTCAACAGGAAGCGCCCACCGGCCTGTGCCGCGCCCTGCAGACGTCCCTGCAGGATGGAGTTCAGCGTCGTGTTGACATCGCGCAGGTTGCGGAAGAAATTGTCGACCCCCGTCTCCAGCGGATCCGGCGTTACGGCGTGGTAGCCGCGCGCTGCCGGCTTCAGCAGATACTGGTCCATGCGCTCATTAAAGATGAAAATCGGCCGGTTAATTGCCTCCAGGGGGTCGGTATCCACAGGCTCTGCGGCCATCGCGGGTGCGAGGCCAAACAGGCAGAGCAATAGCACTATCGGATGCAAGAATTTCATCGGTCGGTCGCGGTCAGGTTTAGCCGCGGAATATTACGCCTGTGGAGAGGGCTGAGCAACGGGGAAAAGTACCCGTCAGTGCGTGACAAGAATGCCGCGGGCCACGAAGTCCGCCAGCTGGGCCGCGCCGAAGCCGCTGACCGTGTCCTCCGGCAATGACAGTTCCGCCGCCAGCGCCTGCAGCAGCGCGGCGCCTGGCTCGGGCCCGCGCTCCCTGACCAGTTCCAGCAGCCGCGCCGTGGCGGCGTTCAAGACCATGAATTGCACCGCATCCCCGCGGTCGCGATAGACCACAAGATACACGGGGTCACCCGGTTCTGTGGGCCGGAAGTCCACACCGATCTGGTGCACAGGGTAGGCATAGGCGAGCGGCCACGCGAGTGGCGAGAGCGTCAACGGTGAACTCATGGGATCGCCACCCGCTTCCGGAGGTATATCGTCTTCCGCCACCGTGAGCGCCAGCTCCACCCATTCGTAGTGCGCGAGCTCGGCGATGAAGGGCGGGTCGTCCGGGTGTGGGCACGAACGCTCAAGCAGAAAACGTACGAACTCCTGACTGATTTCAAGGAAATAGGGCGTGTGGCAGCGATGACCGTCAATGAACGCGCGCACCAGC
>TARA_R110001599_G_scaffold349337_12_pt1 | contig 29717 bp, 24 predicted proteins | sample TARA_R110001599 | Tara Oceans TARA_R110001599 (sample SAMEA4398360) | marine metagenome | biome: Polar Biome; feature: [MES] marine water layer (ENVO:01000295) within the mesopelagic zone...; material: water (ENVO:00002006), including particulate matter (ENVO:01000060) such...
TGGGTTAAATTTTGTCTAGGAATGGGGGCTTCTTACTTTTACAAACATTTCTTAACACTTTCCGATGCATTGGAAAGCTTTGTCATACAATTCCATTTTCTTCTTTATGGCTCAAATTAGCTTTCAGTTAGGACGCATGGGAAAACAATAATGACGAAATACCGATCTGAATTAGCTACTTAACCTTAGGATGTACCGATTTTTTTAGCATTCGGCTTAAACTAGAAAAAGACAGCCATATAGGCTGTCTTTTTCTTATTAAAACATTTTTTAATTTGGTATTTAGATGCCAAATTCTTTCTTTATGGCTGTTACCTGATCGAGTTTTTCCCAAGTAAACAATTCCACGTCCAAAGTAATGGAAGCTTTGTCTGGAGCAATGAAGGTTTTGGTTACAACTTCATTTTCTCTACCCATATGACCATAAGCAGCAGTCTCTTCATAGATAGGGTTTCTCAGTTTAAGCCTGTTTTCAATTGCAAAAGGTCGCATGTCAAATAATTGCTCTATTTTACGAGCTATTTCCCCATCCGACAAAGCAACATTGGCTGTGCCGTAAGTATTGACATACAATCCCATAGGTTTTGCAACGCCAATTGCGTAAGACACCTGTACCAATACTTCATCTGCAACACCTGCGGCGACCATGTTTTTGGCAATATGCCGTGTAGCATAGGCTGCAGACCTATCCACTTTGGAAGGATCTTTACCTGAGAAAGCACCGCCACCATGAGCCCCTTTGCCACCGTAGGTATCTACTATAATTTTTCGCCCAGTAAGGCCAGTGTCCCCATGAGGGCCACCAATCACAAATTTACCGGTAGGGTTGATATGGTACTGAATTTTGTCAGTGAAAAGCTTTTGTATGGCTTCTGGGAGTTGGGCTTTAACCCTTGGAATTAGAATTTTTATAATGTCATTCTGAATTTTTTCCAACATGGGTTTTTCCATGTCAAATTCATCATGTTGGGTTGATACTACAATGGAGTCAATTTTTTCGGGAGTATTGTCATCACTGTATTGTATAGTGACTTGTGCTTTTGAATCAGGTCGCAGGTATTTTATCTCATTGTTCTCTCTTCGCAAAGCCGCAAGTTCTTTCAATAGGCGGTGAGACAAATCAAGTCCTAGAGGAATAAAATTACTGGTTTCTTTGGTAGCATAACCAAACATCATCCCTTGGTCTCCTGCTCCTTGTTCTTCAGGATTGCCTCGGTCTACTCCTTGATTTATATCAGGAGACTGTTCATGTATGGCTGAAAGAACCCCGCATGAACTACCATCAAACATGTACTCACTTTTGGTGTAGCCCACCCTGTTGATAACATCCCGAGCAATTTTTTGAACATCCAAGTAGGTAGATGAATTGACCTCTCCAGCTAGAATTACTTGGCCTGTAGTAACTAGGGTTTCACAGGCCACTTTTGCATTGGGATCAAAAGCCAAAAAGTTATCAATAATTGCATCTGAAATTTGATCAGATATTTTATCTGGGTGACCTTCGGAGACAGATTCCGAAGTGAATAAATAGGACATACACTGCGTTTTTTGATTAAAGTGTAAATTTACATCTAAAGCCTAAAATTAAAAACTATATTTTCAAAACGCATGCTTTATTAAGTATAGTATCTATTAAAAAACCTTGGAGCGAAAAAAGACAGGCCCAATGAAAGGTACATTATTCCGGCAAGAAACTGCACCCAAAGAAAAACGTGCCCTACACCATAATTACCTATAGAGGGGTAATAATAGGTTAAAATGAAGAATATATAGCGTTCGCCATAAGAGAAAAGAATAAGCGAGGCCATCCAAAAATAGGGTAAAGACAAAAGGTTGACGTCTCTAAATTTACTTTGTTTTAATATGTCTTTAAAAAAGATCACACTGTAGGACAAAACCAAACCATGCCCAAGAAGATAGGTATAGGATTGTAGGGACTCATTTATGGGCTGTAAATAAAAACTATTCAATAAACCAATAATTAAAAATCCGCTAATGGCGGGTAATACTGTTTTTTGGAGCTGACAACTAAAAGGCAGTTGGCTGAAAAGCAATAGCATAGCTGTAGGTCTGATATAGACATATAGCAAATTAAATAAGTATGAATCTTGGACTAAGTTTGCTTCTGATTTGGTCCAAATAAATACAGAAAGAAGTTCTGTAAATAGGATGAACAATACTAGGAAATTTATTTTTCTGTATTCTTTTGGGTGAAAGCCCAATAAAAGATACAGTGTGGCAAACAAAATCCCAAGTAAAAGCGCTATGGAATAGAATGACAATTGCATAAGACTACATTAGATGTCTGCAAGTTATCAAGAACTAAAATTTCCCACAATACCCTGAACAGGGTATTTTATTTGCATAAAAATGAAAAAAGAGTCATTCTGTTTAGGAATGACTCTTCTTAAATAAACAAATTATGGTTTTAACCCGGATTATGTAATAGAATGTCTATTGAATATTTCGGGTTTAATCTTATTTTACAGGAACTTCGCTTTCGCTGTCAATTTCTCTTTTCATTAAATCTACAACTACCGGAGTAGCAATATAGATAGAAGAATAGGTACCCACCAATACACCAATTAATAAGGCAAAGGAAAAGCCTCTTAATACTTCACCGCCAAATATAAGCAACACCAAAACAACGATCAGAGTAGTTGCGGAAGTAATAAGTGTTCTGGCCATGGTTTGATTGATAGCATCATTGAACATTTGTACCATTTTACTAGTACCTCGGTTAGAAATATTCTCTCTGATCCTATCAAATACGATAACGGTATCATTTATTGAATAACCAATTACTGTCAACACGGCAGCAATAAATACTTGATCAATTTCAAATGTGGCACCAAAAGCACTTGCTATTGCAAAGGCTGCGATAACAAAGAAGGTATCATGAATAAGGGCAATGATAGATGCCAATGAGAATTGCCATTTTCTAAATCTTAATAAGATGTAAAGGAAGATGGCCACAAGGGAGAAAAACATAGCTTCCAAAGAAGAGTTTTTGATGTCATCGGCCACTGTAGCACCAACTTTATTAGAGCCTGTAATAGAGAAATCATTTCCGGAAAGTTTGGTAGCGTCCTCCAGATAACTAAATCCTGTGACTGCAGCAATACCATTTCTTACCCTGTCTTCTACTTCCCTGTTGGCAGCGTCATTGTCTTCATTTACCAAATAAGAGGTGGTTACCTTTAATACATTGTTGGCACCATAGGTTTTGACTTCCACGGCTCCATCAAATTCACTGTCAAGACCTACTTTTAATTCTGAAGCAGGAACTGATTCGCTGAATTCAACAATGTAATAACGACCACCTGTAAAATCAACTCCGAATTTGATGCCGGAAGTCAATGCAAGTATCATTCCGACAACAATTATACCGGTAGAGATTAAATAAGCAACTTTACGTTTGCCCAAGAAATCAATGTTCAAGTCACTGAATAAGTTTTTTGCAAATGGAGTAGCAAAAGAAATATTACTTTTATCACCTTTTTTACTCATCCAGTAAACGATCACTCTTGTGATAAATACGGAAGAGAAGAAAGAAGATGCAATACCTATCATAAGTACGATAGCAAATCCTTTTACAGGACCTTGACCCAATGCATACAAGATTGCTCCTGTAAGGAAAGTAGTAACGTTTGAATCGAGAATGGCACTGAAAGCCTTGTCGTACCCACTGCTAATCGCTTGTAGAATACCCGATCCATTTTTAAGTTCCTCTTTAATCCTTTCGAAGATCAGAACGTTTGCATCAATGGACATACCAATCGTAAGTACGATACCAGCAATGCCTGGTAGTGTAAGTGCAGCTCCTAGTTGAGCAAGAATACCTAAAATAAAGAAGATATTAAACAATAAAGCTGCAATGGCTACAAATCCACCTTTTGAGTAGTAGGCAATCATAAACAATACAACCAAAAGTAGACCGGCAATCATAGAGTTGATACCTTGACTTCTAGCTTCAACCCCCAAAGTTGGACCAACGATGGCTTCCTCCACGATATTGGTAGGAGCAGGAAGTGTACCTGATTTTAAGATATTGGCCAAATCCTTGGCTTCTTCCATTGTGAAATTCCCTGTGATCTCGGATTGTCCGGAAGGAATTTCTCCTTGTACTGTAGGAGCTGTGTATACATAATTGTCCAATACAACAGCTATTCTTTTACCGATGTTTTCTGAAGTAAGTTTTCTCCAGTTTCTAGCACCTTCAGCATTCATTTGCATGCTTACTGCCGGCCTTGAAGCCTGATCTAAAGATTGTCTGGCATCTGTGATTACATCACCTTCTAAAGGAGCCTGATCTGTACCACGAGGGGCTTTGATAGCGTGTAACTCCAATAACTCAACTCCATCCTGCACCTGAGGCTTGACAGACCACATGAATTTTATATCTCTTGGAAGTAAAGATTTCACATCATCTCTTTTCAATACCCTGTTGATGGCAATGGTGTCTCTTAATTCATAGACTAAGCCGTAATTGGCTTTTAGTAATGCGAATAAAGGAGAAGCTTCAGTTCCTAATGAATCAGCATCTGTTCCGCCTTCAGCAAGTTGTTTTGCTAAATCACTTTCCAATCCTGTTGTATCAGCAGCTGCAGATGTTTCAGTAGAACCATTTGCTTGCTTTTGACTTCTTGCTTCTTCAACCAGGTAAGTATTCACCTGCTGTAAAGCATCACCAAACTCGTTTATTTCTGCTACTTGCCAAAACTGTAATTTGGCAACTCCCTGAAGGAGGTTTCTTACTCTCTCTGCATTGTCAACACCAGGAAGCTCAATTTGAATCCTACCCGTGTTTTGAATCCTTTGGATATTTGGCTGTGAAGTACCGAATCGGTCAATTCTGGTTCTAAGAATATTAAAAGACCTGTCGATAGCATTTTCTACTTCACTGTCAATGATACTTAGTATATCAGCATCAGATGTCTCCAAGGAGATTCTTCCTCTATTTGCAGCAGTAGCAAATATTGTATTCAATGACTTGTTACCGGCTTTTTCTTGCCAAGCTTGGTAAAAGATGTTTACAAATTTATCATTTACTGTTTTTGCACGTTCTCTAGCAACATCAACTGCTTCATTGAAAACAGCATCCTTGCTGCCTCCAGCTAGGCCTTTAACTATTTCTACTGGAGAAACTTCCAGTGTTACATGCATACCTCCCTGAAGATCTAGCCCTAATCCTAGTTCTGTATTTTTAACTTCTTGATAGGTAAATGGTAGACCTAAGAAATTATAAACCGGCTCTCTCCATATAGAATCCAAGTAGGTTTGTCTTTTGTCAAAATCGACATTACCCGACTCGTCGGTTGCATAGGTAGTGGCTTTCTCATGTACATTGTTTGATACCAATGTAAAAGACAAGTAATACAGGCATAGGGCTGTAATGACCACCGTAAAAAAAACGATTATCCCTTTGTTTTTCATGTTTGTTGATTATTAAATGTTGTGTTTGATTTTATATAGAATTTCCATTTGAATCAAAGATTCAATGAAGCAATTAAAAAAAGTAGGAGTGTATTACTCAGGGTGCGTTGACAGAAATAATCTGTTCAAAAAGTATTTTGAATAATTGATTGTATTCAAGGTCAGTACCTAAATTGAAATTGGTTTGGGGTCGGTCGGCAATAACAATTTCATAGATAAAGTGGTAGGCATAATCTAAAGCATACATGACAAAAGGTACTACGGCATCTATACTCGTATGGATAAAAGTACGGGTGTCGTCAGATTGTCCATCTTCATTGTCCGAAGATAAATCCAATTGTACTGCCAAAGAATTTTCCTTGGAATCTATGCTTAACATTAATTCTGAACTGGAAACGAATACGCAAAAAAGCATTACTATAAGTAATGTAAGCCTTTGGCGCATTAATCCTTTATTTTTTCTATTCAGTTTCATGGGTTGCAAATATAAAAAAGTTTTTCCAATTAAGGCATGGCTGTCCTTTTTAATTTTTATTAGTAAACCTTCTGTAAAACAGTTGTTTATGTCTATTCTTGCTGTGAAGTATGGAAAATAAGGCCATTGGTATGGACAGTAGAGGTAGAGGAAATGAATAATATCAAGTCTGTTCCTTACCTATTTTGAAACGCAAAAATGTTTTTATTACCTCTAAAGCCTTTTCAAAATCGCTGTTATTGGGCACGATCAGGTCTGCATCATGTTTAAATGGAGCAATGTACTTTTCGTAAGTAGGCATAACGTGCCTTTCATAGCGGTAAAGCACGTCGTCAAGATCATAACCACGCTCTACTTTGTCTCTTACTATTCTTCTTTTTAACTTAATGTGTTCCTTGGCATCTATATAAACCTTTAAGTCCAATAGATTGGCAAGTTCTGGGTAGTACAATACAAAAATTCCTTCAACCACCACTACAGGAGCAGGGGTGAAAGTTAACATTTTTGGTTTTTTGTTGGGGTTATTAAAGGTGTACTCTTGTCTGGCAATGGTCTGACCATCTTGTATCTTCCGAATATCTTCCGCATACTGTTCGAAGTCTATGGAATCCGGTGTGTCAAAATTATGTATACCACGCTCATCCGTAGGCTGCTGATGCCTGGGTTTGTAATAGTTGTCCTGAGAAATCAAACATACCTGTCCAGGCTCAAAAGAATGTAAAAGCTTGTCTAGGAAGTGTGTTTTACCCGAAGCGCTTCCTCCAGTAATTCCTATGATAAATGGTTTGGTCATAAAATGATGATTACAGATTTCATGTGTAGTAAAGCAAGTCCTAAGCTCTTTCTTTTAAAAAGTTGGCCAGTAACCTGACGGCCTTCCCTCTATGGCTAATGGTGTTTTTTTCTTCCAAAGACAATTCAGCAAAGGTCTTGTCAAAACCCAAAGGCTTGAAAATAGGGTCGTAACCAAAACCACCTTCTCCGGACCTTACTTCCAATAGTTCTCCTTCTGCCTTGCCTTCAAAAGCCCACTCATCCTTCCCGATTATCAAAGCGATGATGGTTCTGAATGCAGCTTTTCGGTCCTTTTTCCCATCCATATTTTTCAAAAGTAAATCGACATTTCTGTCATCGCTCCTTGGGTCTCCAGCATACCTGCCAGAATAAACACCCGGAGCACCGTCCAAAGCAGCTACTTCTAATCCTGTGTCATCGGCAAAACAATCCACACCGTAATGGGTTTTGACGTAACGGGCTTTCTGGAAAGCATTGTCTTCTAGCTTGTCGCCTGTTTCAGGTAATTCCTCCTTACATCCGATTTCCTCCAGGGAGACAATTTCAAATTCCTCGCCCAAAGCAGCCCTTACCTCTTTTAGTTTCTTTAAATTATTTGTCGCAAAACAGATTTTCATAACGTGAAATTACTTTAGCTTTTTCAAAATCCTTCTCTAAAACTTACTTTTTTGATTGAAAAGAAACAATTTGGCTTTAATCCTTATCTTTGGATTCATTTTTCATGGAACCAATCGTTCCTAAAATTTACAGGTTTTATTTATTTCTTTTTAGCTTTGAACCTCAAATAAGGGAGAGAACAACAATATCTTGGATTTTGACTCATGCCCTTCAAATGAAGAGTAGTAAGAAGCTTTCTGCTTTTTCAAATGACCATATTCACCCTGACTTAGGGTATCAAAATAATATTATATTATGTTTCCACTAAAAAACATTACCGTCTACTGCGGATCAAGTACTGGAATTCTACCAGATTACAGCAACCAGGCCAAGGCTTTGGCCAAAGAAATGATCAATAGAAAGCTGGGGCTGGTATATGGGGCAGGCAATGTAGGACTCATGGGCGTGATTGCCGATGAGATGTTAGCCTCAAAAAGCCAAGTCTATGGAATAATCCCTCAAAAACTAGTAGACATAGAAGTGGCGCATCAGGGCTGCACGGACTTGATTGTGGTAGAAACCATGCGGGACAGGAAATGGCTAATGGCCGAAAAGGGGGATGGCTTTATCGCCATGCCTGGGGGAATAGGAACATTGGAAGAGTTATTTGAAATCATGACCCTCAACCAATTGATGTACATACAGAAACCATTGGCGTTGTACAATGTGTCGGGTTATTACGACAAGTTATTGGACTTTTTAACTCATGTTGGTGACCAGGGCTTTTTAAAGCCGGACCAATTGAGCAATTTGATTGTTGCTGCTGATCCTGTGGAGTTACTGGATAAAATGGAAGCTTACCAACCTTCCGGCACTCCTGATTGGCTTCGTAAGAAAAAACAATAGCTAATGCAAATTGCGATTTAGGGGGTACTGTTGCAGGGAAAAGTAGCATTACCCCCTAAATTCTGTGGTACGAATTGTTTTTGTTAAGCATTCATGCCTCTACCTACAAAAAAAATATTCCACGTCAGTTTTTTTTAGCTTTGATTTCACAAGCCTCGTCATCTAGAATATCCTATGCGTCGCATTGGCTTATTATTGTGGTGTGTTTTTCATTTCTTTTTTTACCCTCTCCCAATAAGCTTTCCTCATCCAATACCAGACTCGGTTGTATACTTTGTACCAAAATTTAAAAAATCGATTTGTTCGTTTCTTGTAGGTCTTTTGCCATTTGGAAAATAGCCAGTCCCTATCAAAGCCCTCCCATTCACCTGCTACACTGAAGAGGTTCATTTGGAGTACTGGAAAGACTTCATAGCGGTCAATATCCATGATTTCCTCAAGGTTGTAAGGGGCCTTATGAAAAGCCCTACAAATTTCTGCAAAGTCTTCGTCTTGTAGTTGCGTGTCCAGGTAAAATTTGGAAAGTGCTTCCCAAATTGGTTTTTTGTTCGCTATGTCCGTTTCGGTCTGATTCAAGGTTGATTTTCCAACTAGCTATCTAATGTGATAATAAGTTGTTTTTTATCCAAGTTAAGCTTTCGAGCAAAGGGGCAGTGAATAGATCTCAATATTAATGCATAGAACTAAAATAGGCCCATGTTGTTAGGCCTGTCTTTGAAATAGGGTAAGATGGGTTGCTTCGCCCATTTCAGCTTCAGTACTGCTTAAATGAAAGATTTGCTTTAAACCACAGCTTTCAAATGATTTAATGTACTCCTGATTTAAAAGCCATGGTGGTCCATTTTCAAAAGCTCTTTTATCTTGTTGTGTTTCAGTGATAACCAATAATTTGCCCTTATCTGCTACAAAGTCTGAAATATGCTTTATCAAAGTTTTTTCATACTTAGGTGGAAGGGCTTGAATAGTGTAGATTTCCAGTACAAAATCAAATTTCCGGTTCCAGTCTGGAATTCCTTTTAACAAATCGGATTGAATAAATTCAACCTTAGCATTTGGAAACCTGGTTTTACAAAGTTCAATAGCGCTGTTTGAAACATCAAATGCTGTTACCTTAAAGCCTTGTGATTCAAGTTCAATGGCATCGTCACCCATGCCACAACCAATTACCAAAGCTGTTTTTCCTTTATGTGTATTTGGGTTTTTCCTTATCCAACTTTTAAACACAGGATGGGGAGCCATATTTGCCCAAGGAATGCCTTCGCCATCTTCATTGGCTTCAGAATAAAGTTTCTCAAACCAATCGGTCGGTTTATTTTCTTCTACGCCTAATCTGTTTTTTGTTTTTTCGTCCATTTGGGAATTCAATTTAATATTATATAACTGTTAGGAAAAAAGATCGTATTTATACCTTTTTGAAGCTGTTGCAATCCCTTTGGTAACTATCATTAATATATGCGCTTTAAATGTGGGGAGATGTTGGCATTGTTGTAGTTACAGGTAGCTTAAGATTGGAACCGTGACCTATAGTAAGTATCAGTTTCAGTATTTTTTTATGGGCCTTGGAACCAAACTGGTCCCTGAGCCTGTCGAAGGGGCTAGATCATTCCTTTTGGTATGTATCATAATTACCTTTTGTATTCATTTTTAAGAATATTAAGCATGTTATTTAATTCTAAGGCGCTGTCTAGTTCATTTTTTGAGCTGAATTTTAGGTGGTTTTTATGATTGGCAAGCTCAATTAAGTGATAAACTTCATTGCTGTCATTTTCAAAGAGCAGATCAGGGATTTGAGTAACTACCATATGTGATTTACTCAGATAAATATTTTTAACAGTAAATGGGACTAACATATTATTATTGGTACGATTTAAAGGATCTTCAGCGTAAAAAATATGTGGATGCTCCCAACTATCGATTGACATTAGCCAAAAATTTGGAACAATTTTTTCAGGTCCATAAGTATCCCAGTTACATGCGGTAACTAGAACTACCGATAAGAATAAGTATGGTAAAGGTTTTATGGACATTGGGTAAGGGGCCAGGATGCTGCTTGGGTAAACACTAGAAGTATTATAAGGGAGAATGCAAACCTATATACTGGGATGGAGTGCATGTTTCTGTCGGAAATTTTTAGCTCGGACTTCTCGTCTGCAAACAGTACTTTTTTACCCAATTGAAATGTTTAGGTGTTTTCCTAATCCTTTTTCAATCAGCTTGTTGTAAGTTGAAATTTGAATGTCACTTAGGCCTCTCTCTATTCTTGAAATATAGCTTTTTTTAGTTCCAGTTTTTTTCTGCAAGTTGTTCTTTTGTCCTGCTGTCTAGCTTCTTTTAGCATAAGGCCAAGTTGAAAAGCTAGTGAACCTGAGTCATATTGGTCTCTTGATTCAGTTTCTTTTTGTCCATATTTACTCACCAATAAATCTTCAAAGTCTGTTATATTCTTCATATCAGTTGTTTTTTTCTTTCCAAGAATAATTAGGTATGCTATCCATTTTTTTATTGCTGAAATCTTTACAAATTTTATAGTCCCGACAATTGAATGCCAAAGTTGAGTTCATTTAAAGTTGGCGCTTTCGGGCTTTAAACCAATCCAATAAAAGCTTATCCCAATTCAAATGTAGTTAACCCATAAACCTTGTCAATCCTCATATTTGGAGATTTGCCGTAATACATTCTTGCGCACTCAAATATATACTTTGCATCAAATGCTTCAATAAGGTTTAATGCCCCTTGATTTATGATAGGAATATCAATATACAGTGGTTTACCTATCACTGAATTTAAACAAGCTTTATAAAGCTCCTCTGCAATGAATTCAGAATCTGCAAATAAAGGGCAGATTTTATATCCTGTATTCGCTTTCCTTACGATGGAAAATCCCTTAATTTGACCATTCTCAATATACTTAAATGTCTTGATGTCAGGTAGTTTTAGCCAGGGAATAATAAACTGTGGACGTGAAAATCCAAAACATTGTTTATCATAGGCTAAGATTGAGGATATATCCTCCTCGACTATTTGGGAAATATTTTTATCAATCTTGAATGCCATTCCTTCCTTTTCATAGCGAATATCCCTAAAGGCAATTTTAAAGCCGCCTTTTTGATAGAATGGTTGCAAAGCCAAAACGCCATCCATTCCTATTGAAGAACCCTTATTTAATCTTGACAACAAGGCATCTCTTCTTTTAAACCATAGTTTTCTCCCAATTCCAAAGGACCTATAGGCTGGCTTAACAATAAAAAAGCCCATAAAGCCGAATTCCATATTGTATGAGACAATCGATCCGCCAGCAATCAGATCAGCATTGTGAAAATATCCATAAAAGCCTTCTGGATCTGTTGACCAATACGCATCAGCATCATTTGGACCAGGATTCCATCCCTCTTCTTCAGCCCATTTCAATAAAGTTTTTAAGCCTTCAAAATCTAATTTCTGAAATTGTAATTGATCTATATTTACCACAAGCAATATTTTATTTTACCCAATACCCTATTCATATAGGATTCATTCTATAATTTGTATTAATTCAGTAACAATATGTCAAACGCCTATGTCCTCATTCCATAAATCCTTATTGGCTTCAATAAAGGATTTCATCAATTCCTTACACGTAGGATCATTGATGACAACAACTTCAACACCTCTTTCTTTTAACAATTTTTCCTCTCCTACAAACGTCTCATTCTCGCCAATAACTACTTTAGGGATTCCATAGAGCAAAATAGTACCAGAACACATGGAACAAGGAGACAAGGTTGTGTATATGACACATTCGCTATAAACACTGGCAGATTGCCTCCCGGCATTCTCAAGCGCATCCATTTCGCCATGAAGGATTACACTGCTATTTTGTACTCGACGATTATGTCCGCGACCTATAATTTTCCTGTCATGAACAAGGACAGACCCAATAGGTATGCCTCCTTCAGCCAGACCTGTTTTAGCTTCTTTAATTGCTTCTAAAAGAAATTCATTCATTGTTTTCTAATTATGTTTAATGGCCCGAATATGAAGCGTACCGACCGAAAGGGAAGTCTGATTTCATATAATTTGTTAGTAGGTTTATTTTTAATCAAATGTAAACTTCACATGGCCAAACAAATTGGGCGAACCTGGAGTAGTCCATAAAACAGGAAAGCCCTCTTTCGGAATACTGATAATGGTACCCATGATGGTGCTACCATTAAGTATAGGTGGAGTTGATTTTAACTCTTTCAATCCTTCAAAATCTATATTGTAAGCACTGTCTTCTAAAATTTCATTGGCAAGATTTAACCTTCTATGGGTATGGCCAAAGCTACTATCGTTTAGGTCTTTATCGATCTCGTAAATGACAGGAGCGTTTTCTTGAAGGGTATGATTCGTATGCGCTATAAAATGCTGTTTCTTATTGTCAATAGCTTCAATATTATCTTCCCAAGTTTCTACTGCAATAGCAGTTTCTCTGTCGGCTATTAAGTAATTCATTGAGGTTCCAAAATCTACCTTTTTGAGATATTCAAGAGATTCAGTAATGTTCTTTGACTCCATTATTTTTCGTACATTAAATGAAACAGGAATTCCTTTATTAGATACAGGCATATCTATTATTGTATTTATTCCTACCGCAACACCATAACTGTTAACGCCATTTTGACCAATCTGACCAGCAAATGTTTGTTGGAGTAGGATTAAATCTGAATTTGGGTACTTAATTTTTAAGACAGTTACTGCACCTTCATGATAACTGGGAAGGTCATTATTATGTGTAAGAAAATTGGCTTGGTTTTCTCTGCCAAAAACACCAATTGTTGTGCAATGTCCTTCATTTGACTTAAAATGGTTACCAGCTTCTAAATAAGAATAAAACTCATCAAAACTTTGATAAGAAAAAAGTATATCAAAATCAACTTGAGCGCCATCAACAATTCCTTGAAATTCATTGAACAATTCAGGCAATTGGTCTTTGACCGATTGAATATATCCCTTACCAGTCGCAAAATCAGAAATGGCTTCTTTAGGAACTTTTATAGTTGTATTATCCTCTATCCAGTTTTCAAAATTCTTCAAAGATCTTTTGATGACAAAGGCAAGAGCTCTTCCATGTTGAAAGCCTCTTTCGTATGCAGTATTACCATTCAATTCTACATAGTAAATTCCTTGTCTGAACTCGACAGTAGGTATTTTTATTTCTTTTATTTGTGATGATGCTGAATAGCTAACACTTAGTAAAAGGACAAATAGAAAAGTATGTTTTTTCATATTTAGAATTTCGACCCATATCTGGGAATTTTGTCAATCTATTGTTATTGAAATTTGTAAAAATTCCTGTTTTACCAGAGGACTTGCGTATATATACACTATGTATCAGGCTCCTACGGTTTGTTTTTCTTTATCAAATTAAGGATTTCGAACAAGGAATCCAGTGAAACGACTCACTTTTTATAGGGAAAAGCTAAAATAAGATCTTGATGCTATGACTGTTCGGTTTAAATGGAAGATTAGGAATAAAAAAATGTGCTTGGTAGCATAAGATTGGAACCCTGTTCTATTGATAACTTCAGCTACGGTCTTATATTTCGATACTGATCCTGCCGAAGGGGGTATTCAGAAAAGCCCTTTACGATTGCCTCAATGCCGGGTATTTTGGCAAGCTATTAAATTAATCCTTTGATTCTCCAGACGGTTTACCTGTGCATTCCAAATGTCATAGGGGAGGAATTATGCCTACTGCTGAGGTATTTATGTTGGGTTGATACCTGTTGTCGAGATCCTTACTTAACTTTTTACGGCATGGGATAATCCAAAGAGAATTTGCTTGTAGGACGTGTCAGGAACTCATCCGTTACAGGGGAATAGGTCTGAACCTCAATGCTGTTTTTCTCAGGGTAGAAAGTCATGATACGTAAGAAACCACTTCCTGCCTTGATCTCAGGCTTGTCCCAATACCAGTAATCTGCCTGAACCTGATGTACAATATTTCCATGCTTGCCTTTGCTGCTCAGCAAATTCTCCATGGCATGACCGGAAAGAACCAAAAAGATATTCTTGTGTTGGCTGACAAATTTTTCCCACATCTCTTCCCCTGAGTTGCCTTTCACCAAATAGTTGTCCGCAACTGTTCGTTCTCCCTTTTTTCTGGTTAGATAACTGTGGGTGACGATGATGGTCCTGTATTCAGGATGCTGTGCAACGACATTATTCGCCCATGCAAGTATTTCGTCCCGAGGTTTAAACTCCAGACTAAGCACTAGAAACTTCATCTCGCCTTCTATTATGAAGAGGTAGTAGTTTTCGATCTTCCCTTCTTCATGGAAATGTAGCTTTTTATTACTGCCAAAAAGCGGGTTGTACAAAGGGTTGTTTGTGAAACGAGAAGGTTGGAAGTAGGTGCTAAGTAGGCTTTCACGTGTATGGCTCGTTTTATGGTCTTTGGCTGAGTATCCCATATCATGATTTCCCGGGGATAATATGTAGGGAACGGTATTGTCAAGGGTTTTGAAAGCGGTATCTGCTATCTTCCATTCTTCATCGTGCCCTGTCTGTGTGATATCCCCAACATGTGCGACTAAGGCAATATTCAGCTTCTTCCTGTTCTTTTTGACCCACTCCGTCTGCGAAAAGAAACTGGCACGCTGATCACCTATACCCGGCCAGTGTTTTTGCGTCTCCTTATGTCTAGTGTCCGCATAGCCTTGGGTGTCAGGTAGAACGATAATCGTAAAAGGTTTACTTTTGGCGCTTTTGCTAAGGGAGGCACATCCATTAATAAAACCAAAAATAACGATGAACCCTAGCGGTAAAAGCAAAAGCATCCCTCTGCCCCAATTAGTATATTTCATAAGTAGCTTGATTATTTCTTAGCCAACAAATTTGAAAAATTATACCAAATATAGTCCTGTTATTTTGTTAAATCTTGTAGTGTCAATTTTACAAGATGGCAGTATGATCTGGTCAGTTGGGTTTTAGTGCAAATTGCTTACTTTAAACGGTTGTCAACTGCCCCGTTAATTTTCGTATTGATAGTTTATCCTATGACATACAGTGTATTTGTGTAAATTAGTTGGGTGGTTAGATGCCTAATCTAGCGAATAAAAACGACATAGCTTATGTACCAATTGTATTGTAAATGATTTTTATTCAATGGTTTTACAGCATGGGGGTTGGTATTGGAACATCTAAATTATTCTGATGGGAAGAAAAGCTATGCTGAAGCAGGTCGTTAGTCTAACACTTACATAGCAGTACAATTTTTTAAACAAAACTTTGCGAAATTAGAGGAAATAGCCCACCATGTAAGATGCCCGCGGTCAAGGGTAATGGCATAGGGTTCAAATGGGATTGATTTTTTCCGCACATGGATTTTCTCTCTTGGTTGTTCATATAATTCAATTTTTTATCAGAACCTTATTGTAAATTGCATACTGAAATCATTTTATGTATAAAAAACAGTATTCAGAATTAACCTGAAATGAAAATCACAGCCGGGTTGACAGGGACACAAGGATTGCGTATTTGTCTGTTTGTATTATTGGCTTACATTTTTTTCTTTATCACTGCTTGTAAGCAAAGTCCTGAAGAAATAAATTCAGCCACTCCATTGGGGGAATTCGATCCGCAGGAAAGCACCTTTATCTGCTGGACACCCCAATTCCAAGAGATAACGCTCAAGCTTATTCAAGAAATCGCCAAAGTCGATCATGTCACGTTATTCTACAACCAAAGCAATCACCAACCTGAAAATCTAGAAAAAATTTTTAAGCAAGCAGCCATTAATTTAGAAAATGTCTCCATGACTCCTTTTAAACTGGAAAAAGACAATATCTGGATCAGGGATTATGGTCCAATACTCATACAGGACGAGGAAGGTCAGCAGGAAATGGTCAATTTTCAATATCACCATGAAGAAAACCAGGAATACAACCTCTTCAACGAGCAGTATGCAACAAAAATGAGAATCCCTTTTATGAGGAGCAAGTTGTACAGCGCTGGAGGAGGTCGAGAGATCAATGGTAGGGGAACTATTATTTTGATAGAAGGACATGAAAAATACATTAATCCGGGTTTAAGTCTGGAAGAAATTGAAATTGAATACAAACAACATCTGAATCAAAAAAACGTCATTTGGCTTAAAAAGGGTATTCCGCAAGACGATCTGTTTGATCATGGACCAGTGATCGACAATATTTATGGCAATGGAGTTCATTGGCATTTGGATGAGTTCTGCCGCTTTGCTGATGCCCAAACCATCTTATTGGCTCATGTAGATCCGGCAGACCTCTCATTGGATCCATTCTATCAGGTGGTGCATGATAGGTTGGAAGAAAGCTATCAGATTCTAAAAAATGCAAGGGATCAGGATGGAAAACCTTTTAAGATCATCAGGGTACCCCAGGCACCTATTATATTTGATCAGGGAAATTATAACGGGGAGCCAATCTTTTATACGCCTGTTACCAGCTATTTAAATTTTGTCTTAACCAATAATTTGGTAGTGATACCTGCCTATTACAGTCCGGGTGATCCTGATTTTATCCGGCAAAAAGATGAAGAGGCTAAAAACGCTTTCCAAGAAGTATTTAAAAGCAGAAAAGTAGTGATGATCAATGCTACAGAACTTAATTATAGTGGTGGAGGGCTGCACTGTATTACCATGCATAAGCCCAAAGTGAAAAAGCCATCCAAGCTCAGGCTTAAAATCAATAATGCCCTTAAAAGACTGAAAGGATAAACCTCATTGTGAAATTTATCCAATGATTCAGTTCTTTTTACCTCATTGTCTTTTTTACATTCTACATAGAAAAGACAGCCCTGCTTTTTCGAAAATGTGCGATTCTTATTCAATTAAATTAGCGGTGAACTTACAATAAGGTGCCGAGGTCAAAAGAATAAATATTGCCCATTTCATCAGAGAAAAATATAAGTTTAGGTTCATCGGGTAAAAAACTAGCCTTACTAGAGGTGACATCTCCGTTTTTTCCTAGGATATTGGTTTTAAGTTGAATTAATTCTCTAAACTGCCAGTTGTCATTCTCCTTAATTATTTCATTAACAGAAATAAAATACAGATTGTCTTCTCGATTTCTCACAGCGTGTATTTCAAAAATCTTCCCCGATGCCACATGGTTAATGATAGGGCGGCTAGGGCCTCTTTGTTGGGTTAGGTTCTCGTAGGGAATGTTGGTCCAATAGCCCTTGCTATCCCTTTCTCGCAATACAAACTGAGGTTGATTCAAATTGTCCACACTGTTTTTGGTCACCAAAATCATTTCTCCATTTTCAAATACCGTAGCATTTAAATGATCGTCTGCATTATTGTCTCCCTGTTGAACGATTATAGGCTGTGACCATTGATTAAAGGTATCGCCATCATGGTGAATTTTCTCCATGATAGATTGCGTGTTTTGGTTAGACCAAATCACAGATACTTGTCCTTTTAACCCAACTATTAATGAGATGTCATCGGCGTTAATGTCATCCGCAAGTGTAAAGGGATTGGACCAATCCTGACCGTTTAGCGAATGCCAAACCATGATATTTTCATTCATATCAGCACTGATCCAAAATTGATTTTTTGAATCTTGGGTAATGGTTGCCGTTTCTATAGAATTACATTGCTTTGGAATGGGAAGATTAACCTTCCATTGATGTTCATATTGCTTGGTAGCGGGAGCATAAGTTAATTTAACAACTGTCAAGGCACACTCGTCTACCAAGACCATATGCGTCTCATCGTCTTTGCTCAATACATCAGCCCTGGGTGGTAAACCCTTTAATGTTTGGTTAACCTTAGACTGACTGGTCCATCCTACAGCGTCTTTTTTCAATAGTTTAGGTCCGTCTTTATCACCAACTATTAACCATTGACCATGTTTATTGGTCCATGATTTTGATTGAGGTTTGTCTGCCGTGGCATTCCCATAATCAACCTTAAAAATAGGGTCTAAATAAAGCTCAGGGGTTTTTGTTTCTTGAGAATAGGACTGATGACTAGACAGCAAAAAACAAATAAGGGCCAAAAAAAAGGGCAAAGTATTTTTAGGTTTCATAAGGCTTGTAATTTGGCAATAAAATTAAACAATAAAATTTCAGAGCAGATTAAAAAATAGTGTCTATTGCATATTTCGGGTTAAAAGTAACTTGAATCTTTATTTGGCCATCAGCACTTTGATATATTTCAATTTGGCTATTCTTCTTTAATTCTTTTTTACATGCAGAAACTATACTTCGGCGAATTGGGGCTGAGGGTAAAATATTAATCTTTTTAATTTTTTATTGAAGAACCTTAATGAAGGGCAGAATACACTTCCACTTAGCAAAAGGCAATTCCTTTTTAAGAGAATTTTGAAGGGACTTTTATTCGACTAGCACATTGTTTTTTATTAATTTTGAAATCCATATATTAATTATACCTGCTCATATAATTTAATTTTACCATCGTTCAATATTTTTCGTACAGTTGCCCAAAAACTAAGTAAGGTGGATGTCGACCTATCTGAAAGATCAGAAAGTAGTAATAAGTTGTTTACAAATTCAATTATATTACTATTGTTGGGTTGATGATAGGCCATGTTCCATTCAGGAAAATATCTTTTGTCAACAGGATTTTCCCAAAGTAAAGTAACAGTGTTATGTCGTTTATCTGACTTTATTTTATTATAGACATTGAGAACGTCCTCTTTCTCTCCTTCAAGAATTTGGACGAAGCGATTGTTATGATAAATTAGGCAACCAGTAATATTTTTTTCTGAGTTCACTGCATTCGCTTTCTTCAGAATATTGTCTAATTCTTCAAAATTTAATCCTGGTTTTGATATTGAATGGTAATTTAACTGATACATGTACTATAGATTAATGCTTTACTATTGGTATGGGTAAGGAAAGTGACAGTTTTTCAACCTACTAAAGATTAATTTGGTATAAAAATCTATCAAAATAGTTGTTGTTTCCTTACTTTGTTTGTGCCCTGTATGGGCATTTGGCATCAAAGATAGCTAATATTTCAAAAGGTGTTACCCAAGGAATAGCAAGAAGGCCTATTAATTCGTGGGGTTGGAACTTCCCTTTACCTAATTGACTTTGCCTTGTGATTTTTAACAATAAATCGTTTTATTTTTTTTCTCCAATTGGTTGAACCCGATTTTGTTTTCTTAATTTGGGCAGAACGGTCTTGTATATTAATAGTTAGGGGTTGATGTGGGGAGGATTTTTTAGTGAGAAAATCACAGGAAACAAAATCACAACGACCTTGGGTTAAGCATAAAATTGGGTAATTATTTTTTGCGTCGTGCGTGCAAAACATGGGCAGCTACTTTCGAAGATAGCAAATTAATCCAGAGGTTGAAAATCTGTGTGAACCATTAAAAAGTTGCAATTCTAACCCTAATTTCTCACAGGTTTGGTTTGCCAAAAGGAGCTAGGTGAACTGGCAAAAAAACAGCTGGACAATAGTTTAAAGTCCGAGGTCTATTATTACTATTACATTGTCACGGCTGAGAAGAAAAAGGTATTGCCTCAAAACACAATCTATAATTCATTGAAATAGGGTTGAGCAAATAAAAATATTTTCTTGCCATTTAGTGGAGACCAAGAATGCATGGCAGCCACGAGAATTCCAGTTGACCGGAATTGTGTGAGGGGGGGCTCCGCAAGCTTGAGGACAACCACTCGGTTGTGTGAATTAAATCGTTGAGGGTAAATAGCAGTTATTTTCCCTTCTCTCAATACAATCTAGGACTATTCTTTTCTATTTTGAAAAGGACTTACATTCTGTAAGTCTCTTCAAGTCCTTAACAATTTGGAGGGGGCTACTTATAAAATAGCCTATTCTTTTGAGTTCAACAATAAATCAGACAGGTAAATTGATATTCTATATGCTAGGTTTCAGTACATAAGTTAGTAAATAAATTGCCGACTCAAAGTCTTCTTGGGTTTTTGTTAGCTAGGATAATACTATATAAATGAAGTGTTCTACCTGAATTTAACCAATAAATTAAGTCAGTAGCGATTATTATTTAACCAAAATAGTTGTCTTAAAAATATTTGGAGATTTGCCACAAAAGATTTTGTAGGACGGCTAATAGACACCTAGGCGCTTAAACTTGGTCAATATTGAATCGTTAAACAGACCATTATAATATCAAATACCAAGTTTGGCTTTCACCAATGCTGTAACATCAATACTTTCTTCTGCAAATAGTAGACTCTGTTGGTCAAAAATGGCATTATAACCCTGTTCTTGGGCTACTAATTTAATCGCTTCATTTATTCGGTCATAAATAGGTTGTATAAGCTCATCGCGTTTATCCTGTAGGGTAGAAACCATTTCCTGCTCGAATTTTCCAATATTCTGTTGTTCTTTTTGGAGGAGTTCGGTTTGGTTTCGCTTTTCAACCGGAGTTATTTCACCTTTCGCAATTTTATCTTCTAAGTCGAGAACCTTAGCTTGAAAAATTTCCACCATAACCTGACTTTTTTCTTGAAGCTGTTTCTGAAACGCCTCCAAATTTCTTTCTGCTTGTTCCAAAGCCGGTGTTTCGGCCAAAATTTCTGAAGTATTTACATAGGCAAAAGATTGGGCATTGATAGATGTTGCTGTTAAGAGCCAAAATCCAATGACTGCAAAGGATAGTTTAAATTGAAACATAGGTCTTTTAAGTTTTTGAGTTTGGTTAAATATACAATTTTATTGGATTCAGATGTTACTTGTGGTTCTAAATTAGCTTGTCCGCCAAGAGGTGTTATAATTTTAGCAGCATGAATAAAATTGGTTCTTCAATCCAAGCTAATTTAATTGCACTTTCAATATCGATCAAAGCATATTCTACTTCGTTCCAAACATCCTTATTGTGGTAAAACATGATTCTAATAATAATTTTGTAAACCTCATGTCACCTTTGAAGTAAATTCAAAATTATAAGGGGTTCTAAATGAATTTTCTGACTCATCAATTTCTGGGTAAAACAGATTTCCTGCTCATGAATTGTATTTGTTCCAAAAGGGAAGTTTTAGTGTTTATTTCATGTTAAACGTATACAATTCAGGTTTGGCAAAATCACCATCCATTTGTTGAGGAAGACGGTAAACATTGCCCTCCCTATCACAGAAATATAATCTTGATTCTGAAGGTTCGCGCCCGTGTCCGTCTGCCCAGAAAGCGTAGAAGTCGGGATTCACATCTACAGGACGTCTGGCATAACTATGATTGTATTTGCTATTCCATGTTAACATTTTCAGTTTTGTCCAGGTTTTACCCTGGTCTTTGCTGTCCCACATTTCCATTTCCCCACCAGTATTGTAATCTTGTGGTCCCATTGCTGTGGGGGCGATTACTCTCCAGCTTCCATCCTCTTCTACATAGATGGAACCTCCGTCATAGTTATTTCCTGCTGGAGTGAAATATTGGATTTCCCACTGTCTCCCACTCCACCAGGCAGTATGCCACATCTGGGGCCATGAACGGGTCCCGGTAAGGGACCATTACTTGTTTTGTACAGGATGATGGGTCTTCCTTGCTTATCGAAATTTAAATCGTCAATATAAACATTACGATCTTCTGCGTCATAATTGTGTATCAAAGCCTTATTGGATACCTCAGTAAGTGGCAAATCTATAACGGAACCGTCGACAGTTTTCCAGGTTTTCCCAAAATCATCCGACTGAAGATAATACAGGTTGGTTCGGAAGTCCAAACCACCTCTTACTTTTCTGTCGGGGTGGTACATGAAGGTAGTACCGATTCGCTTTCCCTGATTGGCACTTGTTTGGTAGTGCCCACTCCCCAATAGCGACAAGTCTTTCCACTCAGACCAATTTATTCCGTCTTCACTCTTCATCCAGGAAATTACACGTCCACCAATTTGTTCATAATGTGTGAAAAGTCCAATAAAACCTTCTGTATCAGAGTAGTATATTTGCATGTAAGAAAAGTTGTTCAGGGGCACTTTTTTGCCATCCACAGTTTTGGTAGCCGGCATCAACTGAAATTTTGAAATGTCGTAGGGTTTTACACTCCTATGAATAAAAGCAGGCCGTTCGACTCCGTGAGCGGTCGAAAAAAGCCATATGTAACCCTCTTTGTCCACTTGTAGTACGGGGTTGTCATGGGCATCCTCGGTGGCTTTGTCGAGAACTATGGTTGGGCGAGGTACTTGTCCTGTTTTGTGATCAAAATAGGAGACCATGTGTAGCAGCGTTTTTCCACTTTGGTCGGTTCCACCGTAGCAGAAAAAGGTTTTGCTAACTTCTTCCACATAAACTGAGAAAGGGTATTGCGTAGCACCATAAGTCCCCAGCCCCCCGCTATATTTATACTTGTACTGGTTGGTGACCTTTCCTGCCTGTCCGGCAGTATTGATATAATACCAAATTCCTTTGTACCCTTCAGCTTGCTTATTTATCAATCTGGCTTCACCATAAATATCGCTTTGAGCTTTTACCGAATTAAGCCCTAAAACCAACCAAAATGATATAAGGATTATCTTTTTAATGGCTTCCATAATTTATTATAGTCTATTTTGAGTTATTTGATATATATCTTCATTGAACGAATTCTAATAAGACAGGAAGCCAGCAGTTATTGTCGGGATTTACATATTAGAAGTACCGTTAATATTTAACACTTTAAGCTATGAAAAAAAAATGTAATTTTCATTGAAAAAGTCTGTTAAACCCGGATTATGCAATTGGATTTCCCGTGTTTAGGGGAAGGGTTGTAATCGCAAGAAAATCAGGCTACTTGGAAACTGAGTCATAGCATCGCTATGGTAAAGTCGAAAATCGCAACGAGGTGACTGATTTTTAAGTGATTTCATCATTTATAGGAAGGTCTATTGCATAATTCGGGTTAAAGGTGCTATTTAACGTTGCCCAACGGTTTGCCTAGGTCTTTTAGCGGTTTCGAAGCACTTTTCTGCCCGCAGTGCGAGAACCTGACTAGGCATCGAAAACTTTGCTGTCAACCGTTTCCCCACCATAAGCTGTATGCCTTGTTGAACGAGTCCTTCTATAGCTGGAAGCCGGCAGTTATTGCCGTTTCTTCCAACATTAGACCTATCGTTAATAGTCCACATTTTATGCTATGAAAAAGAAAGCAACCTTCCATTGTTAAAGCCTGTTAAAATGCGCAAGGGTGTGATTTACAGCTGAAAAGGATCCGGTACCTTCTCTGTCTCTTATTTCAAAGGGGTTCCTTTCAGGGCTACTCCATTTGTTGTTAATACCTGAAAATGATGCACTCTGTTCACTCCTTCGTACTTCCAGACCATTTCTTTTTCAGGGGTTAATTCAAAAAGTTTGATCCCCTCTTTCGCTCCATAGCTCGCAATCACTGTATTCCCATTGGGTAAACGCTGGGCACCACAAGGATCTTGAAAAGGGCTTCCTGCAAAATCTTCATTGCTTACTTTCCAAACTACATTTCCAGCAGCATCCACCTCAACTGTTTTATTCCCATTCGTTAAATTGATCAGGGTATTCCCGTTGGTAAGACGAATTGCTGTAAAGGGCCAGTTTTTAGCCTCTCGGCCACCTAATTCGGGTAAATCTGTACGGAAAGTCTGTAGTACCTCGCCTGAAGGGCTATATTCTTTAACCGCAAAGGCCAATAAATGGGGGACAAGATAGTTTCCGTTGGCTAATTTTCGGGCCATACGGGTTTGCATATGTGCATTGTCGGTTTCAGGTTGCAAAGGAACGGCAACAGCTATCTCTCCCGCTTGATTTACCTCCAATATTCGAGGCTTATCTCCTAATTCTGTAATGAGGGTATTGCCATTGTTTAGACGAACAGCTGTACCCAATTCTTTATTCAACGCAGACTTTTTATATCGGAATACCACCTTTTTATCCTTGTCAAACTCTAGTACTTCTTCTGACCAGCAAATCAATACATGTCCATTGTCCAAAACATATCCATCTCTCGCAGCTGGACGTTCAGCATCCCAAAGGACTTCTCCTGTGTCACCCAAAATTCCGGTAAAGTCGGGGCCTGCTATAAAAACTGAATGGGTGATTTCTGGAGCAATTGCTTGTTTTACAGATTCAGTTGAGTTGTTTTTCGGAGAACTACAGGCAGAAACAAGTAGGCCTGATAGCAAAAGTAGGTAGTAGTGTAGTTTCATTTTTTTGGATTATAATACTCAAAAATAGGTCTACTAGCAAGTTAAGCGATTGGAGAGAGAAAACCAGAGCTACATAGCGCTTTTAATTCCCCTGGATTTCTCTAGATTTTAAATATTGATCTCACCCATTATTTCAAGAACAGTAAGATTAATTTGATTATGGCGCCTATAATGCTACTAAGCGGATTTCCTACACATGCTGGGTGTACTTGGTATAAGCTTCAGGTATTTGAGTCACCAAAATATTTCAGTGTGTGGAAACCTGTAGCAAAGCAGAAGGGTGGCCATTTTATGCAGGATAAAGTTATAGACTCCTAAAAAGAAATGATTCGTTCAGTCAAATAAGTGGGAGAAAAATCAGACTTCCCGCTGAGAATTGTCCTTGTAGCCAAACCGGAGAAAGCATAAACTGCCCTATTTTGGCCAATGGCCAACCGGTCTAACAAAATCCTAAAATTTACATTTTCCCAAGGTTAAAAAATGCAAAAGAAGCAAATCATTCCCCATAGTAAACCAAGTTCCCAACACCGTGAACTGGTCCCTTGGCACGGTCCCTGGACCTGTTTATGGGCTGAAAGGCCGGCCGTCATTATGCCTGTTTATTGTAAAATGTTTGTATTACTAAAAATTACGCAATGAATTGTATCATCTTATTTCATTATCTTCAAGCTTTATTAGCTTAAGTAAATTAAATGATCCCTCCAAAGTTACCTGATAACGAAAAAAGAAGGCAGTTTGAAGTAAACAAATATCAATTATTAGACACTATTCCTGAAAGTAGTTATGATAATATCACAGCATTAATGGCTTACATTTGTGATGCTCCAATTTCGTTGATAACACTACTCGATAAGGACCGGAATTTTTTGAAATCACATTATGGCCTTCCATTTAATGAATCACCTAGGGCAATTTCTTTTTGTGGACATGCAATAAATTCCCAAGATGCTATCACAATTGTTGAGGATTCGAGAAAAGATGAGAGATTTCATGATAACTCATTAGTTACCGAACACCAAGCAATTTTCTATGCAGGGGCACCATTGACAAATTCGGAAGGGTTTAAACTTGGAACTTTATGTGTCTATGACACAAAACCCCGAAAGTTAACAAAAGAACAGCAAAATGCATTAATTGCTATGGCTCAGCAAGTAACAAGTCTGTTTGAGCAGCGATATCAAAATTTTCTTCTAATAAAATATCAAAAGGAATTAAAGAAGCGGAATGAAGAATTAAGGAAGTTTGCCAAAACAGTTTCTCATGATTTAAAGTCTCCTTTATCAAATATTATTTCGCTGACTGATTTTCTGAATGAAGAAAATGAAGGGAAACTTAGTGAAGAATCACAGAATTACATAGAATATTTGAGATCCTCCTCCCAATCGTTAAAGAAATATGTGGATGGCTTGCTTAAGTATTACAAAAATGATGAATTACTGGAAAATAGATTTGAGCTAATTCCGGTAAATGAGATATTTAATGAGCTTCAACAAATTGCGGATTCAGAAAGAAAAGTGAAATTTATTTTAAAGGGCAATTCAAATGCCATTTTCACGAACAAGTCTGCCTTATTGCAGATTATGATAAATTTGGTTACCAATGCCATAAAATATAATCATACGGGGAATCCGGAACTTGAAATTAACTTTTCTGAAAACGAACAACAATATTACATCTATGTAAAAGATAATGGAGATGGGATACCTAAGGAGTTATTAAATAAGGTTTTTGATCTTTTTAAAATTGTTGGAATAGCAGATAAGGATGGGAAAATGGGATCAGGTATAGGCTTGGCTTCTGTAAAAAAGATTACAGAAAATTTAGGTGGAATAGTTAATGTTGATTCAACTATAGGTGTCGGAAGTACATTCTCAATTACGATTCCAAAATAATCCTTATCCATTTTTTCACTGCAGTTTAGGTTTTATTGGGCTTTCATTTATTTATTGCTTTTTTCAAAAATGGACTGAAAGCTCTCTTCAATTGCTGAAAGTTCTTCATCGGTGATATCGTCAAACTCGTTTTGTCTTTTATTCTTTGATAACCTACCTTCATTCTGATTTAGCAATTTGATTAATAAATCCACTTTGGTGTCTGGCAAAGACAAATAATTGTTTATGTATTTAGTCATCCGATCATATTTTTCAAAATAATCCAGTTCTGCTGGTATTGTTTTCTCGATGGTTTCTTCTACGCATTCGTATAAAAATTCTACCTGTTTGGTTAGGTCGAAATAGCGATATAGATCAATTGTGTCATTGAGAATTCTAACATTGTGATCTGCTGTTGGTTCCCATTCTACTAATTCTATTCTTTGAGATGAGTATGACTCTAGAATTGACTGGTATTCGTCAATCCGGTTTAGTATGGCTGCTGATACGGGAAAAATCATCCCCCTTTTAGTATACCCCATTCGAGTCAATATATGATGAATCAGGTATCTGTGTATGCGGCCATTGCCATCAGAGAAAGGGTGAATAAATACAAATCCAAATGCTATTGTTGCCGCTGCTAAAACCGGATCGTAACTTGAGTCTTGCAGCAATTTATTTGTGTCTAATAGCCCTTTCATCAAAGATGGTAAATCTTTAGACTTTGCTGATATATGGTCAGGTAGCGGGGAAAAAGTATCACGATCATGCTCTCCGATAAAGCCTTCTTGCGTTCTTAATCCCATGTTCTTCAGTTTTTTAGTTCCAATTACTACGTCTTGAAGCCTTTCTAATTCTTCTATTGTTAGCTCTTTTTTTCCTGATTGTCCAATTGCTTTGCCCCAGTTTCTTGCTCTAAGATTTGGGGGGTATTCTCCTTCGATGGCAAAGGAGGCTTTTGAGTCTTTTAATAACAGAAATGCAGCAGTTCTTTTAATGAGATCTTTATCCCTACCATCTAAGCCTTTTTCGATTGAACCAGATAAATCTTTAGCTATGAAGCTTTCGATTTTATCGGTTTTATTAATCATGGGACAAAACGCTGGTGTACCTGGTAAATTATTTTTTATTCGGTGTCTGGTCGAATTAATTGAAGAACCCGTGAACTGTAGTTTGGGATTGACTATTTCGACATATGTTCCTGTCTTTAGATCTGGTATATCAAGTACTTTATCCATTAGCCATTCATAGAGGAACCATACTCTCCTGCTATACTGACTGGTGGGCTCTTTCTTTATCATGTGGAGAACGGGCTCCTTACCTGTGTGCTCAAAAAGCTTTTTTAGAATGTATAGATTAATTCCTTCGTACTTTATTGCAAAAGCTAAGTGACTGGTTAAATCATTATCAGGTTTGTGTCTGATTGTAAATACCTGCCATTGTTCGGTATTGTACCGTTGATGTTTTTTAGTAACAATAGCAAGTCTGTCAGGTAAAGGAACATTTACCCCATTCTCTTCTATAATAGTTGCTAATAATGCGTACCCAGCAAGAAATCCAGGTTCTGGAGTAGGTTTTCCATGAAATGCCGTTACTTGTTGTGAAAAATAATTACTCATTATACTTTTCTATGAAATACGATTATAAATATAGCATAAAAATCAATTACTTTTCATGAATTATAATTATTAATTCGTTTATTCCATGAAATACGATTACAAATGTATGAGTGAAAATCGGATTGAAGCCCAACGTTTCCGCTAAGATAAGGCGGGATTTCAAAGTGCGTTTCTGTCCAACCGTGAAAAGCTAACTAAGGCAAACACAGCTGCGGTAAACACTTCGCCCCCGCTCTATTTTAGCGGTTGTTGAACGAATCCTGCTAAGGCAGGAATCCGGCTTTATTGCCGTTTCTTCCTACATTAGACTTATCGTTAATATTCAATACCTTAACCTATGAAATAAAAGCAATCTATCATTGAAAAAGCCTGTGAAAATGTGCCAGGCTATGATTTACAGCTCAAAAGGCTCCGAAGGTCGATAACTATTTCTGGGAAAAACCGGCTTCCCTGCTCAGAATTGCCTTAGTTGCAAAACCGAAGAACTGCATACGGTGGCCTATTTCGACCAAAGGGGGTCACCAGCCAACTGGTTTAACAAAATCAGGAAGCAAAATAATGAGCTCCAGCTAGCTTAATGTGACAGGTATGCCCAAACGGTAAAAACAGCCTCAAATTCGCTCCAAAACACTTTCACTTATAAATAATAGCTAATAAAAAGAGGACCCCTAAGCCAAAGAACAATATTAAATCAGAAACTTTTTCATTCTCACATCGCTAAAAAAGCAATAGAAGAAAATCATTCCCCATAGTAAACCAAGTTCCCAACACCCTGAACTGGTCCCTGAGCCTGTCGAAGGGACATTGAAGTTTACCCTGAAGATTTCTCAGGGTTCAACACTGCATTCAGACTAGGCTGTTCCAGCCATCAGAATGCTTAGTTATTACCACTAGTTATTTTTCCCATTCTTTATAAAATCCGCTTTTAATGTATTCTTTATCTCGTTCATTTACAGGTTTTCCTAGAAATTCAGCATATATTTCATAAGCGTCTTCCACAGTATTAACGCCTATTTCAAAACAGGCACGACCCCATTTATAAAGTGCTACACTTTGTTTAGTTGTAAAAACCCCTGGCTTAATTTGAACACCATCAAACTCTTTTCCTTTTATTTCAGTAAAAAAGTCTAGTGATCCACCTTCTTTTGATTCTGAAATAATATAATTCTTAATTTCATTCTTTGAAGGGAGCATTATATCGGAAGGCTTTTTTTTATTCAGTTTCTCTTTTTTAATTAAGGTCCAAACTGCACCTTCTATTTCTTTGTTAGAAATGATTTTGAACTCTTTTCCGTTAAAATTTAATATGTCATTTTTTATGAAAGCAGTAGAGTCATATTTTCCTTTTACAAGTTCGTTGGCTCTATTTTCTGTAATATCACCAGTTAAATCGCATGGATATTTGGATTGCTGATTCGTTTTCATTACGATTGTCATGAACTCTCTCTTGGGGTCATTTTGTAACATAACCATAACTATCATTTTACTTTCCTTAGTCAATATGTAAAAATCGGAAGCAAGATTAACTGCTGCTTTTTCGACTTGGTCTAAAGTCGGTTGTTCAGAAATAAAAACAGAAGATTGCCTATTCTCTATGTTGTTTTTAAGAGTATAATAATTAGAAATCAAAAGAAAGTCTCCAATTACTTTCTCATTTGTTGAAACTGAATTAAAAACAGGGTTTCCGTTTTTGTCTGTCTGTCCAAAAACTTGTCCTAATGTTAAAAATGTTAAAATAATAATTGCGATTTTTTTCATTGTCATTTTTTTCAGTTGTCGTTTTGTTTTAATTGGTGGTAACGTTTGGGCTAAAAAGCGTTGCTGTCCCGCAGGGCTGCTATGATTTTTAAGCCATTGTTGGCAACCGTGTTTTTATACGTTTTCAAATTGAATAAGCAAGGAATCTCCCTGC
>TARA_R110001599_G_scaffold59294_4_pt1 | contig 29665 bp, 26 predicted proteins | sample TARA_R110001599 | Tara Oceans TARA_R110001599 (sample SAMEA4398360) | marine metagenome | biome: Polar Biome; feature: [MES] marine water layer (ENVO:01000295) within the mesopelagic zone...; material: water (ENVO:00002006), including particulate matter (ENVO:01000060) such as......
CGTGATACTTGGCTTAGTCAGCTGGGGCGACAAACACATGAGTGACGAACGCGGTGCGCCTATCGTGTACACCCACAAAACCTGCGGCCTGCATATGCAGCCAAGCACCCACTGCTCCGAATGCGGCGACGCCATTACCGCCAAAGATGTAAAACTAAGTGTTGGGGTAAATTGGCAAGGTCATTTAGATGATTTTTTGCCCAAGAAACCTGCTACACAAACGTAAGCGATGACCTAAAGTACGTAAAATCGACGAAATTACTATTCCCCCGCTGCTCTGCTAAAATGCCCAGCCGCCTACGCCTTGAGCAGGATCACTACATGGCATTTACGGATAAAAACACGGAACCCTATAGCGGCGAAGACCTTATTCGCTACATTGATAAGGCCCTGCAGGTTTCCCCTCCTGACTCAAAAATCAGGAATTTAAGCTATAAAATCATCAAGCGGATGTTCCAACCGCAATTGATTAATACCGACAAAATTCCGGCCAAGCCCTGCCTATTTGTAGCCAATCACGCCATGTATGCGGTAGACGGCCCAATTATTGGTTTACCGATGTTGGCCGAGCAGGGTCGGTTTTTACGGGCACTAAGCGACAAGTTTATGTGGAATTCCATCAACGAATCCGCGCTCTTGAATCAGGGAGCGGTTATTGGCCACCCCGATGTTTGCTCGGCGCTAATGGAAAATGGCAGTGACCTGTTGGTTTTCCCCGGCGGTGCCCACGAAGCTACCAAATCAACGGAAGAGAAATACACGCTTCTTTGGAAGGAACGCTACGGTTTTGTGAAACTCGCCGCGAAGCACGGCTACACAATTGTTCCGACAGCTATTGTTGGTCCCGAAGACTTCTACCGGCATTTAGTAGAGGGCGCTGACCTACCCAACAGCCTGATTGGCCGCGCCCTGACCCGGGTCGGTCTTATCAATGAAAACACACGTAGTGACTTAATGGGCCCCATCCCAATCGGCTTATTTGGCACACTTATTCCCAAACCACAGAAATGTTATCTGCAATTTGGCGAGCCCCTGGACCTCAGTAAATATAAAGGTAAACGCCTTGCTAAAAAGACCATGGTGAATCTGAGACAACAAGTCGCCGATGAAATTATCAGCATGATTCAGCCGCTGATTGACAAGCGCGACGCAGAGCAGTTACAAAGCGGACGCATTCGACGCTTCCTCACAAAGTAAAATACTTACGCGCGCTAGCACACTCAGTTAAAAACTGACGTAGCTAGCGCCAACTCTCGTTTAGCTTATCCAATACGTTCTGCCCCGGACAAAGTTCGGCTGCCGCCAAATCACGCAAGGGCGTTTTACTGGTGCCAAGTATTTCATGCAGGTCTTGTGAGTCTTCGTCCATGTACAACAAGCCGGTGAGTATCTGATCCTTGGCCTTGTAATCTTTAATCAAGCGCAGTGCGGAACGGCGACTAGTAATATCCAATTGCGGGTCTGCTTTGTGCAAATGCACGACAGAGCCATCGTGCAGAGTTACCTCCTTCGACTGCCCCTGTTCATAGTCAGTGGAGATCTCGTCTTTAAAGGGCACAAAATCGACCGTTCCTGTCGCGGCCAAATGCTCTCGCACATGCTCATAGCCTTTGGTCGATTTAGGGTTATTATTAAAGGTGACGCAGGGTGAAATGACATCGATAAAAGCGAAACCCCGATGACTAATTGCCGCTTTAATCAGAGGCACCAATTGCGCGCGATCGCCCGAGAAGCTGCGCGCGACAAAGGTGGCACCGAGCTGCAAGGCCACACTGGCTAAGTCGATTGGCTCAAAGTGATTAGGCTCGCCCTTCTTGCTGGCCGAGCCGATGTCGGCGGTGGCGGAATCTTGTCCCTTGGTTAAACCATAACAGCCATTGTTCTCGACCACGTACATCATATTCAAATTGCGGCGTACCACGTGGGTGAATTGGCCCATACCAATAGACGCAGTATCGCCATCGCCAGACACACCAATATAAATCAATTCCCGGTTCGCTAAATTGGCGCCGGTAGCCACCGAGGGCATGCGACCATGCACCGAATTAAAACCATGGGAGTTACCCAAAAAATAAGTCGGCGTTTTAGACGAGCAACCAATACCCGACAATTTAGCGACCTTATGTGGCGGAAGCGACAGCTCAAAACAGGCTTGCACAATGGCTGCACTAATCGAATCGTGGCCACAACCAGCACACAGCGTTGAGATCGCACCTTCATAATCTTTGCGGGTAAAACCCAGTGTATTGCGAGGTAAATCCGGGTGACGAAAAGCAGGACGAATATAAGTCATTACACAGACTCCTTAACTGAGTGCTGTTTACGCAGGGGACGAATATTATCGCCGCGCACCACCTGCAAAATTGCTTCGCGAATTTGCTTCGCAGTAATAGGGGTTCCGTTGTAATTCAAAATTGGAATGAGTTGCCGAGGTGAAATCAGGCACTCATTAACAAGCAGCGTACGCATTTGGGCATCTCGGTTTTGCTCTACCAAGAACACCGTGTCGTGGTCTTCAATGAACGCGTCGACCGTTTTATTAAACGGAAAGCCTCGCAAGCGCAGGGTATCAATTGCCACACCCTCGGCTTTAAGACTATCAACCGCCTCGAGGGTAGCGTCCCGGCTGGTGCCAAAATGAATCACCCCGATGGCACTGCCTTTGCTGGCCTTAATCAGCTCCGGCGCGGGTACGCATTGTTTGGCGGTATCCCACTTTTTAAGCAGGCGCTGCATGTTCTTCTCATAGGCTTCACCGTCTTCAGTGTATACCGCGTATTCGTCACGGGAGGTTCCTCGGGTAAAAAACGCGCCTTTGCTGGGATGGGCACCAGGGTAGGTGCGGTAAGGAATTCCGTCGCCATCGATGTCCAAATAACGGCCGAAACGCTCATTCATTGCCTCTAATTGTACTTCGTTAAACACCTTGCCACGCTGGTATTCGCGCTTATCGTCCCAAACCAGCGGCAACGACATGGTATCGTTCATACCCAAATCTAAATCAGTGAGCATAATCACCGGGGTTTGCAGCGTCTCGGCAAGATCAAAGGCCTGCGCCGTCATTTCAAAGCATTCACGGGGCGTCGATGGAAATAATAGTACGTGCTTGGTATCGCCGTGAGAGGCATAGGCACAAGCCAAAATATCCGATTGCTGAGTGCGAGTCGGCATACCGGTTGATGGCCCAGCACGCTGCACATCAATCAGCACGGTAGGAATCTCCGCAAAATACGCTAAACCCAAAAATTCGCTCATGAGAGAGATACCCGGTCCACTGGTAGCGGTAAACGCCCGCGCACCATTCCAGCTCGCACCGATAACCATACCGATGGCAGCCAGCTCATCTTCGGCCTGCACAATGGCGTAATTTTTATTACCACTACCGGGATCGATACGCAGGCGTTTACAGTATTTATCAAAGCCATCAACCACCGAAGTTGATGGCGTGATGGGGTACCACGCCGCTACCGTAGCGCCGCCGTATATCGCGCCAAGACCCGCAGCAGTATTACCATCAATCAGAATTTGATCACCGACGGCATCACGGCGTTCTAGGCGAATACCCAGTGGGCAGGCATAGTGTTCGCTGGCGTAGTAATAACCCAGTTCCAAGGCCCGCACATTAGGGGTAATTAACTTTTCTTTGCCGCGAAACTGATCCGATACCAGCCCAGTGAGCACATCGAATTCAATATCTAATAATGCAGCCAAGGCGCCGACATAAATCACATTGCGAAATAGTTGTTGCTGGCGGGCATCAGTGAATTCCCGCTGGCACAGGTCTTTTAGCGGCACGCCAATAAAGTGGATATCATTGCGCATCAAACGTAAATCGAGAGGTTTGCTTGAGTCATAAAAAAAATAGCCGCCGCTATCCACTTCCTGTATATCTTTGGCCATGCTTTGGGCATTCATGCCCACCATCATGTCGATACCACCACGTCGCCCCAAATAGCCCTTCTCGCTAACCCTTACCTCGTACCAGGTTGGCAGGCCTTGAATATTAGAAGGAAAAATATTCTTTGGGCTAACCGGTAGGCCCATGCGGAATACCGCCTTGGCAAACATATTGTTAGCGCTGGCGGAGCCGGTGCCGTTTACATTGGCGAATTTAATAACAAAGTCGTTTACTGCTTCGATTCGTTTCATCTCAGACGCCCTGCCCTGCTTTGCTCACCGTGTAGTAAAACTTCTGCATGTCCCAGGCCGCCGTCGGGCAGCGCTCGGCACACAGACCGCAGTGCAGACACATATCCTCATCTTTAATCATAGCGCGACCGGTGGCCAAATCTGCCGATACATAAATGTCCTGTTCAGTATTTTTGGCCGGCATTTTTAGCTTGTTGCGCAGCTCCGCCTCGTCGACATCGTTAACGATAATACTGAGGCAATCAGTGGGGCAAATATCCACGCAGGCATCGCACTCTATGCAAAGTTTTTCAGTGAACACAGTTTGCGCATCGCAATTCAGGCAGCGCTGGGCCTCATGAAATGCCGTGGCAGCATCAAAGCCCAATTCAACTTCTAACTTGCGGTTACTAAGCGACTTTTCCAGTTCTGCTTGTGGTACGTGATAGCGAACATCATTGGCCACTTCGCTGTCGTAACTCCACTCGTGAATGCCCATTTTTTGGCTTACTAGCGTTACTCCAGGCGGCGGTCGTTTGGCCACGGATTCGCCCTGACAAAACAGGTCTATCGATATCGCAGCCTGATGACCATGGGCCACGGCGGTGATAACATTTTGCGGGCCAAAGGCTGCATCGCCACCAAAAAATACTTTGGGGTTGCTAGATTGGAAGGTAGTTTCATCGACCACCGGCATATCCCATTTGCCAAATTCAATATCGATAGTGCGTTCAATCCAGGGAAAGGAGTTCTCTTGACCAATAGCAATAAGCACATCGTCGCAGGGCACAACCACTAGATCCTCACCAGTGGGCACCAAACTACGACGGCCTTTGGCATCGTACACGGCTTTAACTTTATCAAAAGCCATCGCCACCAGGCGGCCATTCTCAAGAACAAACTCCTTGGGAACATGATTATCTAGAATAGGAATACCTTCGTGCTGGGCGTCTTCTTTCTCCCAGGGTGAGGCTTTCATTTCCGCAAAGGGACTACGCACCACCACCTTAACTTCATCACCGCCCAAGCGTCTCGCGGTGCGGCAGCAGTCCATGGCGGTATTGCCGCCACCGAGAACAATAACTCGCTTACCTATCGCCTCGATATGTTCAAAGGCGACACTCGACAGCCAGTCAATGCCGATATGAATATTGGCGGCGGCCTCTTGTCGACCGGGAATATCCAGATCCCGACCACGGGGTGCACCGCTACCAACAAAAACAGCGTCGTAGTCTTTATCTAACACCGCTTTTAGACTGTCGACGTAGTGATTAAAGTGAGTCATCACGCCCATATCAAGAATACGATCGACTTCCTCGTTCAGCACTTCTTCCGGCAACCGAAATGCCGGAATTTGGCTGCGCATAAAGCCGCCGCCAGCGCGCTGATCGTCGTATAAATCAATACTGTAGCCCAGTGGCATTAAGTCTCTGGCCACCGTGAGCGCAGCCGGGCCAGCGCCAATCAGCGCAATGCGCCGACCATTCTTTTTCTTGGGAATGATCGGCATCAATGCGCTGATATCGCCCTTATTGTCGGCAGCGACACGCTTGAGCCGGCAGATAGCAACCGGCTCATCCTCGACTCTACCGCGCCGACACGCTGGCTCGCAGGGCCGGTCACAGGTCCGACCAAGCACGCCGGGAAAGACATTGGATTCCCAGTTAATCATATAAGCGTCGGTGTAGCGCTGGGCGGCAATTAAACGGATATATTCCGGCACCGGGGTATGGGCTGGGCAGGCATACTGACAATCGACAACCTTGTGGAAATACTCGGCGTCGCGGACATTAGTAACTTTCAATTCGCCCCCTTAATTTATATTTATTTGGGTAGCGAGGCGCCGGACGTTAAGGAGGCCGACACCCCTAATCGAATCCGATTACAGCACAGCGCAGACAATAATTCACCAGAAAAATAGCGCCATTTCAAAACTATCAACTAAGTCGCGTCGCAAGCGCCCCACCACGAATACCAATTGCACCGTTTAGATGAGGAGAAACCTGCATTTCTTGCTGTCTGTGCTAGGGTAAGCGATGCACATACGACTACGGTCAAAGGAGTTCACCATGCAGTCCACAAAACACCTGCTCTCAGAGCTGATTTGCGGAGAGCAGAGCTATCAGTATTACGACCTACAAAAATTGGGCGATGAGCGTTTAGCGCAGCTACCCAAGTCACTTAAAATTTTACTGGAAAACCAGCTGCGCCATTTCGACGGCGAAACGGTAAATGCCGACATTATTGTTGGGTTCTCGCGCTGGCTTGATCAACCCAGTGGTGGTGAAGATTTAAACTTCTCGCCAGCGCGGGTGCTGATGCAAGACTTCACTGGCGTACCGGCCATCGTAGATTTAGCGGCCATGCGCGACGCTGTTGCCAAACGCGGCGGTGACGTTTCTGCCATCAATCCGCAAATTCCAGTACACCTCATAATCGACCACTCGGTGACCGTCGACCAATATGGTTCGCCCCAGGCCTTTGGCGAGAACGTTGCCAAAGAAATGGAGCGAAATGCTGAGCGCTATCGTTTTTTAAAATGGGGCCAATCCGCCTTCCGCAATTTTAATGTTGTGCCGCCCGGCACCGGCATTTGCCATCAGGTAAATTTAGAGTACTTAGCGCAGGTCGTGTGGGTCAGCGAAGACGGCGCAATGGCTTACCCCGACACGGTATTGGGAACAGACAGTCACACCCCAATGGTGAATGGCTTGGGCGTACTCGGCTGGGGAGTTGGCGGTATAGAAGCCGAAGCAGCGCTGCTAGGTCAGCCCTACTCAATGATTCTTCCTGAAGTTGTCGGCTTTGAATTAAGCGGTAAACTAACCGAAGGGGTGACTGCGACAGATGTGGTCTTAACCGTGGTCGAACTTCTGCGCCGCGAAGGCGTCGTTGGCAAATTCGTCGAATTTTTTGGCGACGGCCTCGCCGAACTCAGCGTTGCGGATCGCGCAACCATCGCCAATATGGCCCCAGAATATGGCGCCACCTGCGGCTATTTCCCAGTAGACGACGCCACCCTCGCCTATTTGAAACTTACGGGTAGACCAAGCCAAACCATCGCGCTTACCGAGCAATATTGTAAAGCGCAGGGCCTATGGCGAAACCCCGGCGACACACCGCAGTTTAGCCATAGCGTGACACTGGACTTAAGCAAGGTTGAACCTTGTTTAGCCGGTCCTAGTCGCCCCCAAGATCGCGTTGCATTAGGCGATCTCGGCAATGCCATGCGTGACTATCTAAGCGACAATAATCGCGACCAAAATGAATTCGTCAAGATCGACGAAATGAACATCAAACTGCACCACGGCGATGTTGTAGTGGCTGCCATCACAAGCTGCACAAACACATCCAACCCCGACGTAATGATCGCTGCCGGCCTGCTTGCCCGCAAAGCGCGTGAGCGTGGCCTTAGGGTAAAACCCTGGGTCAAAACCTCGCTGGCACCCGGTTCAAAAGTCGTCAGCAAGTATTTAAATGACAGCGGCCTGCAAGACGACCTCAATTCACTGGGCTTTGACCTCGTTGGCTATGGCTGCACCACCTGTATTGGTAATTCCGGCCCGCTGCGGGAGCCTATTGCTCAAGCGATTGACAGCAAAGATATGGTCGTTGCCGCACTATTGTCTGGCAACCGTAATTTTGACGGCCGCATCCACCCTCAGGTTAAGGCCAGCTGGCTGGCATCACCTCCGCTAGTGGTTGCCTTTGCACTGGCCGGCAGCACCCTGCGCGATCTGAATAAAGACCCCATTGCTACCGACAATAAAGGCGCCAAGGTTTACCTAAAGGATTTGTGGCCCAGCGCTGCCGAAATTCTTGAGGTGCGTAAAATTGTTAGCGGCGCCATGTACCGCGACGCCTATCAAGATCTCTATCTTGGTACCCCCGAATGGCAGGCAATCGAAGTCGAATTAAGCGATACCTACCCTTGGCAGGTCGATTCGAGTTATATCCGCTGCCCAAGCTTTTTCGACACCGCTAGTGTCGCCGACGAGTCATTCCCGACATTGCGCAGTGCACGCATACTCGGCGTTTTTGGCGATTTTATCACCACTGACCATATCTCACCGGCGGGTAAGATCGCGCCAGACAGCCCCGCCAGTCACTACCTGCAAAGCCTTGGCGTTGCCCCAGCAGACTTTAACTCCTACGGCTCGCGTCGCGGGAATCACGAAGTGATGAGCCGAGGCACCTTTGCCAATACCCGGCTTCAAAATAAACTGGTCGAGCGCGAAGGCGGTTACACCCTTTCCCCCGATGGTGCGTCGGTACTGCCCATTTACAAAGCAGCGATGAAATATCTTGAAGCGGAGAAATCACTCGTTATTATTGCCGGCAAACAATACGGTACTGGCTCTAGTCGTGACTGGGCAGCTAAGGGGACCTTATTACTGGGCGTTAAAGCCGTGATCGCGGAGAGCTTTGAACGTATTCATCGCTCGAATCTTGTCGGCATGGGCGTCATGCCAATTGAATTCGACAAAGAAATCCCTAGAGAAATGCTCGACCTACAAGGCGACGAAAACGTCGATATTGTCGCCTGTAAGAACGAGCTAAAGCCGAAGCAAATGGTAAGGATAGTACTTTCACGCAGCGACGGCAGTCGCCACGAGGTGCTCGGTAGATTACGCATTGATACCCAGGAGGAGCTAGCCTACTTCCGACATGGCGGCATATTGCAGTACGTGCTCAGCCAATTAGATAGCTAAACTCAGCCATCCCCTATTTTCCGCTAATCATTGACGCGGCAACTGCGGATGGCATACTCAAGACTTGTCGTACGGGATAGAGGAATACCATGAAAATTCATCTCGAAGTTGAAATTAGTCCAGAAGAAGTACGCCGACTTGTTGGCTTGCCAGACGCCCAACCACTTTGGGACGCGGTCTACAAACGAATCGGTGAAGGCGACACCGAAATGATTCAGCAAATGGCGAAAACCGCCTTTACGGAAGGAATGAAAACCCTCGATCTTTCCGCACGCGTGCTTAAATCACTCAGCGGCTTAGCCACTAACCGAAAAGCCAGCGACAAAGCCAGCGCCGATGCAAATAGTGACAAAAGTACCGCAAAAACTACTACCTCTAGGGCTACCTCAAGCAAAGCGGAAGGCGTAAAGTCCGCCACTGTTAGGCGCAGCGCCAGCAGTAAAAGTAAGGCCTAAATTTCCAGCCCCATTACGAGTTAATTATCATGGTTAGAAACACCACTGGTGGTAAAAAAATAGCGTCCACAGGTAAAGTCCTGCGGGTTAGAAACGCAATGATTAAAGATATTCCCGCCATTGCTGATTTATCCAAGCGTGTTTATGAGGGCACGGGAATCGACCCCTACACCCGCGCAGAACTCCGCGGCCAACTGAATAATTTTGGCGAGGGCAAATTCGTTGTCACCCTCGAAGATGATATTGTTGGCTATTGCGCCACATTTAGAATTAGTGGCGAGGTATGTTTAAAACCCCATAGCTGGGCCGCAATAACCGCAAATGGCTACGGCACCCGCCATGATCCTGAAGGTGAATGGATGTATGGCATGGAAGTCTGCGTAGACAGCAGCGTTCGCGGCTATCGTATCGGCCAGCGCCTGTATAACGCACGTAAAAAACTCTGTGAATCGCTCGGCTTAAAAGGCATCGTATTTGTTGGCCGCCTGCCCAGCCTGTCTAAGCGCATGAAAAAATATGGCAGCGCACAAAACTACCTCGACGCCGTGGTCAGCCAAAAAACCCGCGACCCCGTCTTGTCATTCCAACTTCACAACGATTTTGAAGTACTCGACTTAGTTCCCAACTACCTCAATGCCGACAAAGACTCCCTTGGCTACGGCGTGCACTTGGTGTGGAACAACCCCAAGGTTGAAACCGCCGCTGCTGCGGCTCACACCAAACGCCACGGTGGCCGCCAGCCCGACACCGTAAGAGTCGGCACCGTGCAGTATATGCAGCGCAGAGTGCAGTCCTTTACTGAATTCATGTCTTTTATTGAGTACTTTGTTGACGTCGTTGCAGACTACAAAGGTGACTTCGTGGTTTTCCCCGAATTAATTACCCTGCAACTGCTGTCGATAGAAGATCAGGAATTAACCCCAATTCAGTCGATAGAAGCGTTGACCAAGTACACCCCGCGCTATGTTGAAGCCATGCAAGATTTAGCCGTGCGCTATAACATCAATATCATCGGTGGCTCGCACCCGACCCGGGTTGCTAATGGTCGGGTGGAAAACATTTCCTACGTTTTCCACCGGGACGGTCGCGTTGATGAGCAAGCGAAAATCCACCCAACACCCAATGAGGTGTATTGGTGGAATATTGAAGGCGGCAATGAATTGCAGGTTATCGACACCGACTGCGGCCCCATTGGCGTACTCATATGCTATGACTCAGAGTTCCCAGAACTGGCACGTCACCTAGTGGATCAAGGCGCTGAAATACTCTTCGTGCCCTTCTGTACCGATGAACGGCAAAGCTATATGCGGGTGCGCTATTGCTGCCAAGCTCGCGCCGTAGAAAATCAGGTGTATGTAGTTATGTCCGGTAACGTCGGCAACCTGCCCAATGTCGCCAATATGGACATTCAATACGCTCAGAGCTGTATTCTCACGCCCTGCGATTTTCACTTCGCTCGAGACGGTATTGCCGCCGACACCACACCAAACGTGGAAACCGTGGCTATTGCTGACTTACGCCCAGAAGCACTAAGAGTCGCCCGCAATAGCGGTACTGTGCAAAACTTGCGAGATCGTCGTCATGATCTGTATCAGACCAAATGGCGGGGTAACTGATCGTCCGACGTCCGGCGCCTGACGTCGGACAATTTTCCCTACAACGAGCAAGTCACTCCGGTACCACCCAAGCCACAATAGCCTCCGGGATTTTTGTCCAGATACTGCTGGTGATAGCCTTCGGCATAGTAAAACTCACCGGCTATAACTATTTCAGTGCTTATTTCTGGCAAGCCCGCTTTACTTAAGGCCTGTTGATATTGCTCGGCGGAGACTTTTGCCAATGTCAGCTGTGCTTCGTCTGAACAGTAAATACCCGAACGGTATTGGGTGCCAATATCATTGCCTTGACGCATGCCTTGAGTCGGGTTGTGACTTTCCCAAAACAGCGCAAGCAGCTTTTGCGTATCAACTTGCGCCGGATCAAACACGACTAACACCACTTCATTGTGGCCGGTCATACCCGAGCACACTTCTTCGTATGTTGGATTTGGCGTATGGCCACCGCAATAGCCTACCGCCGTAGTGTAAACCCCAGTCTGTTGCCAAAACTTACGTTCAGCGCCCCAAAAGCAACCCAGGCCAAATATCAGCTGCTGCATATTTGCAGGAAACGGCCCCTCCATCGGCGTTTTTAATACAGTATGCGCCGGCGGGACCTGCATTTTCTCACTGCGGCCGGGCAACGCCTGGTCCGCACTTGGTATAACGGCTGGCTTACGGTAGCGGTCAAAAATACTCATGGCGGGCGCTCCTTATATACTTATTTAAACAAGCCACTACTATGCCCTGATTTGCCACCCTCAGGCCAGCGTCGCAAAGTCATAAAACCTTAAGTTCTTCAACGACTTTGGCATATCGCCAGCAAGGGGATTTTTACAGGATTTTTTATTGCTATTTGAGGGGAAACACGTTTAAATCGCCCGCTCTTTCACCTATGCGGGGGATTTATGCTAAATGAAAAGCCTAGATCATATGCCTTCTTTGGAGGCCGGCGCTGCCACGTGTAACCCGATTACACAATCCGACGAAAATCTCGACCACCTTATAATTCGTGACGGCGTTGCTTACGCTGGTACGCATTTAATTATCGATCTGTGGGGCGCATCCCACCTCGACGAACTCCCCCGCATGGAAAAAGCCTTTATTGACTGCGTCAATGAATGTGGTGCAACGCTGTTGCATATTCACATGCATCATTTCACCCCAAATGGTGGAATTTCAGGGGTAGCGGTATTAGCCGAGTCGCACATCAGTGTGCACACTTGGCCAGAGCGCGACTACGCTGCATTTGATGTATTCATGTGTGGCGACGCAAAACCAGAATTGGCAGTCGAGATCCTGCAAAAGGCCTTTTCACCCTCTCGTATTGAGGTGGGAGAAAACCTGCGCGGGAGAATGGACGATGTCTGAGTGGTTTAACGAAACACTTCATGGCGACTACCACCAAGGTTTTAATGTGCGCGAGGTTTTGTTTGAGAGCAAGACCGACCATCAGCATTTAGTGATCTTTGAATCCGGCAGTTTTGGCCGCGTAATGGCGCTAGACGGTATTATTCAAACCACTGAGCGTGATGAATTCATTTATCACGAAATGTTGGCCCACACGCCACTATTCGCCCATGGCAATGCCAAAAATGTGCTTATCATTGGCGGCGGTGACGGCGGTCTGCTTCGCGAAGTGCTAAAACACCCCGAAGTAGAGAGCGCCGTTCAGGTCGAAATTGACCAAGCTGTTATTGATATGTGCGTTAAGTACCTGCCTAATCATTCAGCCGGCGCCTATGAAAACCCCCGCGCTGAAATTGTGATTGGCGACGGCATCGATTTTGTTAAACAATGCGATCACCAGTTTGATGTCATTTTATCTGACAGTACCGACCCTATCGGTCCCGGTGAAGTTTTGTTTACGTCACCATTTTACGAGGGCATCAAGCGCTGCTTAAAGCCCGGCGGTATTTTCGCTGCCCAGAATGGCGTGGCATTTATGCAGCCAGATGAAGTCAGTACCAGCTATAAGCGCCTGTCACCCCTATTTAGTGACACAGCTTTTTATGCTGCTGCGGTACCGACTTACATTGGCGGCATTATGACCTTTGCTTGGGCCAGTAATGATACAAGTGCTCGCGCCCTAGACCTAAACACGCTACAAGCTCGATTTACAGCCAGCGGTATCAAAACTCGCTACTATAATCCAGCGCTGCATATAGGTGCTTTTGCTCTACCTCAGTACCTAGTAGACAGCCTAAACTGAGACATTGTCCGCAGCGATCGCGGCGGGCAAACTTTCGGCATTTAGCCATAAACTCCAGCTATAATCTTTTCGTGCGTCCGTCCGTCTTATCCGGCAAAATAGCGCCAATTTGACTGACAGCCGTCATGGATTATTGTTAGGGTAGTATGCGGAAAGCTAATATTATTTGCTGCACCAAGTTAACACCAAAACCCGCGCAGTTGTCCTGAGTAATACATACCGCGCTAAAGGGCCTGGAGATATTCCGGGAAAAGCCAAAACCAACCATGGCCGTATAAATGAAATTTCGTTTCCCCGTCGTCATTATTGACGAAGACTTTCGCACTGAAAACATCTCTGGCTCTGGCATTCGTGACCTCGCCGACGCCATTAGCAAAGAGGGCATGGAAGTCATCGGTTTAACCAGCTACGGCGACCTCACCGCCTTTGCACAGCAGGCGAGCCGGGCCTCCTGCTTTATACTGTCGATAGACGACGAAGAGTTTGGCGACGGCAGCGATGAGACCGTGAGCCAGGCCTTAGAGTCAATCGGTCATTTCATGACAGCGGTGCGCCAGCGAAACACTGACATACCCGTGTTTCTCTATGGTGAAACCCGCACCTCGCGCCATATTCCCAATGAAATACTGCGTGAGCTGCATGGTTTCATACACATGTTTGAAGACACGCCAGATTTTGTGGCTAGACACATAATTCGCGAAGCCAATAAATATCTCTCTGCCTTGGCGCCGCCGTTCTTCCATGCGCTAATGAACTACGCTAGCGACAGCTCATATTCTTGGCACTGCCCCGGTCACTCCGGTGGTGTAGCCTTTCTAAAAAGCCCAGTCGGCCAAATGTTTCACCAGTTTTTTGGCGAGAACTTACTCCGAGCCGACGTGTGCAACGCCGTAGAAGAACTAGGCCAACTGTTAGACCACACTGGCCCGGTCAGCGCCAGCGAGAACAACGCCGCACGTATATTCGGCTGCGACCACCTATTTTTTGTCACCAATGGCACGTCGACCTCCAATAAAGTTGTCTGGCACTCCACTGTCGCACCAGGTGATATCGTCGTCGTCGACCGCAACTGCCACAAGTCGATCTTACACAGCATTATTATGACCGGTGCGATTCCGGTGTTCCTAATGCCTACCCGTAACCACTACGGCATTATCGGGCCAATTCCAAAGAGTGAATTTGAGCCCGCGGCGATCCGCAAAAAAATTGAAGACCACCCCTTTGCACGCCACGCCGAAGACAAAAAGCCGCGCATTCTTACCATTACCCAGAGTACCTACGACGGTATTGTGTACAACGTCGAAGAAATTAAAGATATTCTGGACTCTACCATCGACACGCTGCATTTTGACGAAGCGTGGTTGCCGCACGCCGCCTTCCACAGCTTCTACCACAATATGCACGCCATCGGTGCTGGTCGTCCGCGCTCAGATGACACCTTGGTATTTGCCACACAGTCTACCCACAAGCTCTTGGCCGGCCTGTCGCAAGCTTCGCAGATTTTGGTTCAAGACGGCACCCAGAGAAAACTCGACACCCACCGCTTTAATGAGTCGTATTTAATGCACTCGTCGACCAGTCCTCAGTACGCGATAATAGCGTCCTGCGACGTGGCGGCGGCAATGATGGAAGCGCCTGGCGGTACCGCATTAGTCGACGAGTCGATTATGGAAGCCCTCGATTTCCGTCGCGCTATGCGCAAAGTCGACGCAGACTATGGCGATGACTGGTGGTTCCGCGTCTGGGGACCCGAAGCACTTGCTGACGAAGGTATTGGTGACCGCGACGACTGGGTTATTCATTCCGACGATCGCTGGCATGGCTTTGGCGACATCGAGTCCGGCTTTAATATGCTTGACCCAATCAAGGCAACCATTATCACCCCAGGTTTGGATGTTGACGGCAACTTCGACGACATTGGTATCCCAGCCTCTATTGTCAGCAAGTACTTGGCTGAGCACGGTATTATCATCGAAAAAACCGGCATGTACTCCTTCTTCATCATGTTCACCATTGGTATCACCAAGGGCCGCTGGAACTCCATGGTGACCGAGCTACAGCAGTTTAAAGATGACTACGACCAGAACCTTCCCCTGTGGCGAGTAATGCCCCAGTTCGCTGCCAAATACCCAAAATACGAAAAAGTGGGTCTACGCGACCTGTGCAGCGATATTCACAACGTTTACAAAGAATACGACCTGGCCCGGATCACTACCGAGATGTACTTGTCCGAAATGGAAGCAGCCATGATTCCGGCAGACGCGTGGGCCAGAATGTCCCATCGCAAGGTCGAGCGCGTCCCCATAGACGAACTAGAAGGACGTATTACCGCCATGCTGGTAACCCCCTACCCGCCTGGTATTCCGTTACTGATTCCAGGCGAGCGATTCAATAATATTATTGTGCGCTACCTGCAATTTGTCCGCGACTTTAATTCCCGCTTCCCTGGTTTTGAAACAGATTGCCACGGTTTGGTTAAAGAGAAGGTCAACGGCGTTGATCACTACTTTGTAGACGCGGTTATCGACGAGTAGACCGCTCCCCAAAAAGGGGTTCACAAATATGCGATTCACTAAGTGTATTACTCTAGTCGGCGCGACAGGCCTCGGCTTGTCAACCCTATTGCTAAGCGCCTGTACCGCACTTAGCGTCGCTCTCGATCCAGAGTTCAGCGACCACGCCGAGCTCTATGCCGTAAGCGGAAAACAAGGTCTACTTCTGCGTCAACAACTCCGCTTTGGCCCCTATCACACCGGTGTTGTAGACCGCGACTGGGATAGCAGCAGCGCAATCCAAGTTGCTCATTACAAGGATGTCACCCACCGCGGTGGTTTCCGCTTTACCCAGCTCAGCAACAACAAAACCAGCCACCACATCGACTGTAAGAGCCGTGGGGAAAGTGAGTCATTACACTTTGGCAAACCGGAACGTGGGGAATGGCGTTGGCTGCTGAACGCCGAGAATCGCTTCGATTGCAACATTAAGGATGAAAACAACACCAGCTGGCATTTGGCCATAGCGCAGCGCGGTGCAGACAGGATGCTAAGTGGCGGCCTGTTTAGTGAGAATTCTGCCTATCACATAGAAAGCATCCACTCCGTCACGGGCAGCCCAATGGCGACGGACGTTGTTGGCTATCAAATTAGCCGCAAACACATCGTTTTGGCCGCAATAGAAACCATCGGCCAGGGCAAGGTATGGCTGCGCAAAGGTATTAGCAAGCCAGAAGCCCAGCGCCTTGCGGCTACCACCAGCGCCCTACTGCTTTACGAACCGCCGCAGGACGAGCTTTAACACCCCATAAATGCGGCCACCGAATCGCTTAAAGTGATATATCGCATTAAAATAGTGCCTTAAATGGGTGCAAATGCCGCACTATTAACATTTGCAACCAAGTAAACCCGTAACACCTGCCCACCTGCGATTGCCCTTAACTCCGCGTTATTTATACCTTTTACAGAAAATATCTCGAAAAATAGGGCATTAACGCCAGGATGCAAACATATTATTTGCTTACTGGCGTGAACTTTGCTAGCTTCAAGGGGTCCGATCAATAGTTGAGATAAGTCGTATCAGAATTAGCTTTTACCGCGTAGTAAACACCCACGTACGGAAAAGCAGTTAGCAGCCAAGCACTTGCTGCATACTGACACCATATCAATGGCCAGTAACTTTTGGTCAAATCGGCAAAACCAAGCAAAATTCACGCGCAAATAATACGAAGTGTCATTTGCTGTCGCCGTAACACTTAAGCGGCACAATTTCACGACGACATAGATCGCAGGAAATTTTGTTTAAAACCAAATGCTGTCATAACCGTGTCACATCAAACAGAGATAGTGACCAACAGCAAAATAACAGATGAAACCATATTGGCAATGGAAGAAGGCGCAGAAGCGCAATGGAGAACGACAATGAATAAACAAAATCAGGAAGTGAACGTAAAAAACTTATGCAGCCGCAAATTGTGGGAGCTATTGAAGAACGCTGAATGGCACAATAAGTCAGAACGCTTTGCAATTGAGCGCGAACTGTCAGGTCGCCGCCACTATATTAAAGAACTGGAACAGCTTAGCGCCCGAGAAACAATGCATTAAGCACCACAATATAAGGCAGTAAACCTAGTAGCAACCAGGGCAGCCAGCCCGCCCAAAACACTAACTGTTCCTCACATGATCGATGAATCGCCAGGCCCAATAGGGCCGGCACTTGTTTTGCGTCACGCATTTCTGATGCCGGCGGCATAACAACCCCGTTCAGAATACCACTTCTCAGCAAAGCACTTGAAAAGCGTTCTCCTGACTCGACGTCACTTGCCAATTTAAAATAACGGTTATTGACTGGCGCATCAGGTAAACGCCGCGCCGATTGTTTCAATGCTTGCGGCAATGAAAAATCTGCACTTATACAGTCGGCCAAGTGATTCATATAATGGTAGCTTTGGTACTGGGCCAACGCAGAGCCAAGCGCAGGTAAACGGTAAGCTACCGCAAGACAGCGACGCCGAAACCCAGAGGAATATTGCGCTACAAGCAACATCCCATAGGCAACACCGAGCGGCAACAAGCCAGCTATAGCAAGCGTAATTGCCTGAGGCATTGCTGCGAGATCCCGACTCAGCAACAGCAGCGGCAAGCCCAGCGCGCATATTACGATTACCATCACTGGCGCCCAAAGGTGGCGCCGCACACTGCGCCGAAACTCTGACTGCAAACGGTAGTGCTCGGCAAGGCGTAAATAAATTTTCGCCAAATTCCCCACCGCCAAGCCCAACTGCATAAACTGCAGCTCCCAGGACGTGAACATGCCACCTTCACGCAACTCATCAAGCACAATGCGCTGACCACTGGCGAATTGTTCCGCGAGTTCATCCAACTGCGCGCGTTGGGCGGTGCGCTGTCCCTTGCTTAATAATGCTACGACCTGATCCCAATTGTTTTCACCAGACTGACTCGCCCGATATAAGGCTTGAAACAAAACAAAACGCTGCGCGGGGGAAGATCCTGAAGCCATGAACAAATCCATTGAATACATTTAGTGGGTCTAAGGCCCACAAGGCTTTATACTTTAGCACAGCTTAAATCGTGGGTAGCGGTTGCACACGCAAATGCCCCCAGCAAGGACTTAGCATGATAATTAGAATTCTTTTTGCAGCGCTGATTCTCTACGGCCTGTACCGATTTGTAAAAACCGTACAAGCTAAACCCGCGGATGCGCGCCGCGGCTATTACATCAGCCTGATCATTGGTTTAGGCGCTGCAGCACTGGTATTACTGTCGGTAACAGGTCGAGTGCACTGGATCGCAGGCCTCATTGGTGGCGCCCTACCCTTTGTGCGCCAGTATGTTCTCAAGCATATTTATCATCGGATCAGCGGTTCAAGCAAAGGTAACGCTGAAAACGAGAAATCCGCTCCACCGCGGCCAAGCAGCAATATGAACCAACAGCAAGCCTTGTCGGTGCTCGGCCTCAAACCCGACGCTAGCGAAGACGAGATTATTGCCGCCCATCGTCAATTAATGCAAAGATTTCATCCAGACCGAGGTGGCAACGACTTTCTCGCTAGCCAAATTAATGATGCCAAAGATGTACTGCTGGGTAAGCGCGGCGGCTAGCCCACAGTTCACCTGCTTAGGCAAACGCGCTAAAATTTGCGCCGTCTCCATAACCGCTTATCCAGAAAAGGGATTCAATGGCTACTATTTTTGTCATCCAAAACCAACACGGCCACTACCTCGGTAAACAACAGCAATGGCTGGACGGCCGCGACAAACGACTGTTATTTCGCACCGCCCATAGCGACGAAGTGGCGAATATGATCTTTGAGCAAAGCAGCAAAGATATTCACCTGCGCGCACAAGCATTAGCTTGCGAGCTCGATGAAAGCAACCAACCCATCGTCAAAGCGGGACCGCCAATATTGAGCGCAGAGCAATCCCTGTTTGACGAAGAAACCGATGAACAGGCAGCGTTGACAGACGACATCACACCAAGCGAAGACGATATTTCTGTTCCATGACTTGAAACTCATGCATCTCGCCACCATCTAAGCAATGTCATATAACATCGGAAATCCTAAGTCATGATGCGAATTCTGTTATTTCTTGCCACTAATTTGGCTGTCGTATTCGTTGCCAGTATTACCTTGAGCCTACTTGGCGTCGAAAGCATCATGGCCAGCAATGGCGTCGATCTCAATTTATCCTCGCTTCTCATCTTTTGCGCTGTGTTCGGCATGAGTGGCTCACTCATCTCGCTACTTATTTCTAAATGGATGGCAAAGCGCGCTACCCGCGCACAGGTGATTACCCAAGCGAATACCAGCGAAGAGCGTTGGTTACTAGACACCGTTGCTGAACTCGCCCAGAAAGCCGGCATCGGCATGCCCGAGGTGGCAATATTTCCCTCGCCCTCACCCAATGCCTTTGCCACCGGTTGGAACCGCAATGCCGCTTTAGTCGCGGTGTCCGAAGGTTTGCTACGCCAAATGCGCCGCAACGAAGTACGCGCAGTACTCGCCCACGAAATCGGTCATGTCGCCAATGGCGATATGATTACCCTGACCTTGATTCAAGGTGTGGTGAACACCTTTGTCATGTTCTTTGCCCGAATCATTGGTCACACTGTTGATCGTGCCGTATTTAAAACCGAGCGCGGCCATGGCATCGCGTTTTATATCACAACGTTTATCGCTGAAATGGTCTTGGGCATACTGGCATCGACTATCGTAATGTGGTTTTCACGGTGGCGAGAATTTCGCGCCGACGCCGCAGGCGCAAGTCTAGCTGGGCGTGAGGATATGATCGCCGCCCTGCAGCGCCTGCAAGCCCAGCAGGGGATACCCTCTGACCTCCCTGGTGAAATGAGCGCTTTTGGCATTAGCAGTCAGACCAAATCTGATTTAGCCGCCCTATTTAGTTCACACCCACCACTCGAAAAGCGGATTCAAGCCCTGCGGAATAGCCAGTAATGGCCTTCACCGTAGAACGCTCGCAGCTGGTTGCGGCCCTCCACGGCATGAGCAATAGCGGGCTTAGCCCCGGCGCCAGCGGCAATGTATCGGTCCGCACCGCCGATGGCGGCATGTTAATTTCAGCGAGCGGCCAGTCAGCTGGTGATACTCGGCCAGGCGACCTTGTTTACATCGACAGCGATGGCGATCTCAGCAAGGGCCAACGCAAGCCTTCTAGCGAATGGCGTATGCACTGGCAGGTGTATTGCGACCATCCAAACGCCGGTGGAATTGTGCACTGCCATTCGCGCTACGCGACAGTACTAGCTTGCCAGCGCAAAGCTATTCCCGCCTTTCACTATATGGTTGCCATTGCCGGAGGTGACTCTATTCCCTGCGCCGAATACGCAGGCTACGGCACCCAAGCACTGTCTGATTATGTCAGCGCCGCGCTGCAAGAGCGCCGCGCCTGCCTAATGGCCAACCACGGCCAAATTGCCTATGCCGCAGACCCATTGCGGGCTTTGGCCTTGGCAAAAGACATCGAAGAATTGGCAGCCAATTACTATTTAAGCCTTCAAGGTGGTAAGCCTATCATCCTAAGTCAAACCGAAATGGACGATGTTTTGAGCCGTTACGCAAGCTACGGCAATCAAGATTAATACAGTTCAGATGCATACTAGCTACGTAGAATAGCCGGTAGAATCCAATAGGTAAAATTCCCATTCCCTCACGCATTTGCCTCCAAAATAGTGTGTTAAGCTCGATCTGCCAGCGCACCATTTTGGCGCAAGCTATATATGCGACAAAGTGATACGCAGTAGGCAAATAGAAACATCACATAATCATAATGATCTTGTCACACCCTCTAGATAGGGTAGTCGACAGTAAACAACGGGGATCCACACAATGAAAAAAACACTTTTAGCCAGTGCAATCGCGCTTGTAGCAACAGGCCATGCCTACGCTGATTATCAATTTGAACTCGGCGCCGTATACACCCAAGGCGAAATGGCCAACACCGACTACGACGGGTTTGGTATCGGCGGCGAATTCAATTTCGATAAAGTAGATACCAGCAAGGGTCCATTAGCTGAAGCAAGCTTCCTAGATAAGTCTTCTTCTGTTAACTTTGCCTTCCTCAGTGTAGAGCCAGACTTTGCCGGCGCAGACGATGTAGATACAACTAATATCGGTGGTCGCTTTGTTACTGCGAGCAATCTCATTATCGAGGCCGATTGGTCTAAAGTAGAGATGGGCAACTTCGATACAGACTCCATTCGCGTCGGCCTCGGTACGTATCTAAACGACAATACAGATGTCGTTGTAAGCTATACCACTGAAGATGACAATAACGCCGACGTAGATTACCTAGACGTTGCGTTCCACGGGGTGAACCCACTAAACCAAGGCGCGTCCGTTGGTTATGACGTGGCTGTAGGATACATCGATACCGATGCCGATAGCGGCTACCACATCGATGTTGGCGGAATTTACTATTTCAACAACATGCTTGGCCTTGGTTTGAGTGCAGGTATTACCGATATAGGCGATTTTTCTAGCGACACTATCAGTCTTGATGCTAGCTTTTTCCCCGCACCAGAAGTTGAGGTTGCCTTTTCCTATTTTGACGAAGGTGGTGACGCAGACGGCAACGGCATTTTACTTGGCGCTGCTTTCCGCTTCTAATTTAACGTATTTCTGAGTGACTCATAAAACCGCCGTTAACCCGGCGGTTTTTTTATTTCAGGTCCCTCGGGGTTTCAAACGCGCTGTTGGTAAACTTTCTAACGGGTTTTCCGGCCACGGGTGCTTTGGGTATCGCCCTTTCATCTCTTTTTTAACATCGTGATAACTACCCTGCCAAAACCCTGCCAAATCTTGAGTGACTTGCAAAGGGCGCCGCGCTGGCGAAAGTAGGTGCAGTAGCAAAGGTTGACGGCCGTTGCCAACTGCAGGGTTCGCTGTACAACCAAACATCTCTTGAAGCTTTACTGCTAGCACCGGCACCGGTTGACAGTAATCAATTTTAATTTGTGAACCCGACGGCACTGTAAAGCGTTCAGGAAACAATGCATCCAAGGCTTGGCGCTGCGGCCAATCAAGGCATGTAGCTAATATCTCAGCAATATTCAAACGCCTAAAATCATTCAAAGAATTAACGCCGGATAAATACGGCGTTAACCAATCAGATACATTGTTCAGTAGTGTGTCGTCACGCAAGTCCGGCCAAGCACTTGGCACACAATCCAATTTAGCCGCCAATAATACCCGTGCTCGCCACTGTTGAGCGTGCTCGGGCCAATCAAATACCGTTAAACCCCGACGCTGCACAAAGGCCAATAAAGCCGATGTTTTTTGCTCATCAGAAATTTCATTCAGCATTTTCCGCTGCCAAACTAAGCCACCAATCAAATGGGTACGCTCTGCAACAAAGCGCCCTTTTTCATCGTTCCAGTCGGCTTGATCAAGTACTTTTACGCGACTCGATAACAAACCCTCAAAATGCGCTGGATTCAACTCCGCCGCTAATTGAATAAAGTCGTTACGACTACCTGCTGTGCCACCCAAACTGGCTACCACCAACCACTGAGCTCCATTTAAAGGGTCGGCGTCATTCAGGCTGGCCGCTCGGCCGTTACTTAAAACGTAATCGCGGCCACGCTCACGACGTTGTTTTGCGATGCGATCTGGGTAGGCATAAGCTAACAGTAACGCCGCATCGACTTCCTTTGCTCCACCCTCATCACGCCCGCTCTGACCCAAGATTCGGAGGTATTGCGCTAGCTGCTTTTTCAAGCGCGCGACCACCCCTTGTTGCTGGCGATCTACGTGCTGCTCGCCCTGCAATACTGCCAAGCGCATTTGAATATCTGCACTGTTACGAGAGCCAAAATCCCGTTCACTGAGCAATGCCGCAATTGCGCAGGCCAAAGGCGCAGCGGCCAATTCACGCCCCTTCAGTAGCATATGCGCTAAGCGTGGATGAACCGGCAGGGCCGCCATGGCTTCGCCGTGGGGCGTAATACTTAAGCGCGCATTGTCGGAATCTTCATTTACATCAAGCGCCCTCAAATCCACCAATAGGTCCAGGGCCTGTTGAAATGCTGCTGCGGGCGGGGAATCCAACCAACTTAATTGGCCGGGATCAGTAATGCCCCAACGCATAAGTTGCAGGGCAAAAGCGCTTAGATCTGCCTGCAGAATTTCTGGCTCGTTATAGGCCGCCAACTCTTTTTGCTGCGACTCGCTCCACAAGCGATAACATGCCCCTTCGCTCAAGCGTCCCGCACGCCCAGCGCGCTGCTGAGAAGATGCCTTGGATAATCGCTTGGTACTGAGTCTCGTCATGCCGGTACGCGGATCGAAGGCCGGTAGCCGCGCCAGACCGCTATCAACCACTACACGAATACCATCGATGGTCAAACTACTTTCCGCAATACTGGTGGCCAATACCACTTTACGTTGCCCTGCAGCTACCGGTGCTATGGCTACGCGCTGCTCTGCCAAGCTAAGATCGCCGTACAACGGCGCGATAATAACATCGCCGTCCACCCGCGCTGCCAAATTGCTCGCACAGCGGCGGATCTCGCCCTGTCCTGGCAGAAAAACCAAAATACTGCCCTGTTCATTCGCCAAGGCGTCGCGCACAGCAGTGCAGACGCGCTCCACGGTATTTTGATCGTGACGATAGGGCTCGCCGTAATGAAGACTGACTGGATACTGACGCCCCTCGCTACGCAGCACCTCGGCGCTATCGCTATCCTCATTATAGAAAAGATCAGCAATTCGCTGACCGTCCAAAGTCGCCGACATCAACAATACTTTTAACGGTCTATCCCGGAGATCTCCAAACAGACTGCGACCTTCCAATGTCAGCGCCAAGCCCAAATCGGCATCGAGACTACGCTCGTGGAATTCGTCAAAGATAAGTAAGCCGATGCCCGCAAGTGAAGGGTCATCTTGAAGCATGCGGGTTAGGATGCCTTCAGTTACCACTTCGATTCGGGTCTGCTTGCTCACCGCGCTATCCATACGCATGCGGTAGCCAACCGTTTGGCCTACCCGTTCGCCTAGGACCTCTGCCATTCGTTCTGCAGCGGCCCGCGTCGCAATTCGCCGCGGTTCCAGCATTAAAATTCGCTGGCCGCTAAGCCACGATTCATCTAACAACGCCAATGGCACCCGCGTGGTTTTACCCGCACCTGGTGGCGCCTCGAGTACTAATTGATCAGCACTGGCCAGCACACGGCGAATATCGGGGATCAAGGATTCAATCGGTAAGTCAGCCATACACGGACTACACTCCAAGTGACAATTGCTGATTTTGAGGCCCGCAGTATAAAGTAATTTTTCGGACACTTGATGAGAGAAGGACGGTGTGCAAGTAAGCTAACCCACGGCTAAAGCGGCAACTTCATCGCGCGTTAAATCTCGGCTCTCGCCTGGCGCTAAAGTCGCATCCAAATCGACGGCGCCAATTCGGTAACGATGCAGGGCCATAACCTCATTTTGAAAACGGCCAAACATGCGTTTTATTTGGTGGTAGCGACCTTCCTGAATGCTCACTTCCGCCACATAGTCAGACAGGATTTTCAATTGCGCTGGACGGGTGGTGATATTCTCGTATTCAAAATACATACCCGCCGCGAAAGCGGCGACATAGTCGTGAGTAAGCGGTTTTGCGACAGTAACGGTATACACTTTTTCAATTTTCCGGTCTGGCAAACTCAATTGCCGCGACCAATAACCATCGTTGGTAAGCAGCAACAAGCCAGTGGAATTAAAATCCAATCGACCGGAAATATGCAATTGATCGCGGTCATCACGATGGAGTAAGTCGATGACCGTCTTATGATCTTTGTCTTTAGTGGCGCTCACCACACCCGCAGGCTTATTTAGCATCACATACAATGGTGTTTGCCCCTGCAGAACCACACCATCGAAGTAGACTTGGGAGAATTGATGAATTAGCTGGGCGATATCATTTGCGACTTGTCCGTCAACATATACCCGACCCTGCGCAAGAACCGCGCGTACGTCACCGCGTTTCATTCCTGTCTTGCGGCTGACAAAGCGGTCTAGCCGTGATCTAGAAGAGGACAAAAATTAAGCCATTCGCTGTTTGCATTCTAAGGGCTTTGCTCTGTGTTATACGTCGTTAGTTTAATATTCAGAAATTGGCTTTGGGTGCTTCACATAGAGGAGACTCCCAGTATCAAAACCTAATGATCTCGCCTTATTCACAAAGCGACTAATCAGCTCATCGCTGACCACAGGGGTCCGTGCCAATAGCCAAAGATAGGATTTGTTATAACCACTGACAAAGGCGTACTGATACTTTTCCGGACCACCTTTCAGTTCATTGGATTCATCGGCGTCAAAACCGAGGCCGAACACTATGTAAGCAGAATAAAACGGACCGAAAAATGACACTTTTAAGTGGGCCGTGGACTCATCATCCATAAAATAAGCACGCCCTTCTTTCACCTGCCATTCACCGGCAGCAGCGGAATAGCCGCGATTCACAACCCGAATCCCACCGTCATCACGTAGGCTGTATTCAGCGCTAACCTGGCTCAAGCCAGCTTCAAAGCGCTGGTCTAGACGCGCAATCTCATACCATTTACCCAGGTATTTGTTTTTATCAAAGTCATCCACCGCCTGTACGCCGCTGGGCGCCTTCGTGCAGGACACCAGAAAAACGATCAACGCGAGGCCAAAAAGCTTGGGCATGTTCTTTCCTAGTAAACTTGTGTATTAGGAAAGAATACCACAGACAAAAAAATCGGGCTGCGCTTTAAGTAATGAGTCACCTAAAACGCAGCCCGGATTTAACGAAGCAATAACTTGCTCCGCGGCGTGAAGCAAAATTTTATTCAGTGCTATGGTCGTCTATTTCGTCTTTAATTTCTTCGACACCTTCCTGATAGGCATCCTTGGTATTTTCGACACCTTGATCAATGCGCTCACCTGCTTTCTCTGCGGGCCCTTTTTCGCACCCACTGACCGCAAAAACAGCACTGGCGACAATAAAAAACGCGACCAAAATTTTACTATTCTGGGTCGACTTTAGATTTTCAAATAATGATTTCATATTCAATACTCTCCATGCATAGATTCAGTTTTTAGGGATTTATACGCTGAAAAACTTACTTCCACTGAGATACAATCACACAAAAAAAGGGCATTTCAGTCTTGGCATTCAACACACCAAGTCCCGTTAAAGTAAGCTTGAAATACAAAGTGCGATCTCATCAACGGCCGCATCTAAATGTTTGCATTCGAAGTTTATGACCAGCTAACCAAGCCGTATGTTCCTGAGATAAGAGATATTCATTGGTAATCTGCATTAATACCAATGAGCTTATCTCAGGAAAATATCGCTAATTTTTAGTTTTCGTCAAAGCGCACCTGCAGTGCCAGCTCTACGCCACGGCCCGATCCCGGCGCGTAATCACGAATAAATGAGCTCGAGCTTCGAATCTCCTCATCAGTCAAATTACGCCCCTTCAGCATTAAGGAATACCGCACATTGGCAACGTCGAATGTCCGGGATACTGTCATATCAATCCGTTGATAGCTGGCGGTTGGCAGCTCATTAGCGCCGGGCTTATTTTGCGCTTGGCCATGGACAACACTCAGATCGGCTTGCCAATTCTGCGTATTCCAATTCAAACGAACGCCATCATGACCAGGCGGAAGCCGGGGCGCACTATCACCGTTATCCAACTCGCCGGTTATGCGGTCACCAAACAAACTCACGCTATAACGCTGACTATCTGTTGCGTAGAACGGCCATTCAAGTTCGTATTCCAGCCCCTGAAACCTCGCATCCTGTTGACGATAAGCTAAGACGTCGACGCCATCTAACTCAGCCCCAGTGTTGTCGAGATAAATAAAGTTCTGAAAGTGATTAGTGAATGCCGTAATTTTACCATTCAACACATCAGTTTCAGCACGCAAGCTCAGGTCGATATTCTGTGCTACTTCGCTATCCAAGGTCTCATCACCAAGTTCAATCGCACCAGTTGCGCCATGCACAACATAACTGCCTACGGTATTACTGATATTAGAAAAGCGCTCCTCCGCCGTTGGCGCCCGTCGAGAGCTAGAGAACGACACAGAAGCCGTCCAGCTATCATTAAAATCATACAGGGCCGCCAAGGATGCGCTCATACTATCGGTATCGTAATCAGCAATACTATCTTCAGTTGCCGAGAGTCGATCTAAGTCAGCTCGCACACCCGCCTCAATAGACCAACGCTTGGCATGATAATCTTCAAGCCAAAATATCCCGAGTTGGCGCGTAGTATTTTCTGGCACAAAAGACTCCTCGCCTAAGGCCGAGAAGTCTGCCTCCAACCACTGCAAGCCAAGCACACCATGAAAATCACCACCCAACTGACTGAAAGGGCGATGGGCTAATTCGATACGTCCTGTCCACGCCTCTTTATTGAAGGTCGTACCAATTTCACCGCTAGCTTCGATTTCCTGATGCTGATAATCGCTATAGGCCAAACGCCAGCGCACTAGCTCTAAGAAACCATCGAAATGTTGGTCCCCAGCGAGATCCCAGCGTTTTTGACGCACGGCCAGACTAACGCCCTCCTCAACACTCTCATCCTCATGCGCTTCATCCTCAACTTCGTCTTCATCATGGTGATGATGAACTGCCGCAGGAATGCCGTAGACGTTATCTAACTCGCTGTAACTTAATCCAAAATAGCCACTATCATAATGGTAAGCACTGCCCACGGTGCTACGGCGAGTGCGGCCATCAGCATTCGCAATATAACCCTCGCTGCTCTCATCGGTATCGTCAATATTACGTGGGTTTACCGCCAGCCCAGGAATATCAGGGTTGCCCCAGTCGCGATACAAACTGTCGATATGCACAACCCAATTACCATCGCCAGCGTCCACCCGTAATACGCCACTGCGACCATCATCAACACTGCTATGACGTATCTCACCAGCACCGCTAACGCCCTCAATCGCCTTGCTAGGCACCCGACTGTCTATAACATTAATTACGCCGCCAATAGCCCCACCGCCATACAGCAAAGTTGCAGGTCCACGAAGTATTTCAATACTGTCGGCCAGAATCGGCTCTACAGAAACCGCGTGGTCGGCACTATTTGACGACACGTCCAAGCTCGACAGACTATTTTGTAAAACTTGAACTCGAGGGCCTTGCTGCCCCCTTATTACTGGCTGTCCAACAGCTGGGCCGAAACTGGCGCTGCTCAAACCTGGCGAGTGATTCAGGGTTTCACCAATTGTCGCCGCCGCTTGTCGACGCAAGTCTTCACCGCTTAATACCGTTAAGGGTAATGCAGTTTGCGCTTCATTTTTATGAATTGAGGTCGTAACTAAAACATGTTCCAGGTGGGAGTTTTCATCCGCAACAAGGCATAAAGGCTGGGCGCAAGTGCCCACCAAAGCAAATGTGGTTTTCCAGTTCATTGTTTTTTCCTAAGTATCTAAGTCACCCCATGCAGTACTGAACACACCTCGGTACTGTATGGGGCTGTAAAATAGCTTACAGATAACACCAAACCTGGAGCTGCCATAAAACGCAGGCATGCCGCACAATCTTGCACGCGCAGTCTCAGTTCAGCAAACAAGTCAATGTTTTCGCAAAATACGATTTAGACAGGAAATACCGGAGGTGCCCGAGCGGGCGGATGGAGCACATCACTAGCGCGCAAAACCCTAGGTAAGGCCAGTTCATGACGGCTAGGTAAAAATGCGGGGATATAAGGACTGAAGGAATCGCTGGTTACCGCTGGGCCACTGTAATGACAGACTGCACACTCACTAAGCGGCGTGTGCTCGGCAATATGGATATGGTGACCCTGCAGCCATAGCGACCAACTGAGGCAAAGTAATAACAATGCCGCCAGCGAGAAGCGCTTATACTGTGGGCTAAAATTCATGAGGGTTCATGCGGTGCTGCGTTAACAAGCGAGTGGCTATGCTAACGCAGTGTAATGATATCCGGCAATAGTACTGCCGGAGAGAATTTACGCGTCGAAGTCGATTCCTAAGCGGCGGCCAACGAGTTCGTATGACTCAACTACATTACCAAGCCCTTGACGAAAACGGTCTTTATCGAGTTTCTCACGGGTGTCTTTATCCCACAAACGGCAGCCATCGGGTGAAAATTCGTCGCCAAGATGGATTTCACCGTCGCTAAACACACCAAATTCCAATTTGTAATCCACCAGCAACATACCGGCATCTGAAAACATCTTTTGCAGCACGTCGTTAACTTTGAAAGTCAGCACTTTCATACGATCAAGCTGTGCATCGTTTGCCCAACCAAAGGAGCGAATATGGAATTCGTTAATCATTGGGTCGTGCAGAGCGTCGTTTTTCAGGAACATTTCAAAGGTCGGTGGGTTGAGCTCTAAGCCCTCTTCCACGCCTAAACGCTTCACAATAGATCCCGCGGCAATATTGCGAACTACACATTCAATTGGCAGCATGTCCAATTTCTTAACAAGCGCGTCGTTATCAGACAGCAGCTTTTCAAAATGCGTCGGAATACCAGCTGCCTGCAAGGCGTTCATAATGAAGGCATTGAACTTATTGTTCACCAT
>TARA_R110001599_G_scaffold65662_6_pt1 | contig 29655 bp, 29 predicted proteins | sample TARA_R110001599 | Tara Oceans TARA_R110001599 (sample SAMEA4398360) | marine metagenome | biome: Polar Biome; feature: [MES] marine water layer (ENVO:01000295) within the mesopelagic zone...; material: water (ENVO:00002006), including particulate matter (ENVO:01000060) such as......
AGACTCTGGTGGCGATAGGCCGCCAGATGGGCCAGCGGTTTAAAACGTGAAGTATCGAGGTTGTTATGCCCAGTTCTCCTCGGCTACTTGTTCCTCTAAAACTTGGACTAAGGCTTTAAATCGCAGGCTGGGCATGTAAGCACGTGGTTGATGATCCGTGGGTGGGTATCCCCTTTGCGTGCTTTGCGTAGTGTTCAGTTGCGTCGCTAAATGCCTAGCATTTTGCGAAACGGCTGACTATTTTTATATCTTATTGTTGCTCGCCAGAAAAAAGTTGTTTAGAAACAGTGGGTAATGGGTTTTCTCTCTAAGTTTTTAGTGCGGCGTAAAAAATGCAACGCTATTGGTATCTATACCTTAGTGGAGTAGCAGTAATGAGCGATTCATCTGCAGAAAATCCTGGTCAGGGCCTTGTACGAGTGTTGGTTGTGGAAGATAGCCGAGTCGAGAGAATGCGTTTGCAGGCGATTTTGCAGTCGATGGGTATGACGCCGATTCTCGCTGAAAATGCGATCGAAGCCCTGCGTTTTTTAAAGAAGCATGAAGTGGACATCGTGCTTTGTGACTGGTTAATGCCAGAAATGACAGGCTTGGAGCTTTGTCAGCGGCTCGCGGGCGACGACGATTTAGGTCGCCCCTACTTTATTATGTTAACGGGTCGCAATGCGTCGGTTGATTTGATCGCGGCTATGGACGCTGGTGCTGATGACTATCTTACCAAACCGGCATGGCGTGAGGAATTGCGTGTGAGATTGCAGGCTGGGGTTCGTTCACTTCGTCGCTTCAATAGCAGGCCTTCCTTGCCCAAGTTACCGGGTTTGGTCAGTGTTGATACCAAAGCCTAGTGCAATAGGAATATTGATGCAGGCTTAAAGAGCGCTGAACAAATTGATGCACTGATGGCGGCTTAGCTCAGTTAGTGTGGCGGGTCTTGGTGTATTTAGTGTTATTCGTGTGCACGCAGATGGCTCGCGAAAATGCCATCGGCGTGGTGTTGTCGCTAGCAAAATTCCTAACTAATAAACTGTACTGTGTCGGCTAGCGGTGCGCGATCCATGATCACTTTGTTTATCTGTGCGCCAACTTCTTCGTAGCCAAAGGAAAGCCCGCAAATAATGCCATTGCCTTCTGGTATGTTGGCGATTTTTTTGACTTCATCTGGGTAAAAGGCGAGCGCGCCCTGTGGGCAGCTAGCCAGTCCGTGTTCAACCAATACTAGCATGAGAGTTTGAAGGTAAATGCCGACATCAATCGCATTGACTGGGCCCATGCTGGTGGGCATGGAAATGAAGGCGACATGGGGTGCGCCAAAGAACTCCCAGTTTTTCATCATAAGCGCAAAGCGCTTGTCTTTTTCGTGGCGCTCGATGCCCATGGTGCCGTAGTAACCAAAAGCGCATTGGTATTGGCGGTCTTTATAGTCACCGGTTAAGCCTTGGTCGCCGGGTGGAAAGGCTGGAGAGGGCGCTTTGCCCGCGCTCATTTCTGCAAAAATAGCCGTTTGTAAGTCGATTCTTGCTTGGCCAGATACCACGACAATATGCCAGGGCTGGGTATTGCAGTTCGAGGGTGCCAAGCTTGCGGTAGTGAATATTTTCTCGAGTAGCTCGGGTGCGACCGGGTCTGGCTTAAAGCCGCGAATTGAACGGCGCGCCGAGATGGCATCTGAGACATTCATGGTGTGCATCCTGTGTTACCGAATAAAGTAATGTAAGTTTTCAGTGAAAACAAAAGAGTTACGATAAGGTATTTTTAAACAGCTGTCACCGCTGTTTTTATTCTGTGTTTTGTGGTGCCGGTTTTTATTGGGGCACAAAAAAGGCGACCCGAAGGTCGCCTTTTTTACTTGCTTAAGTCTTAAGGAAGCAAGTGTTTAACGCCGTCGCGCTCTTCAGCGAGCTCTTGCTCAGAAGCTTGCATTTTTGCGCGGCTGAAGTCATTAACGTCAACGCCTTGAACAATTTCCCACTCGCCATCTTTGCAGCGGCAAGGGAAAGAGTAGATCAGGCCTTCAGCAATGCCGTAGCTGCCGTCGCTGTATACACCCATAGAAACCCAATCGTCGCCTTCGGTGCCCAGTGCCCAGCTGCGCACGTGGCCGATTGCGGCGTTAGCTGCAGATGCGGCAGAAGATGCGCCACGGGCTTTAATGATGGCTGCGCCGCGCTGTTGAACAGTCGGGATGAAGTCGCCTTCGAGCCATGCTTGGTCAACCAGATCACTTGCTGTTTGGCCAGAAACTTTGGCATTGAACAGATCTGGGTATTGAGTCGCAGAGTGGTTGCCCCAAATGGTCATATTGCTAACGTCGTTTACAGTTTTGCCAGTTTTGATAGCAATCTGAGTCATGGCGCGGTTGTGGTCCAAGCGGGTCATGGCAGTGAAGTTGCGTGGGCTGATTGATGGCGCGTTACGCTGAGCGATTAGGGCGTTGGTGTTAGCTGGGTTACCAACAACCAATACTTTGATGTTTTTGCTGGCGTTCTGATCAATGGCCTTGCCTTGAACAGAGAAGATTGCTGCGTTTGCTTCAAGCAAATCTTTACGCTCCATGCCAGGACCGCGTGGACGGGCACCAACAAGTAGGGCGTAGTCGGCATCTTTAAAGCCAACATTCGGGTCGTCAGTACAAACAACACCGGCTAATAATGGGAATGCACAGTCTTCAAGCTCCATGCGCACGCCTTGCAGGGCATCCATTGCTGGAGTGATGTCGAGCAGGTGCAAAATAACGGGCTGATCGTCGCCCAACATGGCGCCAGAGGCGATACGGAAAAGTAGAGCGTAGCCAATTTGGCCGGCTGCACCGGTAACGGTGACGCGAACTGCTTGTTTCATGGGGCGATTCCCTTTGTGATGAGTGGCGAAAATTTTGAGCGGGTGCGATCGGATGTGGATTACACAGTCCGACATGCACCCGTGCCGGGGTCTGGCCGTGTCCAATACACCTCGTGCCAGCTGATTTTGGCGCGCTAATGATAGTCATCTCGACTGCAGATTGCCAGTGCCGCCGGCCTGCGAGGGCAAATACGGTCGTTATTTTATAGTCTGGCGATTAGATTGCTTACTTTGTAGCCGCATTATTGGCGTTTCTATATAATGCTGGGCCCCAGATTACGATTGATTTGTGTGCCATGTCCAGTTTGCCAAAGCTCGAATTCAACAAGCTCCAGAAACGTTTGCGCCGTCATGCCGGTCAGGCGATTGAAGATTATAAAATGATCGAGGAGGGCGATCGGGTGATGGTGTGCCTGTCAGGGGGCAAAGACAGCTACACCATGCTGGACATTTTAATGAACCTGCAAAAGAGCGCGCCGGTGAAATTTGAGCTGGTGGCTGTCAATATGGATCAGAAGCAGCCGTTCTATCCAGAGCATATTCTGCCGGAGTACCTCGACGGGCTCGGTATTGAGTATTACATCGTTAACAAAGATACCTATTCGATCGTTAAGCAAAAAATCCCGGAAGGTAAAACCACTTGTGGTCTTTGCTCGCGGCTGCGTCGTGGCACCCTGTACGCCTTTGCTGAAGAGATTGGTGCGACTAAAATCGCCTTGGGTCATCATAAAGACGATATTGTGCAAACCCTGTTTTTAAATATGTTTTACGGTTCGCGCCTGTCGGGCATGCCGCCAAAGCTCCTGTCTGACGACAAGCGCAATATTGTCATTCGGCCGCTGGCCTATTGCCGTGAATCGGATATTGAGGCGTTTTCTCAATATAAAGAATTCCCCATTATTCCCTGTAATCTCTGTGGTTCGCAGGAGAATTTACAGCGGCAGAATATTCGTAAAATGCTGCTGGATTGGGAAAAACAGGACGGCAGTCGCATAGAGAAAATTTTCTCGTCAATGCAGAATATTGCCCCCTCACAAATGGCCGACGCTGAGTTATTTGATTTTGCCAGCCTCACGATAGATCGCAGTGGTGAACGCAAAGAATACGGTTTTGATTCCTCGCAAACGGTTGACTCTGGCGGCGTACCTTTGTCATCTAGAAGCGATTACATCGAGATCACTCAGCTTTAGTTGCTCCTTCAGTAGGTCTGTCCGTTAAGTATAGCGGCCTGTGGCTAGCGTATTGGCGCTGGCCCATTTTCTGCATTATCCCCTTTCCATAGACCGTAAAACCTAGAATTACCTCGGTTGCACGGTTTTTTGTCAATAATATGACGGATAACGTTGGGTGTTATTGATGGTTTGTCAAAAAAATGACAAATCCAATATGAAAGATGGTGGAATGCGCGGTGCTTAAAGACGGATGGGCAGACAAATTAATAACGGGATTGCTCTCGGTGCTATTACTGGTTGGTGGCGGCTTGGTCGGTCAGGCCGTTTGGCAGTGGGCCAATAGCTCGCAAGTACAAACTTATCTAGATATAAGTCCGCTTGGTGACGATTTAAGTCAGCGTGAAATGCAGTTGCAACGCCAGTCAGCTCAACTGATTGAAACACTGCTGGCGCCAGCGGATTTTCGTCTGGCGGTGTTAATCGATGACACTAAGTTCCGCGCTAGGCAGCTTACTCTCCTCGTTAACCGTGCGACGCCGGATGAAGAGCTTGAAAAAAGCCTGCAAAACATCCTCTCGGCTGGCTTGGCTCTGCAACAAGAGCGCGGTGATCGTATTATTGTTAAGTCATACGCTTTTGCCGCCTTGAACAATGGTAAAGCAGGAGTAGACGCATTTCGCGTGCGGCAGTTACTACTTCAGCGCGCTATTGCTGGGGGCGGTCTACTGGCGCTAGCGTTGCTCGGTTTTCGGTTTAAACGTCGGCAGCGCGGCCGCGAAAACGCCGCATTGCAGCAGGCCAATGACTATCAAACGCAGCTGCTCGAACTGAAGTCGATGGCAAGGCATGAGCCTGCGCGCGTTGCAGGGGTGTTGAGTGCTTGGTTAAACGATGAGCGGCTCTGATATGGTAAACGCTGGCTCTGTCGCGCTGTCTAGCACGGAGCAAGCAGCAGCACTGCTGATGTCCTTGGATAAGGAAGATGCCGCGGCGGTAATGCGCGCAATGCCACCGCGTGATTTACACCAGCTTGCGGTGGCGATGACGGCCCTATCAACGCCAAATAACGCCGAGTTTTTGTCAGTTTTACATCGCTTTCATGTCGATGTGAGGGGGTTTTCTGGGGTTCGGCCGGGGGCCAGCGATGTGGTGCGAGGCCTACTTGAAGAGGCGTTGGGTGATGAGCGTGCCAAATTAGTCAGCGACCGCTTGGCATTTCATGGTGAGTCTAAACACATTGCTAAATTAAAATGGCTAGATGCCTCAACCATTGCCGGCATTATTCATCGTGAGCACCCCCAGATACAAACCGTTGTGATTGCATGTTTAGAATCTCGCTTGGCGAGTGAGGTTTTACTTCAGTTTGAAGAAGCTAAGCGCGTTGATATTTTGGCGCGCTTGGCCTCCCTGAAATCCCTAACGCCGGCGGCATTGCTTGAATTGGATTGGCTGCTGGAGCAGTACTTTAATGACCTTGGTCGCCCGGTTGGTCGAGTTTTGAAGGGCCACAATATGGCCGCCGATTTATTAAATGAATTGGATGTAGGAACCGAGAGTGCGTTGTTGAATGGTTTACGTTCCGCTCAGCCGGAAAGTGCTGCGAGTGTTGAGGAGTTGATGTTTGGTTTTGCTCAGATTAGTAATATGGCTGCGAGAGATATGTCGATATTGCTGGCACAGCTGGCGCCAGAAGTTCTAGCGCCGGCCATGCGTGGCACGGATGCAGAACTGCGTAAGCAGCTGCTTGCCTGCTTGCCTGGGGAAAAATTGGCGGCGGTCACTGCGCTTGGCTCGCGCTTTAGTGCTGCTGAAACTGCGTCGGCGCGAGCCGAGATCGTTAGCATTGCAAAACAGATGGCGGCAGTGGGTGAAATAATACTCGATGCGCGTAAAATAGACGTGTTTTAAAGTCTTGAACGCAGTGATATTGAACGCTGTGGGGCCGAGCGGTGCATAAGGCGTATAAATGAAATCTTTGGATTTAAGTCTGTTAGCAGAATTGCGTGAATTTATGGACGCCGATGTCCATATTTTAATAACAGAGTTTGAAGCTGATACGCGGGAGCGATTGGTTCAGATTGCGCAAGCGATAGAGAATCATGATGCAGAAACGCTAAGGCAGACTGCTCACAGTTTAAAAGGCGGCGCGGCAACGCTAGGGGCATTGAGTCTGTCACAACAATTTCGTGGGCTGGAATTGCGCGGCCGTGATGCCAGTTTTAGTGGTATAGAACAGGACTTTGGAAATACCCAGCGCAGCTTTGAAGAGGCGATGGTGTCGCTTAATCAATGGTTGCTACAGAGCTAAAACGCTAGATTCTGCTTGCAGTGTCAATAAACTGACACTGCATTTTTGTAAGTCGTTGATATTATTATAATAATTAATTGGCGTAGCCTTTGCATTGCGAGTAGCGTTACTTCTTGTCAGTGCTGACTGGTGTGCCTACCTATGGTTAAAGATTTACTGTCACAGGCCGAGATCGATGCTCTGCTAGCCAATGTGCAAGCGCAGGATGTTCGTGCGGATAATGCTGAGGCGCCGGCGCAAACTTTTGATCTGGCTAGTCGGCGGCAGCCCAAAAAGCGTCGCCTGCCGGGCTTGGAGCAAATTAATAAGCGGTTTGCCGAGCGATTTAGAGAGAGTATTTCCGATGTTTTGGGGCAAGGCGTCGATGTTATCGCGCTGGATTTGCAGTTTTTACCCTATAGCGAGTATCTCCATTCGCTCTATGTTCCCACCAGCTTGAACTTGCTGCGCGTGCATCCGCTGAAAGGAACGGCAATGTTGGTCTTTGATGCGCGCCTTGTTTTTAGATTGGTCGATATGTTTTTTGGCGGCAGTGGTGGGCAGGGTAGCGCCGACGGGCGAGACTTTAGCCCTGTTGAACGCAGGGTGCTATCTCGCTTAGTTCAGCGTGCACTCGGCGATTATCAGCAGGCTTGGAATTTAGTGCAGGATGTGCAATGCGAGGGTTTTGCTATGGAGGTTAACCCCGCCATGGCGGCAATTGCCGCCAATGCTGAAACCGTGGTCTTATGCCGTTTCCAAATAGAACTAGAGGGCGGGGGCGGTGGTGAGTTTCATATTACTTTGCCGCAATTAATGTTGGAGCCAGTACGGGAACAGCTGAGTAGAAGCGAAAGTACCGATCAGGCGGTAGATGATCCCTACTGGCAAGCCGCTTTACGTGATTCCCTTATGGAACTGAGGGTGGCGACGCGTTGTACCATAGCAGAGCCTGTGCTGAGCTTACGCGAAGTCGCGAGCATGAAGGTTGGCGATATTATTCCATTGGGGGTTGGTCAGCGTTCGGTATTAAAAGCAGGTGGTATTACCATGGCTAGTGCTAGTTTGGGTGTAGCCAATGGCCAGTTGGCCCTTAAAATTATTTAGTTATGAGCGTCATGTAATGAATAGCTTACGTAGAGAGATGCCCAATGGATAATCAGGAAGAACTGCGCCGCCAGCGCCGCGCATTAAAAGAAGAGATTGAAGCGGCTGATCTTGGTGCCGGCGCGTCGCGCACTGAACCGGCAAGGGAAGCGTTTCAGGGTGCGGGTGCGTTCCAGAGTGCTGGTGCGCGGCTCAGGGATCGCAAGCCCGCCGCGCCGGACTTAGATTTGGTGCTTGATATTCCTGTGCGAATCACCCTTGAAGTAGGTGGTGCCGATATGCCTATCCGAGATTTATTGCAGTTGCATCAGGGCGCCATAGTTGAATTGGATCGACAGGCCGGTGAACCGCTTGATGTTTTAGTTAACGGTACCTTGGTCGCCCGTGGCGAGGTTGTTGTTGTCGAGGATAAGCTCGGGATAAGGTTAACCGAAGTCGTAAGCCCAGCAGAGCGCTTACAGTCCTTACGGTAGGATCAGGATGATTGCATGAAACACCGCCTTATATTTATCAGTAAGTCGCCGGCCAATCTCCAAGAAGTTGCCGGTATGCTTGATCAGCCGCACTTAACGGGTTGGCGCTGGTGTGTGGTCAGCAAGCATACCGCCGATGTTCAGCGTTTGGGCGTGCCGGTAGCGCCAGTGACGCTACTAAGTAATTTATACGGCCGGGCATGGCGCGGCGGGTTTTGGGGTTTTCTACTTGGCTGTTTATTAGTGATGATCTTTACGGCGGTCTTTAAGCTAGAAGAAGGCTTGGCGCGTGCGATACTTTTAAATTCCCTGCCGTTAGGCTTTTTGTGTTTTGGCGCATGGGAGGGTGGGTTTGTTGGCCTGACCGAAGATAATCCAGATTTAAAAGATTTCCAGCCCGAGGTCGATGCGGGCCGCTTGGTGCTTTTAGTGGATGTGCAAGATATTGATCAGCGTCTTGTTAAAAAAATCATGGCTATGTGCAATGTGGAGCAAATCGCGGATTACTCTAGGCGGCTGCCCTTTATGCCGTGGCGAGTCAATGCCGTACCCGCGGCGGGGGGCGCGGCGTGAATCGGCGGCCAGTGCAAGTTATCGCGGTGAGTGGCGGCAAAGGCGGTGTAGGAAAAACCAATGTTGCGATTAATCTCAGTATTGCCTTAGCCGAAGCTGGCAAGCGCGTCGTTATTCTGGACGCTGACTTTGGCCTGGCGAATATCGATGTGCTGTTGGGTTTGCGCAGTAGCAAAACCATCGAAGATGTACTTTCCGGTGACTGTTCGCTGCAGGAGGTGATGTTGACGGGGCCAGCGGGGATTAAAATTATTCCAGCCTCCTCAGGCACCCGCCGACTAACAATGCTCTCGAGTCTTGAGCATGCAGGCTTAATTCGCGCTTTTAGTGATATCGCTGAGCAGTTAGACGTACTTATTGTCGATACCGCAGCGGGGATCTCAGATTCGGTCGTGAATTTTGTTAGCGCCGCGCATGAGGTTTTGCTTGTGGTTTGCAATGAGCCAAGTTCGATCACAGATGCCTATGCCATGATCAAATTGCTAAATCGGGATTTTGGTCGCAGTCGATTTCGTATTGTGGCCAATATGGTGGCTGACGACGCCGAAGGACTGCAATTGTTTGAGACGCTGAATAGCGTGTGTCGACAGTTTATTGATGTGGCGCTGATTTATACTGGCGCGGTCCCTTTTGATCAAAATTTGCGTGACGCGGTACGCCAGCGACGCCCAGTGATACTGAATGCGCCGAGCAGCGTCTCCGCGAGAGCCTTGCGGGCGCTTGGTAATAAACTGCTTACTTGGCCCTTGCCTAGTCGGGTCGAGGGGCACTTATTGTTTTTTGTTGAGCAATTAACCGCGATGGATGCTAGCAATCGCGCTGCAGTTGTACATAACTATGAATGATCGCTCAGATAAATTATCGTCGCCGAACCCTTTTGGCTACAATCAGGAATCGAGTGATCCGGCGTCGCCAACGTCGGGCCTGCGCAGTGAAATGCGGATTTTGGTGGTGGAGGACTTCTCTACAATGCGGCGAATTATCCGCAATCTGCTTGGTGATTTAGGCTACCACTTCGTTAGTGAGGCTGATGATGGTTTGGCGGCTTTGCCTATGCTGCACAACCAGCAATTTGATTTCGTTATTACGGATTTGCTCATGCCACAAATGTCGGGCTTAGACCTGTTGCGCGCAATTCGTGCTGATCGCCGGCTTCGCCATATCCCAGTATTGATGATTACCGCTGATGCGCATCGTGAGCAAATTATTGAGGCTGCCGAAGCAGGCGTTAATGGTTATATCGTTAAACCCTTCACTGCAGCGATGCTCGAAAGCAAAATTACGCGTATTTTTGCCAGAGTCGGCAGCTAAGATAACTGCCGAGATTGTGACCGGTCTTACAGTCGCTTAGCGCTTATTTGTACATAATAAAAAGAATGAGTGGTCGTCTCGCAAGCGTAGTAGCGAGATCTAAGTGAGTACGGTGTGAATAGAATCGAACATGAAGGCATTATGGCGATCTTTTTGGCGGAAGCCGAAGAGATTGTCCAGCGCTTATCCGAGCAATTAGCTGAATTACAATATGGCTATGACGGTCAGCGCGTCCTTGACGATATTCATCGCGGATTCCACACACTGCATGGCGGCGCCAGCGTACTTGGCCTGCCGGAGCTCGTAGAGTGCGCGCAATTATCTGAGCGCTTGATGGAGCGCCTGCGGACCCGCCGCTTGTCTTTGAGTCCAGGAGTCGTTTCGCTGATTTTAAATGCGGTGACGGCGATCGAAGTCATGCTGGCCCGGCGTATTAACCATCAACTGCCTGAATCGGTAAGTGATGAGCTAAAGCTGCGATTGATTCGGGCTACTAATGGCAGCGATAAATCAGCAAATACCGTTGTAACACCGCGTTCAGATGCTGATTCGATGGGTTTGTTCTTCGACGGACGGCTAAGCCAGCGCAAGTCTGGCTCTGATGTGCGGGTGGAGGCGTCGGCGATGATTAAGTCTGATACCGCCGCGCAAATTACCGATGACGAGTTTGAAAATATACTCGATAAGCTCTACGGCAAAGGCCGCGGACCGACATCGCTTCGTCCTAACGGTCGCAGCGCAGCGTCTGCTAGCGTTGATGTTGAGACCATAGCTCGGCCGGCGGCGCAGAATGCTGCGGCTACCCCGAGTAACGACGACAGTATTGCCCATTTGGTTCAGGAACTCTGCTGGGTGCGAAATCGCTTAATGCGCTTTCAGGACCTCGATCAAAAAACGGAGCTCGATAAGGCCTTGGCATACCTAGATTTGGTTACTCAGGATTTAGAAACCTGGTTGGGTGAGCGAGCCAAGCCTCGTTAGCGCACTGCAAATTTCGCGGTGACGTCTCCTTAATTATTAAATTTGCGCAATGCCAGCGCTGTTTTGCCACTATATTCCGCTTCTCTTCGTATATACTTGCAGCGTTTTGACAGATGCTGGGGGCCGCGCGATGTTGGCCTGCTACAGGAGTGATTTTGGCGGATACGGGGCTGGAGGTAAGACAACTCTACAGTGAGCGAGATGATCGCGTACTGTTCGCCGATCTGTGCTTTACGTTAAATGCCGGTGACGTGCTGCAAATTGCCGGGCCCAATGGCAGCGGTAAAACGAGCTTGCTACGAATATTGGCAGGGTTATCGAGCCGCTATCAGGGCGACATCCTTTGGCACGATCATTCGCTGGACCAGCACCGTGCGGACTACCTTCAACAGCTTCTCTATATTGGTCACGGCGCAGGGATTAAAGCTGGCTTGAGCCCGCTCGAGAATTTGCGCTGGTCTTGTGCGCTACGCGGTTTACAAAATAACGATAATCAAATCCGTGAGGCTTTGCTTAAAGTTGGTTTGCGCGGATTTGAGGAACAAGCCTGTTATAGTCTGTCTGCTGGCCAACAACGACGTGTGAATCTTGCTAGATTATTTTGTATTCCCGCGCAGCTGTGGATCTTGGATGAGCCTTTCACGGCGATTGATCAACGTGGCGTGGCAGAAATAGAAGCGTGGATCAGCGACTTTGCCGACGGTGGCGGGACAGTTTTATTAACAACCCATCATCGCCTTGGGATAAGTCGTTCCCTGCGGGTCATTGAGCTGGGGGAGGGCTCATGAGCTTATTCAGCTTAGGGCTTGCTGTACTGCGCAGAGATCTACTTGCGGCCGCGCGGCGCGGCAGTGAATGGTCGAACCCGCTGGTGTTTTTTATTATGGTGTGCGCGCTTTTTCCGCTGGGGATCGGCCCGCAACCGGAGCGCTTGGCCGAACTGGCGCCAGGTATTTTGTGGGTAGTGGCCTTGCTGGCCTCATTATTGGCCAGCGATACCGTATTTCGCAGCGATTACGACGATGGCACGCTAGAGCAGATGCTGTTGAGTCATCAAGCCCTGTACCCACAAGTGATTGCAAAAACGCTCGCGCACTGGCTGCTAAGTGGCTTGCCCTTGAGCTTACTTTCGCCGCTACTCGGCGTTTTGCTGCATTTACCCATGGCGGGGATGGGTGCCTTAATGGCCAGCTTGGCGTTAGGCAGCGCGGTATTGAGTTTTATTGGCGCCATCGGCGCCGCGCTCACCGTAGGGCTGCGGAAGGGCGGGTTATTGCTGTCACTAATCATTCTACCCTTATATATTCCTGTGCTTATTTTCGGCAGTAGCGCGGTGAAATCGGCTGTCGAGGGTGGTTTGTATCTTCCGCAGCTAGCTATGTTGGGCGTATTTTTTCTGGTCTCTTTGGCCTTGGCGCCACTGGCGATATGTGGCGCCTTGCGAATCAGTGTCGATCAGTAGTCGCACTTTGTATCTGGTATACTGCCGCGCGGTAATCGATCCGGCCTGCGGCCATAAGCCTTAGAAAAGAGAGAATAGCTTTGTCAATTTGGACTACGTTTCATAAATGGGGGTCACCGCGCTGGTTTTACCAGTTTAGTGGGCGCCTGCTGCCGTGGGTGGCAACGCTGGCGCTGTTGCTGCTGCTTGGCGGTGCTGTTTGGGGCGTGGCATTGGTGCCCCCTGATTTTAAGCAGGGGAATAGTTTTCGTATTATATACGTGCATGTGCCGGCATCAGCTGTGGCCATGGGCGCTTACATGATGATGGCAATTGCTGGTGCTATTCATTTGATTTGGCGAATGAAGCTCGCGGCCATGGTGATGAAGGCCATTGCGCCCATCGGCGCGTCATTAACTTTTCTGGCGTTACTAACTGGCGCGGTTTGGGGTAAGCCGACTTGGGGAACCTGGTGGGTATGGGATGCGCGTATTACCTCGGTATTGATTCTGTTCTTTTTGTATCTCGGTGTTATTGCTTTGCACCAAGCCTTTGAAAATCGCGAGGCGGCCGCCAAAGCCTGTGCGGTGTTGGTTATCGTTGGCGCAGTGAACATTCCTATAATTTATTGGTCGGTAGAGTGGTGGTATAGCCTGCATCAGCCAGCCAGCATTCGCTTTATTGGCGAGTCAACGATTCACCCGAGTATGTTGCGGCCGCTGATGGCGACACTGTCTGGTATGTATCTGTTTTTTGCCTGGGCAATGTTGCTGTTTACACGGGCAGAAATACTTGATCGCGAGCGCAATACCCGCTGGGTGCAAGATATTGTGTGTGGGGACGCGAATAAGGCGGAGAGCAATAATGTACTTTGAATCGGTTAGCGAACTGATGGTCATGAATGGCCACGGCCCTTATGTGTGGTTTTGCTATGGCATTACCGCGCTGGTGCTAGTTGGTCTTATTGCCGAGGCGCGTCGCCGTCGTCGCAGCGCAGAGGATATGGTGCGGACAGTGGTTCGCCGCAAACAGGCAAATGCTCGTAACAAGTGAAAGGCAAAGAGTAAAATTTATGGCAATGCACCCGCAGCGTAAACAGCGCTTGATGATCATTATCTTTATTCTACTGGCGGCGAGTTTGGCTGCTGGCTTGCTCGGCTACGCCTTGAAGGAAAATATAAATTTATTTTACCCGCCAGCGGAAATAGCAGCAGGTAAAGCGCCGGTCGGTAAAGCTATTCGAGCCGGTGGAATGGTTAAAGAAGGTAGTGTTCAGCGCGCCACCGACAGTTTGAAAATTCGCTTTGTGGTAACCGACTATAGCGCTGAAGTGACAGTGGAATACGAAGGGATTCTGCCGGATTTATTTGCAGAGGGTGAAGGCGTCGTTGTCTCAGGGCAGTTGGCCGAAGACGGTGATTTTTACGCGAGTGAAGTACTCGCCAAACACGATGAAACCTATATGCCGCCAGAAGTCAGCGACGCTTTGAAAAGCTCGGCTGCTCAGCGCGCCGTAATGGAAAAGAAGGAAGCCCCGTGATTGTAGAGCTGGGCCATTTTGCCCTTATCCTCGGTTTTTGTTTTGCATTAGTGCTGGCTGTTTTACCTCTCTGGGGTGTGCAGCGTGGCGATCAATTGGCGATGGCATCGGCGCGCTACTTGAGCTTTGCGCAATTTTTGTTCACGACAATCGCAATGATTTGCCTCGTCTATGCATTTATGACGGACGATTTTTCAGTAGATATCGTCGCGGCGCAGTCTAATTCGCTACTCCCTGCGGCCTATAAATTCAGCGCTTTGTGGGGCGGGCATGAAGGCTCGTTGTTGCTGTGGTTGGAAATATTAACGCTGTGGACAGTGGCGGTAGCGATTTTTTCCCGGCAATTGCCCCGCGAAATTCTCGCCAGAGTACTGGCCGTGATGGGCATGATCGCTGTCGGCTTTTTTAGCTTTTCTTTATTTACCTCTAATCCTTTCGCGCGGCATCTTTTAAACGCGCCGCTTGACGGTCAGGATTTGAATCCATTATTGCAAGACCCAGGCATGGTGATTCACCCACCAATGCTCTATGTCGGTTACGTTGGTTTTTCCGTTGCTTTCTCGTTTGCTATTGCGGCCCTACTCAGCGGGCGTATGGACGCCAGTTGGGCGCGCTGGTCTCGCCCTTGGACAAATACCGCCTGGTTGTTTTTAACCGTAGGCATCGCGCTGGGCAGTTGGTGGGCTTATTACGAATTAGGTTGGGGCGGCTGGTGGTTTTGGGACCCGGTCGAAAATGCCTCGTTCATGCCGTGGTTGGTTGGTACTGCTTTGATTCACTCGCTAGCGGTTACTGAAAAGCGGGGCGTCTTCAAAAGCTGGACTTTGCTGTTGGCGATATTTGCCTTTTCCTTGAGCTTATTAGGCACATTTTTGGTTCGCTCTGGGGTATTAACCTCGGTGCATGCCTTTGCGGCCGACCCCACGCGGGGCATGTTTATCTTAGCGTTTTTGTTTTTAGTCGTCGGCGGTTCGCTAACGCTCTACGCCTTGAAAGCACCGGCGGCAAAACCGGCGCCGAGTTTCGGTTGGTTGTCACGAGAAGCACTGTTACTCGCTAATAATATTGTCCTGTTGGTTGCTGCAATGACCGTACTCCTGGGTACTTTATTTCCGCTAATCATGGATTATGCCGGCCTAGGTAAATACTCGGTCGGTCCACCGTATTTCAATGCGATTTTTGTACCGCTAATGTGTTTGCTTGCGCTGCTTGTTGGTATCGGCCCGTCGTCGCAGTGGAAGCGTACGGGGGCAGCGCGTTGGTGGCGGGCACTGCTGGGTGCTTTTGTGAGCAGTGTATTGATCGCTCTGATTGTACCGAATGGCTTTGCCGGCGATTTCCAAATCGGCGCGACGATTGGTGTTTTGTTGACGGCGTGGATTGTACTGAGCAGTTTGGTGAATTTACGCAGTAAAACCCGAAATGCGCCCAGCTTTCTCAGTGGGTTACGCCGTCTAACGCCCTCATATTACGGGATGTTACTCGCGCATATTGGCTTTGCCGCCAGTGTGCTTGGCGTGGCCATGGTGACGAGCTTTAACGACGAGCGCGATATTCGCATGCAAGTCGGTGAGCGAATGGAGAGTGTGTCGGGTTACGAAGTGAGCTTTGATGGTGTTAAGTCGATCACCGGCCCTAATTACCAAGGCCAACGCGGAAGTTTTACGCTCTGGCAAGATGGCGATTTCGTCGCTGAGATGCATCCCGAAAAGCGCCGTTACCATGCACGTAGCGGACAAGTGATGACCGAGGCGGCAATTGACGCCAGTTTGCTCCGCGATGTCTATATAGCGCTCGGCGAGCCGGTTGGTGAGCATGCTTGGGCAGTGCGGGTCCACGTAAAACCGTTTATTCGCTTTATTTGGCTGGGTGCCATATTGATGGCACTGGGTGCTTTGCTTGCTATTTGCGATAAACGCTACCGAGCTGCAATGCCACGCAATGAACAAGGAGCAGATGATGCAAAGGCTTAAACTCTTTATTCCCCTGCTGGTGTTTGTGGCGCTAGCGGCAATGTTTTTTGGTGTTGAGCGCCGTGTGCAGCGCGGTGAATATGCACCTACCGATCTGCCATCTGCTTTATTGAACCAACCGTTACCTGATTTTTCATTGCCTGCGCTGGATGACGGCAGAATCCTTACCAAGAGTGATATTCAAGGCGAGTGGTTTTTACTTAATGTGTGGGCGACGTGGTGCCCAACTTGTCATTACGAGCATCCTTTTCTGATTACGCTTGCTGAGCGCGGTGTTAAAATTTACAGCGTCGATTACAAGGATACGGCAGACGCAGCAAGGCGTTGGCTAGTTGAAAAGGGGAACCCCTATGTGGCAACGCTTTTTGACGCTGCCGGTGATTTCGGTTTAGACCTTGGTGTGACAGGAGCACCTGAAACTTATCTCGTTGATGCGACGGGTGTTGTTCGGTTCCGCTATCAAGGTGCACTTGATCAGCGCGTTTGGGATCGGGAATTTGCCCCACTAGTGAATCGTTTGGCACTGAATTCAGCAAGCGCCGAGGTCAGCCAATGAGGTATTTTCTATTGGCTAGCTGCTTGCTGCTAATGAGCATTGCGGCGCATGGGGTAATTGAAACCTATCAGTTCGATACTGATGTGCAGCGCGAGCGCTATAACCATTTCATTGAGGAGTTGCGCTGTCCGAAATGCCAGAATCAAAATTTATCTGGGTCGGATTCTGCGATTGCTGAAGATCTGCGTCGGCAAATTCATCGGATGATCATGGATGACAAATCTGATATTGAAATTACCCAATACATGGTGGCACGCTACGGTGATTTCATTCTTTATCGACCGCAATTTAATGCGGCGACGGCAGTTTTGTGGCTGGGGCCATTGGGATTATTGTTCATTGGCTTAATTGTGTGGTGGCGGATGGCCGCGATGAGAGCGCGACCTAAACCGATTGATAAAGATCTGTCGCCGACAGAGCAGCAACAGCTAAAGGATTTACTTGTCGATGAGGACCTTGTTCGCAAGGACGGAGGTGCTCAATGATGACTTTGTATCTTGGTATTGCCATATTACTTGGGCTTGCAGTGGTGTTTGTTCTGCTGGGTGCGCGCAGTGGCGCACGTACTTCTGCCGACGGCGAATTGCACCGCCGGGCTCAGCGTCGATTTTATCTGCAGCGGCGAAGTGAATTAACGGCTGACCGAGACGCAGGATTGATCGATGAAAATCAATATCAGGAACTTGAGCGCGAACTTGATCGGCAGCTAGTTACTGAGTCGGCTGCGAAAGCGCCCAATGCGGCCCTCGGGCGTCATCGTTCAGTGATTGTGGTATTAGCGCTAGCTGTGCCGGTGCTGGCCTTAGCTATCTACGCGCAGTTGGGCCACCGTCTCGATATTGAATTACGTTTACTGCAGTCCGAAATCGTTAAAGAAGGCATGGAGGAGGCGCGTTGGCAGCGCTACCAAGACCTTGTTGCGACAATCTTGGAGCGTCGCCCAGAAAGCGCAGAGCACCTCGTTATGATGGCGACTTTGTTTCGTCAACAAGGTGATTTTGCTGGGGCATTACCCTATTACCAGCGTTTGGCGAACTTGTATCCGGAAGACGCAGACGTGTTAGCGCAATTGGCGCAAGCGCGCTATTTGGTTGATGACCGTCGGGTTGATGCGATAACCCAGGACTTGTTGACGCGGGCAATGGCTATTAATCCGCAACAGGCGACGGCACTTGGCGTTATGGGTATTGACGCGTTTGCGGGAGGTCGTTATGGCGAAGCGCTTAAATATTGGCAGAGTCTATTGCAGGTATTGCCGCCAAATTCAGGCGAAGCCTCGGTGATCGCCGGTGGTGTTGTCGAGGCGAAACGTCTTGCAATGGCCAGTGGTGAGGTGCAGGGCATGGCGATATCCGTCGCCTTGAAGTCAGATTTGGGGCCGGCACCGGCAGGGGTGTTGTTTGTGGTGGCTAAAAGCACTGATGGCTCGCCGATGCCGGTTGCTGCTGCGCGTATACCGCTGACCGGGCAGGCGTGGCCGATTGCATTAAGCTTGACCGACGGCGATGTGATTCGCCAAGGTAAGGTTTTGGCTGATTTTCCCGAGTTAATCGTATCTGCACATATTAGTTTGGCGGGCACTGCCATCCGGCAGGCCGGTGATTGGGTCGCTGAGCCAGTCCAGATCAGCAATATTGCCGAGTCGGCCCCTGTCGCATTGCACATTGATGCGATACACGGCGCGAAGTAGAAATTCCAGCAAAGTAGGAATTTCTACTGTTAGTCCTCGCGATGATGGCTATAATCGCGCTTTGCGCAAATTTATTCTGCGTTTGCCCCGAAAACGATAAAAACAGCGGCTGGCAAAGGCTTCATGTCTTGGTTATTGGTTTATGCGTCTAAAAAGTATTAAGTTGGCTGGATTTAAATCCTTTGTCGATCCAACCACGGTTCATTTTCCGACTAATTTGTCGGCGGTGGTTGGTCCGAACGGTTGCGGAAAATCAAACATCATCGACGCTGTGCGTTGGGTGATGGGGGAGAGTTCGGCTAAAAATCTTCGTGGCGAGTCGATGACCGATGTTATTTTTAACGGGTCGGTAAATCGCAAACCCGTTGGTCAGGCCTCCATTGAATTAGTTTTTGATAATACCGACAAGAAATTAGGTGGTGAATACGCGGCTTACGACGAGATTGCTATTCGCCGTAAAGTCACCCGCGAAGCGGTGTCGGAATATTATTTAAATGGCAGCAAGTGCCGCCGTCGCGACATTACCGACATCTTCCTAGGCACTGGTTTGGGCCCACGTAGCTACGCCATCATTGAACAGGGCATGATCTCGCGCCTGATTGAATCCAAGCCCGAAGAACTGCGGATATTCATCGAAGAAGCGGCAGGCATCTCCAAGTATAAGGAACGTCGCCGTGAAACCGAAAATCGCATGCGCCGTACCCAAGAAAACCTCGAACGTCTTACCGATTTACGCGACGAATTAGAACGTCAGTTGCAACATTTGCAGCGCCAGGCGGCCTCGGCAGAAAAATACACTGAATTTAAAAAGGAAGAGCGTTTACTCAAGGCTCAGGTGCAGGTCTTGCAGTGGAAGGCCCTTGACGAGCAAGCCAGCCTTAAAGAAAAAGACATCAATCAGCTTGAATTAGATCGCGAAGCGATTGTCACCGAGCAAGTGGGTTTAAATACCGGTATTGAAGAAGCTCGCGACCAGCACAGCCAATTGAACGATACCTTTAACGAGGTGCAGGGCCGGTTTTACAGCATCGGTGCTGAAATTGCGCGAGCCGAGCAGGCGATACAGCATCAGCAGGAACGCCGTCGGCAATTAGACGCTGATCTGCAACAAGTTGCTGGCAATGTCCAGGAAGCCACTCGACATCTCGACAGCGATAAGGAAAAAATCGCTGCGTGGGAAGAGGAAATTGCTGAAATAGAGCCGGAGCTAGAACTTACTGAAGCCAGTGAAGAAAGCGCCGCCGAGGCCCTAGCTGCCGCCGAAGAGGCGATGCAGTCTTGGCAACAGCGCTGGGACGAGTTTAACCACACGGCCGCGGGCCCGCGTCAGCGCGCCGAGGTTGAGCAATCGCGTATTCAGCACCTCGAGATGAGTTTGCAGCGTATACAAGAGCGGGTAGAGAAACTCGACCAGGAGCGCAAAGGCCTCAGTTTGGCCGATGTTGACGAAGACATAGAGCTTCTTCAGCAGGAGGTTGCCGAGGGCGAACTCGAAGAGTCGACTGCTCAAGAGCGCCATGCTGCCTTGCTACCGCAAATCAGTGAATGCCGCGATCGCATTAAACAGGCCAATGATAACTTGGATCGTTGCCGTAGCGACTTACAGAGTATGCGTGGTCGTATGGCCTCGCTTGAAGCACTGCAACAGGCTGCTCTGGGGCAAGGCGACAAGGCGACGAGTAAGTGGTTGGCGAGTCATGGACTTGATAGCAATGCGCGATTGGCCGAGCAGCTGCAAGTTGATGACCACTGGCAACAGGCCGTAGAAACGGTATTGGCCGATCAGCTGCAGGCGCTTTGTGTTGAATCCCTAGATGGTGTGGCGGATTTGCTCGCAGGTCTCACCGAGGGCAGCGTTACGTTTGTTGAACCTTTAAAAGCGGGGCAAGCAAGTGCGGCGCCATCGCTGGCGGATAAAGTCACTGGCAATGCGGCGCTGTCAGGTATTTTGGCTACAGTAAAGTTGGCAGATGATCTCAATGCCGCACTGGCGATGCGCGCGACACTTGCTGCTCACGAGTCGGTGATTACGCCCGAAGGTTTATGGCTAGGTGCAAATTGGTTGCGCGTAAGCCGAGGTAATACTGCGCAGGGTGGGGTGTTGCAGCGTCAGCAGGATCTGGACGAACTCCGGGAATCCATCGCCAGCAATGAATCGCGCGTTGAGGAAATTATTGCGGCGCTCGATAGCGATCGTGAATTGCTAAAAAGTCAGGAACAGGATCGCGAGAATTTAAATCGTGATGTTCAGCAATTCAATCGCAAACTCAGTGAGCTTAGAGCTAAGCTCAGTGCCCAGCAGGCTAAAGTTGAGCAGGTGAGTACTCGGCGTCTGCAATTGGAAAATGACGGTAAAGAATTACGCAATCAGTTCGCTATGGAGCAGGAGTCAGTTGCTGAAGCGCGGATGACATTGCAAGAAGCAATCGAGGCGATGGAGCTTGATTCCGGTAAACGCGAAACCTTGTTAGGTGAGCGCGATAATAACCGCACGGTATTGGATGCGGCCCGGCAAACTGCCCGGCAATCAAAGGATCATTCGCATCAATTGGCGATGCGTCACCAATCGCTGCGTACTCAGCGCGATTCGGTACTTCAAAATATTGGCCGGACCGAAGAACAATTAGCGCAACTACACGAGCGCCGCGAGCAACTGGCGCTGACACTTGAAGACAATGATGCGCCAATCGACGATTTGAAAATTGAGCTGGAATCGCGCCTTGAACAACGTCTTGCTGTTGAAGAAGAGCTGGCCCAGGCGCGCCGTGCGCTTGAGGTTGTTGATCATCAATTGCGTGAGAATGAGCAAAAGCGTCACGGTATCGAGCAACGCCTGCAAACCGTGCGCACGCGGTTAGAGCAGGCGCGGGTCGATAATCAAGGCCTGCAAGTGCGCCGTAAAGGCTTGCAAGACCAGCTGCAAGAAGCGCAATTCGATTTGCAGTCAGTACTCGACAGTCTGCCGGAAAATGCCAACGAGGCCGAGTGGCTAGAGTCGCTGGAACAGGTGGGGCGGCGTATTGCGCGTTTGGGGCCCATCAACCTTGCCGCAATCGAAGAGTATAAACAGCAATCTGAGCGCAAAAATTATCTGGATGCCCAAAACGCAGATTTGGAGCAGGCATTAGAAACCTTGGAAGCGGCGATTCGTCGTATCGACAAAGAAACCCGAAATCGCTTTAAAGAGACCTTTGACCGAGTGAATGCCGGTTTGCAAGACCTCTTCCCCAAAGTGTTCGGCGGGGGTAGTGCTTCGCTCGAAATGACGGGCGACGATCTATTGAATACCGGTATTTCGATTATGGCGCGACCACCTGGTAAGCGGAATAGCACAATTCATTTGCTTTCAGGTGGTGAGAAGGCGCTAACGGCAATCGCCTTGGTGTTCTCGATTTTCCGATTGAATCCTGCGCCATTCTGTATGCTTGACGAAGTTGATGCACCGCTCGATGACGCCAACGTTGGTCGCTATTCACGTATGGTGAAAGAGATGTCGTCAGAAGTGCAGTTTATTTATATTAGTCACAATAAAATTGCCATGGAAATGGCACACCAATTAATGGGTGTCACAATGCACGAGCCCGGAGTTTCGCGCTTGGTATCGGTGGATTTGGAAAAAGCAGCTGAAATGGCGGCGATGTAGAGTAGGCGATGATTCGCTGTTGCACCGTGATTTGCGAAAATATGGAAATTTAACAAAACGCGTGGAACAATAGGCGCAGAATTCTATCCAATGCCACAGCGAGTTATTGGGGATGCGGTCGTAAGGGCCACAAAGGGCTAAAGAATGGACCTCAGTGTCAGAGATTGGTTAATTATAATAGGCTCACTGCTAGCACTGGCAGTGTTGCTTGATGGTTATCGGCGGATGCACAAAGACCGCAGCGATACCATACGTTTAACGCCTAAAGCGCGCCGTGAAGTCGACGAAGATTTGGTGAACCCCGAGTTGCCAGGTGCTGCGCGGGTTATTGCCGTGCGCGAACAGCCGAGCCTGCATGTAAAGCGCGCGCCGGGTGGCGCCTCTGTTGCGCGCCAAGAGCCGCCATTGAGCCCTGTAGCTGAAGAGTCAGATGAGGATATTCTATTCACTGACCCAAAAGAAGAATACGGACGGAAAGCGAGCGTTGTCGACGATTTCGATGATGCGCATGATATTGACGCAGGTTGGCGCGGTGAAATTGACGACGACGAAGAACTGAGTGCGCCACGAAGCAGTGAAGCTAAGCCCGCGGCGGAAAGTCGGCCCGCAAACGAAGCCAAGTCTTTGAAGTCAGCTCAATCGACACCATCGTCGCACCAAGAGTTGATTGTTCTCAATGCGATGTCACCTACCGACAAACCCTTTAACGGCAATGATTTATTGCAAATTCTGATGGCCTGCGATGTTCGCTACGGCAAAATGAATATTTTTCATCGCTATGAAAATGCCGACGGTAGCGGTGAGATTCAATTTAGCGTTGCGAATTTGGTTGAGCCCGGCAATTTTGATCTGGATGAGATAGAAGGTTTTACCACGCCCGGTGTGGTTTTTTTCATGCACTTGCCCGGCCCTGCCGACAGTATGAAAGCCTATGAGGCCATGGTGGAAACAGCGCGTTGCCTCGTTAAAAATCTTGATGGTGAACTGCGTGACCAAACTCACAGCGTCGCAACCAAGCAGACCCTAGAGCATTATAAACAACGAATTCGCGATTTTGAGCGCCGCCAGCTAACCCTGATGTAAGCGGGTGCTTGCAATATTAACTATTATAACGGCGTCCTGAATGCTTGATCCCTCTCTACGCGAGCGCTTAGCAGCGCTTCGCGAACAGCTGCACAGTCACAGTTATCACTATTACGTTCTTAATGAGGCGACTATTCCTGATGCGGAATACGATCGCCTGTTTCGCGAGCTGCAAGAAATTGAAGCTGCGCACCCCGAATTACAAAGCTCAGATTCCCCTAGCCAACGCGTTGGTGCACCGCCACTTGCGGCCTTTAGTCAGGTGCGCCACGAAACGCCAATGTTGTCTTTGGATAATGTGTTTTCTGAACAAGAGCTGCTGGAATTTGATCAGCGCATAAAAGCGCGCTTAAAGGACAGTAATGAGTTCGCATATGTCTGCGAGCCAAAACTCGACGGCATAGCGGTAAGCCTGCTTTATGTCGACGGTGTTTTAGTTAGGGGTGCCACCCGTGGTGATGGTCGGGTGGGTGAAGATATTACCCAGAACGTGAAAACTATCTCCTCGATTCCTTTGAAATTGCGCGGATCTGGCTGGCCCGATGAGCTAGAGGTCAGGGGTGAAATCTATATGCCCCGTGCCGGTTTTGCTCGCATCAATGAAATGGCTCGTACCACCGACGGCAAAGTGTTTGTGAACCCTCGCAACGCCGCGGCAGGAAGTCTGCGGCAGCTAGATAGCCGTATTACAGCCACTCGGCCTTTAGAAATGAGCTGCTACGGTATTGCGCAAGGTGACGGTGACCCATGGTTTAACAGTCACAGTGAAGGCTTAGCGCGTTTACGCGACTGGGGCTTTCTGGTTAGTTCCGAGTTGCGTGTCGTTATGTCGATTGAGGGTTGCCTAGCGTATTACCAAGATTTACTCGCGCGGCGAGATAGTCTCGCCTATGACATAGATGGAATTGTATTTAAAGTTGACTCGCTAGCTTTGCAAGAAAGGCTCGGCTTTGTGTCTCGGGCACCGCGTTGGGCGATTGCTCATAAGTTTCCGGCCCAGGAAGAAATAACGCAATTGCGGGATGTCGAGTTTCAAGTAGGGCGCACGGGTGCGGTAACGCCGGTTGCGAAACTAGAACCGGTATTTGTGGGCGGTGTGACGGTTAGCAATGCCTCATTGCATAATTTTGATGAGGTTGCGCGTCTTGGCGTCATGATTGGCGATTTTGTGATTGTGCGCCGCGCTGGCGATGTGGGTGTCACCCTAAGTGCCATGCCTTTCACATAGGAAATTAATCCATTATTGCTCTAGAAATTCCCTTTAAGGGTAATACACAGATGATTTCTCTCTTTGAGCGATGCTAAAGTAGATTTTTAGGTCAATTCGGCTCCCCTGGGTATCCGGTAACTGATTGATATTGTTGATATATTCATGTTTTTGTATAAATTACCGTCGAAATCGTACTTTTATAAGTGGCTTGATTAATATGATATTTACGGGATTAACTAGAAATGAATCGAACGGATTCGGTTTTTTCTATTCTGTTCAGGTGGGTAAATAGATGGAAGTTAGGTTGAACGACGTGCAGATGGCTGCAATTGCGAATGCAGGAATCCAAATCGGTAAGGTCAAGGCAAAAAAACTACTTAGCGATGAACGTGTGTGGGCTTTTAATTCCGATGACTTAGTTTTGATACTTCGGCTATTGAACGCAACATATCGGGCTGGCGTCCCTGTAATGTCAGACGCTAATTATGACCTTTATGTTAAAGAGCTTGAAAGCAAAGAACCTAATAATGACTTCCTTGAATCAGTTGAGCCGGAGCCAATTCCTGACTCTAAGACAGTAAAGTTGCCTGTGAAAATGCTTTCTACTGAGAAGGCGTACAGTTATGAAGAAATTGAAAGGTGGGTGAGTCGGCTTATTAAATCTGCTGATGAGGTCGGTCTATCGTTGTCTGAATTGAATGTTCGAGTTACTCCAAAACTCGATGGATATGCAGCTTATGATGATGGCGAAAAACTTTATACAAGAGGTGATGGTGTAAAGGGGCAAGATATATCTCGCGTTTTTGAGCGTGGTGTTAAAGTTGTAAAGAATGGAAGTCGAGGTTCCGGTGCAGGAGAGATAGTTATTAAAAAAAGCTATTTTGATGAGCATCTAAGTGATTTTTTTGAGAACTCGAGGAATATTCAAGCATCAATAATTGCCGAAAAAAACGTCGATGAAAAAATAACTGAGGCCATCGCTAATGAAGCATGTGTATTTTACCCATTTAGCTTATTAGATGACTGGGTTGGTCATTATGAGGTTTTTTTACAGGACTTCAAAAATATAATTGGTAAGGTTTGGAACTCGGTCGATTACGAAATTGATGGCATCATTGCTGAAGCTACAAATGACGTTTTAAAAGATCATATGGGGTCAACGAGGAAGCATCATCGTTGGCAAATTGCTTACAAGGTTAATACAGAAATAGCCAGCGTAAGGGTTCTGGAAGTTATACCTCAAACCTCCAGAACAGGGAAATTGACACCTGTTGCAATATTGAACCCTACTAAATTAAGTGGCGCTACAATTAGTCGAGCAACTGTTCATCACTACGGAATGGTTAAATCAACTGGAGTGGGTAAGGGGGCGTTAGTAGAGTTAGTTAGAAGTGGTTTGGTAATTCCGAAAATAGAAAGAGTAATTGAGCGAGTGGAGCCTCAGATTCCAACTGAATGCCCAAGCTGTAAGTCGCACGTTGTATGGGATGGAGATAACTTATTTTGCCCAAATACGACTGAATGCTCGGCGCAAGCAGAGAATACATTAATACATTTTTTTAAGACCTTAGGGAATGTGGATGGCTTTGGCCCCAAGGTCATAAGTAAAATTTTTGAGTCTGGTGTTCAGTCACTTCACGATATCTATGGGTTGGATGTAGCTCGGTTGGTTGAATTTGGATTTGGTGAGAAGACTGCAGAAAATTTAGTAGATCAATTACGAGCTAGCAGATCTATTGAGATTGATGATTGGCGATTTTTAGCAGCGTTTGGCATTCCCCGGTTAGGAGAAGGTAATTGTGAAAAGTTATTACAGCACCATCACTTAACTGAAATATTTGATCTAACCGTTTCAGCAATGACTGAGTTGGATGGGTTTGCATTGATTAGTGCTACAAGTATTTTTGAAGGGTTGCAAAGCATACGGAACGAGTTTTGGCAGATATACGATTTGGGCTTTAATATTAAGGTTACGACACGTTCAAAAGGTGCGAGCAACGCACTGCTTGACGGCGAAGTACTTGTATTTACCGGCTCTATGGAAATGGGGAAGCGAGCCGATATGGAAGCACAGGCTAAAGCTCTCGGCGCAAAAGTCGCAAAATCAGTATCTGGCAATACAACTTATTTGATCGCGGGTGAAAATGTTGGCGAAAATAAGATTAATGATGCTAAGAAAAAAGGGGTAAAGGTGCTATCTGAGCTAGAATATTTGGCGTACATAGCGTCGAAAAGCCACTTAGTGCAGTAGTGCGTATCGTCAATTTATCGGCGACAATTAGGATGACTGATCGCTGATTGACGATAATTATCTTGGCAGTTAGTCAGTCGAATCAGGTTTGGTGCAGCGAAGTAACGTATATTTGGTCGGGACAGCGCTGGGCTTATCTGGCGGTGGTATAGATTTATATGCACGCAAGCCAATAGGCTGGGCGATGTCGTTATCACCCGATAGCGTGCTTACCGACCAGGTATTGTGTATGGCTTTTGAAGCGAGGGGAAGACCCAAAGGAGTTATGTTTCACTCGGATCAAGGTAGTCACTATTCCAACCGAAAATTTCGTCAACATTTGTGGCGCTATCAAATTGAGCAAAGCATGAGTCGTCGGGTAACTGCTGAGATAATGCGCCGATGTCTGGCGTCAACTATCTTGACCGGTCAGTCACCGAACACCAACCTATGCAGATGGTTCTTCTTTTATACGTTTAATCTGGCCCAGCAATGCCTTCTGATCTTTCTCCGACAGCTTTTCAATGTGACAGACAAGCTCGGCGACTAAGCGACTCTCACAGAAAAAATAGGCAACGGGCACATCTAGCTCGGCCGCAATTCGTTTTAAGGTAGGGTAGTCAGGAGTATGTCTGCCTTTTTCGTAATGATTCATCCGGCCACTGGCTGATCCAGGCTCCATACCAAGCTGAATCCCCAATCTTTTCTGACTGATGCCTTTAAGGGTGCGCGCTTCCAGGAGGCGCTGGGGTAATGGGCTGATACTTGCCAACTTTGAATCATCTTTATAGACCTAGAGGGCTTAGATTGTCTAAGTATATTACGTTAAAGTATACTTAGGAATCCTAAGCTTTATATGCCGGTCATTTATTGATCAATATTCGCTCTAATTCAGATATACAGCCCTCATGCCTAAATTGAAAATCAAACCCGAGCTACTTTCTCTATTGATCTCTAATAAGTTCCAGGCATTCAGCTGCGCAGATTTAGTAGACGCTTATTTAAAGCTGGATAGCAGTCCAAATTTGAACAAAAAGCAGGCACACCAATTTATTCAAAGAAATGTTGATCGATTGATTTCGGCTGGATTTGCAATTAAAGAATCAGACAATATTAACGGCCGACCGAGCTACCGTTTGGCAAGTAGCTTTAACTCGGCCAATTACTCAATTGGCTCACCTCACCACAAAAAGCCAGTTCCAAAAACCACCATCAGTTCAAAACTCAACAATCATTATATAAACGACTTAAATGAACAGCTGAAGAAGCATAAGCTTGAACTGTTAACCACCATCAGCGAAGCAGAAGAGTACGAGGCACTTAGTAGCCAGCTACCCAATCGACGTGACGACTTGCAATACCTCTACAATGACGCACGCAACCGCTACTCAAAAACACTCGGCCGAGTTAGGGCTATTGAATCCCTCATATCCAAGTGCCAAGAGGCTTAATTATGAAGCTTAGACTCTGGCAGCATGAATGCATAACAAAGGCCATTTACCAGTATAAAAACTGTCATTCCCATTTTCTTTGCCTTGCAACCCCCGGCGCGGGAAAGACTCTTATGGCGGCGATTCTCGCCAAACAGCTTTTCGATGCCGGCCTTATCGATTTAATTATCTGTATCGCTCCTTCAATTATGGTTTCTGAAGACTTTCGCGAGGAACTTGAAATTCAGATGGAAAGAAAGCTTGATGGCAAACTGGGCTCGATAGGCCATACATTAACTTATCAGGCCATGATCAACGAATGTGATATTTGGGATTTATTTGAGACATATAACGTATTCGTGATTTTTGATGAAATTCATCACTGCGCCGGTAGCGAATTGAGAAATGCCAATGCTTGGGGCGAAAAGATTATCTCTGAGATCCAAGGAAAGGCCGCTTATACACTAGCGCTTACGGGAACCCCATGGCGTTCTGACAGTATTCCTATTGCACTCTCGAGCTACTCCGAAAACGGATTGGTGCATTGTGATTACTCCTATGGACTACCGCAGGCGATAACTGATAATGTTTGTCGCATCCCCAGTATCACACTTATTGATAACGACAAAATCACGCTGAATGAGTCAGGAATACGCACCAGCTACAAATCATTCAAAGATTTGCTAACAACCAGTGACTGTAGCTATCAAAGTTTAGTTGAAAATGAAGACTTAATTAAATATATGCTGGGCCAAGCCAACCGCAAGCTAAATAGCCTTCGCATGCGGTTCCCAGATGCAGGTGGACTAATTGTTGCCTCTTCTGTCATACACGCGAACAGCATCAGCCGCCTGCTTAAACGCCATTATAATGAAGACTCGGATATCGCCACATATCTAGAAGATGACGCTTTGAGGACGATAAGAGAATACAAATACAGTAGCCGGAAGTGGATTATTTCTGTAGGGATGATAAGTGAAGGCACCAATATCCCTAGGCTCCGAGTCTGCTGCCACCTAACCAGAGTAAAGACCGAGCTGTACTTCCGCCAAGTTTTAGGCCGTATATTACGGGCAGATAGCGGGCATACATCAACCGGCTATATATACATTCCCGCTGAGCCAACGTTAATTGAATACTCGCACAGGGTTGCCGAAGATATCCCCCGCGACAATATCGTTCAATTTAATATTAGCCCTATTGGCAACCAAGAAATCAACCACGTACCTTCCGACAACAAAACTGATGAAGGGGGAAATGATCTAGAACTTCAACTCCAGCAAAAATGCGGCGATATAGAGCCCGAGTCCCAAAACTTCGTCCCATCCCTCTCTCAAACATACGAATCCACACTAGGAGTGTTTGGTCAATTTAGGCAGCGAATATTGACCCTCAGCGGCATCATAGTAGATTGAACCACCTTCAGCCTACAATCACTTGTGTTCCAATCCGCGACAGCTGAGCCAATTAAAAATTGAAGTTTAGCTGTTATTGTGACAAGTGTTGGTTCACCTTAAAACTGCTCACACATTAGAATCATATATTTGCCAGATTTCAGATCTCTAGATTTAGAGGAGCTGGGGATATGGGCAAGACAGAAAATATAGGGATATTTACATTGGAGGGACGAAATGAAGCTTTTGGTGCTAAGCGATCTCCATCTTGAGTTTGAGCCTATCTGTATACCTGATCCTAGGTATTTTTAAATCATTGGAAATCTTGCTTCCAGACCCACAGATGACGGATAACTGGTTGAGTACTCCTAATGACAACTACATATTTAATGGGGCGGCGCCTAAATTAAGTATGCTGTCTGGATTGATCGCAGATTTAGCAGCTGTAAGGGATTTTCTTGATGTCCAGGAGAATACATGAGAAAGCTCCTAGACATCGATTGGCAAACTTGATTGCCGAAGGATCTTTTAAAACGATCGGCAATCAACATGATATGGCAAGCACACATGAATCAATTTTTGTTTTTCATGTGTGCCGACTGCCGGAATGAATTGGCTCTAGTCATTAGGCCCGCCAATTGGCAGTGCTTGCTCTATGGGGCTAACATAAACCCAACCGGAGATATGTGGGCCAATTCTTCCAGCCGTACGAATAATGCCAGT
>TARA_R110001599_G_scaffold352421_1_pt1 | contig 29607 bp, 15 predicted proteins | sample TARA_R110001599 | Tara Oceans TARA_R110001599 (sample SAMEA4398360) | marine metagenome | biome: Polar Biome; feature: [MES] marine water layer (ENVO:01000295) within the mesopelagic zone...; material: water (ENVO:00002006), including particulate matter (ENVO:01000060) such...
AGGGCCTGCCCTGATGCAAGGCAACTCAGGGGAAAAGAAATGAAGAGATCAAAAGATTCTTTGCTGAGGAAAATTAAAATTTTAACCTCTCAATTATGCTAAGCCAAATACCAGATCATCACGTCACTCCCCACCCTAAGGCTTCGCCTCCGCTCAGCCACCGGGGAAGGGGGAATTTCCTTCATTTATTATTTGCGATTAATTAACAATTCGTTGAAGAAATCCCTCCCGACTTAGGCCGGGACAAGCTCTTTGCCCCCTTTTTGAAAGGGGATTTTGATCCGTTCGGGTATAACGTACTAATTTACGAAGCCCCAATTCCTATTTATAATCTAAACTCATGTTCTTCAGATCATACCCAATATAAAGAGGGCCATAGCCAAAATCATAAGACATGATACCACCAAGGTTGGGCTCAAATTGATTTTTCATAAACAGACTGTAAATGCCTTGATTAAACGCCTTCATGTCAAAAGTAAACACCACATACAATGTTTGTTCGGTATTTGCTTCAATTTGAGTTTGCTGGGAGGGTACTTCTTCCAACTTTATTTCTCCCATGTCTTTTGGCTTTACATACATGGTAAAGGGATGTCCTCCTGGCAATATTACGCTGGAACGGAAAATAGGTATGCTTACAGGAAAGGCATTTTGATTTTTAAAAATAAAAGGAACAAGGATTTCAAAACCTCTGGTCTGTGGTCCGGGTAGCTGATCAGGAAATACGGTATACTTTAGCTGATTATAGGAAGCTTGAAAACTGTCCCATTTTTCTGAAGCATCAGGGAAACCTGCAGGATCCAAGAAATTGTCTACAAAGTAATCCGTTGCTTTAAAACTGTTGGTCCTGTACATTATATTTTTTATCTCTGCCCATTTATTGTTGATATTGGGGTCAAAGGGACTGAGTAAATTCAATACATGGTCTTCAATTTTCACATTAACGGTTCTGTCCCACTGAGTAATAGTAGGAGCAGGAACAGGGATGGTCAAACTAGTGACGGCATCAATAAATGGATTTTTTAGCCCATTCAGTTCTCCATTAATTAATAAATCGCCAAATGGTATCAGGGCTGTTTTGATGGAATTGGGATTGATCAGGTTGCTTCCTTCACCTAGAAGTCGGATCTCAATGGGTTGGTTTGACTTGCTGATCAGGGGGGGAGCAGGGATTTTTACCTGTGTGCTGTGCTCATAGGAAAAGTCAAACTTTCCGATTTTTTTTTGAAGCATTTTTCCCACATAAGGTTTTAGTTCCGAAGACTCCAAATCAAAATCGTCACTAAGGGCAAGCTGAAAATCAGGGAGCATACTGCTATAATCTGTGAGGTCAAGAGAAATGGCAGTTTTAAATGCGACGTTGTTGTTTTTCCCTATCAATTGCTTTAGTTGGTTTGAGTTTAGTGAAAAAGTGTACCTGAGCAAGGAGTTGGATTTTGCAGGTATAAGCACTTCTGCATGGCTTTGGGCCAAACCTATATCTTTGCCATCTACAAATATTCCCATAACATGATCAGGTATAGGAAGGTCCTTTTTATAAGGGTTGCTGATTTCATAAACCAGATCAAAGTTTACCGAAAAATCAGTTAGTGTGGCTTGACTAAATTTCACTTCAAAGGATTTTTGTTTGGCTCTTGGCAACATGTCTTCCAAGACCATTAAGTTGGTGCTACAGCTAACCAAAAGGCAGAGGCCAATACAATAGCTGAGTTGAATCAGTAAATTGTTTTTCATGTGGTAGAGGGTTTTATTGCTTTAATTTACGATCAATCAAAATTAAATTGAATATTTATTACTAATAATAAGTTATAGTGATTGATTTTTTTTGCTTTTCATAACAAAGTGTTGAATACTTTTACATTAATATGATCAATTAATATGGTATAGGTTAAGTTTAAATGCACCTTTTTATAATTTATTATTTAAACTTTTTAAGGGATTTAGAGCGATAAAGCAACTTATTTTCCCGAAGGATAAACTTACAACTGGGGCAGTTGAATAACTTTAGACAAAATGAAAAGGAATTGACTAAAAATAGATGCTACTTTTTCAAAATTGTCAAAAATCCTATGACTTTGGTTTGTGTTGGATTATATTGAAACTTATTTAACAAATTTTTATAGACCACAGGAAATAGCAACAGCCTACAAAAATAAATAATTGACCCCAAATTAGCTTTTATACAAATATGAAAAGAAGAAAAGCCATCAAATCAATCGCCTTAGGAACAGTAGGTTCATCATTGGTCCTTACTGAAAATTGGGCCGCAACAAGGGCCCTACAACCCTTTAAAAAAGGGAGTCCGCTTAAAAGCAATTGGCAAAATTGGCCGGACATGGCTTGGGTAGGTCCTGAATACTGGGGAAATCGCCTGCAAGATTGGGAGTTGAGAGATGGAAAAGCGGTTTGCAACCTCAGCGCCAAGAACCGTACACTCCATAGCCTCACCCATCAGTTAAGCCCTAAAAACGACTCATTCAAGGCTGAAGTAAAGGTAAACTGGCTCAATGAAGATAATATTGGGAACCCAGCCTCCTATGTAGGCATGCGAATTGGTGCCAAAGGAAAATTTGAGGATTATCGGTCTGCTGCAGTTTTCGGCAAAGGCCTTGATGCTGGCATCAATGGTGGGGGTAATTTATTTATTGGTAACCAAATGGGTTCTGAGAAATTGCCTTTGGATAAAGAAATTATCTTGGTGGTGAAAGGAGAGCGTGGGGATTTGATTTTAGAAGCTTTTGCTTCTGAAAGCAAACAGCTCTTGGGGGTATTGAAAATTGAAAATTATAAGGGTGACCTAGGAGGAAATATTGCGCTGGTATCCCATTTTCCGGAAGAGGAGCTATTCCAAGACTCAGTCGCTTTTTCAGATTGGACTGTAACAGGGGAGAAGGTATTGGCAGAAGAAAATCAAATTTTTGGACCAGTGTGTTTTGCCCATTATACCTTGCATGATGGAGTATTAAAATTAGCTGCGCAACTGGCGCCTATTGAAAAAATAACGGGCAATAAAATCAGCCTGCAACTAAAAAAGGGTGCGGCTTGGAACACTGTGCAAGAAGCAGCTATTGATAAATTGGGAAGAGTTGTCCACTTCCGACTAGAAGACTGGGCAGAGGAACGTAAAGTTCCTTACCGAGTGAAAGTAGACTTACCCTTAAAAAGTGGGGTAGAAAGCCACTTTTATTCAGGGACTATCGCTGAAGAGCCGGTCAATCAGGATCAGGTAAAACTGGCGGTCTTTAGTTGCAATGCAGATTATGGATTCCCGGACAATGAAGTTAGCCTACATTCTCTTAAACATACCCCGGATATGGCGGTGTTTTTAGGGGATCAATTTTATGAAAGTACCGGTGGATTTGGTATTCAAACTTCACCATTGGAAAAATCAAGCCTGGATTATCTTCGCAAATGGTACATGTTTGGTTGGTCTTATAGGGAAATATTTAGACATATACCTTCGGCTTTTATTCCGGATGACCATGATGTTTACCATGGCAATGTTTGGGGAGAAGCAGGAAAGGTGGCCCCAACCGATGAAGGATGGACCTATGTCGCCCAAGATCAGGGAGGTTATAAAATGCCAGCAGAGTGGGTAAATATGGTGCAGTTGACACAGACCGGCCACCTGCCGGACGCCTTTGATCCAACACCTGTAAAGCAGGGGATTGGTACTTACTATACCGATTGGGTATATGGAGGAGTTAGTTTTGCCATACTTGAAGACAGAAAATTTAAATCCGCTCCAAAAAATGTATTGCCTGAAGAAGCGAAGGTTACCAATGGCTTTATTCAAAACAGGGAATTTGACATCAAAAAATACTATGACATTGAGGCAGACTTGCTAGGTGAACGTCAATTGAAATTTTTGAAGCATTGGTCTACTGACTGGAGCAAGGGGGCAGAAATGAAGGCAGTTTTGTCTCAAACCAACTTTTGTACCGTAGCGACCCTCCCGGAGGGTAGTATTATCGACAGTATTGTGCCAAAATTACCCATTCCTGAATTGGGAGAATATGTTCCTGGAGATGCGCCTACTTCTGACATGGATTCCAACGGTTGGCCACAGAAAGGTAGAGATGAAGCCATAAAAATAATCAGAAAGGCTTTTGCATTGCATATTGCCGGAGACCAGCATTTGGCCTCGGTTGTGCAATATGGGGTAGATGAATTCAAAGATTCCGGCTATGCTTTTGCCGGGCCTGCATTGAACAATTTATTTCCTAGGCGCTGGTGGCCACCGGTACCTGAAAATCATGAACCTTTACCAGGAAAGCCAAAGTATACTGGGAATTTTAATGATGGATTTGGAAATAAAATGACCGTGCATGCGGTGGCAAATCCACGAAAAACAGGAGTTGAACCTGCATTAATTCATGACCGTTCTACCGGCTATGGAATTGTCACTTTTGATAAGAAAGGTAAGCAAATGACCATGGAATGTTGGCCTAGATACGTCGATCCAAAATCCAACCCAAACGGGCAATATGAAGGTTGGCCGATAACGGTTTCTCAAAAGGAAAATTATGCAAGAAATGCCAAAGGAACGCTTCCTCCTTTGGATTTAAGCAATTGTAACAAACCGATTGTAGAAGTATTTGAAGCACAATCAGGGGAATTGGTTTATTCACTTAGGGTCAATGATAAGGTTTTCCGGCCGAAAGTTTTCAGGGAGGGAAATTACTTCGTGAAAGTTACAGACGATAAGTTAGGAAAAAGCATGGTGTTTAATGCGTTGAATACCTTTTCTGATCAATTGCCAACCCTTAAAGTTGATTTTGATGCCGATATGGTATAATACATCCCAAAAAATATGGCCATATTTGAAAGTATAATTAAAATTTGCTTAATCACATAAATTAAGAATGAAAAACAGATTACTATTATTACTACCTTTTATTGTTTCCCTATTGCCAGCTTGCCAAAGTCAAGAAGAGGAAACTGTTCCTCCGAATATTATATACATCCTAGCAGATGATTTGGGATATGGAGATTTGGGATGTTATGGACAAAAAAAAATTGAAACGCCCAATATTGATGCTTTGGCAGCTTCAGGGATGATGTTTACGCAACATTATTCAGGTGCACCTGTTTGTGCACCCGCCCGTGCAGTATTGCTCACCGGGCAACATTCCGGTCATTCTCAGGTAAGGGGAAATGATGAGTGGGGTAGTAGAGGTGATGTTTGGAATTACCATGCCATGTTGGCAGACTCGACCCTCGAAGGCCAGAGACCAATAGCCACAGGTACTTATACCCTTGGGCGTATGCTTCAAGAAGCCGGTTATACCACGGCTGTCGTTGGAAAATGGGGTTTAGGGGCTCCACATACAGAAGGAATTCCCACCAATCAAGGTTTTGATTATTTCTTTGGTTATAACTGTCAAAGGCAGGCCCATACCCTTTATCCGGTCCATCTTTACGAAAATGAACACCGGGTATATTTGAACAACGATACAATCGCTCCAAATAAAAAATTAGCGGAAGGTGCTGATCCCTATAATTTGGAAAATTATGGAGATTATTTTCTTACTGACTATGCTCCTGAGCTGATGTTTGATAAGATTACCAACTTTGTGGACGAACAGAGTAGCGAAGAACCTTTCTTTTTATATTGGGCAACCCCAATACCTCATGTGCCTCTTCAAGCCCCTACAAAATGGATAGACCATTATGTGGAAAAGTTTGGTGAAGAAGAACCTTATTTGGGAGAAAATTCTTATTATCCATCGCGCTACCCAAGGGCCACTTATGCAGCCATGGTTAGTTATATGGATGAGCAAGTAGGGGAACTTGTTGAACAATTAAAAAGTAAGGGACTATATGAAAATACATTGATTATTTTCACTTCTGACAATGGTCCTACCTTCAATGGGGGAACAGATTCTTCATGGTTTAATAGTGGGGGAGCGTTTCGAGAAGAAAAAGGTTTTGGCAAAGGCTTTCTTTATGAAGGTGGTATTCGGGTACCGATGATCGCCTCATGGCCAGGGAAAATCAAAGAAGGATCGGTTAGTGACCATGCATCAGTTTTTTATGATGTCATGCCCACCCTGGCCGAAGTAGCAGGGAAACCTTTAGAAATAGCCACTGATGGAACCAGTTTTTTCCCAACATTACTGGGGCACGAACAGTCTCAACCTGAATTCCTTTATTGGGAATTTCCTTCCTATGGCGGCCAGATAGCCGTCAGAATGGGAGACTGGAAAGCCTTAAAATTGGATGTTCAAAAAGGAGGTTCTTCTTGGTTATTGTTTGATTTAAAAAGTGATCCTTTGGAAATGCATGATGTTGCTAAAGAAAATCCCGATATTCTAAAGAAGGTAAATGAAATTGTAGAAAGGGAACACACAACCTCACCCAATGAAAGGTGGAGATTTGAGGAATTGGATGGAGTTTAACTGAAGTTTAGCTTTCAATGTTCTTTTGAGTTGAAAATAAAATAAAGTCATTATCCGCCTTAAACAAATAAAGTTAATATGGGCAGATAATGGCTATTTATTGGAAGGTAATGGCAATGCTAAACAAAAATCCTTATAAATAATGTTGTTTTAAAATACAGCAACAGAATATATGTTTGCAATCTAATTGAGAACCATTAAATTAGAAGTATAATTAATGTAAACCCGGTAGGATTGAAAAATACAGCTGTTGTTTTATCGATATTTATGGTATTGTTCATTGTGGCAATGGCTTTGAATAGTTGTTCCAATGAGAATGCCAACAAAGAAATCAAAATTCCTGATCAAGTCAGTTATAATTTCCATATTAGACCTATTTTATCTGACAATTGCTTTGCCTGCCATGGGCCCGACGCCAATAAAAGAGAAGCCGGACTGAGACTGGATACTGAAGCTGGAGCATATGCTGCATTGAAGGAGAATCCTGATCAGCATGCTATAGTCCCGGGGAGCACCAATAAGTCTCAAGTGATAAAAAGGATTTTTTCAGAGGATGCCTCCGAGAAAATGCCACCTCCAGAATCTAATTTGACGATTACTGATTTTGAAAGGAACCTGATTAAGAAATGGGTGGAGCAGGGAGGAGTATATGAAAAACATTGGGCCTTTGAACCCCCCACTAAGAAAACCATTCCCATACCGGATAAAGATGAATGGAGACATAATCCAATTGATGGTTTTATTTTTGCAAAAATGGAGGAAAAAGGATTGACTCCAAGTCCAAAAGCTGAGGAAGGTTACCTTCTTAAGCGATTGAGTTTGGACCTTACCGGACTTCCGCCGACCTCCGAAGAAGTCAGGCTTTTTGACTCAGGTCAAAAGTCATGGGAGGAGATGATTGATCATTACCTTAATAAACCAGCTTACGGGGAAAAATTGGCCTTGCTGTGGCTTGATATTTCCAGGTATGCAGATTCTTTTGGCTACCAGAATGACAATATCCGGACCCAATGGCCTTACCGGGATTGGGTAATTCATGCCTTTAATAAGAATATTCCATATGACAAATTTTTAACCTGGCAGTTTGCTGGTGATCTACTTCCTGAACCAAATAGGGAACAACTTTTAGCTACGGCCTTTAATAGAAACCATAAAATTACAGAAGAGGAAGGGGTGATCCATGAAGAGTATAGGGTGGAATACGTTTTAGACAAAACCAATACCTTTAGCAAGGTTATTTTGGGTATGACCATGGAATGTGCCCAGTGTCATGACCACAAATATGATCCGATTTCTCAAAAGGATTATTTCAACCTATATGCCTTTTTTAACAATACACCAGAAAAAGGTTTTGAAGGGGGAGCCGGATCTGCTGTCCGAGCCAAGACTCCACTGATGTGGATAGATACTGAGGATACGGAAGGAATTTTGGGTTTTATCAACCATCCAGATACAAACAAAGTGGCCGTTTCCATCATGCAGGATCTTCAAGATTCGATCCGTCCTACCTTTATTTTGGATAGGGGCTTATATGATGCGCCAAAAGGTGAGCCACTAAGCCCTAACACACCGGATATCATTAAGCCTTTTTCTCAAGAATTACCCAAAAATAGGTTAGGTTTAGTAAAATGGGCCTTTGCTGAGGATCATCCTTTGACCTCAAGGGTTTTTGTCAACCTTATTTGGCAGGAGATTTTTGGGGTGGGGCTGGTGCCCTCATCCGGAGACTTTGGCATGCAGGGCAAACTCCCAACTCACCCTGAATTATTGGATTGGTTGGCTGTGGAATTTAGGGAAAGTGGCTGGGATATAAAAAAGCTTATTAAATTAATAGTTAGCTCTGCTACCTATCAGCAATCCTCTGCAGTAAGCAAAGAAATGCTGGCTATTGATCCTGACAATACTTATCTGTCCCGATTTCCCAGGTTAAGATTGCATGCTGAATTGATTCGGGACATGGTACTTGCCAGTAGTGGCTTACTGGTGCCTGAATTAGGTGGGCCGAGTGTCAAGCCTTACCAACCTGAAGGCTTGTGGGAAGCTTCCAGTTCCGGAAGGGGGGAGCTTAATATTTACCGGCAAGATAAAGGGGACAAGTTGTACAGAAGAGGGATTTATACCTTCATTAAACTCACACTACCACCTCCTTCGCTATTGATTTTTGATGGGAGTAATAGGGACATTTGCCAGGTCAATAGAAACCGAACCAATACACCTTTGCAGGCTTTGGCCATGCTTAATGATCCTTTGGTGCTTGAAGCTTCTAGAGTGCTTGCAGAGAAATTGAATGCAAACTATAAGGACGAAAAATCTGCGATTGATGAGGCCTTTGTTCGAATCCTCGGCCGTTTGCCTAAAAGTGAGGAAGAGAAGCTATTGAAAGCGTTTTATGTTGAGGAGTTATCAAGATTTCAAGAGGATCCTGATATTGCCGTCAACACCTTAATGGTAGGAGATTCTCCGGCAGCTAAAATGGAAGAAATAAGGACTGCCGCATTAATGCAGGTTATTGTAGCCATTTATAATTTGGAGGAGACCCTCACAAAAACCTAAATGATACTATTACCCATTTATTTCGAGATCATTTGTCAAAGTGGGAATTATTAAGGTTCACAATGTACTTCAAGAGAAGCAATTATTTATGCCATTTCAACTTCCTGAAATGCAGAATAACCCCAACCTTACCCAAATAGCGAGGTGTATTAATATCATTTGATTGGAAAAGCAGGACGGCTCTTAACAAACTGAGCTAGTTGCTTTACTGTGAATTATATGAATGTACGTGTTTAGCAATTAAAACTTTAATAATGAAGAAGGACAATAATTCCTCTAGGAGAAAATTTTTATTGAACACTGCGGCCATTGCCCTGGCTCAACCTCTTTTATTTAATGTGCCTGTTTTTGCCAAAACAAATAGGAAGAAACTTAGGCATGCCTGTATAGGAGTAGGGGGGATGGGTGGACATGATCTCAGTCGATTTAATGCACATCCTGATGTGGAAATTGTAGCCATTTGTGACATTGATGAAAATCATTTGGCAAAGGCAGCTGAAATTTTACCCAATGCAAAAAGATTTACGGATTGGCGCGAGTTGTTTGCACAGGAAGCAGATAATTTTGATTCTGTCAATGTAAGTGTGCCTGACCACAATCATTTTCCAATTGCCTACACAGCAATCAGCAAAGGCAAGCATGTGTATTGTCAAAAACCGATGTGTCACGATGTTAGTGAAATCAGAGACCTAACTGAAGCCGCTAAAAAAGCAGGAATCATCAGTCAATTGGGGACGCAGCACGCCTCTGGAAAAGGAGATCGAACAGCCGTACAATGGATTAAGGAAGGACATATTGGGAAGGTCAAACAGGTTTACCTTTGTTCCAACAGGCCAGGGGCAACAGAGGCCTATAGGTTTGAAGGGCCAAGGCCGAAGAAAGGTGAAAAAGTTCCTGATCATGTACATTGGGACCAATTTATTGGCACGGCACCCATGCGTCCTTATGCATCTAAAATCTACCACCCTGCCAAATGGAGGGCATGGCAGGATTTTGGTACCGGCTGGTCTGGTGATATTGGTTGCCATATTTTAGATGCGGTTTGGAAGGGAATGGATTTAAAAGCACCTATTTCTGTAATAGCCAAAGTTCAGGAATCATGGAAAAACTCACCGGAAAGAAATGTAGATACCTGGCCACAGAGTAACCACATTACTTGGGTTTTTCCCGGGAATGAGATGACGGCTGAAAATGAATTGAAAGTGGAGTGGTTTGATGGTGAGTTTTATCCGCCAGAAAAGGTTAGGGCTTTGTTTTCTTTAGAAAATTATCCGGCAGAATCTGCCATGTTAATAGGGACTGAAGGTGCATTGCTTATCCCACATACTAAAATGCCTGTGCTTTTACCAGAAGATAAATTTAAGCACGTTAAAAACCCTGTATTAGAAGATAGAGACCATTACCATTATTTCGCAGATTCCTGCTTAAAGAATGTAAAAACAGAAAGCGATTTCTCAATCTCCGGACCTATGTCCGAAACAGTAATTTTAGGCACTGTGGCCATTCGGGAACCAGATATTTTCTTGGATTGGGATGCAAAAAAAATGCGTGTCAGGAATGTTAAAAAGGCCAATCAGCATTTGTCTAGAAAATACAGAAAAGGCTGGAAAGTTTAAATTTTGCCACATTGATATTTAGGTTCATTTCAATGTGGCCCGATAGCACTTCAAAACGAAACACATAAGGTTCTTAAATGAAAAAGTCCAAGAAAGGTGTTATGCACGCTTTTTTGGACTTTTTTTGCCATTTTTTATTGAAAAGAAACTGAGCTTGAAGTGATTTCAAGGCACAGAAGAAAGCCTATTGCCTATCACGGGATTAATTTCTTAACACTCCTGCCATTTAAAGTAGCGTAGCTTGGGGGTATCTAGGTCATATTTTCCCAAAAGAAGCAAAACCCCATTTTATATTTGAATTTGGTTATAGTACCACCCATTAATATAGGTATAGGTTTAATACATAAAAATCTTTTATTACAACAAATAATTATTTATGTTGTGTTGTAATTTCAATAAAATATTTCAATAAACAATATGAAGTCGATGTGAATTGAATATGAATTCTTATAATAGGAATTATAGTGTATTTTTCCTTTATGGGTAAATAAAAGTGATTTATTTCAATTTATGATTATATATTTTATTCATTACATTAATGGGTAAAATTGCAGGATTCACAATTGGATTGTTCCGAATATTAAAGCATGCCTATGAAACAATAAAAACAAAATTATTCAAACCGCTTAGCCCATTTATTGCTGTTAATTAACCCTATTTGTCCCCGAAAAATGCAAAATCCAAATTTGATTTGAGATTTGGCAATTGAGGCCAAGAGATAAGACAATTTTAGCCTATTTCAAGGGGATAATTACCTAAAGTACTTAATAGGCTTCTTTCAATTCACATTAACCCAAAAACCCATGAAAAAACCTATAAACTTCCACTTTAAGGAGGCAAACAAGAAGTTGTTGAATGTTTGTCTGCTTTTTTTAATTGTGTTATCCGCTCCGGCCATGGAGATCAATAAAAAGGCGAACGATGAAAAAACAACTATACAAGAACTATTAATTGATATTAAGGGAAAGGTGACCGACCCTTCAGGTGAAGGAGTACCCGGTGCTACTATTCTTGTCAAGGGGACAACGATAGGTACTGCTACAGACAGTGATGGAGCCTTTCAAATAGATGCAAAACAAGGCGATGAATTGATCATTTCCTTCGTGGGTTATCGAACAAAAACCGTTATGGTTGGTAACCAAACCTCGATCAATATTGTCCTTGAAGAGGATTTATCCTCATTGGAAGAAGTGATCGTAGTAGGTTATGGTTCTCAGGAAAAGAGAAATATAACAGGAGCGATCTCCTCTCTGGATGAAAAAGACATTAAAGAAATCCCTGTTGCGAGTGCTGTCCAAGCGATGCAAGGTCAAGTGGCTGGGGTGGATATCGTTTCCTCCGGTGGTAGACCTGGTCAAAACCCACAGGTATTGATACGGGGAAGAAGGTCAATATCTGCTTCCAATGATCCTTTGTACGTAATAGATGGAATACCACAAACCAGTGCTACAAGTGCCATTTTTGACATAAATCCCCAGGACATCACTTCAATGGAAGTATTGAAAGATGCAGCGGCTACTGCCATATACGGTTCTCGGGGTGCCAATGGGGTAATCATTATTACTACCAAAAGAGGTTCAACAGGCGAGACTACCGTTTCCTATGATGGCTATTATGGCTTTTCAAACGTCACCAATATGGTGGATATGATGGATGGGCAACAATATGCTGCCATGAAACGAGAGGCCAGAAGATGGGATCCGGATACAGGTCAGCCTTCCTGGAATGGTGTGGTACCAACAGATGAGCAAGTCTTTTTAGATCCCACGGAGTTTGAATCGGTAAACATGGGTAGGTCTACTGATTGGCTGGATTTAATAATTGGTCAAGGGCATCAGACAAACCATCAGGTTAGTGTCAATGGGGGAAGTGATAAAACCCAATTTAATATTTCATTGGGCTATTTCAATGAGTCAGGAATTGTGGAGAACATGGACTATACCCGTGCCACAGCCAGGATAAATTTAGACCACAATATCAGCAAAGTATTTAAAGTGGGCACTTCTTTCCTGGCTACCTTTGCCATTCAGAACTGGGGGTCAGGCTCAGCTATAGGGGAGGCCGTTTCCAACAACCCTCTGGGTGTTCCTTACAATGAGGACGGAAGTTTGCGTTTTTTGCCTACCAATGATGGCATCCGCACCAATCCTTTGAATGAATTGGTGCTAGGGGCATATGTAGATGAGAGAAGGTCCAACCGCATATTTGCTCCAGTGTATTTGGAAGCGAAAATCATTGAAGGTTTGACTTTTAGGGTCAATGCCGGTCCAGACATACGCTACAATAGGATTGGGAATTTTCGTGCCAGTAAAAGCAATGCCAATCGAGGTGGGCCAGCCAGCGCCTCTTTAGAAAACGAAGTTGATTTTGGGTATACAGTTGAGAATATCCTGAATTATTCGAAAAGTTTTGGCCTTAATCATTCATTTCAGGCCACACTACTCCAAAGTATCCAAGGACTACGGTCCGAACAGCACAAGAGTGAGGTGTCTAACCTGCCTTATGAATCACAGTTATTTTACGATATAGGAACAGCAGAAGTGAAAGGCAACCTCAGTAGCCGGCTTGAACAATGGAGCCTTGCTTCCTATATGGGTAGAGTGAATTATGATTTTATGGGGAAATACCTTTTCCAGGCTACTTTAAGGGCAGATGGCTCTTCGAGGTTGGCGCCTGGTAGAAAATGGGCCTATTTTCCTGGAGGTTCTATAGGTTGGAGACTGATAGAGGAAGGGTTCTTAAGAAACCAAAGTCTAATAACTGAACTTAAACTTAGGGCTTCTTATGGGCAGGTTGGGAATACTTCAGTAGATCCTTACCAAACCTTAGGTAGGCTTAGAAGGACAGTCTACGCATTGGGGGATACTCCCTATCTGGGTTTTGGCTTAAATGAAATCCCAAATAGTGATCTTGGTTGGGAAATATCTTCTACAACCAATCTAGGTTTGGACTTTGGCTTATTCAATAATAGGCTTTCTGGATCCTTGGAATATTACATTACCCATACTACAGACATTTTATTGGAGAGAAACCTTCCTTATACATCGGGATACCAAAATATCTTGCAAAATATTGGGGCCACAAAAACCAATGGATTGGAGTTTTCTTTAAATGCTACTCCAATGGACAAAAAGAATTTCAGATGGGATATTCAATTTAACATATCAAGTTATAAGGAGCAAATCACAGACCTGGTTTTCAAGGATGAAAATGGTAATTCAATTGATGATACAGGAAACCAATGGTTTATTGGGCAGCCAATAAGGGTATTTTTCGATTACCAAAAAATTGGAATCTGGCAATCTGATGAGGTGGATATGGCCAGACAAATGGAAAATAAGTTTCCCGGAGAAATTAAACTGAAGGACCAGGATGGGGACAATTTGATTACCCCTGATGATAGGTTGGTACTTGGGTCTGATGTGCCAGATTATTTGGGAGGCATCACCAATCGTTTCCAAATTAAAAACTTTGATTTTAGTTTCTTCTTTTTTTATAGGATGGGACACATGATTAGAAGCAGATTCCATGATTCCAACAATAACCTTGAGGCAAGGTATAACAATTTAAATGTTGATTACTGGACAATCGATAACCCCAGTAATGAAAACCCCAGACCTAATGTTTATCAGGAATTCCCCAGAGATAGCTCCACAAGGAGTTATTTTGATGGCAGTTTTGTGAAGTTGAGAAATGTTACACTGGGTTACAATCTACCTGAAGCTTTAGCAGGTAGGTTGGCAATGAGTAGGTTAAGGGTTTATGCATCAGCTCAAAACCCTGTCTTCTGGTCCACTTTTGATACTTGGGACCCGGAATTGGCAGGGGATATTGATGCAGGGTCGATACCCTCAGCAAGGCAATTTTTATTTGGTGTTAATGTAACATTTTAAAGCAAAAAAAATCATGAAAAATAAAATAAGTTTAATTCTCATACTATTTTCTGCGGTCTACTGTCTTTCATGCGAGGAATACCTTGAAGAAGAATTAATATCAGGAGTTTCAGCAGGAACCTATTATACTACAGCCAGTGGATTTGAAGCAGCTTTGGCAGCGACCTATGCTGAACCGAAAAGTTTCTATGGAACAGAACGGGGTTTTACCATGACTGTATTTGGTACAGACCTACATACCAATGGAAGAGGAGGGAGTCATAAAATGATTAACTACTACGATGGTGCCTTTAGTCCTGCGCAGAGTTTTGTACGTGATACCTGGCGGGACTTTTACCGAGGGATCAATCAGGCCAATGCAGTAATTAACAGGTCTGAAAATGTTGAGGGAGTTACCCAGGAAGTGAAGACCACGAGAATAGCAGAAGTCCGATTTCTTAGAGCATTGTTTTACTTTAATTTAGTACAGTTTTTTGGTGATATTCATCTTTCTCTGGATGAAACGGTGGGCGTTGAAATTGATGCCAACAGGACTCCAGCAAGTCAAATCTATACAGATGCTATTATTCCCGATTTGGAATTCGCTATTGATAATTTACCGGATAGCCAAAATGAATACGGCCGAGCCACCAAGCCTGCCGCTGAATTTCTCCTGGCAAAGGTTTACATGACCAGAGCTTATAAGACCTATGGAGCTGGCAATGCTGATGCTGCTGAAGCAGCAAGATTAATGGGAAATGTGATTGACAATTATGATTTCAGTTTACTGCCTGATTTTGCAGACCTATGGGACATCAATAATGAAAGAAATAGTGAGGTGATTTTTGCCATTCAAAACAACAAGAACCAGGTAGATGAAGGTTTGGATACCCAAGGCCATAGTGGCCACCTGTACTTTTTGATGGAATACGATATACTTCCTGGGATGGCTAGAGATACTGAAAATGGGAGGCCTTGGATCAGATTTCGACCCACTGAATTTTTATTGGGTTTATGGGATAGGGAATTCGATGCACGATACGATAAAACCTATAAACATGCCTGGATTTCCAATACCGAAAGTAGTATTCCGGTCTGGACCAGTGAAGATGCAAGCAAAGGCTATGTTTCTTCCGCTTTAGTTGGAACTAGGAAATTCTCAATTGGTGATACAGCCGTATTTATCCCAGGGCCTGGGAAGGATGAAATATGGACTGATGAGAAAAAAGGAAAAACGAGGTACCTGGTTTTTACTAACAATCAATACGATGAAAGATGGTATCCAACGCTAAATAAATGGATTGATCCTACAAGGCCCAACAGACAGCATACACCCGGACAAAGAAATCATCCATTAATGCGTCTTGCGGATGCCTACCTGATAAGAGCTGAAGCCAGAATTATGCAAAACGAACTGAGTGCTGCTGCCGAGGATATCAATACAGTTAGAAGAAGGGGAGCTTGGACAGGGAAGGAAGAAGCCATTGAAATTTCTCCTGAAGAGGCTACACTCGAATTTCTATTGGATGAGAGAGGAAGGGAACTTGTAGGTGAAGGTCACAGATGGTTTGACCTTACCCGTACTGGTAAACTTGTAGAAAGAGTAAGGGCCCATAATCCGGAAGGAAGAAACAACATTCAGGATTATCATATTCTTCGACCTATTCCTTTGGAACAAATTGATAGAACCAGTGGAGGTTACCAACAAAACTGTGGCTATATCGGGGCGGATTGTTAAGACCAATGGAAGTATTGATAAGCATATTATATCAACGCGATACCTGTCCTTTTAATTAATAAATACACTATTTCATCAACTTAATAAACCCAAAATAATCATGAAGAAACCAATTCGCTACCTTTTCCAAAAGGTACCTAAGACCTTGCTTATCGGAGGGTTTTTGCAATGTTTTGTCTCGGCAAACCTTCTGGCAGAAGGAAATCCTGATTTACTAGGGATTGCCTTAACGAACGCTGAATTTATCCACTCAATCGCGGAAAATATAAACCTGAAAAATGTTTCAGGAACAGTGAGTGACAGCGGTGGTGAACCAGTTCCGGGAGCAACTGTAGTCATAGAAGGCTCGACTACTGGTACAGTAACAGATATTGATGGTAAGTTTAGCCTGGAGGTACCTGATAATGCCGTTCTTTTGATCTCTTTTATAGGTTATCAAACTCAAAGAATCAATCCTGGTAATCAAAGTAATCTTGCCATCACTTTGGTAGAAGACGCGACTTCCTTGGATGAAGTGGTGGTAGTGGGCTATGGTGTTCAGCAAAAAGTGAATCTCACTGGTGCTATTTCTACGGTTGACTTTGATGATGAATTGTCCAATCGACCATTGACCAATGCTTCACAAGCCTTAGGAGGTACCGCTTCCGGTGTTTGGGTAAGTCAAAATTCAGGCAAACCAGGCAGTGATGGTGCTCAGATTAGAGTAAGGGGATGGGGAACCCTAAACAATTCCAACCCCTTGATTATTATCGATGGTGTTGAAGGCACCTTTAGCCAGCTGAATCCAAATGATATCGAAAATATCTCTGTATTGAAAGATGCTGCAAGTGCAGCCATTTATGGATCTAAGGCGGCCAATGGAGTGGTTTTAGTGACCACCAGAATGGGGAAAAAGAACGAAGCGATGCAGGTGAATGTCAATTCCTATTTCGGGATTCAGTCCCTTGGTAGACGTTATGATGTAATCAATAACAGTGCTGAACACATGGAACTCACCAACACTGCATTATTGAATGAGGGGTCTACCCCACTTTTTTCAGAAAGTTTAATCTCAGCATTCAGGAATGGAACCGATCCTTATAAATACCCAAATACGGATTGGTTTAAGGTAATATTCAATACTGCCAATATTCAGGAACATAATGTTTCCATTAGAGGTGGTTCGGAACAATCTTCCTCGTTTATATCCTTCAATTACCTCAATCAAGAAGGGATGGTGCCTAACACGAGTTCAGAAAGGTATGGACTAAGGGCTAACATTTCTTCCAATGTCAAAGATTGGTTGACTGTAAGTGGACGGTTTAATTATATCCACAAAGACTCAGATGAACCTTATGCAGATGTCACTTATGGCTCTTTAGGTCGGGTATTTGAAATGCTAGGTGGTTCAGCGCCTTATATAGCTCCGTATACAAGAGATGGACGATTTGGGTCTGTTCAGGCGATTAGTGAAGATGGTAACTTATTGTTTGACAATAGAAATGCACTTATAGATGCTGCCAATGGGCTGACAAACACTGAGGAGAATATATTGACACTGAATTTAACTGCTGACATTAAATTAACCGATTACCTATCTTTTAAGACCACAGTTTCTTCCAATGGAAATTGGAACTTGATAGACAGGTACAATACCAGCGTTTTTGGGTACACGGATACAGGGATTGAAACCACCACAAGGAATTACAACAGGGAAGGCTTAGAAATCAATAGAACACAGATTTCCAGCATGCAAAACAACCTCTTCTCCACAATTAATTTCAACAAAGAATACAATGATATACATAGTATTTCGGCTATTGGAGGGTTACAATTAGAGACCTTCAAGGTTCAAAACATGTTTTCAAGAAGGTCAGAACCTCCGAAAGAAGGCTTGACTCAGGTGGATGCAGGTACTTCAGGAATCCAGGGGGAAGGAAATATGAATGGTTTCCGCATATTCTCCTATTTTGGAAGAGCAAATTACACCCTGATGAGCAAGTATTTATTTGAAGCGAATGTTAGGGCTGATGCTTCTTCCAGGTTTAACAAAGCCAATCGTTGGGGCGTATTCCCAGGCTTCTCTGCAGGTTGGCGATTGTCTGAAGAAGATTTCATCAAAGATATTTCAGCGATTTCTAATCTGAAAGTCAGGGCTTCTTGGGGTCAGTTAGGAAACCAGAATATTTCAGGGTATTGGCCTTATTTAACAGTCATCGGTCAAAATAACAACCTTAGCTATAGCTATAATGGGAGTTTTTCTCCAGGAGCAGCAGTAACCGCTTTGGTAGATCAGAACATTACCTGGGAAACTTCGGCTTCTTTGGATATAGGTTTAGAGGTTGGTGTTTTAGATGACATGATTACACTGGAAGCTGACTATTTTCAGAAAACCACCAAGGATATTTTGGTTCAGCTACCTATTCCATCTGTAATGGGTGGTATTTCCTCACCCTATGAGAATGTTGGTGAAATGTCCAATAATGGAGTGGAATTCATACTCAATTACAACAATTTAAAATTTGATAGAGATCAATTGGGCTTTAATATGGGGCTGAACATGACTTATATCCAAAATGAAGTCACCAAATTCAGGGGAGGAGATTCTCCCGACCAATTGTATTTACTTAGGGAAGGGTATTCCTTTAGAACGCTATATGGCTACAATGCCATAGGCATTTATCAATCTGACGATGAAGCAAAGGAACACATGCATTCCAATCCATTTACACCGACAGCTGGGAATTTAAAATTTGAAGATTTAAATAACGATGGAAGGTTGAATTTTGAGGATAAGATGGGGCTTGGAAATACACTTCCAAAGTATACTTTCGGAATATCGTCGGGTTTTAAATACAAAGGTTTTGACTTAAATCTCTTGTTTCAGGGGATATTGGGTGTGAACATGTACACGCAGAACAATTTCACAGATCTTGATTGGGAAAACAGGATGATATCTACCCGATGGAGAGATGCATGGTCACCTGAGAACCCAGATTCAGAAAATCCAAGTTTGAAATTTAATAATCCATGGGATGGTTCCCAGTCCTCTTATTGGGTAAATGAAGTGGACTTCATAAAATTAAAGAATGTTCAATTGGGTTATTCTTTCCCCCCTTCTGTTGCTGAAAAACTGGGAGTACAGAAAATTTATCTGTATGTAAATGGGCAAAATGTTTTCTCTATTGCAAGCAAAGGCTATGAAGGCTACGATCCGGAAAGAAATACTTTCGATGCTGGTTACCAGTTGTATCCTACCCCTAGAATTTTATCAGCAGGTATCAATTTAAATTTTTAAGTACATGAAGACCAATAAATATATTCTATACCTATTATCGATAGTGTTATTATTCCCACTATCCAGCTGTAATGATGATTTCCTGGAGTTTTATCCTGAAGATAAAATTACTTCCGCCAACTTTCCTCAAAATGAAGAAGACATTGAATTGCTACTCAATGGAGTGTATGCATTATTGCGCGAAAATTCAATTTACAACGAAGGTCTTTTTGGGTTTGGTGTTTTGGATGGAGCAACTCCTAATGCCTTCAATTGGGGAAATACCCCTATCGCCAGGGCTGGAAGTGGCCAATTGAACTCTAGTGATGGTAGCATAGTAAATTTTAGATGGACCAGGTCCTATGGGATTATTTTCAGGGCCAATTATCTTTTGCAAGCCTTGGATCAAGTAGATTTGAGTGAGGGAGATAAAAATATTTACCGTGCTGAAGCGAGATTTTTGAGAGGTTTGGCCTATTCTATACTTGCAGAAGGATTTGGCGGAGTCCCTATTATTTTAAATGCAATTTCAACTGAAGAGGCAAGGTCTATTTCCAGAGCAAGTCAGGAAGAAACCTGGGATCAAGTGATGGCAGATTATAATATGGCGATTGATAACCTTGGAGCGGAAGCCCCGGAGCTTGGAAGAGCAACAAAAGGAGCTGCTTTAGCCATGAAAATGAGGGCATTGTTGTACCAGAGTAAATTCGACCAGGTTTTAGAAGTAATTGATGAAATTGAAGCCCTTGGCAAGTATTCCCTTTTCCCGAGTTACGAAGGCCTGTTTAAACTTGAAAATGAAAACAATGCTGAGGTAATTTTTGATATTCAATACATTTCCGGTGAGAATTCCCAAGGCTCTTTACATGATCAATACTGTGGGACTGGTACTGGCAGTTGGACCAGAGGAAGTCGCTATGTGCCCACCGATGATCTAGTCAATGCTTATGAAACTATTGATGGCTCTGCAGTTGATCCAAACAATCCTTATGAAGGCAGAGATCCAAGGCTTGGGTTTACTGTGGTGGTTCCTGGTGCTTATATATTGGGATACAGGTTTCCAAATTATACCTATCCAGGCGGCGCATTTAATCACCCAGGAAATAGGTTAAAGCACTTGAGTGCGAGAAAATACCGCATAGAACCGGAAGCAGATTTACCTCCTTCAGGCCAATCTGGCCTAAACAACATTGTCATTAGGTATGCAGATGTGCTTTTGTCAAAAGCGGAGGCGATTATCGAAACCAATGGCGATATAGATGAGGCCATCAACCTTATCAATCGAATTCGTACGGAAAGAGATGATGTGAAGATTACTTCTTTGCCAATGGGACTTTCTCAAGAAGAAGCTCGTGCCAAATTACGGCATGAAAGAAGGATAGAATTTGCCTTAGAAGGTTTGTATTGGGCAGATATTAAAAGGTGGGAAATTGGTGATGAACTTTATCCATTGGAGATAAAAGACCACAATGGGGATGTAATTGAAACCAAATTCCCGAATGGATACCTTGATTTTTATCGTTTACTTCCTATCCCGGACAGTGAAATATCCTTAAATGGAAATTTAACACAAAATCCAGGTTGGTAAATAGCTTTTTTATTCCCGGACCATGAAAAAGTATAGCTCATGGTCTGGGTTAAAATCAATAAATACTTGAATTGTAAGTTAACAACAATTAAAATGAATGTATTGAAAAATGCTACTTGGGTATTTTTATTGGCTGGGATTTTAAGCAGTTGCAGTAACTCAGCTACCAAAGAAAAAGTACAGCCTAATTTTGTGATCATCATGGCTGATGACCTGGGTTTTGGAGGTCTTGCTTCCTATGGTGATCCACGTCTTCGTACACCAAATATTGACTACCTGGAAGCAAAAGGCATTCGATTCACCGATTTTCATTCCAACGCCCCTGTTTGTTCACCAACTCGGGCAGCATTGCTGACGGGAAATTACCAGCAAAGAGCAGGTTTGGAAGGAGTTATTTACGTGAGAGGGGAGACAAGAGAGGTAGGCCTTGACAGTAGTCAGGTGTCAATAGCAAAACTATTGAAAACAGCAGGCTATGCGACTGGAATCATGGGAAAATGGCACTTAGGATATCAAAAAGAGTATAATCCCGTCTATCATGGCTTCGATACTTTTTATGGGTATTTGAGTGGCAATGTAGATTACCATTCGCATTATGACAACGCAGGCATTTATGATTGGTGGCATAACTTAGATTCAATATATGAAGAGGGTTATGCGACTGATTTGATCAGTGCGCATGCGGTAGATTTTATAAATGAAAATAAGGAAAAACCTTTCTTTTTGTATGTTTCCCATGAAGCCCCACATGTGCCATTTCAAGGTAGAAATAACCCTGCCTATAGATTTCCTGGCAAGAAATTTAGCTACCATGGACCTGTGGAGGATACTGTAAAAGTGTACAATGAAATGGTAGAGGTGATGGATGAAGGTGTTGGGGAAATTTTAAATGCTTTAAGAAAAAATGGTATTGAAGAAAATACTTTAGTATTGTTTATATCGGACAACGGGGCAGAGATCTTTGGAAACAATGGTAAATTGAGCGGGCAAAAAGGAAACCTTCTGGAAGGAGGACACCGTGTTCCGGGTATAGCTTATTGGAAAGGGAAAATCACACCAAGAGAATCCTCTGCCACTGTACTTAGCATGGATGTATTGCCAACACTGCTTGCGATGAGCCAAGATTCTTATTCCGAAAAGCTACAATTTGATGGGGTCGACCTTTCCAAGCACCTTTTGCACAATAAATCAATTGAGGATAGAGATTTATTCTGGAGATATAGGAATCAAAAAGTTGCTCGACATAAGGAGTGGAAATTACTTCTATCAGACAAAGATACCCTGTTGATAAATCTCAATAAGGATGTATTGGAATTACATAACTTGTCCAAAGAAAGGCCAGAAATTGTAAAAGACCTCCTTAAAAAACTGGAGGCTTGGGAAAAAGAGGTAGGTCCAGTTACAGCTATGAAAACCATATAATGAATAGAAAACCATTCAAACCCATGCCGATTAAATACATTGTAAATTTTCTCATAGCTTTTTTAGTTTCTGGTGCAGGGCTAATTGCGCAAGGCCAGTCAAGACCGAATATACTGCTACTTTTGGCTGATGATTTGGGGTACAGAGATTTAAGTTGCTATGGAAGTACTCAGGTAATTACTCCAAACCTTGATAAACTGGCTTCAAAAGGAATGCGGTTCACGGATTTTTATGCTGGTTCAGCAGTTTGCTCACCCTCAAGAGCGGCTTTGATGACTGGTCGTTCTTCGGTGAGGGCAGGCATTTACAGTTGGATTCATACTTCGCATAAAATGCATTTGGCCAAGACAGAATTTACCACGGCTGAATTATTAAAACAAGCAGGTTATGCTACCGCGCATATTGGCAAATGGCATTTAGGCTATGACCTGGAAGAGGGTGCCGGACCAGGACCAAATCCAGGAGACCAGGGTTTTGACCATTGGATAGCAACAGGGAATAACGCGATCCCTTCTCACCACAATCCTGACAACTTTGTTCGCAATGGCCTTGCCTTGGGAGAGGTAAAAGGCTACTCCTCCCATTTATTGGCTGATGAGGCCATAGACTGGCTTGAAAGAAGACCAAAGGACCAGCCTTTCTTCATTAACATGTGGTTTCATGAGCCCCACCAAAAAGTGGCGGCACCGGATGTATATTTGGAAAAGCACCAGGACACCGATTTACCGGCCTATTATGGCAGTATTGAAAACATGGATGCCGCAATTGGTCGGGTTTTGATGGAGCTGGAAAAACAGGGACTTATTGAGCAGACACTTATTGTTTTTATGTCAGACAATGGAAGCTATAGAGGCAGAAGTGGTAGTAACGGTGAATTAGCCAATGGCAAAACAACCCTTTGGGAAGGAGGAATACGGGTGCCTGGAATATTTAGCTGGCCAGGTGTAATAGCCGAAGGTACCATTGAAAACCGACCTGCAGGAGTTGTTGATATTTTCCCAACCATTAAAGAAATTATTGGAGGTGAAATAGACCCTAAAATCACAATTGATGGATCAAGCCTATTGCCCATTTTTGAACAGAAGAGTTTTGAACGACAAAAACCACTTTATTGGTTTTACCCTCCCTCTCGACCAATAGCTGTGATCAGGGAAGGACCTTGGAACCTAATTGCCGATCCCGAATTGGACATTCCTAGGGGGAATATGTTTCAGGAAGCGTATATTGGAATGATTAAGGAGACTAAATTGCAGAATTTTAGGCTTTATAATTTAAGGAATGACCCAAAACAAACTAAGGATGTTTCGGCCGAAAATCCAGAGGTATTTGAAAAAATGATAAAGGAAATGATCAAATTGAACCAGGAAATTGTAGAAGAAGCGATGGATTGGAGAGATTTTTCATGGACAAATAATTAAAAAATGAATTCAATTAGACTGAAAATGAGATTATTTAAATGGAAGAAGTTATGCTTAAGTTTCCTGTTACTAGGAAGTGCAGTAGTGCAGGCACAAACCAATAAGAAATCTGATAAGCCCAATATACTGCTCATCTTTACGGATGATCAAGGGTACCATGACGTATCCTATTATGGAACTCAGGACATTCAAACACCGCATATAGATGCCATTAGAAATGATGGTATGCAGATGGATTTTTTCTATGCCAATTCACCTGTTTGTGCTCCTACCAGGGCATCACTGATGTCTGGCCGATACCCTGATCATGTTGGTGTGCCTGGTTTGGTAAGGTCCAAACAAGCTAACAATTGGGGCTATTTAAATCCTGAAACAATTCTTTTGCCTGCAATGCTGAAAAAAGGTGGATACCATACAGCACATATAGGAAAATGGAACCTTGGATTGGAACACCCCAACCTACCCAATGACCATGGCTTCGATTACTTTCATGGTTGGTTGGAAGACATGATGGATGATTACTTGACCCACAGGAGACATGGTGAAAACTATATGCGATTAAACGAGGAAACCATAGATCCAAGAGGTCATGCTACAGACCTTTTTACCGAATGGTCAGTGAATTATATTAAAGAAAGAGGAAAAGAAGAAGATCCATTTTTTCTTTATTTGGCTTACAATGCCCCTCACTTTCCAGTACAACCTCCTAAAGCATGGGTAGATAAAGTAAAAAAGAGAGAACCTGGTTTGCCTGAGAAAAGGGCCAATTTGATTGCTTTTATTGAACACCTAGATGACGGTATCGGACAGGTGATTAATGCCCTTAAGGAATCCGGCCAATATGAAAATACCTTAATTATTTTTACAAGTGACAATGGAGGCCACCTTCCCGACTTGGCCAATAATGGTCCCCTGCGTGATGGCAAGCAAAGCATGTATGAAGGAGGATTAAGAGTGCCTACGGCAATTTCATGGCCTGCAAAAATTCAGGCTGGATCTACCTCAGATCAAGTAAACCTTTCCATGGACATTGTCCCAACACTTACGGAAATCGCAGGGGTATCCATCACGCATAAAATCAACGGAAGAAGCTTTTTGCCTACACTTCTTGGCGAAACCATGGAAGAGGATGCCCGACCTTTGTATTTTGTCCGTAGGGAAGGTGGGACTAGGTATGGAGGAAAAGCTTACCATGCCCTTCGCTTGGGAGATTGGAAATTGCTGCAAAATAGTCCTTTTCAGCCTATGGAACTTTATAATTTAAAAGAAGACCCTTTTGAGGAAAACAATATTATAGCGGAGAACAATACCATTTTTCAAAAATTAAATGCTTATTTAATGTCCCGTATTCAGGAAGGTGGCAAAGTACCCTGGCAGAAGCCGGATTAGAACCATATTATTATTACCCAAATTAGACCCAGTCAAAAATATGAAACCCTTTAATCTTAAATTACTCTTAGGTTTACTTTTCAGTTGTTTAGTGTGCTCAATAAGCCTAACTGAAGCCAGGCAAAAAAAGAATCCACCAAACATTATAGTGATTTTTGCAGATGATTTGGGTTATGGAGATCTTGGTGTTTTTGGACACCCATCGATAAATACTCCTAATTTAGATAGGATGGCTTATGAAGGACAAAAGTGGACCAATTTCTATGTAGCTGCACCGGTTTGTACCCCAAGTAGAGCGGGGATACTAACTGGAAGATTGCCAATTCGTTCTGGAATGAGCAGTGACAACAGAAGGGTACTTTTCCCCGATTCAAATGGAGGACTTCCTCAATCGGAAATCACCATTGCCAAGGCCTTAAAAGGAAATGGTTACCAAACAGCTGCCATAGGAAAATGGCACCTGGGGCATAAATCTCCCTTCTTGCCTACAGATCATGGTTTTGATAGTTATTTTGGTATTCCTTATTCCAATGACATGGATAAGGTGGAGAAAACAGATCATTTTACACTTACTGAGAATGAAAAGTATGAAGGGTACAATGTTCCCCTAATGAGAGATAAGGAGATAGTGGAGCGCCCAACTGATCAGCGAACCCTTACCAAAAGATATACAGAGGAAGCAGTGTCTAAAATCAAGGATTTTAAAAATGGTCCATTTTTCATTTATTTGGCACACAATCTCCCCCATATCCCATTATTTAGGTCTGCAGCATTTAAAGACCAATCTCTAGGAGGTATCTATGGGGATGTTATTGAGGAAATAGATTGGTCTGTAGGTCAGGTCCTATCTGCTCTAAAAGAAGAAGGTATCGCCGACAATACCTTAGTGGTTTTTACTTCTGACAATGGACCTTGGCACACTTTCAGAACCCATGGTGGAACATCTGGCTTACTAAGAGGAGCTAAGGGAGGAACTTTCGAAGGGGGTATGAGAGAGCCAACTGTTTTCTGGTGGCCAGCACAAATCAAACCTGGTGTAGTTAGAGACATGGCCACTACCATGGATTTATTGCCCACCTTTTGCGCCATATCAGGTACTGAATTGCCTGATGACCGTGTTTATGATGGTTATGATATTTCTGGGCTTATCAAAGGTACCGGGAAAAGTGAGCGAGAAACTGTATTTTATTACCGAGGTCAAAGAGTATTTGCTGTAAGAAAAGGAGATTATAAAGCCCATTTCATTACTCAACTTGAATATGGAAACCCAACCGCACATCCGGTGACCTTTCCAGCGGTGACTGTAGAGAACAAAGCCACGGTTTTAGAAACCCCATTATTGTACAATGTGAATGTAGATCCAGGGGAGCGATTTAATATTGCTGAAGACCATCCTGAGATTATCGCTGATATAAGAAAGGCATTGACCGAGCACCAGGCTGGAATTGTGCCTGTGGAAAATCAGCTAGAAAAGTATTGATAAACGAATCTTGTCATTGATAAACCCTAAAAATAAATGAGAATTTTCAATACCTTTTGTTTTCTCTTCATTGTACTCATCAGTACTTCGGTGCATGCAAGTCTGGAGCAAACGAAAAAAGATCCACCCAATGTAATTTTAATAATTACAGATGACCAAGGCTATGGTGACTTTGGATTTACAGGGAACCCTCATGTAAAGACACCTGTGATCGATCAATTGGCAAAAGAAAGTGTTAGGCTAAATAATTTTTATGTTTCCCCAGTTTGCGCACCTACCAGGTCAAGTCTAATGACAGGCAGGTATTCCTTACGTACAGGGGTCAGGGATACCTATAATGGTGGAGCAACCATGGCTACCGAAGAAATCACTCTGGCTGAAATGCTTAAAGATGCAGGCTATGAAACTGGAGCATTTGGAAAATGGCATTTGGGAGACAATTATCCTTTCCGTCCAGGTGATCAGGGTTTTGATGAATCGTTGATTCACCTTGCCGGAGGTATGGGGCAACCTGGAGATTTCACGACTTATTTTCAGAAAGACCGCAGTTATTTTGACCCTACGCTCTGGTCCAATGGCAAGCAGAAGTCATTTCAGGGTTATTGTTCAGATATATTTACCGATGAAGCGATTCGTTTTGTAGAAAATCAAAGTCCGGAAAAACCATTTTTCTTGTATTTGGCTTTTAATGCGCCACACACTCCTTTACAGGTACCCGATGAATATTACCAAAAATACAAGGACATTGATCCGGCATCAGGCTTCGGGGGTAATGGAATGCCAATGCCTAAAATGAGTGAAAAAGACAAAGAAGATGCTAGAAAAGTCTATGCAATGGTTTCCAATATTGATGACAATATAGGGAAGCTAGTTCAGAAGTTGGAGGATATGGGCATCTCAGAGAATACCATCCTTATTTTTATGACAGACAATGGGCCGCAGCAGTTCAGGTATGTTGCTGGCATGAGAGGGAAGAAGGGGAACGTTTACCGTGGAGGAGTGCGGGTCCCGTTTCTTATCAAATATCCCGATGGATTAAAACCAAACAAAGAGGTAAATGCTACCCTGGCGCATATTGATGTATTGCCTACTTTGGCTGAGTTATGTCAGGCAAAAGTACCTAATGACAGGGAAATAGATGGGCTTAGTTTTGCGGTATTATTAGAAGGGAAAAATAAAAATAAAGCGGCTTTTGAGGAGAGACCTTTGTTTTTTTACTGGACACGAAAGCTACCCGAATTGTATGAGAACATAGCCATTCAAAAAGGCCCATATAAATTGGTGGGGAATATTGGCTATGATGCTGCGCCAAAAGACTTCGAGTTGTTCCATTTGGAAAATGATCCCTACGAATTGGATAACATGGTAGCTAGCCATCCAGAGAAGGCAAAAGAACTAAAAAGAGCTATGGATCAAATGGTTGATGAGTTGACTAATTCACCAAACTTGATGAAGGACCATATGCCAATAATTGGAACAAAATATGAGAATCCACTAATATTGAATCGCAATGACGCTTCCGGACAAAGAGGCATCTGGACACAAGAAGATATTTATGGTTATTGGAATGTTGAAATTCTTGAGGGGAATTACAATATCCGGTATAAGTTTATTGAACCGCTGAAAAATGCAGGTAAAGTAATGCTGGAAACCAAAACACAAATCATCCAATCGCAAATGAATCAAATGCCTACCGATGTGATTGAATTGAAGAATGTTCATTTGAAGAATTACAAAGGCAGTGTTACGCCTCATTTTATGAATGGAGGAAAAAGTATTTTCCCTTTGTGGGTGGAATTTGAACGGATTGATTAAAAAGTATCAGGTTTGTTTGAAGCCCGAAATATTCAGGAGACACTCTATTACCTATTCCATCTAACTCATATAAATAATGGTTTTAATTAACCCCTTAATATGATTTTAAGGCACTAAATTCCTTCATAAAATCAAAAAAGGTCAGCATTTTAATGCTGACCTTTTTTGTACTATGTTTTATGCATTTCTAAGCATTGGCGCTTTGAGGTGCCCAATGGGAGCAGAGCATTCCAGGAGCCGCTTTCTGAGGATTGGCACAATCATCTGTTTCATACCTTAAGCAGGAATCACAGTTTCTATTGTCCTTTAATGCGGCCTTCATTTCGAAAGTATCACAGGTATAGCTATTATTGACTTTTACGCCATGAACTTTGCATACACCACTGGCATCTAAATTTTCACAGTTATTGCAGTTACTCGCTAATCTAATAGACATAATTTTCTGGTTTAAGTTTCAATATAAAAATACATTAATAGGTAGATAGAATCAATTTAAATAGCTGTAAACCAACTCTTTGTATTTAGACTTCTTAAGGATAAGTGGGAGAAAGACAATTGTTAGAGTGATATTTTTTAATGTAAGTCTTTGAATATTATCTGCATTACGATTTTTTGTGAATATTAAACGAGCAATTGGTCTTTTGATTTTTTAGAGTTAAATGAAATATTTCAATGGAGACATTCCCTCATTTCAATAGGATTGTAACTATCCATATTTTATGAAAATTCGAGGTTTAAAGATTAATCTTAGTAAGCGAGAACCTATCTGGATTAGCCAAACTAAATTCTATTGTTTAATTTTTCAAATGTGGATTTATGATTTAATAATATTTTAATAATATTATTTTAACGAATTAATTTGATGATTTGATAATTTTTCACAAAATTTATTATCCAATTTTTAATCGGTTTTAAATTTGATAGAAACTTAAGAAATTGGTTGGGTGGGATTGAGGCAAAGCCATTATAAAAAATGGATTTTCTTTTATCGACTCTTAAATAAATACATCGATTTCAATAGCGTCCTAAATAAAAAATGAGAGGTCCCATTTTTTGCCC
>TARA_R110001599_G_scaffold19503_2_pt1 | contig 29554 bp, 31 predicted proteins | sample TARA_R110001599 | Tara Oceans TARA_R110001599 (sample SAMEA4398360) | marine metagenome | biome: Polar Biome; feature: [MES] marine water layer (ENVO:01000295) within the mesopelagic zone...; material: water (ENVO:00002006), including particulate matter (ENVO:01000060) such as......
AAAAATTCTCGAAATGCATCTATTCCAGACCGTTCTAGGTTCCAACTATTAAAAACTCAGAAATCAGGTTGGCAAATACGATATTTACTTAGCTCAACCCACACTGCTGAACACGAATATTTCTTTGTAGATAATCACAATTTCACACATTGAAATTGGAATGTTGTAAAGATTCAACGGGACAGTATTCTATCTTTATCATTAAGGAAAACAAACTAGATACTGCTAGAAACGGTCGTTGAAATACGATTGATTAGGTGTAAAGAAAATCGTAGACCTCATTGATATGAAAAAATATATTCGTACCCAATGACTTTTCCCATTGTGCAAGGGTAGCCGAGCAATTTGGATTGGAAATAGCCAAAAAGGCGAATGCCGAGATACATTTTTACACATGATTAAAACCATGGTGGATTGGGTGACCTTCTAACCTCCCATTAGGAAAGAGACACCATTAGACCTTTTGAAAAAGAGGTACGTGTGAATTATGTAAGCATTACAAATAATTGAGTAACACGCTTGATTAGTAATACCTCTATCTTAAAAGTCACTTAGTAAATTCTGACTTAACCAATTAGGACTATGAAATCGTAGCATGTTTTTGGGAAAGCCTACAAAACAGTAAAGGAATGTCCTTGACTAAAATACATTAAAATTCTTACAAAATGTCCATTCAAACAGTTGATCCCAACACAAATATAACCATAAAGTCGTTCGAAGAAATGACGGAAAAGTCAGTTGATGCCAAGGTAGCCAAGGCGCAAGTAGCATTTACTAACTGGAAAGAAACCAGTTACCAACAACGCGCTGATCTGCTACATAAAGTAGCCACACTCATGCGCATCAAGAAATCAGCACTTGCCAAAACCATCACATTAGAAATGGGCAAACTTCTCGCTCAGGCGGAAGGAGAAATTGATTTGAGTGCCGATATCATTGACTATTATGCTGATCATGGAGAAACGTTTCTTGCCGATAAAGTCCTTGACCCAGAATATGGAACGGCAATCATTCGTAACAGTCCCATTGGCGTATTGTTAGGCGTGATGCCCTGGAATTTCCCTTTCTATCAAGTAGCTCGTTTTGCAGCACCCAACATTATGGTGGGTAATACTATTTTGCTCAAACATGCCTCCATCGTACCACAATGTGCCGCTGCTATTGAAGAACTCTTTGACGAAGCAGAAGCGCCTGAAGGACTGTATACTAATCTATTCATCTCCGGTAAACGTGCATCCGCATTGGTTGGGGATAAAAGAATAAAGGGTGTTTCCTTAACGGGAAGTGAAGAAGCCGGTGCAAGTGTAGCCGCTGAAGCAGGAAAACATTTGAAAAAAGTCGTGCTAGAGCTGGGCGGCAATGATGTGTTCATTATCCTGGAAGATGCCGATATGGATAAAACCGTAGAGTGGGCAGTTGTTGGGAGGATGAATAACAACGGACAATGTTGTGTAGCCTCCAAGCGGTTTATCGCAGTGGAAGCAATAGCCGATGAGTTTATTCAAAAGTTTAAGGATAAACTATCAAAAATGAAAGTGGGTGACCCAATGGATCCCGCAACAGAGTTAGGCCCATTAAGTAGTGAAGAAGCCGCAGTTCATTTAGCCGATCAGGTGAAACGTTCTGTTGTTGACGGTGCACAAGTGCTATTGGGAGGTAAACGTGCAGATCGTGAAGGTGCCTTTATGGAACCTACCATACTCACAGGTTTGAAGCCTGGCATTGCTGCCTATCACGAAGAGTTATTTGGTCCAGTAGCTTCCTTCTATGTAGTGAAAGACGAACAGGCCGCTATAGACCTAGCCAACGACTCTGATTTTGGTTTGGGTGGTTCTGTATTTACACAGGATATCGAACGAGGTAAAAGAGTAGCTGATCAGATTGATACAGGAATGGTCTTTATCAACCACCCTACTTGGACACAAGCCGATCTCCCTTTCGGTGGGACAAAAAATTCAGGTTTCGGTCGTGAATTATCAGCGTTAGGCATTCAAGAATTTGTGAATAAGAAACTCATTCGCGTGAGTGGACTGAATGATCCGTTTTAAAGCATATAGCAGCATAAGAAGAGAGCATTAAACAGCTAAATCTGAATAAGGAATACTAAAATCAAATAAAATGAAAAAGAAATATGAGTTGCAGGGAATGAGTTGTGGTGGTTGTGTGAGCAATGTAAAACGAGCATTGTTGCAAGTGCCAGATGTTACAAAGGCGGAGGTTCATCTGATTCCGCAAGGAGCAATTATTACCATGAATAAATCCATTGCTGTTGACGAATTGCAAACCCAACTTAAAAAAGCAGGGCATTATACAATAAAGGAAATTATAAACGTATCAGAATAAATAAAATGGAAGAAAAGCAATAGATAAAAAAACTTCCGACTATAATAAAAAATAAAATAGTATTTGAAAAATAAATACTATAACAAATAAATTAACAATTTAAATACAAAAATTATGTTTTACGAAGGTTATCATGCTTGGGGAATGCACCTTATTTGGTGGTTCGTTTGGATAATACTGCTCTTCTGGATTTTCGCTACACCATGGGATATCCCCGGACAGAGGAAGAAAAAGGAAGCGCCATTAGATCTTTTGAAAAAGAGATATGCAAATGGAGAAATTAGTAAGGAGCAGTTTGAGGATATCAAAAAGACATTACAAAAATGAAAGAAATAAAAGCTTTCGTCAGGCCTGACAGATTATCAGATATTGTAAATCATTTGCGTGAAGAAGGAATTTGTTGCTTAACTATTTTTGAAGGAGAAGGTACGGGGCATTATACTGATGAACATAATGACTTCCCTTCTCTGAGACATACATTTTCTCATTCTAAAATTGAAAAGCTAGAAATAGTAGTACCTGACATGAAGGTGGAAAAAACACTGAAAATTATTCATGAATATGGGAAAACAGCCCATTCTGGAGATGGTATTATTTACATCACCGAGGTGATAAATTTGTTAAAGGTTAAAACGTTAGAGCCTGACTTAGAAAATAACGACTCATGAAGAATATTTTAGTACCTACAGACTTTTCCGAAACAGCCAACCGGGCAGCAGATATTGCCATTTCCATAGCAGAGCAATCAGGTGCGGAAATCCATTTTTTGCATTTACAAATAACACCTGTGCTATGGGTCAAGTTGGACAAAAAAAAAGAAGAAAGGTTTCCGGAAACCCTAAAAGAAATTGGCCATGCCAAAAGCGCACTCAGTAAACTCGTAAAGAAAGCGGAAAATAAGGGGCTTAAAGCCAAACAGTTTCTGGTCTTTGATGTGGGAAGGGAAGAAATACTAAAACACGTTCCGCACCATCATCATGATTTTATAGTCATGGGTTCGCATGGTGCATCAGGTGCAAAAGAATTGATTGTTGGATCCAATGCCCAAAAGGTTTTGAGGGACGCTAAGGTTCCGGTGTTGATCGTTAAAGAAAAGTCTAAATGGCCTGTGAAGAACGTGGTTTTTGCATCCAATTTTGAAGAGGATGTCAAAGATCCTTTCAAGACAGTGGTGCAGTTTGCTGATCTCAATGAATCCAATATTCATCTTCTTTATGTCAATGTGCCGTTTTCATTTGAAGAGACAGACAGGAGCCTTGAGAAAATGCATGCCTTTCATGAGACATGCCCCCGTGGAGGAACCTGCACTACCAACATATACAATTCGCTGAATGAAGAACGCGGCATTCTAAAGTTTTCCGAATCCATAGGGGCAGATCTCATTGCTCTTGCAACACATGGAAAGTCAGGCTTTATGAGCTTCATGAGTAAGAGCATCACCGAAAGCCTCGCAAATCATTCTGAAACACCCATAATTAGTATTAACCTCAATAAATAATATCATGAAAAATATAATGAAAACAGTAGCGGTCTTCTTCTTATTGATAGCAACTCTTTCCGCATGTCAGCAACAGACAGAGGTAAGCACCATGTTAGAAAATGAAGAAACCAGAGATGAAGTTTATGTGGCTATAGTTGCGGATCATGAATACGCCCAGGAATTGATGGCTAAAATGATGGAAGATGACCACACGCAGATGATGATGAAAGGCAATGGTGACATGATGAATATGATGATGTCTGACAATGCAGACATGAAGACCATGATGAAGGAAAATCCTGAAATGATGCATGGCATGATGAGCAATATGATGAATATGGCTGACTCAGATTCATCCATGTGCTCCCAAATGATGACCATGATGAAAGATAAACCCAATATGATGGGGCAGATGATGGACATGATGCACAAAGAAGGCTTGATGGACAAGGAAACTTTGATGAAAAACAAAGAAAAGATGGAAAAAGAGAATCCTTCTGACCACCATTAAAAAACTAAAACTATGAAAAATCACATGACATGGATGCTGGTAGGATGCCTGGGCATATTCCTGCTATTGTTCCTTTTGCCAGTTATCGGCTTTAATGGGAACAACTCGCTTTTTATTTTCATCATCATTTTTTTCGTGGCTCACCTCTTCATGATGGGTAGACACGGAGGACATACTGGCCATTCAGGACATGGCAGCAATCAAGAAAATCAATCTAAAAACAAAGAAGACCATGCAACACATCAACATTAAAAAATTCGCCCTGGCTTGGGGAGTGGCGGGAGTAGTTTTCTACTTGGGCTGCATTATACTCATGTCCACCGTAGGCCGTGATGGTACCATCCAGTTTTTTAACAGTTTGCTACACGGGCTAGACACAACTTCGCTGATCAGAATGGACGTACCCTGGACAGAAGCACTTATCGGACTGGTGGAAATGTTTATACTCGGGTGGCTGTTTGGAGCTTTGATAGCTTCGGTTTACAACGCTTCCTTCAATAAAGATTATCGAAATAAATAAATATAAAAGTGATAGATAGAGGTGGAAATTAAAAATGTGAGGAATGACTTCAGTATAATTTTAATTCATGCGCTCATAGGAGCAGCTTTGTTCTATTTTCTGGTTCACCCACTTACGATGGTACTTTATGGATTCGAATTTAGTCATCAACCCTTCTCATTTTCTTTAATGGGAGATGTACTAAAAGATCAACTCTGGCAATCATTTTCATTTCGCATGATGGGTATGAATACGACCCTTACTGTTTTCGGAACAATACTCGGTGGAGGGTATGGTATGCTCTGGCGGAAAATTAGAGAAAAAAGGCTTTTGCTTGATAAGCAGGAGCGACTTCTTCAGCGCGACATCAATAAAATTATAGAAATGGGAGAAAACGAGCGAGTGGAATTTAAGTCATCCATTCGCTATGATTATAATAAGAAAACACCCAGCCGCGACTTGGAGCTTGTCATTGCGAAAACTATAGTAGGCTTCATGAATTCAAGGGGAGGAAAGCTTATCATAGGTGTGGATGACACAGGTGAAATATTAGGGTTAGAAAGTGATTTTAAAACCTTGCGACATAAAAATACAGATGGCTATGAGAGAAAGATTTTTGAAATCATAGCCAATAATATTGGTCAGCAATATTCCTTTAAAAACCATGTGTCTTTTCATCAAATACAAGGAGAGAAGGTATGTGTTGTAGATATAGAAAACTCTCCTGAACCAGCTTATTTGTCGAAAGGAGAAAACACGGTGTTTTTTACCCGTAACGGGAATGCTACATGCCCCCTTACAGTAAAAGAAACTGTTGAATATCTCGAAATGAGAAAATAAAAAAATCAAGCAAAATGAAAGACAAAACCGAAGTAGTAATTGTGACAGGAAGCAGTGGAATGATAGGCTCGACCTTGATTCATAAGCTGGCTGAAAAATACCATGTCGTTGGATTTGACAATGATGGCTATCCTTTTCCACCCGTTGAAGCAGAGTGTGTATGTGTGGATCTCACCAGCGATGACCGAATGAAATTTGCATTCGAAAGAATCCGGTACGCCTATGGTAACAAAATAGCTTCGGTAGTCCACCTGGCCGCTTATTATGATTTTCTGGGAAAACCCTCTGACCTGTATGATAAAGTGACTGTGAAAGGTACTGAGCGGCTGCTGAAATACTTACAAGATTTTGAGGTGGAGCAATTCATTTTTTCAAGCAGCATGCTGGTTTATAAACCTTCCTCCCCAGGCGTTTTCATTACCGAAGAATCGGTATTGGAACCTAAGTGGGATTATCCAAAATCAAAAGTGACGACCGAAAAAGTAATGCACGAAAAACGGGGTGAAATTCCAATCGTGATGATGCGCATTGCGGGCGTGTATAGTGAAGATGGCAATTCAATTCCCATCACCAATCAGGTTCAGCGTATTTATGAAAAGCAAATTTCAGCACGGCTTTATCCCGCAAATACAGCTCATGGGAGCACCTATGTACATAGAGATGATGTCATCGATGCCATTGCTTTGGCAGTTGAAAAAAGGAATGAACTTCCAAAGGAAGTCGTATTGAATATTGGCGATAATGAGACTCTGACCTATCAAGAATTGCAGGACATTATCAGTAAATCAATTTATGGTAAAAAATCTCCTATTATCCATATTCCAAAGTGGTTTGCCAAAGCCGGGGCATTTATGCAAAACCTTTTTGGTAAGGCCTTTATCAAACCTTGGATGATTGACCTTGCGGATGACCATTTTGAAATGGACAGTTCAAAGGCTAAAAAGTTATTGGGATGGAAACCCAAACACGGTTTGCGAGATACCTTGCCCAAAATGGTTGAAAACTTAAAGGCCAATCCAAAGAAATTTTATCAGGTGAACAAACTTGAATAAATAATCAGGAATGAAGATTTATTAACCCTAATCCAATCATATCATGAAAAAAAATGACCCTTCCTCAATGCCCCATTCAGGAGATGAGGATAAATCTTCAAAAAAGATACAATACACTTGCTCCATGCACCCTGAGGTCATAAGTGATCAACCAGGGGAGTGCCCTAAATGCGGAATGACACTAGTGAAAAAAGAAGACAAGAAAAACGAAATGTCAGGTCACAATATGGAAGGTATGGGTACAAGAGGTGTCACACGACCGATGATGGACATGCAAAAGCATGAATCTATGCAGGGTCATAAACACATGGACATGGGAGCCATGAAAATGAGTACAGGTGACCGCTTGAAAATGCTTAAGGATCACCACAAGCAAACGCTCTGGGTTTTCTGGACCATTGTGTTATTGGGATTTTGGATGATCGCTTCACCACTTACTTTCGATTATGGAAAGAATGTGGTCGAGCCAAGTGGTGGAAGAGATGTATGGCTTTCCCTTAGTGATCGTATTGCCGCAATGCGCTGGAGTGATATTATCAGTGGAATATTACTGGTGTTTTTTGGATGGCGTTCCCTTAAGCCTAATCGTCCCTATAGCGTTTGGGTCATATGTTTTATTGGGGTATGGATCAGTATGGCCCCTTTCATCTTTTGGGCACCAACAGCCATTGCCTATTATAACGGAACCGTGGTTGGGGTTTTAATTATAGCCTTATCTATTCTTATACCTGGCATGCCTAACATGATCATGTTTATGAAAATGGGAGGGAATGTGCCTACAGGTTGGAGTTACAACCCCTCCAGCTGGCCACAGAGGTCAATTATGATCGGCCTAGCATTTATCGGGTGGCTGGCCTCTCGCTATCTGGGAGCATTTCAATTAGGCTATATTGATACTGTCTGGGATCCATTTTTTGGGGAAGGCACGTTAAACGTTTTGAACTCCGATATGTCACATAGTTTCCCCATTTCAGATGCAGCCTTGGGCACACTCGCCTACACCCTGGAATTTCTGATGGGATTTATGGGAGGTACTTCCCGATGGCGTACAATGCCCTGGATGGTTACCTTTTTTGGTATTTTGGTCATTCCATTGGGTTTTGTGAGTATATTTTTAGTGGTTTCTCAGCCACTTAGTGTAGGTGCCTGGTGTGCCTTTTGCCTGTTCTCTGCTATTATTATGCTCCCCATGATTCCCTTACAAATTGATGAAGTCATAGCCATGTGGCAACACATGGTACAGCGAAAACAAAAAGGGGATTCGTTATGGAAAGTATTTTGGAAAGGTGGCGATGCAGTTTCTACTGAAAACGATCAACGTTCCCCTGAAATGGCAACATTTGTTGACAACCCGTGGAAGGTTCTCAAATCATCAATATGGGGAATGACAGCCCCTTGGCAATTAACCATTTCTGTAATCATTGGATTTTGGCTGATGATTTCCCCGACCGTTTTTCAAATGGGAATAGAAACATCCGTTGCCAATTTGAATCACTTGGGAGGAGCACTCGTGATCGTTTTTGCTGTGGTAGCTATGGCTGAAGTGCTCAGAAGTTTTCGCTATTTCAATGTATTGTTAGGCCTGGCACTTGTAGTGATCCCCTGGTTGATCGCGGATAGCAATATGGCCCACACGATAAGCAGTAGCCTGGCAGGAATTTTAATAGTAGCACTTTCCTTTTCAAAAGGGAAAATCAAAGAAAAATATGGCCTTTGGGATAAATATGTCGTGTGAAAAGCATCGTGTTTGACGCCATCTTTGAAGATGGCGTACAGACTCAGTTTAACTCGGTGATGGCCTTTTCCGATTTGATGGAAGCCAATATTCACCTGCTGTGTGTGAACACAATTTGCAATTTTGAGGTAACAGAAAAGAGTAAGCAAAAAATGGAACGCTTCTTAAAGGCTGTCCACTTGGGGGGACTTGCTCCATCAATATCTACAACGCGCTGAACGAAGCAAGGGGCATCCGCGAATTTGCCGTTCGCCAAAATGCAGACCTCATTGACATGACCACCCACGGCAAAAAAGGCTTTCAGTTATGTTTTTGACATAACTGAAAGCCTGGTGAATCACGGAGAGTCGGGAGTGCTGAGTATTAATATCAATACCGTTTAAACGGATGCCTAAAGTTTTAATCAGTTTTCTAAGTGAAAATAATAAATAAAGCTCCCGGATGAAAATGACCAAAACAAACAACAATCTGCTTATTTTAATGGCCTGCCTCTTTGTGGTGATGATGGGGTATGGCGTGCTGTTGCCTGTTTTACCTTATTTTCTGGAGCGGATTATGGCAGCCTCCACTCCTCCAGACAATATTGCCTTTCATTTTGGTATTCTTACCGCCATTTACCCAGTAACTCTGGTTTTTACCGCGCCTTTTTGGGGAAGACTGGCCGATCGCATGGGGCCTAAATGGCCTATTATTTTGGGGCTGGGGGGCTTCACAGTGATGCAGGTGATGATTGCCTTTAGCACCAGTCTTACTATGCTGTATGTGGCACGCATTATAGGTAGCCTTTTTTCCTCTTTTTTGGTGCCTGTTATCAACGCCTTTATTTCTGACATTACCAAAGAAGAAAATCGCACCAAAGCTATGGCTTGGGCGGGCACGGCTGTAAGTACAGGTGTGGTAACTGGCCCTGGAATCAGCGCCCTGTTGATAGAAAGCAATTGGCATCTCAGGTGGAAGCAATATTTTCATTTTTTGCTTGACCGATTCAGCATTCCTTTTCTCATTCTGGCATTGGTCGGGATAACAACATTAATTGTGGCTCTCATATTTCTGAAAAATGATAAACACACCGTTGTGTCTGTTCGACCAAAGGCCACCAGGGCATTATTACCTAAAGGCAAATGGGCACTTTTCGGAAAACTGCTCATACTTTCATTGGTGCTACAATTGGGCATCACTTCTTTTGAAAGCATTTTCCCGCTTTTTATTAAAGACTCAGGACAATTTTCAATAGCCTTTATAGGGGTCGGGCTGCTTATCTGTGGCTTGGTAATGGCCATTTTTCAGCCAGTGGTGGCCAAATGGGGCCGGCTGTTCATCGCTAATCCCGAAAAACAAATGGCGATTGGCTTTTTGATTGCAGGCCTCACGCTACCTGTGTTTGTGCTGGTTCAAACCCAATGGATCATCCTGGTTACGATCGGCATTTTTGGGCTCGGCTCTTCGCTGATTGTCCCAAACCTGCTGGCCCTAGTTTCCCTTAAAGAGCCTAAATCATCAGGTTGGGCCCTTGGTATGCAATCTTCCTTTAGCGGCATCGGCCAAATGATCGGCCCTTTGGCCGGCACCGCCTTATACACCCTTAACCCCGGAAGTCCTTTTTATATCACCGGTGGCCTTTTGGTGGCCACATCTTTTATTGGTTTCCATAAACTAAACAAATCATCACGTATCTGACATGGAGCCGCACCAGGAAATATATAATTACCTCAGTCCCTTCTTAACCGGTCTTTTATTGAGCACGGGCATTGGCCTTATCATTGGTCTGGAACGTGAATTTAATAAGCTTCAACAAAATTCCACAGCAGGTATTCGCACCTTTCCCATTGTAAGTATTCTCGGCTTTTTACTGGCTAGCCTTCCGGCAGATTATGGTGTATGGCCGGTGGTAGTGGCCCTGCCTGCTCTTATCCTGCTACTGGGCTTCGACCATTTTAATAAACCCTCTGGTGTACCTGGCCACACTACGCATTTTGCTTTGGTAGCCACCTTTGTGCTGGGGATAATGGTTGCCCTGCACTTATACAAAGAAGCACTCGCGAGCGCTGTGATAATTGTAACGTTACTGGCATTAAAAGAGACTTTCACCTCTACGTTAAAGAAGATTACACACGCAGAACTATTGTCCATCATCAAGTTCTTCATTCTCGCTCTATTGATTCTGCCCTTTTTACCAAGCCGTGATTTTGGGCCGGGGAATATCCTCAATGCCTACACCATTGGCTGGGTTGTGGTGATTGTATCACTGTTGAATTTTGCGGGTTACTTTTTGGTAAAATTCATTGGTTCCGGTAAAGGAATCTTTCTCACCGCGCTATTGGGCGGACTCATTTCCAGCACAGCGGTAGCCTGGTCTTTTGCGCCCAGGGGCAAAGAAAATCCGGAGCTGGCCGGATCCTATGCATCGGGCATCGTGATCTCATCTTCTATCATGTTTCCCCGACTTGCCTTACTGGTTTTTATTTTCAACCCTGATATGCTCAGCGCATTGTGGCTGCCTTTCAGCCTGATGTTTGGCACTGCTATGTTTTTCTCCTGGCGCTTGTGGCGAAAAAAGATAAATCCTGAAACCGAACAGGAAATAAAAATAGGGAACCCGCTTAATATCTTAAGCGCACTCAGCTTCGGGGCTTTGTTTGTAGGTATACTGCTTACCGTTTATTATGCCGGTATTTATCTGGGCGATAAGGGGCTTTACCTCTCCGCTATTATTTCGGGCCTTGCCGATACCGATGCCATTACAATTAGTATGGCCGAGCTGGGCGTTCAATCCATTTCAGCTGCCACCGCTGCTATGGTGGTGGTAACGGCCACCCTAAGCAACACCCTTGTAAAGATGGGTATCAGCATTTGGAAAGGCGGGCACGAAATAGGCAGCAAGGTAGGGACGGCATTCGGCAGCGTGCTCCTTGTGGGGATTTTATATGTATTGATAAACCTAATTCTGAACTGATATGACGACATACAACCCAAAACGATTTCTATGGTCATTTTTCAAACAGATTAGCCCGGCCCTCTTGTTGGTGGTAGCGGTGGCTATGGCTTATGTGTACCTAATGCGGTTTATTGACCATAGCCTTAGTTGGGTGCCTTATGTGGTAGTGGTACTCGCCTTTTTCAAAACGATTTATTTCACCTTTTTCACTTTCAGGCAGGTCAATAAATCCATCCGCCTTTGCCACTCATTTAGGCAACTGCTTTCGGTATTTGGGGTTCTCATTGTGATGATAATATTTTCTTTTTCTGCAGACTACACCTGTCTTTACGCTATCGATGGTACAGCCTTTAAAGGACTTACAGCCTCTGCAAACCTGAGGTACATGGGGCATCTGTTTGAGCTAACCTACTTCAGTGTAGTAACCTTTGCCTCGGTGGGTTATGGAGATATTGCACCACTTTCCATTCCCGCAAGGCTCCTGTCAACCATAGAGATTGGCCAAAGCTTTGTGATGGTCATTTTCGGACTTTCTAATATTAATAATATTCATATTAACACAAAAAAGTAAAATACATGAAAAAAATCAAAATAGCACTCATTGGCTATGGCGTAATTGGCAAAAGAGTGGCCGATGCTATAGCTCTGCAAGACGATATGGAACTGACCGGAATTGCGGATGTCATCAGCGACTGGCGGATATCCGCAGCAGTAGAAAAGGGATATACCATATTCGCTGCCAACAGCGATGCCCACACAAAGATGATTGCTGGCGGGGTTCCTGTAAAAGGAACCATGGACGAACTTCTTGCACAGGTTAACCTCGCAGTGGACTGCACCCCAAAAAATATTGCGGCCCAAAATGTAGAGACCTACAAAAAGCTGGGGCTAAAATTCATTATGCAAGGCGGTGAAAAGCATGAAACCACTGGCCACTCGTTCAGTGCGGAGAGCAACTATGCCTCTGCCCTTAATCGGGAGAGTACCCGGGTGGTGTCGTGCAATACCACTTCTATGGTGCGCACGCTTACGGCATTGAAAAAGGCAGGCTTGCTGCAAAGCGCACGAGGTACCTTGTTGCGTAGAGCCACTGACCCCTGGGAAAGCCACCTGGGCGGAATTATGAACACGATGGTTCCTGAACAAGACATCCCCAGTCACCAGGGGCCAGATGCCAAAAGTGTGGACCCGGAACTGGATGTAGTAACCATGGCCGTAAAAGTACCCGAAACCCTCAGCCACCTGCACTACTGGAATGTGCGCCTCACACGCAAAGCAACCAAGGAAGAAGTGTTGGAAGCCTTTCGTTCATCCACGCGCATTACTTTCATTAATTATTCGGATGGCCTTGTTTCCAACAACACTGTAAAAGAAAAATACCTCTATATGGGCCGTCCTTGGGGCGATATGTACGAAGTGGCCCTTTGGCAGGATATGCTGAAAGTGCAGGACGATGAGCTGTTCTACGCCTACCTTGTGGACAATCAAGCCATCGTGATCCCCGAAACCATAGATGCCATTAGGGCATTGACCGGGATAGAATCCGATGCGGTACGATCCATTTCTAAAACCAACCAAAGCCTGGGCATCTAAAATAAGTTTATGGAAAATTTTGAAAATATTCTGAATTTATTGGGAGACAAGGCACCCTACTATCTGGATCACGTATGTGAAAAAATAACAAAGGATGAATTGCAAACTCCAAGCAAAAATAGTCTTGACAGGGTATTTGCAAATAGCAACAGGAATCCACAAGTGTTGCGGAGTCTCACACAATTGTACAACCAAGGGAATCTTGGTGGCACAGGTTACTTGAGTATTCTGCCCGTGGACCAAGGGGTTGAGCATAGCGCGGCTTTTTCTTTCTATAAAAACCCAGTTTATTTTGATCCCGAAAACATCATAAAACTTGCCATGGAAGCCGGCTGCAATGCAGTGGCTTCCACCTTTGGTGTGCTGGGATTAAATGCGGGGACGTATGCGCACAAAATCCCCTTCATTGTTAAGATCAACCACAACGAACTACTTACCTATCCCAACAAATATGACCAAACATTATTTGGAAAAGTAAAAAATGCTTGGGATATGGGAGCCATTGCCGTGGGTGCCACCATCTATTTTGGTTCCGAAGAAAGCGACAGGCAACTTAAAGAAATAGCTGAAGCCTTTGAAGAAGCCCACAATTTGGGAATGGCAACCATCCTGTGGTGTTATCTGCGTAATGAAGCTTTTAAAACAGAGAAAGAAGATTATCACGCAGCGGCAGATTTAACAGGACAGGCCAATCATTTGGGTGTGACTATTCAAGCAGATCTCATTAAGCAAAAATTGCCGACAAACAACTTTGGTTTTAAGAACATAGGTTTTGGTAAATATAACGATGCAATGTATGAAGCATTAACTACAGAACATCCCATTGACTTGTGCAGGTTGCAAGTGGCCAATTGCTATATGGGTAAAATAGGGTTGATCAATTCTGGGGGCGGATCCAAGGGCGGGTCTGACTTGGTTGAAGCGATAACGACAGCAGTTATCAATAAGAGAGCCGGAGGTACAGGTTTGATAATGGGAAGAAAAGCGTTTCAACGCCCTTTTAAGGAAGGAGTTGAATTAATCAATGCTGTTCAGCGTGTCTATCTCCAAAATAAAATAGGGCTTGCCTAAAATTAAATCATGTTTAGCACAGAAATTAAATCTTTAAAATCGCTGAATACCTACCTGCAAAAGCTGGTGGAAAACCGACTATGGCTAAAGGTGATCATCGCCCTGTTTCTGGGCGTGGGCTTTGGCCTCTTGCTCAGTCCACAAACCGGGTGGGTAGGAAAGGACACTGCCGACATTTTGGGCAACTGGCTGGCTTTGCCCGGCATCCTTTTCCTCAAACTGGTGCAAATGATTATGATACCGCTTATTGTGGCTTCCATCATTACCGGTATTGCCAGTAACGATAAAGAAAACTTGAAAAAACTGGGGGGCGGTATTCTGCTTTATTTTATAGGTACCACCACCATTTCAGTTGCCATAGGTACAGTGCTGGCCACACTTTTTAAGTCTGGCGACTACCTGCATGAGCAAGCCGCTGCCGAACACGCTGAACAACTGGCCGACACTGTGGGAAGTGGGGTAGAGCCTACTTTTGGCTTTAACAGCATTCCCGGAGCAATATCCAACCTCTTGCCCGAAAACCCACTGGCTGCTATGGTGACGGGCGAAATGCTAAGTATCGTGATTTTCACCATCATTATTGGCGTGGCTGCCCTTGCCCTGCCCGATAACTTATTACGCCCTGTAAAACTGATGCTCAGTGCCATTCAGGAAATTTGTATGACGGTAGTGAAATGGGCAATGAAGCTGGTACCTATAGCTGTGTTCGGACTAATGGCACAGCTCACCTCCAGCGTGGGGCTGAGTTCGCTGGCGGGGCTGGGCTACTATGTATTGGTGGTGCTGGCTGGGCTTGCCATTCTCGTGGCCGTCTATTTACTTTTCGTAGCAGTATTGGCTAAAAGCAATCCCTTTCATTTTTTACGTAAAATCCGGGACGTGCAGTTGCTTGCTTTCTCCACCACCAGTTCGGCAGCGGTAATGCCCTTGTCGCTAAAAACAGCAGAGGAAGGCCTTAAGGTAGACAAGTCCATCAGCAATTTCATTATCCCCATCGGGGCCACGGTAAATATGGACGGTACCGCCTTGTACCAAACCGTTACCACCTTGTTTATTGCCCAAGCCTACGGGCTGGAAATGAGTTTGCTTAACATCATCGTAGTAGTGATTACTATTATAGCGGCCTCCATCGGTACTCCGGCCATTCCGGGAGGTGGCGTGGTGATTCTGGCTTCGGTACTCAGCAGTGTGGGGATACCGGCCGAAGGCATCATCATCATTATTGGTGTGGAAAGGCTTTTAGGGATGTTCCGTACGGCAGTAAATGTTACGGGAGATTTGGCCGCCTGTATGGTATTTAACAGATGGTATGGTTCTTCCGAGAAAGGTGATGGGAATGATACATGAGTCAGTCATATAGAAAGATGTTTCCTGAATGATAAAAGCCTTATTGATTTTGAGTCAAGCTTTTCAATACTAAAGATCAATATTCATTGTGGCTCTGACCAATATTATTTCACAAGGGGCAAACTGAAACATGAAGTCAAAAGCTATGAACTCTACTGAACAGGGGAGTTGAAGCCTCACCATAGAGAACAAACCTATACTTGCATACTAAAACTAAAACTGTCAAAGTCTGAACCTCATATACTTGATTAAATCGTTGAAGAGCCTATTTAATGTTGGCTTTAACAAGGCGCTCTTATCTACGGTCTAGATTAAAAAACTGAAATGAATCACAATTTCACACATTGAAGTCTGAATTTTGTAAATATTAAATAGCGCTGAAGCATATCTTTAATAGAAGAAGTGATTCCAATTACAAGCATTGTAAAGTACGGACTTGAAAAACTTCAAATACCCATTAATTAACATGAAAAATATACTCGTTCCAACCGACTTTTCCGATTGTGCAAGGATAGCCGAGCGAATTGGATTAGAAATAGCCAAAAAGGCAAATGCCGAAATACACTTTTTACACCTAATAAGCACCCCTGTTGATTGGGTCAAGCTACCCTTGGAAAAAGAAGACCGATATCCTAAAACCAAGCTGGAGATAGCCCAAGCAGAAATTGAACTTCATAAGCTTTCAAAGTTGGCCGAGGGTTTGGGGCTCAAGGTGAAGGTGTTTTTAGTGTTTAATAAAGGGAGAGAAGAAATTGACCAGCATATCACACAGCATCATCATGACTTCATTGTTATGGGTTCTCATGGTGCTGGAGGTCTGCGTAAGGTTGTTGGTTCCAATACACAACGCGTGGTTCGAAACGCGCATTGTCCTGTGCTGGTGATCAAACCCGACACTAAAGAGTTCAATGTTAAAAACATTGTTTTTGCTTCCAGCTTTGAAGAGGACGTACACGCTCAGTTTATGAAAGTGATTGAGTTTGCCGATTTGATGGGTGCTATTATCCATTTGCTCAATGTTAATATTCCAGATCACTTTGTATGCACCGAAACTGCTGAGGCTCGTATGGAAGCATTTTTGGAGCAATGCCCGAGGGGAAATTGTAGTATTAATATTTATAATTCATGGAGAGAAGAGGCTGGTATTAAACAGTTTGCAGTCAAGGTAGATGCCGATGTGATTTCTCTGGTTACACATGGTAAGTCAGGTTTCCTTAAGCTTCTTGAGGGGGGAGTATCAGAAAACTTAGTTAATCAAGCAGAACTTCCAGTTTTGACTCTCAGCATGAAGACAGAATGATTATTAACTATTGAGAACAATTGACTAAACACCATGGAAAAGACTATTAACATCCAAATTCATTTTCTCGGAGCTGCTGGTACAGTTACTGGATCCAAATATTTACTCGAAACAGCCACCAAAAAACTAATGGTGGATTGTGGTGTATTTCAAGGATTAAAAGAACTGAGGTTGCTCAATTGGGAGCAACCAGAGTATGATCCCGCATCTATTGACGCAGTGGTGCTTACCCATGGGCATCTCGATCATACCGGTTACCTGGCCCGTTTGGTAAAGCTTGGCTTTAAAGGAAAAATATACGGAAGTGAACCCACGCTTAAAATTGCTGAAATCATACTGAAAGACAGTGCTAAAATTCAGGAGGAAGAAGCTGCCCGGGCTAACAAGGAAGGCTATAGCAAGCACAGTCCGGCAGAAGCCTTCTATGATTTAAAAGATGTGGAAAAAACCCTTCCGCTTTTCAGTCCTGTTACAGAAGGTCAATGGCACGTAATCGAAAACGACTTTAAAGTAAGGTGGCAGTACAACGGACATATTATAGGGTCAACTTTTATAGAAATAGAGACCAATGACAAACGGGTAGTATTTTCAGGAGATATCGGGCGCAAAAACGATTTGTTGCTGTATGCGCCCAAAAAGCCCAAAAAAGCAGATATACTACTGATTGAATCCACCTACGGAGGAAGGGTTCACCCTGAAGAAGAAACTATTATCCCTGAGTTGGGACGAATCATCAATGAAACCATTGAGCGGGGAGGCAGCCTCTTTATCCCCAGTTTTGCCGTGGAGCGTACGCAATTAATGATGCTGATGATATGGAGGCTTTTAAAAGAAAAAAAGATTCCTAAAATTCCCATGATCATGGACAGCCCAATGGGAGCCAATGTACTACAACTCTTTCATGCCTCACGGGATTGGCACAAGCTGAAACCCGAAGAGTGTGATAATATGTGTTCCTATTTTGAGATTGTGAGTAGTTATCGGGAAACCCTGTTTCTACGTGATGATAGTACACCCAAAATTGTTATAGCCGGAAGCGGTATGATGACGGGAGGCAGAATACTGAACTATATGGAAGCCAGATCGGGCAATAATAACGATACCTTACTTTTTGTTGGCTATCAGGCTGAAGGTACCCGGGGAAGAAAACTACTGGAAGGCGACAAAAAAATCAAGGTATATGGGAAGTGGTTGCCCTTTAACATGCGCATGGAACAGATTGAGGGACTGAGCGCACACGGAGATCAAAACGACCTGATTGATTGGGTCTCAGAAATTGAAGGCCAGCCCGAAGAAGTATTCATCATTCACGGAGAAACCGAACAGGCAGAAGCCTTGTCAAAAGCCCTTAGGGATAAAAAGGGATGGTCATCACAACTGCCCAAACTTAATCAAACTATAACATTGTGATGGAAGTAGAAAATAGCCAACATAACGTACTGAAATTAGTAAGAATTGGCATTGATGCTCGTAATGAATACATAGTATTTATGCGTAAAGATTGTCCGGTATGCGTTTCAGAAGGCTTTGAAGCGTTGAATCGGATAAGAGTATCAAATGACAATAAAACCATAGTGGCATCCCTTATCGTTTGGGACAATGAAGAACATCTGACTCATGACCAGCTAAGCTTATCAGAGGCAGCCATAGATGCATTGGGCGCAAAAGAAGGAGATATTCTTGCCCTAAGCCATTTAGATGCCCTTCTCTCAATGAGTGATATTCGGAAGAAAATTTATGGGCATAGATTGAATCAAGCAGAGTTTGACAGGATCATTGGTGATATAGTCAATCGGAATTTATCCAATATTCAACTGTCAGCTTTTCTCGCTTCCACTACAGGTAACTCTTTAAATGAAGAGGAAGTGATTGCGCTTACCCGATCCATGATCAATGTAGGTTTCAAACTGGACTGGGGCATGGACAAGGTGTATGACAAGCACTGCGTTGGCGGCCTTCCTGGTAACCGGACTACACCGTTGGTGGTATCAATTGTAGCAGCAGCTGGGTTGACCATTCCCAAAACCTCATCCAGGGCGATTACCTCACCTGCTGGAACAGCTGATACCATGGAGGTGATGACCAATGTAAACCTTACCACTGAGCAAATGAAAAAAGTCGTGGAGCAACAAGGTGGTTGCCTAGCATGGGGCGGATCTGTACAGTTAAGCCCGGCTGATGATATTCTCATCCGTGTGGAAAAAGCCTTGGATATTGATAGCGAAGGACAAATGATCGCTTCGGTACTCTCCAAGAAAGCGGCAGCAGGCTCGACTGATGTTGTCATTGATATTCCTGTTGGGCTCACGGCCAAAGTACGATCTCAAGAAGCAGCTCAGCAACTTGCTGAAAAAATGGTCTCTGTAGGAAAAGCCATAGGACTGAATATAGAGATTGTCCTGTCAGACGGTTCACAGCCTGTGGGTCGTGGTATTGGGCCTGCATTAGAGGCCAAGGATGTATTGGCCGTTTTGAGAAATGAAGAAAATGCCCCTAATGATCTTAGAGAAAGAGCCATAATACTAGCTGGTCGGTTACTGGAAATGGGTGGCAAAGCGGCAGAAGGATCAGGCAAGCTTGAAGCTTTAAAAATCTTAAATGATGGGGCTGCCTACCACAAATTCATGGCAATATGTAAAGCACAAGGGTTTTTTAAAGAGCCTGAAATTGCCCCTCATAGGCATCCGGTTTATTCCATGCAAGCAGGGCTGGTTTCTGAGATTGACAACCGCAGACTGGCCAAAGTGGCCAAGCTGGCAGGAGCACCGGGGGCTATCACAGCTGGTTTACTCTTATTTACACCATTAAACTCGCAAGTGGAGCAAGGCGACATTCTCTATGAAATACATGCTGAATCTAAAGGAGAGCTCGCGTACGCACTTGATTACCTGAATACACAAAACGAAATTATAAAAATCGATGAATCATAAGAACATGAAAATGATCGTATTTGCCTTACCCGGCAATGAAGACCTTACCGAAAAAATAGTTAAGCACCTGAATGCTGAAAAAGGAGAGGCGACCATAAGACAGTTTCCTGATGGAGAAAGTTATATACAGATACATTCGGATGTAAAAGGTAAATGCGTGGTGATGGTCTGTACCTTACACGAGCCAGATGCCAAACTCCTACCTCTATACTTTTTGAGTAAAACAGCTAAGGAGTTAGGGGCTGCTTGTACCTGTCTCGTGGCACCATATCTGGCCTACATGAGGCAGGATAAGCAGTTTAATCCAGGTGAAGGCATAACGTCTACTTACTTTGCCCAGATGATGTCTGGCTTTGCAGAAACGCTGACCACCGTTGATCCGCACCTGCACCGTAGAAGTTCATTGAGTGAAATTTATACCGTACCGAATAAACTGATTCATGCGGCTTCTCATATTTCAAAGTGGATCAGTTCCCATGTTGAAAAACCTGTTTTGATTGGACCAGATAGTGAAAGTGAGCAGTGGGTTTCAGAGGTGGCAAAGGAAGCCAATGCACCATTCACAGTATTGGAAAAAGTACGGCATGGAGACAGAAACGTGGAGGTATCTATTCCCAATGTGGTAAAATATAAGGATTACACCCCTGTGTTGGTCGATGATATCATTTCAACGGCCAGAACAATGATAGAAACAGTGGGTCACTTGAAAAAGGCTGGTATGAGGCCTGCGGTTTGTATAGGTGTTCATGCCGTATTTGCAGGCTCTGCCTATGCTGACCTCAAAAACTCAGGAGTACAGCAGATCGTAACGTGCAACACCATTCCGCATGAAAGCAATCAAATTGATCTCTCTGATATTCTTGCAATAGAAGTTAAAGCATTAATGAACCACCATGCGTAGTGTTCTCCTCATTATAACGTTTCTACAGCTTATGTCCATTATGTCTTATGGTCAGGGTAAAGAAATGTTGATTGAGCAGATAGCGGGGAAAAAAATAGTGCGTGAAAACTTTAACAAAAATGGAGATTTACAAGGTAAACAGCTATTCATCATTGGAGAATTAATCCAGGAGGGGGAAACATATAAGGTAGAGGTGGTTACCGAGCTGTATGACGCAAATGGCGAACTGGATGAAAAGTACACTACAAGCTATAAATGCAACCCCAATCAATTTAATGTGCTGTTGAATGTATTTCCCTTTGCTGATCCTCAAGATAAAAAGATAAAAGTGGATGTTACCTCAGAAGATTTTAAACAGTTGTATGATTTGCAAAGTGGCAGTGAATTAAAAGATATTCATTTGAAGATGAGTGTTGAATCTGGTGTCTTAAGCTTTTTTGGTTCTAAAAGCTTGGTCACCATTAAAAACAGGGAAAAGGAGGTAGTAAACGAATCAGTAAAAATAAGTAGTGAAGCCGTTATTAGAGTATTTTTATTGGGATTACGAATAAAGACCATAACCTACTCGGTACAAGAATCTATGACGGAGAAGTTCGTACTTCAACATCAGAAATTTATAGAGGAGGACGGAGCTTATTTCACTATGAATTATGGAGGCGAGTACTGATAACAAAATTTCCTCAAATTGAAGTTATGGATAACTACAAAAAGAATAGTTTAAGTTTAACCGGAGCAGTAGCACTTGGTACTGGAGTGATGATAGGTGCTGGTATATTTGCCTTGCTTGGTCAGGTGGCAGATCTTTCAGGGGCTTTGTTTCCTTTAGCTTTTTTGGTAGGGGCGGTTATCTCTGGTTTTAGTGCTTACACTTACATAAAGTTGTCCAATGCTTACCCTTCTGCCGGTGGCATTGCCATGTATCTCAAAATGGCCTATGGGCCGGGTACACTCACTGCTGCAGGATCACTTTTAATGGCTTTTTCAATGGTGATTGGTGAAAGCCTGGTGGCGCGCACATTTGGAGCGTATACCTTACAGCTTTTCGATGTACAGGAAAATAGTGTTTGGATACCTATTTTGGGTGTTTTATTATTAATAGTTGCGTATTTAGTCAATATTTCTGGTAATAAGGTGATTGGGCGCACTTCCCTCATGATGGCTGTTATCAAAATAGGTGGACTGGCCATCTTCGCTATTGGCGGCCTTTGGGCAGCAGGTTTCTCGTTTTCTGAAGCCTTACCTCCCTCTGTTTCTGATGATTACACTATAGCCAGTTATATAGGAGCTTTGGCATTTACTATACTAGCTTACAAAGGTTTTACCACCATCACCAACAGCGGTGGTGAAATTGTAAACCCGAATAAGAATGTAGGTCGTGCCATTATGATTTCGCTCTTTCTTTGCACATTGGTGTATTTACTGGTGGCTTTGGCCGTTTCAGCCAATTTATCAATCCCAGAGATTATAGCAGCGAAAGATTTTTCATTGGCAGAAGCTTCTAAACCTGCTTTTGGAAAGTATGGCTTGTGGTTTACCGTAGGTATCGCAATTGTAGCCACTATTTCTGGTGTTATTGCCAGCATATTTGCCGTTTCAAGGATGACTGCTATGCTCACGGAAATAGATCTAATCCCACACAAACATTTCGGAATGGCTGGTCGATTGCAAAAGCACATGCTGGTTTATACCGTGATTATAGCCATTATACTCACAGCATTTTTCGACCTGAGCCGTATCGCTTCCCTTGGAGCTATTTTTTACTTATCAATGGATGTAATACTCCAATGGGGCGTATTAAAAAATCTTAGGAAAAAAATAAATGCCAATGTCGTAATTGTTATTACTGCCATTCTTCTTGACCTGATTGTGTTAGGAGCATTTCTTTGGATAAAGGCCTCCAGTGATCTTTTGGTAGTAGTGGTTTCCATTGTTCTGATGGTTTTAGTATTTGTTGGAGAGAGGTGGTTTTTACAACGGGAAATAAGTAAGAAGGACTAAAATTTAAAAAAGCATGACTAAAGCTAATAGCAATGCATCTTACGACACACTGAGCGAAGCTACTAACGCCTTGATAAAAAAAGGCTATACTGAAGACCTCAATCTAAAACCTGACTGCTTGGAATGCCTCACTTCCAAACTACAATTGCATCCAGAAGACTTTGAAGTGGATGCTTTCTATAGGTTTGAAGGCATGAGTGACCCAGACGATAATAGCATTGTGTATGCTATTAGCAGTAAGCATGGTATAAAAGGCATATTGGTTGATGCTTATGGTTTATACAGCAGTAGTCTCAACGAAGCAATGGTTCAAAAACTTAAAATGAACAACAGATGATTGAGCTAGATCATATATCCACCCTTCCACCAGAACAAGCTGATAAAGCGGAAACCAAAAAAGCATTAAAAAAACTCCGAAAGGAGCTTTTTCAGTTGCAAAATAAGTTCTATGCCGATGGTCGGTACAGCATGCTCATCATCTTGCAAGGGCTTGACACCTCAGGCAAGGACGGAACGATCCGTCATGCCTTTAGCGGCATGAATCCGCAAGGTGTGCAGGTTACTTCTTTTAAAAAGCCTACCGCTGATGAGCTTAAACATGACTTTTTGTGGCGTATCTATCCCCATTTTCCAGAGAAGGGCATGATTAAGGTCTTTAACCGCTCGTACTATGAAGATATTTTGGTGCCTACCGTCAATAAAAGCTTGTCAGGTGACGTATTGGAGCATCGCATCAATTTGATCAACGAACTGGAACATCACCTGCAAGCCAATAATACATTGATCTTAAAATTTTACCTGCATATATCGGTTGATGAGCAGATAGAGCGTATTGAAGAACGTAAAACGAAACCACACAAACGCTGGAAATACGCGAAGGAAGACGAACTCATACCCAAACAATGGGATGATTTTAGGAAAGCATACCATACAGTACTTAATGCCTGCAATCATATACCCTGGCATATCATTCCTGCAGACAAGCGTTGGTACCGCAATTATACAGCCGCTAAAGTGCTAGCGCAACAGCTTGAAGAACTTAATTTAGAATACCCCGATAAATAATTTAGCTACTATGGAAAATCATAAAGGACATAAGCACCATAAGCACGAAGAAAGTAAAAAGCACGAAGACCATTCCGGGCATGAAGGTAACGACCATAGTGGACATGGTAGTCATTCAGGACACAATCCTGGACATGGCGATATGGGTCACGATCATCATAAAATGATGATCGAAGATTTCAAGAAACGCTTCTGGGTTTCACTGGTACTCACTATTCCTATTCTGGCATTCTCGCCCATGATTCAGGGCTTTTTTGGTTATGAATGGCTTTTGCCCGGTAATCCCTACATTCTTTTTGTCCTATCCTCGATTGTTTACTTCTGGGGTGGGTGGCCCTTTCTTAAAGGTTTTTATAATGAGGTAAAAGCCAAAGGGCCTGGCATGATGACTTTGATCTCCATGGCGATCAGTGTAGCCTATTTCTATAGCTCAGCCACTGTCTTTGGCCTTCCTGGAGAAGATTTCTTTTGGGAACTTGCCACACTGATAGATATAATGCTGCTCGGCCACTGGCTCGAAATGAAATCTGTACTTGGGGCATCTAAAGCACTTCAATTACTGGTGAGCATGATGCCATCAGAAGCCCACCGGGTAAAAGGTGATGAGATCGAAGAGGTTAAGCTGGAGGAGCTTGAGAAGAACGATATCATCCTGATTAAGCCTGGAGAAAAAGTGCCAGCCGATGGAGTGATTGTGGAAGGGGAAAGCTATCTAAATGAATCCATGCTCACAGGCGAATCCAAACCTGTTAAAAAAGGATTGGAAAACAAAGTGATTGGTGGATCACTCAATGGAAACGGTTCACTTAAAGTAAGGGTAGAACATACGGGAAAAGACAGTTATTTAAATAAGGTAATTACCCTAGTGCAAGAAGCACAAAAGTCCAAGTCCAAAATGCAGAATCTATCAGATCGAGCTGCCAAGTGGCTCACCTATATTGCATTGGCGATAGGATTTGGCACGCTGGCCACTTGGTTATTTTTAGGCTTTCCCTTCGTGTATGCCTTAGAGAGAATGGTTACAGTTATGATTATTGCCTGTCCTCATGCACTCGGTTTGGCCATTCCATTGGTGGTAGCCATATCCACGGCAGTTTCTGCACAGAATGGCTTGCTAATCAGAAATAGAACTGCGTTTGAAGAATCTCGAAAAATTTCCGTTTTACTCTTTGACAAAACGGGAACATTAACAAAAGGGGATTTTGGAGTAACACGCGTTGAATCAGTTGATAAACAGTACTCTTCAGATGAAGTCTTACGACTGGCTAGTGCCTTAGAACAAAGCTCTGAGCATCCGATTGCAGTCGGTATTGTTAAAAAAGTAAAATCAGGTAATACGACCATTCCCAAACCAGAAAATTTCAATGCCATCACGGGTAAAGGTGTGGAAGCGAAAGTGGAAGGAAAAAATATAAAAGTGGTTAGTCCTGGATACCTACGAGATGAAAAAATAACCATTCCTAAAGATGCGTATAGTGATGCTGCAGAAACAGTAGTCTTCGTTTTAATCGATGGATCATTGGCCGGATATATTGCACTGGCAGACGAGATAAGACCCGAATCCGCTGAAGCCATCAAAATATTTAAGAAGAACAACATTAAAGTTTTAATGGCAACGGGTGACAATGAAAAGACAGCCAAAGCAGTAAGTGATAAATTAGGATTGGATGGTTACTATTCAGAAGTACTCCCACATCAGAAGGTTGAGATTGTTAAAGAATTGCAAGGTAAAGGTGAATTTGTAGCCATGACTGGTGATGGTGTCAATGACGCTCCTGCCTTGGCTCAAGCAAATGTGGGTATTGCCGTGGGGTCAGGAACCGATGTGGCAGCCGAGACCGCAGATATTATTTTGGTAAACAGTAACCCTCAGGATATTGCTAGTCTAATTCTTTTTGGAAAGGCCACTTATAACAAAATGATTCAAAACCTGATATGGGCAACTGGCTATAATGCCTTTGCGATTCCATTAGCAGCAGGTGTACTATACTCCTCAGGTTTTGTCTTAGGTCCAGCCATTGGTGCAGTATTTATGAGTCTGAGTACCATTATCGTAGCCATTAACGCCCAGTTATTAAAGGGTAAATTGATCAGAGGCGATAAATAATAGTAGTTGACAATCAGATCTCGATGAATTTATTGAACACCAATCCGTTAGTCATATTTCTGGAGTCCATTAAGGGTAAAAGCAGAGCGGGAGTAGGCATAGCCATATTACTTTCAGTTGGTTTTGCGATGTTTTGGGCCAACTCCTCCAACGGTGAGAGTTACCAAAATTTTATTAGTTCTGAAATTGCAATTAAGGTAGGGAGCTTTCAGCTTTCAGAACCTTTACTCATATGGGTCAACGATGGTTTGATGGCCGTTTTTTTTCTTTTCGTTGGTCTGGAACTAAAACGCGAAATACTGGGAGGTAAACTTTCGAGTTTTCGCCAGGCAATCTTACCAGTAGGAGCGGCTGTTGGCGGTATGATTGTACCAGCTATACTTTACACACTCTTCAATTTTGGTGGAGTCGGTGAAAATGGTTGGGGTATACCTATGGCAACAGATATTGCATTTGCTTTGGGAGTCTTGTCACTTTTCGGTAAAAGAGTACCAGTTGAATTGAAAGTTTTCCTGGTTGCACTTGCAATAGTAGATGATTTGGGAGCTGTTTTGGTGATCGCGTTTTTCTATACTTCCGGTATATCACAGATGGATCTCCTACACGGTTTTTTATTCTTCCTTCTACTTATAGGAGGCAATTTGATTGGGATAAGGAAAGCTTGGTTTTATGGACTGATTGGTATTGGAGGAGTCTGGCTAGCTTTCTTTTTTTCAGGAGTGCATCCCACCATTGCAGGAATTCTCATTGCTTTTGCCATACCTGGTAGGGTGAAGATAAAGGAGGGAGATTTCTTAAAAAACCTAAATGTGCTTAACAGAGAGTTTTTGGTGACTAAACCTATACCAGGAAGCTTTATCTCTGAGAGACAGCTGGAAATTCTTGAAGAGATAAAAACGAGGTCCAACGATGCCGAAACACCACTACAGAAAATTGAATACGGACTTTCACCGATTATAGGCTTTTTAATTCTTCCCTTATTTGCGCTTGTCAATGCAGGTATTCACATCCACGGTGATGTACTCGAAATATTGACACATCCAATAGGTTTAGGGGTTAGTTTCGGGCTGATTGGTGGGAAATTCATAGGAATAGTTGGAGCATCCTGGGTCATGGTGAAACTTAAGTGGGCTGAGATTCAGAGTAATGTTACATGGGGACAAATTTGTGCGGTAGCCATGATTGCAGGTATCGGGTTCACTATGTCGCTTTTCGTTACAGAACTTGCATTTGTAGATGAGGAATACGCCTACTATGCGAAACTAAGTGTTCTCTTCGCCTCTACTTTAGCTGGTATTATTGGATCTCTTTGGCTTTATAGGGTCACTCGACTCAATTCAGGATAACCCTCATAATATCACACATCTAAGGGGTAATTCCGTACGAATTTTACCATGATTCAACCTTAAATTGTTGTTATAAACGATTGTAAATTAAACAGTAATTAACATGCATTGGGGATATGATTTTTGGGGAATGCACCTGATATGGTGGATCGTCTGGGTGATACTTTTAATATGGATTTTTTTAACACCTTGGGATGTGCCTGGTCAAAAGAAGAAACCAGATAGTCCTATGGAAATCTTAAAGAAACGTTTTGCTCGGGGTGAAATAAACAAAGAACAATATGAAGAAATGAGAAGGGATTTGGAAAAGGGTTGATATGAAGGGTTTGACACTAGAAAGATGGGATTAATAATTAAAAAAGCGTCAGGAGAAAAAGCACCCTTTGAACCAGAAAAGCTCCGCAATTCACTGCACAAAGCGGGCGCAACTCGTGATTTGATAGATGATATTGTACAAAAGGTAGAAAGCCAATTTAAGGAAGAAGTGAGTACAACGAAGATCTACAGACTTGCTTTTTCTCTTTTAAAAGCACATTCAAGTGAACTCGCTGGTAAATACCATCTGAAAAGGGCCATTATGGAGCTTGGCCCTTCCGGTTACCCTTTTGAAAGATATATCGCAAAAATTCTTAAAGCCCAAGGGTATCAAACTCAGGTTGGGGTAATGGTACAAGGAAAATGCGTTATGCATGAAGTAGATGTGATTGCTGAAAAAGACGACCATCATTTTATGATTGAATGCAAATTTCATAACCGGCCCGGTACGAAGTCGGACGTAAAAGTACCGCTTTATATACGTTCTAGGTTTGAAGATGTCAGAACCCAGTGGATTGATCTGCCGGGTCATAAAGCTAAGTTTCATCAGGGCTGGGTGGTGACCAACACAAAGTTCACAAGAGATGCTATCGATTATGGAAAGTGCAGTGGTATGAGTCTAATGGGTTGGGACTATCCTGCTAATGGAAGCCTGAATGAACGGATTAATCTCTCTGGCTTACATCCACTAACCTGCTTGACCACTCTGACCAAAAAGGAAAAGTCCCTACTCTTAAATGAGTCTATAGTACTATGCAAAGAGATATGTGAGCGTCCAGAAGTGTTGTCAGTCTTGGGTTTGTCAACCAAGCGAACAGAAAAAGTACTTGAAGAAGCTCATGGGATTTGTATGGAAGATAATTGAAAACCAATGAAGAGAATTGTAATCAGTATTTCGGCATTTTTGTTGCTTGGCCTGGTGGTCGGTTGCAATGTTTATAGGAAAGTAACCGTTAACGGTGATCGAAGCTTTGATTATTCAGAATACAGTTCATATGCATGGCTACCATCTGCTGATAGTACGGAGAACAATACCTACGACAATTCTACTATTAGGAATGGTGCGCGGCTTTTCTTTAATCACTGCATGCGAGAAAGAGAGTTTCAGGTCGATACTTTAACTCCTGACCTTCTATTCAAATTAGAGTGGGTAAATATACCCAAGGCATTTGACTATGCGGAGATTGGTTCAGTCCCGACTTGGAAACAAGACTTAATCGATAACTGGCATTTTGACGATGTTGATGCTTTAGATGAGTGGGATATCGACTATGAGATGAAGACCAAAGAGTTTTCTTACGGAGCTATTATACTCAATATATTTGACCGACAGGAAAAACGGCTTTTATGGCGTGGAGTAGCGGAAGGAAATATCTATGATGCTGATAAAATATATGATGATCTGCATCCTGCAGTACATCGGCTGATGAAGAAATTCCCTATTAAACCCAAGAAAAAGTAACTCAATAATACTGAGAATAGAAAAAAGCCCGATGGAGTATATCCCAAAACACCTCTATAAGAAGCAACTGCTAAGGCCGATAAAGCTCGGAATCCTATTTTCGGTGTTGGGGGAAGCAGTCATTTTTCTTGTGTGGGGCGTATTTCTATACCCTGAAGGTAATATAATTCACAAATTTCTTTGGACCATTGTCTTATGCGGATTGGGAATGGGTGCAACGGTTGGTTCAGTTATAAGTTGGTGGGTTGAAGGTAAATATTGGGGGCAACCAGCTATTGTTGCCTGTGGACTGATTTCTTTTGTTATCCTCGGGTTGTTTTGCAACCTTCTTTGTTTTCAGCTTGATATGAACTTCATCTATTTCGGAGGAGCTGGAGCACCTGTGTTGTTTATAGCCAATGGAATGGTGGCTTCAGCGTTTGGAGGTGCCTTGATTGGGTGGTTAAACTTTACTTATCGGGGAATCAAAATATTGGAAAAGTACGGGTGGTAGTTCAGAAGGCTACTCAGAGATCAACTACAACTAAAACAAAATATGCAAATTTTATCACAATGCCACCAACTATTTTTGGCCACATTACCAAATAATTAAAACGGAATGGAGTGTCTTCAAGTCTGTGGGCTTTATCCCTCAGACTTGAGGTTTATTTTCCACATTCTTTTTAAAACCGGATGGTTAATCCGCTTGGTGATTCGTCTTTTAGGTCTTATTGATTTCGGCATG
>TARA_R110001599_G_scaffold73381_3_pt1 | contig 29522 bp, 34 predicted proteins | sample TARA_R110001599 | Tara Oceans TARA_R110001599 (sample SAMEA4398360) | marine metagenome | biome: Polar Biome; feature: [MES] marine water layer (ENVO:01000295) within the mesopelagic zone...; material: water (ENVO:00002006), including particulate matter (ENVO:01000060) such as......
TTGCGAACAAGCTTCCAAATGCTCACAGATTTGTTCTATGTGCCAGCCGCCAATGAAGGGTACTCCTGGTTCTACGATCGGCCATGCCTGTTGTACAAACTCATACAATGAAGCAGAGGCACTCCTGCGCTCTCGCTCAGCTCGTAAAAGATCAAGCATGACTGCGGGACTGGTATGTTGAGAAGAAGCAACGTTATTCATCTTCATTGTTCCCAATCTTCTTCATCATTGAAGTCATTTCAGATAATTCTTCATCACTCAGATTTTTTAAATCAACTGGAGCCAATTGAATTGGTCCGCCACCTTGACCTACATGCTCGGTCTGAATCTTGTCGCCGTATACTTTGGGCAGCATCTTAGCCAGCATCCATTTACGCGAGTCAATGCGCAACCTATTACGTGCGATAGCTTCATTGGACAGAGGGACTTTTAAAGACCGCTGAAGCCTGTTGCCTTCATTGTCTAGCATATGGTTACCAGCTTCATCTAAGACGTCCTGCTCCTCAATGGTGTAGTTCTCGTCAGCTATCGCTAGGATTTCATCGGCTATCATTCTGTAGCCTGTCTCGCGCGCGAGCGCGTACTCCTTGGCTAAGCGCGGCTCGGCGGTAATCCAGTCCAGTATTTGGCTAGAACTTGGAGCCTCAGGAACCAATGTAATAGCAGCTGTAAGTGACATACCACTTTCTAGCAGGGGATAAAGTTTATTCATCACAGCTTGACGATTATGCTTACGTGCACCAGGACGAATACGGACTACTCTTTTATCATCAGACATTACAATAACTCTTTGGATAAAATATAATGACTACTATAGGCTCAATTACCATAAAAAGTAAAGCTAAAAAGTAATCGTTCGGTTCTAACGTTCGTTCTATAGGACCAACACCGAACGAACGTTACCCCCAAAAACAGGTCGATCGACTACGGAGGAGGGTAGAATTACCCTCTCCTCCGTCAATCCCCACGTAATCGTTCGTTTGGTTCTAACGTTCGAACGATTACCCGAACGAACGATTAAATACTTACGTTCCATATACTTCCTCCCCCAGATAAACTACAGTTAAATAAGTAAATAAAGTAGCATACTCCAGCACTAAAGGTTATATACAGGAGCAGTTTGTTTATATCAGTTAACACTGTATTTTCCTTTCTCTTCTATTTCTATTACTTGTAAATAATGTGTAGCTCTACCTCTGGGTTTATCATAAGGTAGAAGTTCTAATTGACCATCCTGGATAAGAACGTCAATAGCTCTTTCTTTACGTTCTTGACTTGCTTTTATTCCTCCATCAGCAACAGCTTTACGTTCATAGTAACTACGGCTACGATGTTCATCCTTCCGAATAAGATTTAACAGATCCTGTTTAATAGTATCCCACTGTTCATTTTCTTTTTCTGCTTTAAAGGTCTCTTTTATTTCTTTTCTTTCTCCTAACCCTAATTTCCTAGCCGTGCTATGCATGAACCATATTTCACTATCATACCCTAAGACATTTTTATGAACTTCTTTATGTGCGATAACATCAAAACCCAGCTCTGGGTAAGTGGGTGGAAAACGAACCTTAGTGGCTTTAAGAACCCTTGGGCTATCATTTTCCTCACCGTCTTTGAATACAGTATATACACCATGGGCATCACCAGTCCACGCACTAGCACCACGAGGACTAAGGTAATCAGACTCTCCAGAACCCAGCATTTTCGCTGTATGGCTGACAATAATAATTGGAAACGAGAGGAAAGCCTGCTTAATATGAGCCATAGCCCTGCCCACTTGGGCATTATCGTTCTCATTTTCCAAGTCGAATATCGCGTTTGCTGTGTCAAATACCACGAGCGGTAATGCTTTATATATGCTTCCATCTTCCATTTCATTGTCTACCGTCCATTCTTTGTAATCTTCTGCTACCTGTGCAACTATTTGTGGGTCTAACCTATATGCTTGTAACACTTTAACACGCTCATCAAAATCTTTACTCAACAAACCTGTTGTACCCCATTTACATATTGAATAAATAACTCTCTGCACCTGCACAACGCTTTCTGTTATAATGATTACATTACGTTTTACAAGAGGTTTGAGTTCAAACTCAGGGTGGCATAAATGAGCGGTAGATAAAGCAAGAGGGACAATAAGAGTAGTCTTACCTACTCCAGGAGCACCAGCTAATACATTTACCCCAGTAGACATAAACCCATCAAATATATATTCAAATACTGTAACCTCGCTGGCTCCAGAAGGTAACGCTCTTCCCAGCCCTAGCGGATGGTCTTCTAAGTTGACAGGGGTAGTTTGAATAGGTGTGTTAACCCAACCGTTATCAATCGCCATCTTGAATATACTACGGTAAGTAATGGAATGCGGTTGAGATATATCCCGCTCCCATTTTTTACGTTGCAAGGCTGCGTCAAACTTATCACTCTTACTTGACCAATCAGTCCACACGCGGTAACCGTTCTCTCCATAAGGTTTTAACACTGTAGCCACATTAACCCACGTGGTGTAATCATCAGCGTCTACATGTTGGAGGGCAGATCTTAAATCATCAAAAGTCTGCGCCGTAGCCACAGGTACACCATTATGCTCAATTAAACTAAACTCTGTTGCCGATCTTGCCTTACTCTTAATAAAAGCAGGAAGACTAGAAGGTAACGCAGGATTGGACTTACTGAGTGGGGATCTTTTCCATTTATAATCCCCACTAACCCCAAGAGTAGGTGCAACACAGATGTATCCGTGATGTTTTAAATCTAACCCTTTACCCAAAATTCCTGGATAAGTTACATCAGCCTCGGTAGTAAAGATACGGTGCTCACCTCCACCTTGAGTCTTAGCTACACAATCAGAATGTAAAACACCGTGTTCTTTTTCTATTTGTAGCAAACTTTCTTGCCCATCATTTTGGGGATCTATATCTAAAGCTATTAAACCTGACTGGGACATACTAATACCTATACCAGCATTAGGATCTGTAGCCCACCAGTTTTTTATAATATCCTCATTTATCGTGGAATCATGATGGCCATGGGGAGCGAGATCAGCTTGAGGATGTTTTCCTGGCTTATGACCTGCCTCTGTGCTAGGGTGACCACAACGGCATTCCCCATCTTTATCAACCGACCATACAGGCAGAACATACCACCCTAATTTAGCGTAGGCTAAAGCGTAATCTAAAGTGGTTGGTCCTTCTGTATCTACAGCCCATACATGTTTAGGAGTTCTAGCCATTATGCTACCCCCATAAAGTCTTCATTAACCACATTCCAATATTTACCCTTTTTTATAACCGTGATAGAATAAGGATACGGAGCATCTTTTATCATGTAAGAAACATGATTTGCAGGGGTGGGGAGAACAACAGCTAATCTTCTATTTTCAAAGAAGTTAAGGTCACTGTCTTTAGGTTTTTCAGTGTTTACAAATAAAGTAGCATTAACACGAGCATTCTCTACAGTAGAGCACGTGTATTGCACCATGAGAATAGGAGTACTTGAATATCTTGTTTTTAAAGCTACACAATTTATCTTATGTATATTATTTAAATCTAATACTGTGTTATCGTCTGCATATTCACCTGTAAGGGGATCTATAGGTTTTAGAGTGGTTACTCCTGGATAAAGAAACCTAGTTTTACGTTCATAAGGTTTTTGGGGCATGGCTTCAAATTTATCACCTGTTAATTCTTTGAAAAATGTTTCATACATTCCAACCCCACCCAGCCGTATTAAATTCCCTGCGAAATCCAATATTAAACAATTTTTCTTGCTAGGGTGCAATCTAGTACCCCTGCCTTGAATTTGAACCCATAAAGAAGTAGATAAAGTAGGACGTAAACAAACAATACAATCAAGAGGAGGAAAATCAAACCCAGTGGTAATCATGTCTACCGAACAAAGTACAGAAATGTCTCCCCCTGCCAGCTGTCTTAATACTTCTTTTCTTTCTACTGAACGCATTGCTGATGTTAAAACGCCGCATTTCCTTCCAGACACCTCTTCTATTTTATCGGCTATTTGGTGAGCAGTTTTAATTGTAGGGCAGTAGACGCCTATATAATTACGTTCTGAAGCTAAATCGTATATGGTTAGAGCAACAGATTCTAACCAATCACTATCCATACTGTCTCCAACTTCTTTTTGTACAAAATCCCCATTCACTGTTATATCATCCACATCAAGTTGAATGGTGGTTTCTACACCAACTAAAGGGCACAACCATCCTTCTTTTACACCTCGCAAAGTGTTATATTTATAAGCTATATTATCAAAGAAAAATTCTTCTCCCTTACCATGTATGCTGCCGTTGTCCATACGCCAAGGTGTCGCTGTCATAGCCACCCTTACAGCCTTAGGATATCGTGTTAGTATCGTCTCATATAATGTTGGCTCACCAAAATTGTGAGGAACCCTATGTGCTTCATCAATAATTATAATATCAGGGGGATCTATTTCTTTTAAGACCCCTATCATACTTTGTATAGTACCAAAGATTATAGGTTTATAAATTTGTTTACGGTTCATTCCAGCACAAACAATACCAAAGTTTTTATCAGCGTAATTAGAATAAGTATCAGAATTCTGTTTAACAAGCTGTTGAATATGAGTTAACACCCATATTCTTCTACCTAACTGGGCAAAATGTCTTACAACTTCAGAAATAATGAGAGACTTACCTGTACCTGTGGCCATAGATATGACGGGATTTTCTTTTTTATAAATAGCCTGTATTGTACGAGCTGATGCTTCCTGTTGATATGTCCTTAATTCCATAATTACACCCCAGTTATACGTTCTCTAATTACTATAGCTTTCGTTTTATATAAAAGCAAGGTTTTTCAATATCGCTGATCATGCAACCACCGAGCCATTAATAGAGCCTCTGCTCTATCTGCATGTTTCTTTAAAAACAGCTCAGCCTCAGGAAACATCTTGACAGCAGCAGCTCGACACATTTCTTTATCGCTAGTTAAATTGAAATGTTTCTTCCAAGTTCTAGGGGTAACGTAAGTGAGTTCATATTTACATGCTGCTACACATGAGCGTGCGGTACCAAAACTGTCACCCAAACTAAACACTGAAGAGACACCCTGTCCTGGCATCGCATTAACTCTTTCTAGAGCCACTAAGACATCTTCATCTACAGGACAGTTGGTCTTCAGGAATGCCAATAAAGCAGATGGATTAACCTCATTTTTTACAGAGCCAGATCCTTTACTAATAATGGGCATATCCACCACGTTTAGGTATTTGCCATTCTTTAAAAAAGCAACTGCACCGCTTAATCCTGGATCTATACCAATAGTGATCATCATAACCTCTCATGCTCGCTGCAAGCAGCTCGTTGTTCATCAAAACTTAAAATAGAATTATTAAGACCGCAAGCCCACCTTCCTTGTGGGATAGGTTGGCTATGGGTACAAGTTCTACAATTTATAAGAGGTTCTATTTCTTTTATGCACACCTCTTTAAAAGAACAGAACTTACATGCCACAGCCGACGCATTATCACTGATACCTGCTGGCCGTAGTGTAGCTTCAATTATGGATTTTATTCTCATTGCTAACTTATCTTGTTCTTTAGAATCTTCTTTAATTATCTCGCAATATATTCTTTCATCATCTTTACACACAGCAATATACACAGCGGCAGAAATTGATTTTAACTTCATACTTATTTGTACTTGAGAATAATGTGTGGGTTTGCTTTTATTAACACCATGTTTTACAACAGCATTATAACTGCTTCTATTATGTGTTTTAATTTCTAAGATGTGGGGTTGATCTATATGAAGTTTGTTAGAATACTCAATTCCTTTTATGACACCGTCAAGCTTAGTTATAAAATGCCCAGTATCATCTATTCCCTCATATTGATACCCATCAGGTGTTTTATCATAAACACTATACCCTGCTCTTCTTAAATCCACTATAATTCTTTCTTCCTGGAGGTGTCCAGTTTCAAATAATCTCAGTATTCTTCCTTTTATATTTTCTGTAGAGAATGCCCTCCAATTAAACCATATCTGGCGTATGCATTCATTACCAATATAAGAGGAACCTAATCTGCCTAAATAAAGCTTATTTGTTTTATTTTTCTCTTCAACCTCATATGCGTTGTAAATGTTTTCTACAAGCTTATCCCCAGCTATGGAAGGTATTTCTGGCATGGATTTAATCCTATTAAGTTATAATAAAATGGGTGGTAGGAAAAATATCCCACCACCCTAGTAAATTAATCCCAAGGATTATCAGAAGCCTTATTAGAATTGTCATCTTCCACTGTTTTAGGAGAGGGTTTATCTGCCTTGGCTTTTTTAGGAGAAATTTCGGTATCGAAACGAAACTGTTTTATACCATTTGATTCTTTATAGCCATTATTGGCTGGCTCTATACCAACTAAGGCTAAAAAGGTTTTACCTAACAGTTTATCAGTATGATCAGCATCAGGTAATCCACACGCTGTTGCCCAATGAACCAGATCCCTCCTACCAATCTGTTGTGCGACCTCATTAGGATTATTGTTATTGTAATTTTCAAAAATCCAAGTGCCTATATGATTACCGCTCACAATCTCAAATTTTACTTTTATAATTGTCCCTGTACCCTTGCTGTTAGGTTTTTCTTCAGCCTCTAATGCCTGTAGTTTATACTCCCCTTCAGGCACTGGTTCATATGTGTTAACTTCTAATGTGTCTTCCACTTCATTTATATCAAATCCAAATTTTGGCATATTCTTTCTCCTATTCTATTATGGGTATTAATGATTTAATATTATCCATTGTCATTTCTATTTCTTCAGGACAACGATAACGGTTCTTTGCTGCATGTGCTGGACTTTCTATAAAATGTAAAAGTCTTTCACCTGTTGTAACACCTCTATTTTTCGTATTGTTAAAACCTGCGTCACTCTTCCGTATCAGCACTTTAAATGCGCAGAAAGCCAATACATCAACCCATTCTTGTAATATGCTATTACATCTGTTAGGAAGTTTGGGAACATACCTATCATACGGCTCAGTTCTAGGATCTTCAAATTTAATAACATTAGAATGAGCAACCAGTACTGTGTTCATATTCTTTTTCTTACGACAATGATCTAACCCTTGTAATATCTCTCTAAACTCTTCAGCAACCATCATTTGACCTTTGCCAAATGCCAGTTCTTTAGCGTCATGAGATTCTTCTACACTTCTCTGTATTAATGGTTCAATTAGCCAGTCTACAGTATCAATGACGACTGTTTTAAATTCATGTTCTTCTTTTAATAATATTTTAATATTATTAACCACTTCTATGACACTGCTGGCTTTAGGAAAACTCACAACATCTAATGAATCTAAACCATCCTCTGTACTTATAAAGATAGGGTTAGGAAATTCAGAAGCTAATGTAGATTTACCTATACCATGGTTTCCATAGATACATATACGGGGAGGTGTCTTCTGTACCCCCCTCCGTAAAGTATCCTGCCATGTATCTTTCTTCTTTGACATTTTGATCTCCTTTTTTGGTGTGAGGCAGTTGTCATCTGCCATTAAGAAAATTCTAATTCTATCTGGGTCTCATTTAAATTCCATTCTTGTGATATATATTCAAAGTTATAATTGTCCCAGCTTAATACATTAATGATGTCTGAATATTCTGAAGCCACAGTCATACATACACCACATAGAGCAGGGTCACCCAACATTAAGAGGGAGTCTCCATCTTTCCATTCTTTAAGAACATTACGCGCCTTAGTGAGCATATTAGCTGTGTTGTATGGTTTACGGGGATTGCCAAAGACAGCCTGTAATTTTCCGTAGCGTTTAGCATCAGATAAATCCTTATGGTTATCATTTTGTATAACAAAAACAGTTGTTTCATTGTGATTACGCGGCATGTTTTTTCCTCTTTTTTGGGGATGGAGCAATCAAATCTGCTTCATATTGAGATAAGTATTTAGAAGCACCAACTGCAACAGCAATTTTAATCGCTTCTTTTAAATACCAGTTATAATCCAAATCTGATGGGTGTGTAATAAAATCATTAACTATCATACAGGCTTTGGCACCGTCTGTTTTAGCAACTTTATTCCCATTGGTGTGGTATGTTATAGGTTCTATAGATTCTGTAGATTGATACCATCGTACAACTTTACCTAAATAGGAACCGTTTTGGGTTCCTCCTCCTGTTACATTCCTAGCACTAATAAAGTTAGAGAAAGGGCTATTATATATTGTATCACCCATAGGGGTTCCATATGTTAGCCATTCTTTTACAGCGTCTGAACAGACCTGCGCAGTAGGGTTTTTCCTTAAACTCAGAGGGGAATATATACCTTTAAGTTTAGAAGAATAATCAGATTTGACAGCTATATAATTGTTTACATCTTTCATAGCTAAAACCCTGTAAGAAGTAAAATCGAAATCAAATTTAGAAAGCTCAGTAAATTCTTTTATAATTTTATCAAACTCTTTTTGTTGTTCAGGTTTATATCTAACTCCTATGCCATCTGTATTTGAACTTAGTATTTCCACATTTATATTCTCCAAATGCTCTATAAGCATTAGAAGTGTTAATTGACCAGTGAGGGTTACAGCCAGCATAAGATCAGGGGAATATAAAACTGAATATTTACTAGCCAGTTTACCAAATGTACCATTGAGGCTAATTTTAAGAGTCTCATTTATTGCTGTCTGACCCTCTCTTTTAGCAATCAACCTCTGTTCATATATCTTTTTATATTCTTCTATAAATTTCCCCCCTAAAAAAGAAGGTATGAACCCGCATTGAATTATTATAGAAGGATAGAAAGAAGCTGCATCTATTTCCCCCATAATATTATCCCCAGCCACATAACATACTTTCCTATCATGCACTGAATGAATCCCTCCAACACCAAGCTGATATTCCCCCCTTTTATACTGAATAGTTGTTTTTCCTAAAAACTCAGGTAATACGACATGACCTGTCTGTTGGTTCATCAAAAATACATGGGTTTTTATTTTTTCCATCAGCTCATGTAAGACAGGGTCTTGAAAATTTAAAAAAGAAGGAGGATTGTACGTTATAGTCTGAGGAACAGTGATATCTTTTTTCTTTAGACCCATAGTCTTAATATAGACCCTTTCAGCCATTTGAGAATCTGATTTACTTCTCATATCTATTCCATAATCTTTACTCATTTTTACACGCAACATGATTTCTTTTTCTAAAGTTTCTAATAATTTTTCAGTAGTATCAACATCATTATGACAATAATATAGCAGATCGTTTGCCTGATTTTTAGTTGTGATTAAAGCGGTATGGTTCATAGGAATATCCTGTATTACAGGCATATGCATTCTAGCACCATATGCTTTTAAACCAACAAATGAAGGGGCAACAGCTATTAAATCTATATGGTCTTTGATATGTTTGATTAAATGAAACTTATCATAGGCTTCCCAATACATGGTTCTATTGATAATTAAATCATCGGCTATCCGCTTTATTTCCTTTTCATTTCTCCCTGCACACCATGCAGAAACAATAAGATCATCAAAATATATAGAATTAAACCCAACAAATGTTTTATTATCTTCTTTTATAAAATCTATTAATTTAGTCACACTGTTATTTTCATCACGCCATAAGTCAAACCATTCTCCTGTCTCTAAACACTTAGCACAGAACAGGGTTTTGTTAGGGAGAGTCTCAGTATCAAACACCCAAGTGTTCATATTTCATCCTCATATTTTAAAGAAATATCTTTATGGACATCACTATATTTTTCTAATCCTTGACTATATAGAATATCTGGATCTTGATTCACATAACCCTGACCTGCTCCACTATCCTCATTCTTTTCAATTTCTATTAACTTCTGTATAAAGTGTTGAGCCTTCTGTAAATCTTCTAAAGGGTTATTTTTTAAATAACACCTTTCAATATATTTAGTAGCGCATGCTTGAAAATAATTTAAATCTAGCCTTCTGACTCGATCCCAATGTTCTTCACCACCTGATTTATAATGGTTACCTCCTACCTGTCTATTATTAGCTGTCATCTAATTTCTCCTTAAATTTCAGATTCTATATCTATCACCGATTGTAAAGTACTTCTAAATCTTCCCACTGTATAATCAGGGATAGATCTATTCATACATAACCCTATCAAATCATAGGCGTAATCAATATAAGTATTGTAAACATGTTTAATCTGTTGGGTGTTATTACCTAACCTCATCTCCTGGATACAGGTTAAGGCTCCATGCATAATATCAGCAAATTTAAGTGTAAGCTTTTCTGTCTCATTCAATTTAGGGAGAGGTAGTGAATTTTTCTCTAAAATTTCATCTTCTATTTTTTCATATTTACTTTTAAAAGATGGATCCTCTTTGAGTTTTCTTGACTGAGGAGAAGGAATATCCCCTGTCACCTGTTCAGCTAAATCATGAAGCAGGGCAGCATAAATAATATTGTAATGAGACTCAGGGAACATAATAGAAATTAAAAGAGCAACACCATGGGAATGATGACCCACTGTTTCTTCTTTCACAGTAGGGATGGTGTGAAATCGTTTCACATTAGAACCATTCATGAAGAATTCAATTTTATTTTGTAAAGCTGGTATAGTCATAGTGTTATTCCTATTCTCAGTTATAAGTTATAAGTTATGAAAAGAATATACCGTATTTATTTGATAAAGTAAAGTAATATTTTACTTTCTTCTCACAATCCAATTTTCTAGTGCTTTTCTCCAATCAGATGCTTCTATATCAGGTATTAATGAAAGACCGTCACTTCCGCCTGTTTTTGCATGCATATCTCTTCTTTCTTTATAAATTAACGCCATGGGTCTAGCAGTATTAGTAAAAAATGAATGTTTGTATTTCATATTTTTATAGGGGTCTTCACAAAATAGCTCACACTCTTTTAAAAAACCCTCATAATCATTATTTTCCATAATGGGGAGAGGCGTTACTTCACCCTTCAAATAATAATCATATTCTTTATGATTGGGAGGATTATCTATATATTTATAAATGTCCCCATAAAGATCCGTATATAGGTGAAAATTGTTAGAAATTTGAGTATATACCCCCATGCTTAATCCTAAAGCATGTGAGATGAGTTCTTGTAAAAACGTAAAATGAACAGCGTTAGCACCATAGGCTCCCCACCAGACATCATTAGACCTGTTAAATACTGTCATATTTAATTTATCCCCCCTTGTATCAAAAATAAGCTGAGTGTTGCAGGCTTTGTCAATGGTGTTTTTATTTAAATCATTTGGATCCCACATCTGTATTACTACCTGACGACTGTGAGGATATAGCTTTAAATGTTTTATACTTTCTGTTATTTGATCTAATCCAAAAAATTTCCTCCACCTATGTCCATAAGCAGCATTAAATATTTTACCATCATCACTATAATTTTTTATCTGTCGATTAAACTGCCCTACAAAAGAAACGTCATTTCTCCCTGCTAACATCCAGATACTTTCCATTAAATGAAACACAGGATTGGCATCCCTACCTTCATGAAACAATACTCTTTCTTCGGGATCCCTATAAATTGTAGTGAAAATTCCAGGATATACTAATGCGTGACCATTACGAGTCTCATATTTTTTATATCCTCCTGCTGATTGACCCAGATGTTTAAATTTCCAAAATATTTCAGAGAATGCTTCGTTTACATTATCAACTATCATTTCCATTTTAAAATTCCTTTGTGGGATTATATAGGGCTTTGGGAGAACCTTCTTTTAGAACTGTCCTTGTGTATTTACTATATTCACACATAATGTTCTGTACGTCATGAAGGGTTAGATCTATAATGTTTAATTTATCATTAATTTCTAAATTTATATCTATTAAAGTTTTATTAAAATCTTTTTGAGACCACGCAGCATAAGCACTACGTTTACAAAGATAGTTCAAACCTTTAGAACTTCCTGGACCTATAGGGGCATAAGTAAAGATATCTTTTGCTGCAGATAGTGCAGCGTCCCCATAAGTCAGATCCGCTGCCACTTGACCTGCTATAAAAGTGTTGATTCCAAAACAAGAGGATAATGTTTGTACAAATGATTCTACAGCATTATCAACATATAAAGCTACATCAATTTCATCATATTTTTCTAAACAAGGTTTTATAATATGTTTTGCTATTGATAAAGATTTAACCACCCCTATGTCTTTTTTAGTGGGGTAAACCATGTATGCTGCAGAATAAGCTTTTTGTCCGCTCTTTCTAAAATCTTCAATTGTTTTAGAAAATTTAGTGGGATTAAATGTAAGGGCTTCTTCTAACAGAATATTATTTTCTATAAGATATTGCAGGGTTGGTGGCCAATTTATTAAACGTGCTATAAGTAACACAAACCATAAATCTGGGCGAGCATCTTTATTATAAATGTTTATTATATTATTAATAATCCATTTACTAACCTTATCATCTCTTCTTCTAATATTAGTAAATTTATATCTATTTAAAATAGGATCTTGAGTTAGAACCCCCTTATATTTATTTTCTTTTGCAATACGTATGGCTTCCCTTTCCCACACAAAATATAAAAGAGCATCAGTTGATATAATAGTTTCTTTATCAGGCATGTAATATGGGTTATCTTCTATCATTTTCGGCGTCCCTTATTAACTCTAATAGCTGAGGGTGGGGGTTTAAATGGTTTATTGAAATTACATTATAATTAGCACTATCTAAATTTTGAGAACATTTAAAGACGCTACGGTATTTATGAATAAGATTTTTAGGGTTGAACTCTTTAATGTTACCTGCATCTAATCTTCTTTTTATCACCCTTTCTATACATTTGTCTTCTGATGTATCTAAGAAAGCATAGGTAGTGGCTTCTGTACTTTCAGTCATTTGAGTTACTGTACCTTTAAGACCTGCTCCTGAAACCAAAGCTCCTTCATATATAACATGTCCAAATTCCCAAGCTTTTAATATTCTTTGCCCTACCTCTTCCTGGGTTTTTATACCATCCGTACCTCCACATATATTTTCATAACTACCTACAATATATAAGGGGGTTGATATGTTTTGAGAAGACAAATTGACCTTATAGCCCATCACCTTGTTAGTAGATGAATTACGTAAAGTTTCAGAAGAATATTTAAAAGGATCTAGAAATTCTCTAACTGCTGTTGTTTTACCTGAACCGAAAGTACCACTCAATCTAAGTATGATATTCATTTAGAAACTCCTCTCCTCTAAAAGGAAAACCTGTGTTTTTAAATAATCCCCCAAATTTATTTATATCCACTTTACCGTCATTACATTCTATTCTCAACCAAGAAGGTAAAAATTCTTCTCTTATTTCTTTAAAGATAGAAACTTCAATATCTCTCTCTTCAGCCCATTCAATTCTTTGCCATGCCATATCTGCATAAACTCCAGGATATCGTCTTCCAAAGAAATGATTTTTAAAGGTACATAAATTAGACTCAAAAGTGAAATTTCCAATATTACTTAAATAGGGGTATCTAGTTTTAAATTTATTTATAAAGTGGTTGGATCTTATATTTAACCATGAGCATATTTTTTCAAATTCAGGGTAATCCCCTTTAAAATCATTATCAGATCTTTTATCCCAGACATAATCATCACACCCCTCAAGTAACATCATACCGTTTCTATGAGAACGACTACCTGCTTTATCTTCAAATAAAAGATTACTACACTCTGCTCCACAACCATTAAGATAGATATATTCTAAATAACTGAATGAAGATAAACGTCCAAAAGAAGTGTAATTTTCTCTTACTAAATTCCAAAGATCTTCATAAGAACCGCTTAACATTTCTTGTTGAGATCCAAATTTATTAACTATTTTGGAATAAGATTTAATAGCATCTACAGTATCTTTTTTCTGATATCTTCTATCAGTGTCATATTTTAAATTATCCCAATTCACATTAAACCATTCTGTAAAATTGGAAAGAGCTGCACCTAAGGGGGGGACGTTGGGGAGCTGTTCCATTAATTGTAAAGAGGTGATAGGGTTTTGAGTCATTCCATTTAGAAAGGCAAACCATAATTTTTGTTCTATATCCCAAGATTTTCGTTTTGCTAACTCAGGCATGTAGAGATATACTAATCCTGGCATTATGCCGTATTCTATATTCAATTTATATAAAGAATCAAAATATTCTTTTCTATTTTTTATTTCTCTGTAATCTTTAAACATCAAGCTTACCCCCCACAGGTTTTAAACCGTTGTGTCCTTTTCCTGCAGGTATGTTTTTATATTCTATAATAGGGTAAGTACTTGATCTTTTAGGTTCTATTTTGATATAAAAACAGGTCCCATGATATCCCATTGCAGTAACATGATACTTATAAAGCCTTTCCATCAATAAACTAAAAGCAGGCGCATAACTTTCTCTATTATCAGTTACATAAACATCCCTATTTAGTAAATGTTCTATCATGAAATGCCATCTACAACTTGAGCCATCAGTTATAATTATGGCTTTAGGATCATGGGATGTCATTCTTTCCATCTCTTTTCTCCATAACCCTTCTTCATGCCTTATATAAGTAAAGAAGGGGAAGTCACATACATAGATATCTGCAGGTATAACCCCTAGTCGTTCATGTGCATCTTCTTTAAAAACACTAACACCTTTATAATCAGCCATGATATAATTTAATTGTTTTACACATGCCTCATCCAATTCACCAATTATGTGGTGTTCAGGTTCTAATAACTTTTGTATGGCCACTGAAAATACTCCACACCCTCCGAATGGCTCTACTACAACAAGATCTTTCTCTTTAAGATCTTTTAATAAAAATTCTTGGCATAAGACATTTTTTCCAGTTTCTTGCCACCTGCTATTTAAATATTGATAATAACTATAATCCCCCTCAGGCATCTTATTAGGTTCGCCAGGAAGAAGTTTGAAATCATATTTATTTAAAATTTTCCAATCGCTTATGTCTTTTTCATCCATTGTTAATTCTCCGTATAAAAAGGTTCTATAAGGCTTGTATCAGCCGAACTCCCTATTATCCAAAAGGCAGTTTTGTCGTCATAGTCTAAATCGTCTTTTTCTTTTAACCATCTCCACATTTTGGCTTCATATGTGGGATGAAATTCAATACCATCATATTCCTCCCCTTTAAATTTATCACTATAAGATGCATATTTGTTATCATGTAAAGAGTAATGTCGCCATTTAAAGGGGAACATATCTTTATCAACTCCCATTACTTTTAATCTACTATCTACCCATTTTCTTTTATCAGGTCCTATACCTATAGTAAATAATTCTTTTAAGTTCTTACAGCCTCTGCTCAACCCTAATAAAATGCTTGTAAGAGAATTACAAGATCCCGCAGGCACTATAAGTCTTTCTATATCAGAAGGGATATTAGTGGTTTGATATGCACCAAGCTCATGAAATTTTCTTATATCCTCTGATGAATATTTATTAATAGGTAATGTTATGCCGTATTCCACCACTAAAGAATCTTCTTGGGTTAAATCAGCCACCTGTCTTTGAATAATAGGGTTATACGGACCTTTAGCATATTCAAACACCGCACCAAAACCTGCGGCTATTCTAGGGTTATCATGTGTTCTTATAGTGTGAGGTTTACTGTAAACCACCTGCCTATTTTTAAGACCATAGTGAGCACCTACTATCGCGCTCATGCTTAATTGGGGAGACTGAATAGATGCTCCTGTCACTATATGAGTTTTATCTTTTTTAAATTTATTTATATACCAAATTAGCTGCCTCATTTTAGAACCATTAGGTCCCCCATATCCTAATGGGGCAAAATAATCATCTCTTTTGAACCACACCCCTGATCTATTTTCCCAGGGAGTGAGAGCACCTAGGTGCTCTTCCCATTTAATAATTTTTCTATCAAGAGAATAAATATCAAATATAGATGTCATGTTTTTGAATCTCCAGGAAGAAATTGTAAACTATAAATTCTTTTATTTATAGTAACTTCTTCTCGTCTTCCTTCTTTAGCTGCAGCATATAACGTGCGTGTCAGTCTATCGACCTGAGCACCTGTGAGCCAATTTTCATTGTGCTGCCACATCCTATACGCATTAGGCCATAGCGTTACAATTTCGTCATCATCATAATTCAAATCTACCACTTCAATGCTGCGATTTAATTTTAAAGAAGAACTCATGTTTGTTGCTCTGCTGGTAAACGATGATTCAGGATAATCTTCTTTATTTATTGCATTTACTCCAGCGTCAACTATCTTTTCCTTTAATTTAATTGACCAGTCATTTTCTACTATGCTTAAGCATCTTTTGACACCTGTAGCTTTATCTTTAAACTTTTTAACTGGCTTTATATTATCAGGATCATAAGTATTATAAAAGTCTACTAAAGATTTGAGAGACATCTTTTTAAAATATAACGTACGTATACTTCTCCAGCTTTGTTTAGATATTCTGGGTGTTAATGATTTATTACTCATTTAACTTTCTCCAAGTTATTACATTTATGATATAAATTTTTAAAATCTGGCCATGCGTCTTTTTCCACCATATCACAGTAGTGGGAAAAACTTCTGACCTCATCTTCATAATCCATTCTTCCCACCACACCTAAAAGAATGAGCAGGGCTAAGATTACAGATGCATATATTAGGAAATTTTTTAATGTTAGCGTCATTATAATTCTCAGTTATTTAGTTATCAGTTATTACTTACTTTATAAATTGATTATAGCATATTCCAATGAAAAAGTAAAGCTTTATAATTCTTAGTTATTTTTATAAAATATATGGTTGCCTAATTGAGTTGTGACTTTCATAGAGTTCTTCCAATAAGGGTTCACAGAATTCGTATGGTAGTGGGTTGCCCCATACGTTATATCTAAATGCATTTTCATAGCCTGCACACTTACTATAATTGCAATATTCCATGCACTTGGGTTTTTAATTTCTTCAGATTTACCATCACAATAAAATGAAAACTGACATTTGTGTCGCACTGGTATACCGCTTTTATATTTCGGTCCCTCTACTACCACTTCACAAATTGAATTAGGATGCCGTGGGTCTACAACCCTGTTTATAACGGTCTGAGCTACCCCTAGCTGCCCAACCAATGGCTCACTACGGGCTTCCCAGTAGACTGCCATGGCAAGGCAAACAAGGGGGGTTACAACCATGTGTTATTCCTGATCCTCATCTTCAACATATCCGAAACCATTACAATCTTCACATTCTCTTTCTTTTTCTATTATATCAACATAAGGAGAAATACCAGCTCCATAATATCCCCCTCTTTCAATTTCAATTATTTCTACACCTGAACCACTGCAATTATCGCATTCTTTAGTTTGCATTTCTCTAATACTACTCATAATGTATTCCAATCCTTCCAAGTTAATAACCCACTTATCTCCAATTTTGATGGGAGTATTCATACCTATTCTCCTTCCAGGAGTTTATTATACTGGGTCTTTAATAATTCTTTATTTCTGGCTTTAGGTTTAGTTTCTTTCAAGTAAACCCATTTCCATCCAGTATCTTTCACAAAATAAGTCTGTTCATGGGCATTTCTAGATCTGTACCCTAAAAGCCTATCACGCAGAGCACTAGGCTTTATGATAACTTCTTTATAATCTTTGGGACACTTTTCTTTTTTAATGGGTAGCTGTTTAGAAGAAGCATTGATAGATTTTCTTCTAGCCTGCTCTGTTTTTGAAACAGGTCTATTTTTAGCTTTTAAAAATTCAGGAATTTCTAAATTAGTCATTTTTACCTCGTTATTAGCTATTAGTTATAAGTTATTATTTACTTTACAAATTCATTATAGCATATTTCAATGAAAAGGTAAAGCTTTATTTTTTCTTAATACATATTTTTTCAAGTTGCTCATTATGAATTACAGTGTCTAGAAATAATTGACGGTCATTTTTTAATAACCAAGCTACTGTATCAGAACTACCAAATAAATGGGGTTTAGCTATATCACAGTAACTGTTACTTATTATCTCGTTTGCGCAACCACTTATCAGCACGCTTATAAAGAGCATCATCATCAAGTTCTTGAATCTCATCACTAACCTCCTTAGCATCTAAAAGATCTTCTATACGTTTCTTTTGAGATTTCTGTTTTACTTTCTGTACACCTTTAGAAACCCCTTGAAAATAAATTAACATTACTCCACTTAATATGGCTAATGCTGCAATAGCATATAGTTTAACTTTTCCTAAAAGAAACATTACCTATCACCTTTGTGCCATTTCTTTACACGTTCTAAATCAATGACACCAGTAGCCACTAATATGATTAAAGCTAGGGCTGATAAAATTAATAGGTGTGGCCAATCTAACCCACTCACACTTCCAACTAAAGGGGTGGCTATGCCAGCCATTTTAGTTATTTGGGAAGCTTGAATAGTTTTACTAGAAGTTAATTTCTTACGCGGCTCTTTTTGTGGTTTTTGAATTCTCCAGGAAGTCACCTCAAAACATGGGCAGGCTTTGTTAGCAACTTCATTATGCCCTATAATTCTATCAATGTTAGGATATTGAGATTTAAAGTCAGATATAATCTTTCTTAAAGCTGTGTCTTGATCTAAAGTGTAATTTTCTTCAAATTCATTTTCACTGCTCCCACCATGACCACCGAACAAGGCAATGCCTATACTTCCTCTATTATGACCTATTGCATGCGCTCCTACTTGATCAAGAGGTCTGCCGTTTATTACTGTCCCATCTCTATCTATTAAAACATGGTAGCCAATATCTTTCCAATCTCTTTCTTCTACATGCCATCTTCTTACTTCGGCTGTTTTTTCTTTTGCCGTTTTATCTTCAAACCAAGAGGGTCGTGTTGCAGTACAATGTATTATTAAAGTGTCAATTTTTCTCATGAGCACCCCATCTATAACAGGTTTATTTCCATTTTTTATCTAGCCATTTTTTACCTAGATAAATTGCAGCTAAGATAAAAATTATAACTCCAATGTCTGAAATTATATGCCCTGTAGTCACCTTCACACCCATAATTTCAGTAGCAGAAGATTTAGGTATAGGTGTTTGGTTTGTTTGTTCAATAGTGACATTACCGCTATCTCTTTCTATGGTAATAGTTTTAGACATTTTTACTCACCATTATATAGTTTTTCAGTAAGCTTTCTAACCTGCATTTCTAACTGACCTATTTTCAAATCTTGCCTTACATCAGAAGGTAAAGAACCACTTCCCCATTTACCTGCTGGCCACAATTCTACAAAATTAGAATTCTTATTTACATCTTTTTCTATCATTTGGATTTGAAAATCGTTATGCTGCACATTAGCCGATAACCCAGCAAGCCACCAAATAGCACCGCCAAGTTGAATAGCAAGACCAATACACAAAGTAATTATAAACTTAGGTTCCATATGCATTCTTCCTACTCTGTTATTTTTCTTTATCAAAATCTATAGGATTACCTTGAGCATCTTTTAAACCTAAACCTCTAAGATGTGCATAAGGATCTTCTGTTTTATCTTGTTTTTCAAGGTCTTTTATATTTACGGGTTCACCCTCATAAGGATCTTGTCTTACAGAAGGCGTCGCTATCGCGCCTGTTACTACAACACCTGTTTGCCTCACGTTGGCTTGCTGTGCTTTTCTAGATAGTGTTTTACCCATTTCTTGAATAGCGTCTAATGTTGCAGCAACCTTCTTTGGATCATTCTCCATTAACATTTCTGCCATTCTCTTTTGCGATTTTTTAGTCATGCTGGCATTTACAAAAGTTCGCATCAACACCTGTATAATATTTGTCGGAGAAGTTGGGTTAGACATCTCCTCAGCAGTAAGAGGGAGCTTGGGTGTTTCGGGAGATTTTGATAAGATAAGATTCGTTTTTCTTGCTAACATTGATTCTCTTTGCAGAGCAGCCTCTAATAAATTCCAAGCTGCTGGTCCTTGCGTAGGAAACATGATTTGAAGTTTGTCTTTTATGTCTTTCCTATTAATTATATCACCTGCGAAATCTTTATTAAGGTTAGGACTCTTCTCCACTTTAGCCAATAACCTGTTTCCTACACCCATAACGAAAGCTTCTTTTTCTGTAGGAGTATATTCAGCAAACTTTTTTAGTATATCTTTTTTACTTAACGCATCAAATTTCTCTGCGCCATCCGTTAAAGCGTTCTTAATTTGAATATCACCTTTATATTGTAAACGTGCTTTTTTCCAGGCGTCTCCCCCTACTTCATCTAACCTTTCAACAAACGCGTCTGCAAGTTTTCTTAGCTCAGTAGCTTCTGCTTTTTTACTACCTCCTTTAGTTTTATATAGGCGGTCTACTCTAGCGTCTAAACCTCGTTTAACATAATCTAACATTTCAAGACTAGGTTTCGCGCTCAGGCTTATTTCTGGTGGTTTAATAGGAGCAATGGGTTGGGATCGCCCTGAAGCTTCTGTCCAATCTGCCATAGCCTTGTCATATTTAAACTTTTCTCTAGTATATTTTATATCGGCTATTTTTTGACCATCTTTTATTGCCTGCTTAAAAGCACTATTATTAGTTTTTAATAAGTTTAATATGGCAGGATCAGTTATTTCAGGAGCCGCCTCATAAGCCTCTTTATAAAGTACGGCAGCATTATTTCTTAAGGTGTCCATAGCCTCATCTACGCTATTTTCATACTTGTTAGATTTAAAAAATCTCCCAAGGGTGTTTTCTATTCTTGGCCTTCTACCTGCTCTTTCTACAATTAATGCGTTTTCTACTATCTCTGAAGCATCTATATCTCCCGACATTAATTTATTCGTTAAATCAAAAACTCCACGATTAGAGGCACCTGCTGCAGATATACTTGTAGAGAGGTCTAATCCCACATTACTCAAAGGGTTAACATCTTCTAGTTGTTTGCCAGACTTACCAAGTAGGTACTCATAAACATCTTCAGGGGATCCCCCCCTATCAGTTATAACATTGTAAATTTTTTCTAAGGAAATGTTATCAAGGCTTTTCCCTTCTCTGGCCAATCTATTTTTCAGCCAATTATAACCTGCTTTAACCCCTTTTCCAACTACAGGAATATTTCCCCCTACAAGTCCTCCTAACCCTGTGGAGGCTGTGATGCCATACCAGGATTCTTGTTCTGCGTCATCTAATTCATTTTGCAATCCGCGATGGGAAATATAACCAGTTCCAGCTCCAATCCCTGCTCCTCTTGCCATACGCGCTTTGAGTGTGGGGGATTTTAATAAATTAAGTGCACCCTGTGTAATTCCTCTTGCTCCTGCCGCTGCCGCTAGCCCACTTCCACCTCCTGTAACAGGAGCTGCAAGGACTCCGCCAACCGCAGGTATAAGAGCACCACCTATTTGCCCCAGAATGCTTGAGGTGGGGTACTTATCCTCACCTATTTTAATTTTCATATATTCTTCAGCTAGGGCTTGTTCAAGGGGTATACCTTCTCTCCAAGCTCTAAGACGAGCTGTGAGATCATCACCATGGTGCATGAGGAGGCCTTGCCCCAACACCTGACGATTTAAATTACCCCAGAAGCCAACCTCAGGTCTTGTTTCCATGCTAATTACCCCTATTCTTCCTGGTCGCTGTCAGTATTTTTCTTAGGTGTAGTTCTTTTATATTTTGTTTTATTTTTAATTTCTTCCATATCGTTTTTAGTTTTTTCAGCGAGGTTATACATAACCTCATACGCTCTTTCAAGAATCCTTTGTCTTTCAGCTCTCGTTCTACTATCTAAACCCTGAACAGATAAGAGAATAGCTCTTTCCCCCTCACTCACATTTCCACCGAAAGTAGCTTTAAGTGATGTTAAAGCTTGAGAAGTTAAAATATTTTTTAGAATTTGCGTATTTTTATATATCTCCCCATCTGGGTCTATTAGCTTTGCCAACCATTCTAATGTAGCTCCGCCCATAGTTTGCTCATAAGTCTTATCGTTGATTGCTAAAGCATCACTTATTAACAATCTTGCTTGGTTGGCTGATATGTTTACTTTTTCTACTGCATTATAAGCTGAAATTTCAGGAGTACTCAGCTGGTCTAGCTGTTGCTGCATAATTTCTATTCGCAGTTTTGCTGCTTGTTCATCTTTATCAATATAAGCTCTTACATATTTTGCAAATTCTTCAGTTCCTCTTTCAAGACCTGCGTCTACTGCCGCTTTTCCATATTTAGTTAGAGGTAGGGTAGCGTCATGGTCTCTTTTACCTTCTAGAATTGCTAATTCTAGCTCTGCGTCTCTTTGCCACTTTCTGTCGTCTGCCTGCAGGCTAATAAGATTATCTCGTAAATATGTATTATATTTTCTTTCTATATCAGCAATACCCCGTGTGTTGTCCATGTCTTGTTGTAACATATCCATAGCAGAAGTTAACCCTGATAATCTTACTTTTCCTGCCGCAACTTCTGCTTCTCTTCCTTCTTTTTTAACACCAGCTAGTTCTTTATTAACTAATGCTAGATTTTCCATAAAATGCCCACTCTTGGTGGGTGCCCCAAATGCAGCAGCAATCCTAAACCATTTTTCTGATTCCGATGGTCCTTTTGCCGTTGTGGATGCCATATTAGTGACAAGGTCTGCATATTGTTGACGTGCAGTTGTAAATTCTTGTTGTTGTTTTGATATTTTATCATCTTGTGTTGTTGTTTTATATTTTTCTGCTATATCTATTAAGTTGGAGTAAGGCTCACTTTGACTATATCTATCTATAACTTCTTGCGTCTTGCTAAGAACTTCTTCTCCTGATGGAGTTATTACTTCCTCAACATCTATAATTTCAGAAATCATCTCTTCGCTAGGATGTAAACCATACAGATTATCTTCATTACTTACTGAACCTGCTTCTTGATATCCCTTAATAGGACCGCCATATTTAAATCCATCGCCTCCTGCGCCTCCTGCATCATAATACGGATCATCATAAATTGGATCGCCACCTAAATCACCTCTAATGTGGCCTACATCCATAAATCCACCACGTAAATCACGCCCACTACCTACACCATCGTCAAAAACTATTGTACCTAACTCATCAGTAACTGTATTACCAATACCATCGTCAATAACTGTATCATCAGTAACTGTATCATCAATAACCATATCACCAGCATCATCGTCAACAGGAGTAGAATCTACTATGGGTTGATAAGTAGGAGCATCTAAAATGTTACCGAAATAATTTCCAGTTTGATCCATTACTAACTGATTACCTGTATTGCGAATTCCTAAATCAGCATACCTATAGGCGTTATCTCTTAAAAACAGCTGTCTTGCAGCATCGCTAAGAGGTGATGGTTTGGGTATGGGTCCTGGCCGTATCCAAGCTGGTGTTACTTCTGATGTAGTTTCTTGAAGTGTGTTATCAGACTCCATCAGCTCTAAAGGGTAATCTTCCAATGGTCTAGGAATTCCTATATACTTTTCCCACATCTCTTCACGAGTTTGAGGTTGTTGCTGTATCTGAGTTTGAAATTGTTTAGCAGAGTACATAGGAGTATTTAAAAGTCTCGCATCATACTGATCAGTGTAATCTTTATATGCAGTTTGGTCTGCTTCATAGGCATCGCTTTTTTCTTTCCAATCCCCATATTTTTTGTTCCATTCATCTATTATGGCTTGCCGTCTCTTGGCTTCTGGGCTACCTATAGGATACATTACTTGTGTCATTATTAAAGGTTCAGGCTCGGCTCCAGGATCCTGTGCGCCTGCATAAGATAGTTTACTAGCAGAACCCACCCCATACTGCTTCATCAATTTATTTAAATTATATCCCATAATAAACTCCTTTTAAACTACTTATCACGATGTATTAAGGGCTTTATAAGTGCCTAACCCTGTAGCTAGCTGTGAGAGAGGGGAAGGACTATATGTTTTTCCTACACTACGATCTGTGACCGTAGAAATCAGAGGTGTTATAGGCGCGGTTCCTCTTACTTGTGTGCCCAACCAATCCATCTGTCTCTTCTGATAAAGTTGTTCATCCATCCATTCTTTTTCAGCTGCAGACATTTCTCGCTGTAATTGATCCTGTTGACTTTGTCCTGCAGCTTCTAATGCTGCTATATCTTTATAAGCCATGCCCTGTTCTGCACTTGATAAACTAGCTAGATTATTTAATGCAGCCATTTGAAGATTGTAATCAGAGGTATCAGCACGTTGCGCTGCAGTTGCTGCGTCTAAACCAAATCTTTGCTGTGTTTCACCTGCACCTGTTCGTTGCGCTCCAAGATTAGCATAAGCTGACTGTTGTTGTGCGCTTAAATCCCCCAACCCTCGGCCTAATCCAGCCTGCTGCCCAGCTTGAGAAGTAGTTAATCGTCCGAATGAATCTCCTATACCAGCTAAACGTGCTGCATCAGCTCCTGTTAATTGTCCCATGGTGCTTCCCGCAGTTAATGCTCGACCTGCATCTGCGCCAGTCATTTGACCCGCAGCTGTACCTAATGTGCCGTATTGACCTGCACCTGATAATAAACGACTTAAATCCCCAGCGGCAATACCTCCCACTGTGCTAGCAAGTTGAGCTTGTCTAGCTTTATCAGCTTGAGAAGCCCGCATTGCTGCTTCATAGCCAGACGCCGCTAAGGGTGCTTGCTGTTTAAGTATGGCTTCCTGCGTGTCTCTTAAAGCACGAGCACCCATCTCACCCATTTGACTAGACCCATACTGACCAGCACGAATAAAAGAGTCAGACACTTGTGGAAGTAAGTTTTCGCTTAAATTACGCGCTCCCTGCTGTGCAATAACATCCATAACATTTGTTTGATAGGGGTTCATATAATTAGAAACATCACTAACTGAAGTTTGTGCTGCGCTCTGCACAAAAGGGTCTGAAGCTTGTAAGGCTTTATCAGATAACCCAGCAGCTGTGGCTTCTTGGGATTTAAGTAAGAAGGGGTTAGCAGCTCCCATGCCGCTTTGTCCCAGACCAAATTGAAGATAAGGGTTAGCAGCATCAGCTGCACCCATATTAGCAGCCTGTTCTAAATAACCCTTACCTGCTCTTACAATATTACGTGCTGAAGTAGCTGCTTCGTCATATAAAGGTTGTGCGCTACCTATTATATCAATATTAGCAGCTTGTTCAAATAGATCTTGACCTGCATCTAGATTTTGCCCAACTAAATCTTTTCTTAAGTAATCTCCTTGGGCACTTCTAAGAGCATCAGCTGTGTTAGCTTTTGTTAAGTTTGTCATGCCCGTAGTAGCAGTGTCCATATCAGCTTTATATGCACCCTGTTGATTTTCAATATTCGTATATGCCTGCTGTTGTAAAGGTGATAATTCAGCTATTGAAGGAAGATCAAAGCTTTCATAAGGCTTATTAGCAATATTCTGCGCCCATTGAAGCTGATTATAAATAGCATCTTGCATCCATTTAGGGGATTCTGAAGTGGTAGTCGTATAGGATGTAGCAGCTTGTGGAGTACCTGTAAATAAACTACCCATTATGCGGCTCCTTTTCGTAAATATTGAAGAGGAGATCTTGCATCTGCGCTAAACCTACCCTGCGCTAATGCACCCCCTTTATGTTTTCTAATAGATTTTCTCATACTGTTTAATGCCTGCGCTCCAGCTTTATTTGACCCATCACCGAGCATAGATACTGTTTCTGCATCAATAACGTATTCTCCATCACTTAAATAAGCTGGTATCTCATCTGATCTTCCTGTGCCCTGCCCTTGAACATAAGACACCTCTCTTAAAGGACCACCCCGATTCATTCTAAAACCTTGAGTTCTATCCCACTCTGCTGCCTGCAATTTATCAATATCTAATGGGGTCACACTCACAGGCAGTCTTTTATCAACACCTCTAACATTAGAGAGTTGAAATGGAATTTCAGCGTTAAAATCAACAGAGGTGCTTTCCGCGAAATCATCACTAGAATCTCTATTATAGTTACCGCCTGTAATTAAATTCCAATTTCTTGACATAAAGCTTCCTAAATTCATATTAGCTCTATTGGCATCTCTTTTTAACTTTTCCCAATCCCATACCATTGCAGGCCTATTAAAATACTCTTTTTGGTCTTCGCTTAAATAACGAGAAGCACCTGAAACTTCAGGATCAGAACTAGATTGCAATGCTCCTAATGCACCTATGCCTAAAGCTGCCATCCCTAATCCTTTTTCTAAATCTATATCACCAGATAGCAACTTAGTAAAAAAGCCATCTTTACCAACTGCGGGAGTGGACTGTGATCCTGTTTCCATCATGTCAAACTGCAAATCTCCACGACGGCTCCCATTCTTTATTTCATCTGTAACTGCTGCACTGGGAGCTACAGTTTTAAATAAAGCTCCACCAAGAGCTCCTATAGCTGCTTGTTGAAGAGGATAACCAGACATAAGCATCTTGCTACCTGTATTAGTTGCACCTGAAAGAGCTTTTGCTGCAGTTGAGTTTGGATCTAGATTTGCTCCTATACCTTTAAGATATTCGCCACCAGCACCGCCTAGAGCTCCTGTAAGAGGATCTCCACCTCCTAAAACACTACCTGCTGCACCTGTTAACGCTCCACCTAATAAATTAGCAGTGGGACCTGTTAAGTTTAGTCCTAAATTTTCATTAAGAAAAGTGCCAGCCTGTCCACTAATATTACCACCTCCAGGAAGCTTCGCACCCAGAGCTCCCATTATAGCTCCTTTTTTCCAATCTCCACCAGTAAGGGCAGATGTACCTGCACCAACTAAAGCTTGCCCAACAATAGGACCTAAAGTGCCACCAAAACCTAAACTTGTACCTATAGCAGTTCCAATGCCAGGAGCAATAAAAGAAAGAGCGATAGGTGCAGCTATTTTAAGTATCTTTTTTAAGCTCTTATATTCAGCTATGCCTGTGTTAGGGTTAACCGTACCTTGACCACCCATACGCCGTAGAATTTCAGCTTCTCGTGGATTTACATGGGCTAACATACTATCGCCACCTTGCCCACGATTTGCTAAATGTCGTCCAGCAACCATCAAACCACCACGAGCATATCCTTGTCTATTTAAACTATCTCGTAGCCCATAAAGCACTAAAAGTAAGGATATAATAAATACAGCGTCAAATTGTTCAGGAGCATCGCCAACATCTAAAATATTGTCTGCAATAGCAGCTTCAACCATAGCAGGGTATTTTTCAGGATCTAGTAAAGCTAATTCCAACATCTCAATAGCTTCAAGAAGATCTTCAGCTACGATAGGAGTTTGAGATAATCTTTCTTCAATCATCTGCACACCCTGTTCGTACTCAGGATTTCCACTGGCGTATTCTACTAAGGTTTCTTCAATTTGTGTCATTATTAACTCCTACACCAACCATGAGATGTGTATTCTTCTTTTAAAAACCCATATATCTGCATATCTTCATCATTATCATATGCTTTTCGCATAGACCCTTCATATAAAAACCCTAAATGCTCAACAAAATTTTGACAAGTAACATTGCTCTTAGCAATTAATGCTGTAGCTCTAACTGCGTTTAATTCATGGAATATAGTGTTAAATACCCCATTAAACATCTTTATTGTGTTTTTGGGTGTAGCCCAATTCTTCTTTCCTACTATGTTTAAATCGATATTCCGAGCAGTGAAATTAGTTAGTAAAACAACGCACGAAAAATCTCCGCTTTTGTCTACACCTGATAGAGCTTTATAAACAGATGGTGAAGCCTTAATCCCTAGCTGCTTACTTGCCCACTGTTCGGCAAGATCTTCTTTGTCTGTACCAATATAAATCATAGTGTTGTCTGAACAAATCGTTCAGCCCATATTTGCCAATCATCAAACCAAAAAGGATCAGGAAAGTCCTCAACTAAAGACGTAACATTTAAAAATTGACCAGCCCAGTCTTTCCACTCAGCAGGGTCATCTAAAGGTGAAAATGTACCGTAAGCATCAAGATCAGTAATTACACAAGCTGCCCAATCTTGCACATTCATTCCTGTAGGTAGTGTTACGCTTAATGCCATTACCCTAGATCCGTTCCATCTCCACTATCTAGATGTGCTATAATCTGACCCATCTGATAGTCACCATAAACTTCATTACTTTCAAATCTAACTCTTAATTCTCGACGTTGCTCTTTTAGCATTACAATTTCTTCATAAGGCTTACTAGCACTTTCAGGAAAAGTAAAAGTTGAGCTAACCACTTCAGGAGCTCTTGCATTTGCACGTCCTGTTACAATAACTGACATTGGTCCTACTTGAACAAAATCAGGTTCAATAGTGGTTATTCTTAAATATCTATTATTTCCTGTAACTAATGTAGATAAATCAGAAGTTTCAAAATAAGACTGGATAGGCACAATGCTTGGTCCATCTAGCTCATCTACCCCTACTTCATGCTTCCACACTTTGTACCCCTCTCCTGTAGTCTCTATAATCCCAGTTAATAAAGGAGCAGCAAAGGCGTTACAAAAATGCCCTGCAGAACGCCCAGTATTAGGAAGAGAAGTGTCATACCATGTGTTTTCTCTAATGTTGTATACAACGGCATGAGTACACTCAGTAGCTGTACCTCTTGGATAGCACCACCATATTTCTCCATAGCGCGGAATCTTAAACGCAAATATTTTTGTAGCAGCACTGCGGTTAAGTCCATCAAAGAAATAGTTTAGATTTAAAGAATTGGGAACTTCTCTAACAACACCATTAAACATATAAAAGCGGTCTACACCTGCCCAAAAGAACACCCCATCATAATCAACAACACAGTTAGGTGAAATAATGCTACTATTAGTGCTAACTACATCAAATTGAAATATTGTAGTGCCGCCTGTAAAAGTTACTCTTAAAACCGCATCATACGCCCAAAAGATTCCAGCAGGTGCTGTTCCTGATCCAGCTCTCAAAGGTAATCCCTTGATAATCTTTTGACTCCAAGCTCTCGCCTGACCTGATCCTGTACCTTCTAAATCAGTAGGCTCATTAGCTACAGACCATCCTATAAACCCATCACTTCCATAATAAAACAAATAAGGATGTAAACTGACTATGCCACCAGTAACATTTGCGTTAGCAGGTAATGTAACGCTAATTAAACGCTCAGTACCTAAAACTTCACCATAAAAGATCTGACCGCCTGTATCGTTACAGATACAATCATTGTTCGGAGCTACATGAGCAAGGATGTAATTTTTATTAGTTGCCCCATCATACTGATAATCAAACATCCACATATTATCATCACTTGCAACTAACGCATCTGAACCATTTGCCATATCTGTATATGTGCCTGTTACAGTCGTTAATGTGCCGTCTACGACATAACCATTAGAAGCAGAGCCGCCAGTAACAGAAGTTATGGTAACAACACTACCTACTGCAGCAGCTGTGTAATTAGGTGAACTAGTATGAGCTGTTATGTTAGAAGCAACATCTGTCGCTAATTGATCTAAATCAGAAGTGTAGGCTACTGAGCCTGACATAATATTAACACTATTAACAGTGATCATATCTACTGACCCACTAGCTCCACCTGTGAGTGTAAATGTGCCTGTAGAGTAGGCTAACACTGGGGTTCGATCAGTAATAATAGAGCTATACCCACTTCCATCTAAAGTAAAACG
>TARA_R110001599_G_scaffold60454_3_pt1 | contig 29474 bp, 27 predicted proteins | sample TARA_R110001599 | Tara Oceans TARA_R110001599 (sample SAMEA4398360) | marine metagenome | biome: Polar Biome; feature: [MES] marine water layer (ENVO:01000295) within the mesopelagic zone...; material: water (ENVO:00002006), including particulate matter (ENVO:01000060) such as......
AAAATATTAGTAATAGCAGACTCTCCCCTAGCACCTTCTGGTGTTGGTACACAGACTAAGTATATGATTGAATCAATGCTTCGAACAGGAGAGTTCTCATTTTACTGCTTAGCCGGCGCCCTCAAGCACCCAGACTATAGGTTGCAGAGAATTAACCCATACCCAGATGATTGGGTTGTACACCCAGTCGATGGCTACGGCGACAAAGCTTTAATTAGAAGGCTAATGAACGACCTTAAGCCGGACGCCATTTGGTTTATGACAGATCCAAGATTTTATGTTTGGCTGTGGGATATGTCCTCAGAAGTTCGAAAGAATGTTCCAATGATATATTATCACGTGTGGGACAATTATCCATATCCTAAGTTCAACAAGAAGTATTATGACTCTAACGACATGATATGTACGATAAGTAAAGTAACAGATGATATAGTTAGGACAGTATCTCCTGACGTTAAGTGCATAAGAATACCACACACAGTAGATACAAACGTGTTTAAGAAGAGAAGCCAAGAAGAAGAACTTAAAGTCAGAAAGACTGTCTCAATAGAGAATCCTGATAAAATGGTTTTCTTTTGGAATAACCGAAACGCAAGAAGGAAGCAATCCGGAACTTTAATTTTTTGGTTCAAAGAGTTTCTAGATATTGTAGGACACGATAAAGCATCACTAATAATGCACACGGAACCTAAAGATCCTAACGGACAAGATTTGGTCGCTATCATGAATGAACTTGATATGACTGACGGTCAAATATTGTTGTCAACCAATAAGATGCCACCTGAAGATTTAGCAAATATATATAGCGCAGTCGATTGCACTGTCAACATCTCAGACGCAGAGGGTTTTGGACTAGGAACTTTAGAGTCCCTTGCTTGTGAAACACCTATAATCGTCAATATGACTGGTGGGCTCCAAGAACAGGTTACTGACGGAGAAGAGTGGTTCGGAATCGGATTAGAACCTTCTTCAAAATCTGTCATAGGATCACAGGACGTTCCCTATATTCATGAAGATCGCCTAGCTAAGAAAGATGTTGTAGACGCGTTTTTGAAGTTCTACAATATGACTAAAGAAGAGAGAGAAGAAATGGGCAAAAAGGGGAGAAAACATGTTATGGACAATTACAGTTTTGCAAAGTATTCGGGGAACTGGTACGAAGCATTCCAGCATGTTTTCAAGAATTTTGGGTCCTGGGATACTAGAAAAAATTATAAGCACTGGAGTATAGAGGAACTATGAAAAAGCTTTTACTAGAAGCACCAATCTTGACTAGATCGGGTTATGGCGAGCATGCTCGTCTGGTCTTCCGATCATTAAAGAATAAAGATGGTATCGAAATATTTATAAACCCACTAGAGTGGGGGTCCACCGGTTGGATCTCGGAAGATAGTGAAGAGAGAAGAGCAATTGAGTTATGTATCAATCGATTTGGTGTCCTGATAGAGCAAGCCAAACAAGCAAAACAGGATCCCGTATTCGACTATCAAGTTCACGTAGGTATTCCAAATGAGTTCTCGAAGAAGGCGGCAAGATCTATATGTGTCACCGCCGGAATAGAGACTGATAGAGTATCTTCAGACTGGCTTATGAAGACACACCAAGGCATCGATAAATTAATTGTACCTTCAAATCACGCAAAAGAAGGTTTTATGATGACTTCTTATGAGGTACACAATACTCAGACAGACCAGAAAATGGTCTTATCTTGTAATTGCCCTGTGGATGTTATCCCTTATCCTACTAAAGAGATTAAGTCAGAGCATCTAAGTTTTAAAGTTGATACAAAATTCAATTTCCTGTCAGTAGCTTTACTGGGACCTCGCAAAAATCTTGAGAGGATGATCAAATGGTTCATGGAAGAGTTTAAAGATGACGATGTAGGTCTGATTTTAAAAACTGCAAGAACTTCAGGATCTACTATGGATAAAATGATCACTAGAAATCATCTTAGGTCCACACTAGACCCTTTTAAGACGGCCGAGCACAAGTGCAAGGTGTACTTGTTACATGGAGACCTATCAGAGGAGGAGATCCACTCTCTGTACGTTAGAGACGACGTCCATGCATATTTAACTGCAACTCACGGAGAAGGGTACGGCCTTCCTGTTTTCGAGGCTGTGTATAGTGGCATGCCAGTTGTTGCAACTGACTGGTCTGGGCATTTAGATTTCCTTTCAGGAGACATAAAAGAAAACAACAAGATTAAAAATAAGAAACTCTTCGCTAGAGTTGATTATGATCTTGATAAAATTCCTGAGAGTGTGGTTTGGAAAAATATATTAGTGAAAGACAGTCAGTGGGCATATCCCAAAGAGGCTTCTTTTAAGAGGCAAATGAGGAATATGTTTAAAAACTACGGCATGTACAAGAAATGGGCTGCCTCGCTAAAGGAACAAGCACAACAGAACTTCGACAAACAAAAGATTTGCGATATGATGGTTGAGTCTATATTCGGATCCGAACAGTCACCAGGACAAAGTAAAGAAGAAGAGGTTTTGATTCTTTGAAGAACATAGTATATGTAGCTCAGTTTCACGAAATTTGCGGCTACAGTCATGCCGCCATAGGATACCTGCGCTCTTTGGATTCCGTATTGTCGACAAGGCCAGATATTAACCTTAAAATAGTTAGTATCTCTATGAACGAAAAAAAGCTTAGCAAATCTTACCACAAGAACAAGACCGACCAGGCAGATTTAGATTTATTTGACAAATATCACTTCAACAATCAGTTAGAATTTGATTCATTCATAAGAAATGATTATATTTGTCTATGGCATATGACATCCATTTTGCCAATAATCTCAAAAAGAGCAGGAGTCACACACTACTATAAAGACATAGTCCTCGACCTTGAGAGTTTGATCTTGGGCTCTGAGACCAATTATCACCTTTTGGCTTGGGAAACAGATGAAATATCTCAAGAGTACAAAAGCTGTATCGCCAATTATAAACCAGCCGCAGTTATCACACCTAGCTCTTGGAATACTGAGACTGTTAAAAAGTTTATTACATCCACAACAGTGCCTCACCTAATTGAACCAAAGAATAGAAAAGTAGAAACAGTAAAGCTTCCAGAGGGCCATGAAGATAAGTTTGTAGCCCTTTCAGTATCTGAATGGACCAGTCGAAAAAACTTTGAATGTCTTATTAGAGCATTTATATTAGAATTCCACAGCACTAGTGATGCATTGTTGGTCATTAAGACCTCTCTGTCACCAGGATTTTCGAAACAACAGTTTGTTGATCATTTCAACCATATTAGAGGAACGACAAGAACACACACCAATCCGGTACCAAACATTGTTGTAATACTAGATTATCTGAGTTCTGAAAAGATGAACTACCTATATAAAAATTGTGACATCTTTTGCTTAACGTCGTTCGGGGAAGGCTTTTCGCTCCCAACCTCTGAAGCGGTTGCAAATTCCAAGCCAGTACTGTGCCCTCGCGAAGGTGGACATATAGATTATCTAGATCCTAATAATCGATATTCTCTTGATGGGTCATGGGACACAGTAATTGACAGCCCCCCATACGACGCGGATGGTAAGTGGTTCATACCTAACATTGATAGCACTAGAAAAAAACTAAGATTGGCGTATGATGATTGGAAAAGTAACAGTGAACTTACAGAATCTGCAAATAAAAACCTCTCCGCTCTCAATTCCGGTTGTTTTTCAAGAGAAAAGATTGGCAACAAACTTATTGAAGTTTTAGAGTCTGGTAAAGTTAAAGCTCTTACAAAAACTGAGCAGCTAAAAAAGGAAATTCAAAACGTTCCCTTGCAACAAAAGATGGAAATTTTGAAAGATGCATTTAAAAATGAAGACTGTTATCTTTTAAATTGTGGACCCTCTTTGAAAGATTACGATAAAGATAAACTAAAAGACTTCTTAAAAGATAAACTTGTGTTGTCAGTTAAACAAGCATTTACAGAATTTTCAGATGTGACGGATTTTCACTTTTTTAATTGCAGCAACTTGCCAAGCCCAGCTTCTCCGTTTGACCCTCATTACAGATACGGAGAACACACCATATCTGTTGGCAGCAGTAATTACGACCAATTCAGAAGATGGTCGCCACTCCAACGAAGTGACGTATTTTTTAAAATACCGATAAGAACTGAGATTAACAACGAGTTTTTAGTGCGCACAGGAAAGATCGACGAGTTTTTAATTAAAAATAACTTGACAAGGCCTTGTGGACCTGGTATTATGTATGAAACAGTAGTGTTTATGGCTATACACTTAGGTATAAAATCAATGACATGTATTGGCTGGGACCTTACCATGGAGAAGGTCAATGAGTCTAACTACGAGCACTTCTATGGGCCAACAGATAAGTTGACAAACAGAGGAGACATATTGGACTGGGAAATCACGGAAACTAGAGAATTTTCCAAGCCCTTTTACGAGTGGTGTGAGAGCAACGGCATATCCTTGTCCTTGGCATCAAACAAGAGTTCTTTATACGAAAAAATACCTAGAGTAAAACTGGAGTTATAAAATGAAAAAAACATACATTATTGCAGAGATCGGAATTAATCATAATGGATCTCTCGACATAGCGAAAAAACTAATTGACGTTGCTGCCGTAGCAGGTTGTGATGCAGTAAAATTTCAAAAACGAGACCCTGACGTGTGCGTCCCTGAACATCAAAAGATGACAATGAGGAGCACTCCATGGGGAGAGATGACATATATCGATTACAAACACCGAGTAGAGTTTGGTAAAAACGAGTACAATGAGATTGATTTGTACTGCAGAGAGCGTGGAATTCTATGGTCAGCTAGTCCATGGGATCTTAATAGTTTAGAATTCTTGGAGCAATATGATTTGCCCTTTTTAAAGATACCTTCTGCTATGATAACAAACGAAGACCTCATGAGAAAATCTGCTAGGACCGGAAAGAGGATTATTTTCTCTGCAGGTATGAGCACATTGGAAGAGACTGACCAGGCTGTTAAATGGATGCGAGAGGAAAGTGCAGACTTCGCGCTACTACATTGCAACTCAGCTTACCCAGCGCCACTAGAAGATTTAAACTTAAGCTGTATAACTACGCTTAAGGAGCGTTACAATTGTGAAGTAGGGTACAGCGGCCACGAGTTTAGACTTGGAACCACAGTCGCCGCAGTCTATTTGGGTGCCACCATCTTAGAAAGACACATTACGATCGACCGAACAATGTGGGGCTCTGATCATTTGGCATCTGTGGAACCACAAGGTTTGATCAAGTTAGTAACAGGAGTAAGAGAACTAGAGACTGCCTTTGGCGATGGAGTCAAGAGGGTCACTGAGGGAGAAATAAGCTCTAGAAACAAATTAAGAGGAAAGCAGTGATTAATCCTTTTCATCATCACCGAGCAAACTCACAGTTTCAAAAATGGACTACAAGAGATTGCCTTAAAATGTTTCCTAAATTCAGTGACAATCTTAAGGCAAGTTCGGAAGTGACGTATCAGGATCACCCTAGGTTTTCAGAATACCAAGGAAAAACATTGATGCTAATTGGAGGTGGACCCTCATCTGCTTCTGGTTGGCAAGATAAAGATTATGACTTCTTGTGGTCTATGAATCATTTCTATAAAAATCCAATATTTAAAAATATCAATGTAGACTTAGCGATGATCATGGGAGAGCCAGATATAAACGATCCTGAATTCTTACGTTTCAGAGAAGACAATAAAACTCTAATAGGGTTTGAAATACACGACCGCTGGGAAAACTATTCTTTTGACGATTATCACAATTACTTCTGTATGCACACTAGATTTTATGGTAAGATAGGCGTAGGCGCGAGGATGAAAGCCTTCGCAGCTCTATTGGGTTTCGACAAGATATATTTTACGGGCTGCGATGGCCCTAAAGCGATATTTTCGGGAGACCACTTTTTTGAACCCGGAAAGAAAACTTTACCATCTGTATTTAATGGCTTGCCTCTTGATACCGTGTCCTCACACTGGAAGATGCAATACGAGTTTTTCTGGGAATACATCAGAACAATTTGCCCTAATGTAAAGTTTGAGAATTTAGGAGGAGGAGAAGAATACCATGAAAAATGCAGATAACGTTTGCGTAATAGTACAAGCAAGACTGGGATCCCAAAGGGTCCCACAAAAAATGATACGTCCTTTTTCCGGTACGACCTTGATGGATATATGTCTGGAAAAATTAGAAGGGTCTAAAATTATACCAAGTAAGAATATATTTGCTTCAGTATATGAAGAAGAGCTAGTAAATATTAGTTCTAAATATGATATACAGATCTTTGAAAGAAGCAAGCAGTCTGCTGATTCCGAAGGTACACCAATGACGCTTATGTATGAGTGGTGGGATAAGTTGCCTTACGACTATTGTGTTCTTGTAAACGCATGTGCACCATTTTTAAAAATTGAAACAGTCGAAAAGTTTTATGAAGAGTATTTAAGACTGGACAACGATGGCTTGTTCGGTGTTATTAATAAAAAGAATTATTTTTGGAACAAAGAAGGCGCCTTAGTCACGCCATGGCCCGAAGGTCAAGCAGTCATGAACACTAAGTTCGTGGAGACAACGTCTGAGGCCGCCCATTGCCTATATGCCGGCAAGATGTCGGAAATAGGTAGAGGAATTTGGATGGGAGACTTTTCCGTCCCTGGAGACATTGCATTGTATGAAATGGAAGAGAATGAAGTCTTCGATATAGATTACGAGTGGCAATTTACATATTATGAAAAATTATACAAATTAGGAGTTAGATAAGTGTTTTATATTTTCGAAATGGCTAACAATCACCAAGGCAGTGTAGAGCACGCCAAAAAGATAGTAGATTCTTTTTCAGACCTGGCAAAGAAACACGATATAAAAGCAGCAGTTAAATTACAGTTTAGACAACTTGACACATTTATTCACAATGATTTTAAGAAGTCTGATCTAAAATTCGTGAAGAGGTTTAACGAGACTAGGTTGTCAAAAGAAGAATTCAAAGAAATCATAGACTACACAGAGTCTAAGGGTTTGGTATCTATGGCAACTCCATTTGATAATGAATCTATTCCTTGGTTAGATGATTTGTCTGTTTCTGTATTAAAAGTGGCTAGTTGCTCTATAGACGACTGGGTACTGCTCAAGGAACTAGCAACGATAAATAAAAAAATCATCATCTCCACAGGTGGAGCTTCAATGGAAACATTAAAGAATGTGTACGAATTATTCAAGCACAACAAAAGAGATTTTGTATTTATGCATTGTATAGGGGAGTATCCAACTCCACATGGAAATTCAAACTTGAAGAGAATAGGACAGTTAAGAAAGCTATTCCCAGAAATTGAAATAGGAATTTCAACTCATGAATCGCCAGATGCAGATAGTGTTGTTCCTTTAGCGGTAGCTATGGGTTGTTCGGTAATCGAAAAGCATGTAGGTGTAGAGACTGACACTATCTCACTGAATGGGTACTCGAACACTCCAGAACAAATGGAGAAGACAATTGAGAAGATTAAGTGGGCCCAAGAGAGTATTCAGGGAGAATCAAAGAAAGAGAAGGCAGCACTGTTAAGCTTAAAGAGGGGTGTATATGCTAAGAGGAATATTGCAAAGGGAGAAACACTGTCAGAAGATGACTTTTATTTTGCTATGCCAGTACAAGAGGGTCAGTTAAACGTCTCCGACATAAACAAACTCATTGGAGCGCAAACCCCTGTATCTATGGAAGTCGGAGAAATGGTGTCTTCCAGTGTGATACGAGATAAGGAGAAGAGTAAGAAGGTTTCCAAGATTATATCTTCATCGAAGGAGATCTTGAATCGAGCAAACATAGCTCTTTCCGGTACTGAAAAAGCTGAAATATCATGTCACTTTGGTTTAGATAAGTTTTCTTCTGTTGGGGCCTTAATAATCGACAAAGTCAATAGAGAGTACTGTAAGAAATTGATTGTAATGACGCCATCTCAGGGTCACCCAACACACCATCATATCCAGAAAGAAGAAGCCTTCGAGCTGTTAACTGGTGATTGCACCTTGGTTCTGGAAAACAGGGAAATTAAAATGAAGAAAGGAAAGCCAGTGGTTATAGCGAGAGGTATAAAGCATTCATTCAGCACTTCAGAAGGGTGTGTAATAGAAGAAATCTCAACAACTCATATTCCAGGCGATTCTGTTTATGAAGACCCAACTATCAATAGTTTGAAGTTGGAAGAAAGAAAAATTAAAGTAAAGCTATAAAGTATAAGGAGAGAATACATGTCATTAAAAATACAATCCGTAGATTTCACGGTAACAATAAACCATTCAGAAGACCATCAGACACTTGAGGCATTGTTAAAGAGCACGACTAGACCGTTTACATACGAACTAGATTACAAAGGTCAGTCTTTTTCAGGGTCAGGTATAAGGGGAGACGATGCATTATGGATACCGTACAGTCAACAATCTGGTCTAAAAATATTTGGAGAGAATGATAAGTACTCCTCGCTAGCTGAAAGCTTGGCTACAATTGAGGTAATCCAGCAAGCTTCTAGTTATATGTTTCCTCAGATTAATAGCTACTCTAAATTCGAAGACACTGTCAGCAACACCCAGATGATCTTCATAGATATGGAAAATGTAAAACCAGGAGATTCTAATACCCCACAGGTTAACCTTGGATACATACCTTCGCACGACAGAGAATTTGTAAAGAACTCTTTAAAATCAGATCTATCACTAGCCAACAAAGTCTCTAAAGAATTTAAGGAATTGGACCTAAATCCGGAAGATGAGTGGTACAAATCTATAAATTGTATTAATGGAAAGATAGTAGACTTCCATAGATTTGAGGTAAAGGAGGATAGGTATTACTTTCCGAGCAATGACAAGACGCCCGAAGATTTGAATAGTATCTATATGAATATGATTGATCGCTACAAATCTGTACTAGATAATTCTGGACTTCCGAAATGGAAGGGTAAGATATATCAAGGTATGACCTTTGACAATGGATATACAATGGAAGGGTATAGATCCACCCAGGCTATGTATGACAGTTTCCGAAAACTACCGTTCATACCGATTAACAAATCCCGAGGCAAAAAAGTTTTAGACTTGGGATCAAACCAAGGTTTCTTTTGTTTTCAAGCCGCTCTCCATGGAGCTACAGAAGTGACAGGTGTAGAGCTTCAAGTGCAAGACCATGAAGCAGCAAACGATATAAAGAACATTACAGGATTAGATAGCGTATCATTTGTAAATGGAGATGCAACTAAATTCATAGAGGATACTCAAGACCATTATGGATTGATTGTTATGAACTCTGTATTACATCAGATATACAAGAACTTCGAAGGATCAGAGGAGTTTATGGCCAATATTTCGAAAAAATGCGATTATTTTGCCTTTGAAACACCCCTAAACCACCCCCTGATGAATATCAGCGCACAACAAGTAGAGCAAAATCTGCAGAAATATTTTAAAAACGTAAGATTACTTTACGTTTATGACGCGTATTCATCCGGATATAGAGCAAATTACGTCTGCTTCTCATAAGGAATAGAACAAGTGATAGATTACCCAGAATATTACGAGAAATGCAAAAGTAAATACAGTGCAGATAATCAGGTTTCTCGTGTTACATCGAAAGAAGAGGCCTTTTATAGTGACCCAGTTCGTCAATATGATCTATCTTCCCTGTCTGAGTCCTACAATATCGCAGTAAAGTCTTTAGCGCAGAAGGTAAAACACGACCTTGACAACGGTATTGACATAAAAGATGATGGTATCATGCCCAAACACTACAATATGTGGAAGTTTTCATCCGAAATAGATACTATTTGCAACGTTTTAGTGCCTAAATTAGAAGAAGATATGTTTCTCTGCAACTTGTACGTCGATAAGATATATATTTATAGGACATCACCAGTAGAAAAGAGGATTAGTTCTTACATTTGGCACTACGACAACAATCCAAACGAAGTGGTCAAGACATTGATATATCTTTCCGACGTTAAAGACGACAGAAACTCTCCCTACGAGTACTTTGTCAACCCTGAAGGTTCTGGTATACTTGGAAAATCAACGCGCACTGGAGGCTCTGTTTGGTATGTTCCTGCAAATAACTCCCGTGTCAACAAGGAGGTTGATTCTCTTATGTCTCAAGACAAAGGATATTCGACTAAAAAAGTCTTTGGACCACAAGGAACGACATGTAGCTTTGTTAATAACGCGGTTCATAGAGCAAACCCAGTAATTGAAGGATACAGAGATGTAATCAACATCCGGGTCAAACCAACCCTAGAGCCAGTCGAGAAGTTTGCAGATCCAAGATGGACCTCTGGTTTTGAAACGTCTGGAGTTGTAGATAGAAACCCAGAGAACGCTTGGAATAAATTAGTTTAACACAAAAGGAGTATGAAAAATGTTTAAAGAAACTCGCCCTTGGGGCACCTACGAAAATATGCTAGACGAGGACTATTGTAAGGTTAAAAGAATAATCGTCGAACCGGGTCAGAGACCAAGTTACCAATATCACCATAAACGATCAGAACACTGGGTAGTAGTCCAGGGAGAAGCTAAGGTAACTCTAGATGACACTGAAGTCATTAAATCGGTCGGAGAGCACATCTTTGTTCCTGTTGGGTGCAAGCACAGAATAGAGAATGTTGGAGAAGGACAGTTGATTTTTATAGAGGTTCAGTGTGGAACCTACTTTGGAGAAGACGATATAGTAAGAGTCTCGGACGACTATAACCGTTAATAAAATGTATAAAGTATTAATACCCTCAGCCGGCTTAGGCACTCGTCTAGGAGAGTTTAGTAAAAACCTTAACAAGGCCTTGGTGTCAATTGACAACAAGCCTGTTATATCTCATGTTATAGAAAAGTTTCCAAAACATGTAGAGATTATAGTGGCCCTAGGCCACAAATCTGAAGTCCTTAAGGACTATTTGGAGATGGCTCATTCAGATAGGAAAATAACATTTGTACATATTGAAAATTATTCTGGAGCGGGGTCAGGCCTTGGATTAACAATCTTAGAATGTAAGAAATATCTGCAATGCCCTTTTATATTTTGTCCGAATGATACAGTTATCCTAGAAGATATACCCGAACCTAACTGTAATTGGGTTGGATATGCGGAGACTAGTCAAGAAAACAAGTACAGAACTTTAAAGATAGACACATCTAGTGTTCAAGAGATCTCTGAAAAGGGCGCGGACCTTTCAGACAAGGTTAGTTCTTACATAGGTTTAGCCGGAATTAAAGACTACCAACAATTCTGGAACTCTATGGAAGAGGGCCGCAAGTATGGATCAATAAAGATAGGAGAGTCGTACGGATTAAACGAAATGATACTTCGAGATTTACCAGTTATTTCTAGAAAGTTTACTTGGTTTGACACGGGTAATCTGGAGAGTCTTCAATACGCAAAGAAGCAGCTTGCTAGTCCTGATGCTCCTGAGATACTAGAGAAGCAAGACGAGGCAATTTGGTTTGTCAATGGAAGAGTAATAAAATACAGCAAGGATAAAGACTTTATACTAAATAGAGTATCTAGAGCTGTAGATTTAAAGGGGTTTGTTCCTGAGATTACTGCCAACACAAACAACATGTACTCATACAGAATGTTGACCGGTCAAGTTATGTCGAAGTGCACTAACCAGAAAGTGTTCAAGTCTCTCTTAAAGTATTTAAAATCATTCTGGTCACCAGGTACCCCTGAAAGTTTTGATACCGAGAGCTTTGTTGATACTTGTAGGAAGTTTTACGAAGAAAAGACACGCAAAAGAATAGCGTTATATTTTGATAGGTTCTCAGAGCAAGACGGAATAGAAGATATAAACGGAGTCACTACACCTGCCTTGGGAGAATTGCTGGATAGGGTCGACTGGAAAGAACTTCAAGAAGGGATACCAGTACGCTTTCACGGAGACTTACATTTCGAAAACATATTAGTATCAGAAACAGGGGATTTCTATCTTCTTGACTGGCGCCAAGACTTTGGAAAAAACATGCAATATGGTGACTTGTATTACGATTTAGCAAAACTTTTACATGGTCTAATCGTGTCTCACGAATTAATAAACAAGGAGATGTATTCTGTTGATCACATCGACAACATTATTAACTTTGACTTTCATCGAAAGAACTGCCTGGTAGACAACGAAAAAGATTTTTTTAAATTTATAGAGGTAAGCGGTTATAATCCAAGTAAGGTGCGTTTGTTAACAGCTTTGATATTTTTAAACATTGCACCATTACACCACTATCCTTATTCTAAGTTATTGTTCTACTTAGGTAAGAGCATGCTAAACGAGGAGCTAAATAACAATGACTAACGTTTTCCCAAAATTATATATCGGACCGATGTCTAAGAACATCGTAGACGCTGCATTGGAATTCAATGCCGACAATGAATTAAAGGTTGGCTTTATTCCATCTAGAAGACAGATAGAAAATACTGGAGGTTATGTTAATAACTGGACAACATCAGAATTCTCAAAGTATGTTAACTCGAAGGCGCTCATTCAGAGAGATCACGGAGGGCCTCTACAAGGACTTCATGAAGATGACGGACTTCAGTCGTTTGAGACTGACGCAAACAGCTGCGACATTGTACACATAGATCCATGGAAGAAATACCCTACCCTTAACAAAGGACTAAATTATACAGTCTCAACGATAAAACACCTGCACTCAATAAATTCTGACTTGCTTTATGAGATAGGCACAGAAGAAGCAATCCGCAGGTTCTCCTCGGTTGAACTTGGAAAACTTATAACAGGACTACAAGAACAATTGACAACGCCAGAATACGAGAAGATAAAATATGCAGTTGTTCAGTCCGGCGTTGGGTTGGATTTGGGAAACAAGAAGAATACTGGAACCTTTTCACAATCACGTATGTCTGATATGATTACTGTGTGTAACAAATACGGGTTGTCATCAAAAGAGCATAACGGAGACTATCTCACTCCAGGACAAATAAAGACTAGATACGACTTGGGTCTTTCGGCTATCAACATCGCCCCAGAGTTTGGGCAAATAGAAACACAATGTTATATAGATAAGATGTCAGAGAATGATATGGAGGTGTTTTATAAACTATGTTATGACTCTGGGAAGTGGAAAAAGTGGGTACCACCAGAGTTTAGGCCTTCAGATAATAAAACAAAACTTGTTTCTATTTGCGGTCATTATGTATTTGCAGAAGAAGCTTTTGGTGAGATTAAACCTGACATAGATTCTATGGTCCAAGAAAAGATTATAGATAGATTGGCTGGAATTATAAATGAGCAGTAAGACGATAGCATTCGACCTAGACGATGTATTGTGTGTTCGGACTAGTGATGTTGGAGATATAGAAAAATACAACAGCTGTCAACCAATCGAAGGGATGATAAGTCTCTGTAATCAATGTTATGAAGCAGGGTACAAGGTCGTCATTTTTACTGCCCGCGGCATGTCAACTCAGAAAGGAAACGTTCACGATGTCTACTCCAAGCTTTATCGTCTAACTATTGAACAATTGAGGCTTTGGGGTGTCAAGTATGATCAACTTGTAATGGGTAAAATACACTACGATGTCCTTATAGATGACAAAGCACTCAACTCTGAAGACGTAGTAGGTTTAGATACGATACTGAGAAGGATAGAAGATGACTAAAAAAATTGCACTCTGCCTTAGTGGAAAGATAGGAAACACTTTAGGCAAATCAGGTAACCACAACTCAGAGTATAGGGTACTCCATAAGGGATTTGAGCACTATGAGAGACACGTCCTGAATAAAAACGATGTAGATGTATTCATACACTGTTGGGACCAAGAACTGGAAAAAGAAACACTGGAACTATATAATCCAAAAAAGTGTAAGTTCGAGTCACAAGTATACTTTGACATTCCAGACTATGTAAAAGGCGACGCTAATCGCAAGAACAACCATTACAGCAGATGGTACTCTAATAAGATTGTTAATCAACTGAGAGAAGAGTACGAAAACGAGAATGATTTTAAGTATGATTTTGTGATGACATCTAGATTCGATTTGGCCTTTGAAGTGGATATTGACTTCACTCGCTTCGACACTGAAAAGTTCTATGCTGGGAAGTGGTCATCTGTTGTCGACGCTAGCGGCACTGACTTATTTAAAGGAGGCCGCGGCCCATTGTATGATCTAGTGCAAGTAAAACACCCAGTGTTAAATGCTCTTCGCTTGCACACAAAAGGTTATCCAGACACCAACGATGGGTTTTTGGATTTGTGGTTTTTCGCGAATTCTGAAAATTCTTCAAAATTCTTTAATTTGTATGATAACCTGGATGAATACAACAAGCCGTCAAACTGCCCAACAGACAGTAGCGGCAGGATCTCGAATCATCAACTAGTAAAATATCACCTTGAGCGCTTAGACTTGTTAGAGAAGGTTAAATTTGAGTTTCACATGTTCGACGAGTTTCCGGAAGTTAGAAGAAAGTATTTTGGGTGCCGCAAGTGATAAGTATTAAAGTCAATCCAAGTTGCACTTGGGGAGACACCCCGGAGCTAGAGAAGTATTTATCTTTCTTAAGTGATAGACAGGAGCAATATCCGTCCTCCTCAACTCAGGCGCATTTAGATATAGCTCAAGAAGCCAGTGACCATGGCTATTGCAAAGTAAAGTCTTTCATAGACCCGCAGCGCTTACTTGTAATCAAAGAAGAATTTAACAAGGTAAGAGACTTGGGTAACCTCCAGTACCAAGATGCCTACACGGAGCAGTGCGCGCACCCTCTGGTAAACTTATCAAGTGTCTATGACGTGGTGTTTGATGATGAAGTGGTTCGGCTAGCTAGCGCCTACTTTGGCTGCCTACCAACGCTTAACAACGTACAAGTAAGGAGAAGTAAAGCTACTCACTTATCAGAAGCGCAACTGCCTGGCAACGGGCAGACCACTTTGTTTCATTGTGACAAAGACAGTCCAAGGTTTATAAAGTTCTTCTTTTATTTGGATGACGTTGGTGTAGATAACGGCCCCTTTACCTATGTTCATGGCAGCCACTTAGAAAAGTTCGCGAACTGGAGAAATCAGTACCGCAGAAGCGAATCGGAGATACTCTCTATTTATGGAAAAGATCGTATAAAGACTCTGACTGGAAAGGTCGGTGACCTAATATTAGGAAACACTAATGGGTTCCACAAAGGCAAGAAGGTGACAGTTGGCGAAAGACTACTTATGACAGCTTATTATTCAGTTCATCCGACTCAGTGGCAAACAACATACGGCGGCCAAATTAAAAAACAAGATTACGATAACCTGCCAGCTTCTAAGAAGCCTATGGCAGACTACTTAAACAAGGTGTAAATTATGAAAAAAAATATTATATGTATCCCGTCTTCGGACGACTTCGCTTTAGCAACTGCAGTTCTCATATTTTCAATAAGAAAGAACTTAAAAATTTTTGATAAATGCGATGTTGTTGTTCCGTACAACAACTTAAATGATAAGAGTAAAAATCTTATACGTAAGGCATACGGAGAGACTAAGTTCTCACTGCCTCTTGATTCTAGCTTCTATGATCACATACCGAAAACCATCTACGGTCCGGATAATTACGATGTTTATTTATCCTTTGAGACTTTCGCTCAAGTTGGTTACGAACGCAGCATTTACTTAGATGCCGACATGCTGTGCACCGGTGATTTTACTGATATAATAAAAAGCCCCAAAGAGATTGTGTGGAAATTTCCAAACTTAGGTATACTAGTAGCGGGAAAAAAGTATCTATCAGGACAGACTTATAAAGATATGATAAATATGGTAGTTAATACTGGTATAAAGAACAGGCCCGACGGAGACCAGGTAACATGCCAGCAAATGTTCAACCCATCGAACCCCGATGTACAGGTTGTATCAGAGCTTTATAACTTCCAAAACTTCGGTGGCGGAGGCAAAGGAGATTCTGCCACATTTGCAAATATCGCTCCACAAGTAAAGGTCATACATTATTCTGGAAGACGCAAACCTTGGGGTCCTATTTGGGATGGAGATGACCTTAACAAGAACTGTATTAGGTACGCCACGCTAATGAACGAAAACCCAGCAACCAAAGCATGGTACAAATATTATGACATGTTCAGGGAGCAGTGTTTATGAATATATTAATAGCAGGTGGAGCCGGCTTTATCGGCACTAGATTAAGCAACCACTTAAATCGTCTAGGTCACAGTATAACTGTGGTTGACTATTTTTGGTTTGGAGATCACTTAGAGCAAGGGATAACTAAGATAAAGAAAGATCTAACAACTCTGCAGAAAGAAGATTTAGCCGGCCACGACGCTGTAATATTCTTAGCTGGACTTTCTAATGACCCCATGGCAAACTTCGACCCCAAAAAGAATTTCATCGAGAACGCAGCCGCCCCTACATATTTAGCGTATATGGCTAAACAAGCTGGAGTTCCTAGGTATGTTTACGCATCATCTTGTAGTGTGTATGGTTTTACTGAAAACCAAATTATGTCTGAGGAATCTAAAGTTGCACCACAATATCCGTATGGTATTTCCAAGTTGCAATCTGAGTATTCTATAATGAATATGGCAGATGAGAACTTTCGACCAATTGCAATGAGGAAAGGCACTGTCGGAGGGTGGTCTCCAAGAATGAGATTTGATTTGGTCGTAAACACAATGACTAAGTTTGCGTTGACTAAAGGAAAAATAACAGTTCACAATCCAAAGCTTTGGCGACCACTTATAGATATAAGAGACGTTGTTGATGCTTATACTGCCGCTGCACTGGCCCCAAAGGAAATCTCTGAAGTGTTTAATGTTTGCACTGAGAATTATACGATTGGTGACCTGGCAGATAGAATAAAAACAGAACTAGCAAATCATGGTCACAACGTAGAATTAGAAATACAACAAAAAGAAGACGTAAGAAATTACTTGTCGTCAAATGATAAGATAAAAAGAATGTTAAATTTTGAACCTAAACTCACTCCAGAGGATTCAGTGAGAGAGATAGTTGAGAACGTTGCTAAATTTAATCTTGACTTAGAGGATGATGTGTATTATAATATAAACACATTCAAAAAATTAAAAATATGAACCAAAACAAACACACCATACAAGAGTATTATGAATATTACTTAATGTTACATCAACATCCGACCTGCAGGCTTTTGCATTTCATCGGCCAATGTTTCACGATACTATCTGTTATTGGTATAATCAACTACGGACTGTGGTATTTAATTCCAATTGTCCCATTTGTCATATATCCCTTTGCATGGTCAGGTCATTATTTTTTTGAGAAGAACAAGCCCGCAGCATTTTCTGATCCAATCAAGGCAAAGATATCAGACTGGATTATGTTTAAGGATATATTATTAGGAAGGATAAAAATATGGTAAATTTAATGCACGTCAATGATTACGTTATTGATACCTCACAGTTTCGACCGTTACTCAATGATAAAATTGTTGTAGAGTTTGAGCAAGCTATCGCGAAGTTTGTTGGAGCTAAATATGCTGTCTCTGTACATAGCGCAACCATGGCTATCTTCATGGCTCTCTTAGAGAAAGAAAAAACAGAGGTTAAGATACCTTGCATTATTCCTCCTGTTGTACCAAATGCGGTCATAACGTCAGGCCACACAGTTACATATTCGGATGATATAGATTGGGTTGGACATTCTTATGTGCTACATCAATTCGAAGACTACAAGATAATTGACTCTGCACAACAACTTGACGAAAATCAATTTATTAATCAAGCCAATGATGAAGATTTAATGATCTTCAGCTTTTATCCTACAAAACCAGTGGGAAGTATCGACGGAGGTATGATAGTGTCAAACGATAAGTCTAAAATAGACCGTCTAAGGACATTGTCTCAGTACGGCGCCACATTTGAAGATAACAGTTGGGAGAGAAAGATCATACTACCAGGTTGGAAAATGTACATGAACTCAGTCCAGGCTTACGTAGCCATGGAAAATTTTAAGAAACTAAAACAGAAGCAACAAAGATACGACGAAATAAGAGAAATATATAATTCTGAATTCGGTCTATCAAACACAAGTAGACACCTTTACAGAGTGAGGGTATCAGATAGAGAGAAATTTATGAACACAATGAAGTCAAAAGGGATACAGACAGGTATACATTATAGAAATGTGCAGGAGATCGACTGTTACAAGGCACCAACATCCCCAACGCCACTATCAGAAATAGAGTCAATTTCTACTGTTAGTATACCATATCATGAAAAGATGTCAGAGAAGGACGTAGAACTAGTTGTCAAGGAGGTGAAGAATGCTATCTCATAACGGAGACGAAACAAGAGGCATGTTGAGTTACATGGAGTTAACAGACTTACCGTTTATACCTAGAAGAATGTATTATATAAGTAAGGTACCAAAAGGGGAGGTTAGAGGCAAACACGGCCACTATGAGGACCAACAGTATTTGTTTTGTATCCAAGGTCAAATCATAGTAGAACTCGTCTCTAGAGACACAACTGAAGAAGTCACTCTTAATCCTGGCGATGTTGCATTTTTGGATAGAATGGTGTGGTCACAACAAAAATATGTAACAGGAGAAGAGATAATGTTAGTCATGTGTTCGCGGGCATTCGATAAAGAGGATTATTTTTATGAAAGAAGTGAAGTTAAAAAATGATAGTTTACGTAGACATCGACGAGACAATCTGCATCAGCCCAGATGACAGAGATTATAATAAAGCTGTACCTATAGAAAAAAACATTAAAAAAATTAACAAAATGTATGATAATGGTGATAGAATAGTTTATTGGACTGCAAGGGGAACCGGATCCGGAATTGACTGGAGATCGGTAACTGAGAATCAGTTTTTAAAATGGGGTGTCAAATATCACGAGCTTCATCTTGGAAAACCGATTTATGATCTGTTCATAGACGACAAGAATATAAATTCAGAAACATTTTTTAATCAGGAGTAAACAAAATGAAATTATCAAATCAAGCAATGGGTGCCATCATGATGGCTCTACAAAAGGCTCTATTGGAGCAGACAGATATTGTACCTGTCTTACAATCATTCGAGTTTGACAAGGACCCAACCTTCAAGAGGTGGGGTACAGTAAACGGAGAATTGGTTGTAAAGAATCCACCAAGCTTCAAAGTAGATGAAGACGTATTCACACCAGGCACTGATTAATGCCCTTATACGTATATAGTTGTGAAGACTGTGACCACAAGTTTGAGATTAGACATGGTATGTTCTTTGAGAGTCAAAGATGTGTCAAGTGTCATTCCGAGCACGTATTCAAAGTTCCATCAATAGGTGAGCCTGCCCGGGCTGCACAATCAGGAGCCGACCCTAAAGTCGGACGCGTAGTCAATAAATATATTGAAGACGCAAAGAGTGATATTAAGAAAGAAAAAAAGAAGTTGAGGTCTGAAGAATTATAATGTGGTTTTGGTTATTTTGGGTTTGTTTCCCAGTTACAATTTTATTGATATTTTATGTCCGATGGTTGTTGAGAACTATAGAGACTATGAACGAAGAAACAAAGGAAGTGTCTTCAATGATATCTGACTTTGCGGAACATGTCAAGACGGTATATGAACTACCGATGTTCTATGGCGATGAAACATTAAATTCTCTTCTGGAGCATGCCCGCGCCGTAGTAGAGAATATTAACGAAATTGATTTTATTTTAGAGGAGGAGGAAGAACTTGCAACTGAAGAAGACGCGTCGTAAAAGGACAAAGAATAATTATTTTACCAAGGTACACGAAGAGGCCATTGTAAAATATGCTAACTCTTCTTGTAGAAAAGAGAAGACAAAATTGTATGCGTCTCTCATCCAGCCGGCTTTTGACGAGATGGTTAACAAGATAATCTTCACTTATAAGTTCAACACCCTACCAAATATTGACCCACTTCGAGATGATTGCAAGGTTTGGCTGACAACTATTTTAGATAAGTACGATCCGAATAAAGGCTCAAAGGCCTTTTCTTATTTTTCAGTGGTCACAAAGAATTGGTTTATTCATAAAGTTAAAACAAACTCCAAGAGATTAAAGAGGGAGACTTCTTACGAGCAGATCGTAGAAACCGGTGGATCTGACTCATTAGGGACCCAATCTGACGTAATAGACTACGCAGAAAAAAGAGAAGAGATGGAGTTCTGGAACTGTCTCCTCACTCAGGTGGACGCATGGGACACGGGATCACTTAAACACAATGAAAAATCAGTACTAGAGGCAGTGAAAGTTTTACTGCACAACATCGAAGATATTGAGATCTTCAACAAAAAAGCTGTATATCTGTACTTAAGAGAATTAACTGGATTGAATACCAAGCAGGTAGTAAACAATCTCAACAAGTTAAGAGAAAAATACAGAGTCTTCAAGAACAAGTGGGATAGGCAATAAATGTTGCTAATATCTATTTAAAGATATGGATAAAAAATTAGAGACATTTATAGAACAAGCGACAAAAAACGTTACTGACGACCGAGCAGCGACGAAATCTCTCCTGATGACACTCATGAAGTATATGTCTGTTTCAGAAGACCGACACAAAGAAGTGGGCCTCGTTGCAGCTAAATATCTAGAAACCCTACAAAGGTCCAACGAGCAGTTGGTCAAGCTTGCAGCACTGGTTCAAAAGAAATCAGGCGCCGAACAAGGTATAAGTGAACTAGATAAGCAAGAACTCTTCGATCTTATAAACTCAAATGGAGAAGACGAGTAATGACGACTAGTATTGCTGATATTACAAATCATCAACCAGAGGGTAAAACTCCACAAAAAACTCAGTATGATAAATCTTCTGGTAACGAGACATTCTACGATTTTGTGATGAACAATATAAAAGAGCTAAACGAGAAGACAAACTTAAAGTACGACCTTTCAAAAGATCTGCATGCAGTAATTTTCATGTGTCGACCGCTCACGAGTGAAGAGTTGATAATCAGAACCAGCAAGACATTTTGTAGTTCTCTAACGAATGACAAAAGTGGTGTTAAAGTTTATGAATACTTTGTGTATGTTCCAAATATTTCTGATTACCAACTGGTACCCTCTATTGAAGAAATGGAAGTGTTTTATAGGTTGAAACATGCATCTAGGGCTTTGAAAGATTCTGAGACTAACAAAAATGGTAAGTCTGAAAGTCAAGAGTTGAATGATATTAAGGAAGTATTCCCCACACAGGAAACGCGTGAAGGTGTTATCAATATGATAGAAGAAAAGATAGAATCTCTTTATCGCTTTTATAGTGTAGAAGAAAAGACTGGAAGTAATCTCGTTCACTGTAAAGTTAAGTTTTACGATGAAAACAGTCTTCAATACGGAAAGCTTACACAATCAGGAGAACCACTGGAGTTAAGCACAGGATCAAAAACTTTGTTATCAATGCTTAAAGAGGTAGAGGGTGAATATTTGACTGCGGCGGTTAATTCCTTAGGTCAAGGTGGTTCCGTAGCGGCCGCCCGCGGCCAAGCAAAGAAAGATCAATATAATAAACTCGCGAAAACTTCTGGTAATACTGAACCTTCTGATGACGTCATCAGCATTCTTGGCGCCCTAGACCGAGGACTTGCTGCAGCTGCAGAGAACGATGCAGCCATTGACAATGATGCACTTTTTGGGACAACCGCGTAATGGCTAATAATTTTAGAAAAGTTTCAAACGGAAAGTCACACACCTCTTGGCCAGGCTTTGAAAGAGGAAACAACGGCCAATATGAAAGCATGCTCTCAGAGCCTGTGCCTGAGTATTTCTCTAGACCTGGAGATAAGATCATTAGAGGACAGGTCGACAACAACGCCATTATAGTGTTCGGAAGAGATAGAACTGGAGTAGGCGAGGTTGACGGAGGTTACAACCACGAAAAAGGTATAGACGAAACAAAAAGTCAATCCGGATACTCAGACTACATGGGAGCCGGCGCTATTGATATTGTGGTTGGACGAGGCGCGCCTTTTCCGCTTGCAGTGGAAGGTTTTACTTTGGGCCCGCTTTTTAACACCAAATACGATATATTAGAGTTAAAACAAGAGACACTTACAGGTCAAACTCCAGAAGGCTTTACAGCTGACCATCCTGGTTATGCTATGGATGCAGCTAGAATTTATATAAGCCAGATGACTAATATGGATTCCAACTTCTTTATAAAGAAAGATATATTTAAGAAAACGACAGGAACGATTAATCCGAGTACGGCAAAAGTGCCACACTCAGGGATAATGGTCAAGGCAGATAAGATCAGGATGCACGCCCGTGAAGATATAAAGATCGTAACTGGTGGCGAAAGCGAACGAAGAAATTCTCAAGGGGAACCAATCCCCACTGCCGGAGGAATACATCTTATGGCACAAAACAAAGCAGGTGAGCAGCAGCCTATACCGCTGGGGCTAAATTTGATAAATTGCTTTGAAGAAGTGTTGGAAAGAATGCATAAAACACTCACCATAATGATGAGGTTTTCTACTGATCAAATAAAATTTAATGAAACTTTAGCAAGTCACAAGCATCTCAGTCCATTTTATGGCATTGAGTGCACTTGGTCTTTGACTGGGAAACCTCACGGAGTAAAGACTGTAGTTAACATGTTCAGGTATGTCCAGAGTCAGATAGATAAAGAGAAAAATAATATTACCGCACTTAAAGCTACTTACTTAACTGATACGGTAAATCCAAATCACATAAATAGCTCATACAATACCACCAATTAAGAGGTTATAATAAGATGTCGAATTCGAGTAAGAGAATATATAAAATCACAATAAACAACAGGGACATCGTCTTTAACTCTAGATCAGAGGGGGAGAGGGGTAGAGATATTGTAGCAGTGAAGTACGCGTTAGGTGATATATATCAGGCTCCCACCACCGATAATTCTCCTGATGATACCTCTATCGGTACGCAATGGTTTTCATGTGAGGACAATAAGCTTTTGTCAGTCGACTCTCTAGTAACTTTCGACAAGAAACTCAAGACAACTCTGATGAATTTCCAGATTAACAATCAGATTTTGATTTTAAATTACTACTGGGAAAAAATGGACATCGCAAAAGACATAAAAAAAGAAACAGATGTGTATACTGCAATTCAGTTTTCTTTGAATCAATTCGACGCGAATTTTGGTAGAATTGATGAGGCAACTATCGCAGTTCTTCATGGCTGGCGCCCAAGTTCTACCCCAAGTAACAGAAGTTTTTTTAACAGCGAAGAGCACCCGGTAGAAGAATTGCCTAGATATTTTTATGAACTTATCACGCAGGGTATTGTCGCGAGACCACCAGAAGGCATTATAAGGAGAATTGTAGAAAGAAGGCGTCTTGGGCCCGCGCTTGAACTGATGGAAAGCTTTAATAATTCGAGTCAAGAATTTAGGAAATGGGCATCACGATCCGGAACATCGGACACATATTTCTTTGAGTATGTCGCAGCATCAGTGCAAGGTTCGGTGGTGGATAGTGCCCTATATGTAGCGGCCAGCCAGACGCTATCAGATATTGAATCTCTGGGGATGGACGAGCTAACACCAAGTCAACGCAGTGACTTAATTGCAAAGGCAATAGAACCCAGCCACTTGACTACTAGAGATCCATTTGAAATAACAAACTTTAAGATAGGATTCTTTAATAAAACAGAGTACACGTTTCAGAATTTACCAGAGTTTGGAGATATAAGCTTGGAACTGAAGGCTAGCCTTGAGCTTTCTGCATTGGAGAAGGTGTCGGGATACTATGGCAAACATTTACCTGATCAGGTAAATCCTGAGCTTATAAACTTTATCGACTTTCGGGCTCCGTCCTTAAGACCTGGAGATGTCTATAGAGCATATTTCGAAATTAACAAAACGATTTTGGACGACATGCCAAACATTGAATTTGAAAATCTTACACCGGAAACTATAAGCATAATAGACAACAAAACGGAACTCGAACAGGAGCTGCAACAACAAAGAGACTTATTTTGTGTTGGCGGCTCGACTTTAACTGACGAGCAGACAAAAATTCAATATGAAAAGTATAGATCCTTCGCTGCAAAGAAGAAACTTGAAATATCAAGAAAAATTAGACAAGCAGCACTAAAATCTCAAGAAGATCAATTAGACATAGATGGAATAGAGGTCGACCTAGGTATATTTGGAAAAGGATCCTTAACACAAAGCGAGATGACGGGGATGTTGACTCAGGGGGTTAGCGGTATCGCTGGAGAAATAGAGGAAACCCGAAATAGAACCAAGCTTCTTCAAACTAGGTCAAACCAAAACCTTGAACGAAACTCGTTATTGTTGCCCTTTCCAGATTTCAAAGAAAGATGTGAAGAGGTAAGTAAAAACTTTTCTGCTGCAGCCAAAGATTTAGAAAATTTTAGACTAGAAACGAATGGGAAGATTTTTGACGCACTGGAAGAAGCCAGAAACATAGCAAAAGTACCAGCGGATATAGAATCATCAATCAGGCTCAACCCGAAAGATAGCACCCAGGCAACCTATGCCGCGGATGTTGTAAAACAGTCCGGACGCGGTTTGAAAGAGGTATTGGCAGAAGATACAACGGAAATATTGATAACCTTTGAGGACACGCCACCGGGCCCTGAATACATCGGTGCCCCAGGTTCTATTGTGAAAGATATGCATTTGGTCCTCGTCGGCAAAACCCGGAAGATCGGTAAAATTTATGACGAATCAGATGCATTTTCGAAAGACAACCCGCAAGCGCGCAAGAATCGACAACTCGGAAAAATCAAAGGATCTTTACTCTCCGGTCGTACCATGAATTACATAAGAAACATAGAAGACCTCAGTTCAAAAAACGCGGAAGAATTTTCTGGCGGCCCATGTAACGAAGATCCACTAACATCTAAAGAAGGATACGGTACCGCATACATATTGAAATACACAAAGGGAGTAACTGAAACAAAGAGTCCAAATACATACAACCCTTATCACAATTGGGTAGAACAGAGAAAAAGCGACATAACAGAAGGTATTAAGAAGAGGTTACCTAACCAGGACACTAACTCGCCAGAGTATAAGCTTTACAACGTAAACAAAAAGAAGTCTGTGTTTGGTTTCGAGCAGACGCTACCTATGATAGGGGACAATTGTACTCCGGAAGATGTAGAGAGATACCTTAAAAAGCAGTTAAACCTTAAAACCTTGCTGTGCGAATATATGGCATGCATAGGTTTACCAGACGTACAGATACAGTTACCCAATATTCCTCCGCTTAAGTGGCCAAAACTTCCGACGATAGAATTACCAGGCATGAATCTAGATGATCTCATGAAGCTACTACAGGAAGTTCTGACTCGTGCCCTCTGCGCTCTAGTAAAAGGAATAATAGATATCCTACGCACGCCTCTTTGTCAGGAAAAATTTATAGAAGGGATTTATGGCGCCGCGTCAGATGTATCTCCACAAGTCCAACGCGCTGTGGCAGACGGGTTTCTTAACACAGGTATACCAGTCGAGAAAACTCAAAGCTCCAAAGACCTTATAGATGCTATAATGAACATGTTAAGCCCAAGAGAATTGTGTGCTCTTTTCGACGGTGAACCAGTGAACGAAGAGGTTTACCAGGTGATACAATCCTTATCAGAAAGCTTCGACCTACAGGCAGAATTTTCTACAAGAGATTCAATAAGGGACTTTTTTATAACAATAGGTGTTTTTGTCGGACCACAAATTTGTAACGACTTGGCAAAATACGACGTGGACAAAGAAACTTGTAGTGATGTGTATGGGTTGTTAAACCAACTTAGAGCGGCCGCTCAGAGAGGAGAGAGTGTGTCCCCTGAGAAAATCGAAGAGGCAGCACAGCACGCCCAAATGGAGCTTGCAAGTAAAGCTGCAGCACTGGGTTACCTGGGTAGTGACGGATCTTTGAATGATCTGATTCCTGATCTTACAAGTCTAGAAAACAACCCAATATTCTCGAAACCTAAACCAATAATGCTAGAAGCTGCAAAAGTCGCCGCTAGGTCAGCACTTGACCTGCCCAAGAGTTCTTTTGTATCGTCTGTGAATTCGTACGTTTCGTCTTTCTATATCAATACTCCAGGTATTGCGACTGTTGAAGATGAGTCCTACAACTCTGAGGCCAATATGAAAGTCCAAAGGGCAGTGACTAATCTTCAAAGATTTTCAAATTTAAACTTAAATCTAAGTAATCTATCAGAACTTCAGACGACACTGGACTTGCGACGAGCCATTTTGATACTTTCGGATGACTATGAAAAACAAATTTATAATAATGGCAAGACTCCGCCATTCGAAATATATTCAGTGAAACAAAGAGCCGCACCCGCTGATGCCGCTATAGCCGCGCGCGAAGCTCTTGTTTCGAACTCCCTTGTAGAGAAATATGATTTAACAGATGAAACAAAAACACAAACCCAAGTGCAGCAGTTGTCCAGACTTTCAGAACTTACAAGCGTTTGGACGTATATGTTGCCTATTACTGCCGGAGATTTAGATGAAAGAACGCGAACCATTTCGACATATCTAGATTGGTCAAAACGTATATATCGAGGCGCCAACCTCAACTCCGGAGATATAATAACCTTAAACACAAGTTACATCAACAAGATAAACCAGATACTTCAAAAGCTCCAAGAAGATATCGCATCAAATACAGAGGCAGCGTTTGTCAGCAAAACAGATTCACTATTCCTAAAGGGTATCGCGGAGTTCTATCAGATATCAGACGAAGCGAGCCGTAGAGCGAACCAGGAGCTGTTAGATGTCACGTCAACCAACGCCACCACTACAACAACGATACGGCACCCGGTTGCGCAGCTTAGAGATTATGTGCACGTAGAGATTAAGGATAATACCATTCCGGACCCCAATGGAACACCTGAAGACTCTAGAGTTTTGGTTAAGAGCAATGTAGCCGTAAAAGATGACTTTTTTCTTGGCACAGTTGGTGAAGACGCACTTAGATTTACTTTCTGTGAAGAAGTACCACAACACCTTAGAGACACTCAGGACAGCGACAACGTCAGAGTCAATGCTTATTCTAATATTGTTAAAAACATATTGAAGTCTAAGTACTCTGAATACTCCAATAGAAATGCCGAAGATGTTATGGAAGAAACAGAATATTTAACTCTTGGACTAGCTTCCCCGTCGTTTACACATGCTTATGAAGGGACATTGGAGCAGATGGCTCATAATGTTAGATCATCCAGAATATTCGAAGACCCAGATTATTTAGATAGATTAGACCTTAAGATCCGAAGTAAGTTTTATTTCGACCCTGCAAAGGGTTGTTTTCGTAATCCAAACAATTTACTAAAATATGGAGCACTCAATTTCGATCAAATGGTGACTGATTTGTTTTCAGAACAGTATCTTAGGGAATTTGCAAGCCCAGAGAACTCGCCATTGCTGGAGGATTATACAACACCAGGTGCATTCGAAAAGGCTATGATGAACACATCGTTGGTTGGTTTCGTAAGAATGTGTTTAGTTGATATGCTCTTGAAAGGAGCAATTACACTCTCAGTCTGGGATATTGATTTTGTTAAAGGAAACAAATTCTTTAGAGAGTATATGGTAGAATACGTCGAACGACAAATCGAACTACAAACATTCTTCACAAATAATAGAGAATACCTGGACGAGACTTTGGCAAGAATATCAGGAACCAACAATCGATCCGCCGCGTTGCGAAAAATAGTATTAAACAACGCAGATACAATAATATCAGATATATCCAAAAACCTATTTGAAAACGATGCAAGAACAGACTTTTCCACATGGTTCTTGGATACGATGCATTTAGTCTCCGTGCCTGAAGAAAAAACATCGGAAGGAATATGGAAATCCAACCTTCTAAGAGACGATATAATACAATTTAGAAAAAACAACTTCTCGTTCCTAGAAAATTATATACGCATCAAAGGGCCACTGAAAGATTTTAATAGCTCGCCAGCGGAAATAGCTTCAGCACAGAGTAATAAACTAAGACAAAACTTTTCTAATTTGCAACAGATAGCAGACAACACAAACATAGTCTTACCAAACAGTGCAGAATATGACATAGCAAACCCGGACAATATAGACATAAATTTATATCAGGACAATGATGCTTTCCCAAATAAAGAACTCTTGTCGGTTAACGAGTTCTCAGAGGTTATTAGATCTCTTCTTGACAATAACTCAGAACTAAGCAGGTACATTCATGACCTTACAAGAAAAATACATGATCCCAATGCAGCATTTGTTCACGGTTTACCCAAGACAATGGAAGACCGAATGCCTGCAAAAGCGATAGTCAGAACTAGGACGCGCTTTGAATTTGATGGTTCTAATCCTTTCTCTGCATTATTTAAAGAAAGTCCGTCAATACCATCCAGTAAAGTAGTCGATGCAAAACGTGCAGATAAATTTAAGACCAAGTTTCTTGTGAACAGACAAAAAAAAGATGCATATTACTTTAATGTTATGACAACAGGAGAAGAGGAGCCAGAGTACGGTCTTGACGGCCAATCTGAACAGGAAATGTTTACTATTCTCCAAGAGTCCTTTAAGACGGCTGAGGCTTTTGATGATCGTTTCTATATTCAAAACAGCCGGGCAGATTTCCTGCTTTCTGACACTGAGAGATTTGAAGAAATGTCAGAAGATGATCTCTCTGATGCCGAAGCAATATCTTACAGGTCCGAGGTAAAAGATGATAACAAACTGGGTGTTCACATCGGCCATGGCTTTGCATCGGGTGAGCTAACTAGCAGACCTAGAGATCTCATATCAAGAAAGGTTCCACCACCCCGCAACGACAAAAAAGTTTTTGAAAACAACGTCGGAAAAGTCACTAAAGAAAAGTTTGACACATTTACAGAATCTAATCCTGACCTTGAGGTAGAAACTTGGGAGGAAACAGTCATTGATCTCATTGCCGATGCATCGCCAATCTTCAATCAACCCGGATATTCAGGATGGGAACCTAAAGATCATATGTCAGACAGCGACATGGAGGATATTGGAGCAGCGCTGAATCGACAATTGTACTTCACTCGCGATGCGCTTTTCTCACACGACGAGGCTTTCGGCACAAGGCTTGACGAGCGAAACCAGATACTAAAATCCCATGGAGAGGCTTATGACCAAGGTCCAAGCAGGTTTGTTTTTGAAATATTGCAACAAGATAATGCAGAGGTTCGTAAAGCTGCACCGCACACCTTCAGACACATAAACGAGGATCCTCACAAAGATATGCCAGATAATTTTTCTAAAACGTATGCATCAAATGATGTCGAGTACGAGAAATCAATGGTCGATAATTATTTTAACACACACGTCAAAGAGCATGATCTCTTAGACGTCAATGAGTATAAAATTCCACTTAGAATGTTGATAACGCAAGTAAAAGACCGGTCGGGAAATATCTTAAAGGTTTTTTCAAAATATATCCTACCCGAATTTTTAGATTTTAAGAATCCGGCGCTTAATAGTCATCGTGCGACAGAATTCAAAGATGCCATATTGAAGACTTTTAGAGCCTTCGAGAGACTAAAC
>TARA_R110001599_G_scaffold69414_17_pt1 | contig 29336 bp, 27 predicted proteins | sample TARA_R110001599 | Tara Oceans TARA_R110001599 (sample SAMEA4398360) | marine metagenome | biome: Polar Biome; feature: [MES] marine water layer (ENVO:01000295) within the mesopelagic zone...; material: water (ENVO:00002006), including particulate matter (ENVO:01000060) such...
CCGCGCCGACCTGCAAACGGCTCAGAATGACCTCGACAGAACCATCGTACGCGCCCCCTACAGAGCGTTGATCGGGGCCAAACACGCGGAGGTGGGGCAGTTCGTGACGCCTGGCACCCAACTCGCAGAGGTGTTTTCGGTAGAGCTCGCGGAAGTGCGCCTGCCTATTCCGCAAACACGCCTGCCCTACCTCGACTTGCCCGGTGTGGGCTCCGGCAAGGCCGGCGCTGCCATCGACCTGTGCACCGACGTCAACGGCGATGTCACCCATTGGCCCGCCACGCTACACCGCAGCGAGGGTGTCTTCGACGAGCGCTCCAGGGTCCTCTACGTGGTGGCGCGTATCGACGACCCCTACGGCTTGACCAGCTCAGAACCACAGCCCCTGCGCATCGGTACTTTCGTGACGGCCAATATTGCAGGCCGGCCTATGCCGGGCCTGGTTGCCCTGCCCCGCTACGTGATGCGCGCGGGCGATAACGTGGCCGTCGTGGACGACAACAACCTGGTGCGCAACCGCACGGTCACCACTCTGAACACCGGTGGAGATTTCGTCTATGTGTCCGCCGGGCTGGAGAATGGCGACGAGGTGATACTGACCACACTCGACAGCGCACTCACCGGCGCCGAAGTCAGTGTGGTCTCGCGCGTCAGCAGTCGCGAACTGCGCCAGCGCAACCAGGCCGATGGGCGCCAGGCCACCGCTGGCGATATTGCCGGTGATGCCGCCACTGCAGTACCCGGTGAGGCTCCCCCCGCATGAGCACGCATCGCCAGGGCGGCGTTATTGCCTGGTTTGCCCACAACCCCGTTGCCGCCAACCTGCTGATGGCTATTATCCTGGTGGTTGGCCTGGGGTCCGCGTTCAATATTCAGCGGTCGATCTTTCCCTCCTTCGATATTGAGCTGATCTTCATCAACATGTCCTATCCCGGCGCCTCACCAGAGGAAGTCGAACAAGGCATTGTGTTGAAAATCGAAGAGGCCATCAACGACCTGGACGGCATCAAGCGGGTGGAGTCCGACGCGCTGGATTCACACGCACGGGTGATGGTGGAGCCCCAGGAAGGCATCGACATGAACGCCCTGCTGGGCGACATCAAGAACCGCATCGACGCTATCCAGCACTTTCCGGCCAACGCCGAGAAAGCCATCATCAGCCAGCCCGAGCTGCAATTTCCTGCGCTGCAATTACAGCTCTCCGGTGAGCTGGATGAACGCAGCATGAAAACCCTGGCAGAGGATATCCGCCGCGACCTGCTGACCTTGCCGGAGGTATCGGCGGCGGAAGTGGTTGGCGCGCGCGACTACGAAATCTCCATCGAAATCTCCGAATCGCTGCTGCGTGAATACCACCTGACCCTGAGCGATGTAGCCGACGTGATTGCGCGCTCGTCGTTGGACCTGCCCGCCGGCTCCCTGCGCACGCGTCAGGGCGATATCCTGCTGCGCACGCAGGGGCAGGCCTACGTGCAACAGGATTTCGAATCCATTGTGCTGCGCAGCTTCGCGGATGGCACCCGGCTGTTGCTCGGCGATATTGCAACCGTGCGTGACGGCTTCGTCGAGGACAGCGGCTTTGCACGTTTCAACGGCCGCTACTCCCTTGGCATTCAGGTGTTTGCCATGGGCAAGCAGGACATCCTCGACACAGCGAAAGCGACACGCGCCTGGGTCGAGCAGAAGCAGGGGCAGCTGCCCGCGGCAGCCAGTCTGGACATCTGGTCGGATATCACCTTCTACCTGGAAGGCCGCCTGGGCATGATGCTGAAAAACCTGGCCATGGGCGCACTGCTGGTGTTCATCGTGCTGGCGCTGTTTCTGGAAATCAAACTCGCGTTCTGGGTCATGCTGGGCATTCCTGTCTGCTTCCTCGGCGCCATGGCACTGATCAACACACCGTATATTCATGCCAGTCTCAACATGATCAGCCTGTTCGGCTTCATTCTGGTACTGGGCATTGTGGTGGATGATGCCATCATCATGGGCGAAAGTGCCTACACCGAACAGGAACGTCACGGCCACAGTATCCAGAGTGTTGTCAACGGCGTGAACAAGGTTGCCGTACCCGCCACCTTCGGCGTACTCACCACCATCGTCGCATTCGCGCCCACGCTGTTCATGGAGGGTGTGTTTGCCGCATTCCCCGAAGCCTGTGGCTGGGTGGTTATTCTCTGCCTGTTGTTCTCACTGGTGGAATCCAAGTGGATTCTGCCGGCCCACCTGGCGCACAGCACACCCACACGCAACCGGTTTCTGCTCGCCGTTGACCGGCGTCAACAGCAGGTCAATCACGGCCTCAAGCGCTTTGTCGAACACCGTTACAGCCCCCTGATGCAGCGCTGCATCCGCAACCGCTACGTTACCCTGGCCGCCTTCATGGCGCTGCTGGTGCTGTGCAGCGGGCTGGTCGCGGGCGGGATTGTGCGCACGGTCATTGCCCCGGATGTACCCGGCGAGTTTATCTCCGTGCAGCTGGAAATGACCGAGGGCACCCCCGAGGAACGCACCCTGGCAACCATTGAGCATATCGTGGCAGCGCTCGACTCAGTCGAGGCTGCACACCGCGAGGCAACGGGCGGCAAGGAACACCTGGTCAATCATGTGTTCGCCTACGGCAGCGGCCGCACCATCGGTGGCGTGGACATCGAACTGACCAAGGAAGACCAGCGCAGCATTTCCACCCGAGAGGTGGAGCGTCGCTGGCGCGAGGCGGTAGGTGTGCTCCACGGTACCAAGGTCCTGTCCATAACCAGCGCCGATGGTCCGGGCTTTGGACCCGCGATCGCCTTTGACCTCATGCACCGGGATTTCTCCACGTTGCGCGCAGCGGCGGCAGAACTGGAAACGGCGATTCAACGCTACGACGGCGTGTATGACATACGCAATGGCGCCAGCGATACAGCAGATGAGTTCCACATTGAACTGCTGCCCGAAGGCGAGGCCCTGGGGTTGTCGCGCTACGCCGTGGCTAACCAGGTGCGCAGTGCTTTCTACGGCGCCGAGGCCCAGCGCATGCAGCGTGGCCTCGACGAAGTCAAGGTGATGGTGCGCTACCCGCGGGCCGACCGCGAAACCGTAGACACACTTCAGGGAATGTATATCCGCACACCGGATGGCCAGGCAATCCCCTTCCAGACCGTCGCCAAAATGGAGGTCAAGCAGGGCCTGCGCAAGGTCACGCACATCAATTACCAGCGTGCCGCCGAGGTGACTGCCGAGGCCAACAAAGACCTGGTGGAGCCGGCGCGCATTGTCGCCGACCTGAAAAAATCCGTACTGCCCGAGCTGCTACAGAAATATCCCGGCCTCAGCTATGCCGTTGCCGGCATGGCTGACGAGGAAAGCAAGATGGTAAACAGCATGCTGATCGGCTTTGGTCTCGCCCTGTTCGGCATCTATGCATTGCTGGCAATTCCTACCCGATCTTACCTGCAACCGTTGATCATCATGGGGGTGATACCGTTTGGCGTGATCGGCGCTGTAGTCGGACACTGGCTCACGGGCTACCCCCTGAGCATGATGTCACTGATGGGAGTGATTGCCTTAAGCGGCGTGGTCGTGAATGACAGCCTGATTCTGGTCGACCACATCAACAATGCGATAAAGAGCGGTGTGGAACCTCTGCGCGCCGTGGTGGAGTCGGGCACGCAGCGCTTCCGCGCCATTCTGCTCACCTCCCTGACCACGTTTTTCGGCCTCGCACCGATGCTGCTGGAGCGCAGTGCCCAGGCACAGGAAATTGTGCCGATGGCGGTGTCACTGGCCTTCGGCATCGTGTTTGCCACAGTGATTACGCTGTTGCTGGTCCCCGCCCTCTACATGATCCTGCTGGACCTGAAGCACTGGCGCAGGCCCGCCACCGGAAACGCCCCCCTGCCGGTGCAATAAACCCGATCAGGGCGCCACACAACCCAGGCAGCGCATGTACCGATGCGTGGGGTCATTGAGCTCGGTGAGTGTGCGCGCCGCCGTTGCCACGGGCTGCAACAACTGCTGTAACCCCGTATCCAGGAAGGGCAAGCTGCCCGACATACCGACCCGAGAGGCGAGCTGCCGCAGCAGCATGTCGCGGGGTGACAGGGGTTGTTGCACGTACTCTACCGCGTGGTTACTGCGGTCCAGGCCGCCGAGCTCCGCCGCTGCCGCGACCGCCTCGCGCAGTGAACCGAGTTCATCAATCAGGCCCAACGCCTGTGCATCGGGTGCACTCCACACTCGGCCACCGGCAGCAGCCTGCACGGCCTCCTCGGCCAAACCCCGGCCAGTGGCCACGATGTCCAGGAACTCCCGGTAGGTGAAATTCACCCCCGTAGCCAGCGTTGCCGCCACCTGCGGGTCCAGCGGGCGATCCAGGCGCAGCGACCCCGCAAGCTCGGTGGTACCGACACCGTCGGTGTTGACCCCGAGGCGATCCAGCAGACGTTCGAAGGTCGGAAAAGCAGCGAAGACGCCGATGCTGCCGGTGATGGTGGTGGGCGTCGCCCAGATCTCATCCGCCTCCGCTGCAATATAGTAGCCGCCCGATGCCGCAATGGCGCCCATGGAGATCACCACCGGCATGCCGGCTTCGCGAATGCGCCCGATGGCCTGCCGAATACGCTCCGCGGCCAGCACGCTGCCGCCGCCGGTATTCACCCGGATCACCAGGGCCTTCACCCCCGGCTGTTCCGCGGTCTGGCGCAGCAAGCGCGCCAGGGAGTCGCCACCGATGGTGCCAGGGGGTTGCTCACCGGTCATGATATTGCCCTCGGCAGTCACCACGGCTACGCGGTCCTCCATCATGGGCGTCAGCCCCATGGGGCGCTTGGCGTTGATGTAGGATTCGAAAAATACCGCCTCGTAGAAGCCTTCTTCGTTCGCGGCACCCACCTGTTCCACCAGGTAATCGTTGGCGTCAGGCCGCGACAGCAGTGTGTCAACCAGTCCCTGCTCCTGGGCCACACGTGCCGCATCACCGCCGGCCGCCGCCATATGCTCGGCGTAGCGGTTGATATAACGGTCAATGCTCCCGGCCGGCAGGTTGCGCCGGGACTCCACTACGCCGACATATTCCCCCCACAGGTCCTGCAACCAGGCCGATGTGATGACTTTCTCCGCCGGCGACATGTCGTCGCGAAGAAAGGGCTCAGCCATCGACTTGTGCTCGCCGGCATGAAACACATGCATGGAGACCAGGGCTTTATCCAGTGCCTCACGGAAGTGATTGCGGTAGCTGGCGAACCCCTCCAGCGGCACCGCGCCCATGGGGTGGAGAATCACTTCATCTGCCTGGCTGGCCAGTAGATACTGGTCCTGCGTGAAATAGTCGCCGAGGGCAATCACCGGCTTGCCGCTGGCTTTGAACTCTTCAATGGCGGCCGCGATTTCCAAGCTTTTGCTGATGCCTGCTGACACCAGGAAATCAAGCTCCATCACCAGCGCGGTGATAGCTGGGTCCTGTGCCGCCTCGCGCACCGCATCCAGCACATCACGCAGCACAATCTCGCGATCCGCCGGGGAGGGCTCGCCGGCGAGCGCCTGCAGCGGATTCACGTCCGATTTTTCCTCGACCAGCGTTCCACTCAGGTTCAGCAGCAGCGCGGCTTTTTCCGGCTGGGGTGGTGGCCCGCCGCTGAAATACAGCACATAGATAAGCACAAGAAAAGCGAGAAACAGCAGATTCGACAGGGCCAGACGAAACCAGGTCAACCCACGCCAGAGGGCGGAGAAAAAGCGGCGTATCGGCGAAGGGCGGCTCATGACGATGACTCCGGAGAAGGTACAGGGGCGGCGGCCTGCCATTCGCGGGCGCGCGCACGCACGTAGAGCATGGCACTACAGAACAACAGAACAACAGCCACCATGCCTACCCAGGGCAACGGCGCCCAGGGTGTTGCGAAAAGGCGCTCCACCAGCGCGATGAAGTAGAGCAGGGAGACAAAGCACAACCAGATAAAGCTGCGCAGGCGATCATGTGACATGCCGTGGACAAACAGCAGCAACGGCAACAGACTGCCCAACCAGATTATCCACGGGGGCTGGGTCAAGGCGAGTGACCATGCTGTCTGGCCGATGAGTACCCCCCAGCTCAACCAGGTGAGGCGCCATAGCCAGAGGCTGGCACCTCGACGTTGCGTAATGCTATTCATGACGCGTCTCCCGAGGGCTGACCCAATGACAGAGCGAGGCGACCGACGCGGGCGCCCAGGGCACGACAGAGCGCCGCTTCCTGCGGGTCCAGCCGCTTCTGGTTATCGGGGCCGGCCCAGTGGGAGGCCCCGTAGGGTGTGCCGCCCGCAGTGGCCGTCATCAAACCCGGCTCGCTGTAGGGCAGCCCGGCGACCACCATCCCGTGGTGCAACAAGGGCAACAACATGCTGAGCAGGGTGGACTCCTGGCCTCCGTGCAGGCTTGAGGTCGAGGTGAAGACGGCAGCGGGTTTGTCGATAAGTGCGCCGCTCAACCAGAGGCCTGAGCTCTGGTCGAGGAAATACTTCAGCGGTGCCGCCATATTGCCGAAGCGTGTGGGACTGCCCAACACCAACCCGGCGCAGGCCGCCAGCTCGTCGAGATCACAATACAGGGGACCATCTGCCGGGATCGCATCCTCCACCGCCTCGCAGGTCGCCGAAATTGCCGGCACCGTGCGCAGGCGCGCGCCAATCCCGGCTATCGTTTCCACGCCGCGCGCTACCTGCGATGCCATCGCTGCGGTAGCGCCGTGGCGGCTGTAATACAGCACCAGAATATAGGGCTCCGCCATCAGTCGAGCAGCGCCAGCACATTCTCCGGTGGCCGGCCGATCACGGCCCGCTCACCGCGGGTCACCACCGGCCGCTCCATCAGCTTGGGATGAGCCGCCATGGCAGCAAGCAATTCTGCCTCGCTACTGGCAGCGTGCAATCCCGCTGCCTTGAACTCGGGTTCCCCGCGCCGGATCAACGCGCTCGCGGGCACGGCGAGCTTTTTCAGCAACCGCTTGAGCGCCGCCGCGGACAACGGCTGCTCCAGGTAGGGGATCACCTCGGGCTCGACGCCGTGTTCCTGCAGCAGGGCCAGCGTTGCACGCGACTTGGAGCAGCGCGGGTTGTGATAAATCTGGAACTCGCTCACGGAAAACTCCCCAGAGAAAAACGGCGTACATTATAGCAAAAGGAATGAACGCGGCGCCGCCATCCAATCATGGCATACTGCGCCCGCCCGGTATGGAATTCGCGCCATACACGACAAGAGGAGTGCAACACCCGTGAGAACCGCCTGCCTGACCCTGCTACTACTGACGCTGGCAGCGTGCCAGCCATCCGCACCCCAGAGCAATGCCGACCTCTTGCGCGACCTGCGCGGCCAGTGGGTTGTGATCAATTACTGGGCCGAGTGGTGCAAACCCTGTATCAAGGAGATACCGGAACTTAACGCGCTGGACAGTGACTACGACGCAATCACCGTGCTGGGCGTCAATTATGACGGCGCCACTGGCGAAGACCTGCAAACACAACTGGAAACACTGCAGGTAGGTTTCAGAACACTGGCAGAGGACCCGGCTGCACTGCTTGGCCTGAATCGGCCCACGGTACTGCCCACCACGCTCATCATCAATCCCGAGGGGGAACTGCTGGATACGCTGATCGGGCCACAAACGCTGGAGTCGCTGCTTGCAGCGACGGTGCATGCACACGGAGCAGACTGAGTGGCTCCGGCGGGCAGGCGGGTCGGCACTGCGGCGCACCGACCCGGCAAGGCTTACAGACTCTGGTAGTAATCCATAAGGATTTTCGCCACTTCCGGACGCGAGAACTCAGGCGGTGGCGCAATGCCGTTACCCAGCATTTCACGTACCTTGGTGCCTGACAGCAGCACGAAGTCCTCCGGACTGTGGTCGGGCGCATCACGCATCATCACTACCCGGTCCAGCTTCTTGCTGTAGGCGGTGTGGTCCGCACGGTAGATCTCCAGCTGCAGGGAACCCGCAGGCACCTCTTCGTCAAAGATGGTCTGCGCGTCAAAACCACCGTAGTAGTCACCCACCCCGGCGTGGTCACGGCCGACGATCAGGTGTGTGCAGCCGCAGTTCTGGCGGAAGACTGCGTGCAATACGGCCTCGCGTGGCCCAGCGTAGAGCATGTCAAAACCGTAGCCTGTCACCATCACCGTATTGGGTGGGAAATACACATCGACCATTTTGCGAATGGAGGCGTCGCGAACATCCGCAGGAATATCGCCCGGCTTCAGCTTGCCCAACAGCATGTGAATGAGGATGCCGTCCGCGTCCAGGTCTTCCATGGCCATGCGACAGAGCTCTTCGTGAGCACGGTGCATGGGATTGCGGGTCTGGAAGGCCACCACCTTGTTCCAGCCGCGCGAGGCAATTTCCGCGCGAATATCGACCGCGGTGCGGAACGTGTCAGGAAACTCGCCGGGGAAGTAGGAGAAGTTGAGCACCTCAATCGGCCCGGAAAGCAGCGTGCGCCCCAGGGACTTGAAGGTGGCTACGCCCGGGTGTGAAGGATCCAGTGTGCGGAACACCTTCTCGGCGATAAAATCGATCTGCTCATCGCCGACATGCTCGGCCGCCTCCACCTGCATTACCGCCAGCACCGGGTGGCCATCCACGTTGGGGTCGCGCAGGGCGATGCGGCTGCCGGGCTGAATGTCGGTAGCCTCTGTCAGGTTGACGATCGGTACAGGCCAGAACAGACCCTCAGACGTCTGAAGCTTCTCCGCTACGCTCAGGCTATCGGCCAGGTTCATGTATCCCTTCAACGGGTTGAAATAGCCGGCGCCGAGCATGACCGCGTTAGCGGCCGCAGCGGAGTTCAGCAGCAGTGACGGCAGTTGCTCGGCCTCCTTGAGCAGCGCCTCGCGACGGGCGTCATCGGCAACGTATAAGGCTTGCAGCTCGTCTGAGCCGTGTGGCTTGATCATGATGGTCTCCGTTCGGGGTAAAGGTCAGGACTTGATGATGCCGCGCTCGCGCAGCAGGGCAATGATGGCATCCACCTCTTCAGCCAGCGTCTGCTGGTCCGAGTGCAGGTGCACCTCCGGCTTGAACGGGGCCTCGTAGGGGTCATCAATGCCTGTGAAGTTCTTGATTTCACCGGCGCGCGCTTTCTTGTACAGGCCCTTGGGATCGCGGGCTTCAGCCGCTTCCAGGGAACAGTCGACGTGGATTTCAATGAAATCCATGCCCGCCGCCTCGTGCAGTTCACGCACCTGGTTGCGATCGCTGGCGTAGGGGCTGATAAAGCTGCTCAGGGTGAGGATACCGCAATCCACAAACAGCTTGGAGATTTCTCCGATGCGACGGATGTTTTCCGTGCGGTCGTCAGCGCTGAAACCGAGGTTGCGGTTGATACCCAGACGTACGTTATCACCGTCCAGACGATAGGCGAGTACGCCCATCTCGTTCAGGCGACCTTCCAGCTCGACCGCCACCGTGCTTTTGCCACTGCCGGACAGGCCGGTAAACCAGAGGGTCGCCCCCTTGTGGCCCAACAGTTTTTCCCGGTGCTCACGGGTGATGTCACCCTCGTGCCAGTGGACGTTTGTCGCTTTTTGCTCTGCCATGTGCTCCCTCTCGTGCAGTGATACAGGTTGTTCGCCGCTCGCCCGGCGAAGGTGGAATTACTTCAGGATAAAGGCTTCGCGATAGCCCTTAAATTGTTCCTTGAGCCCTTCCTCAGTGAGGCCGAACTGGTCCAGCGTATAGGCGTGTGCCGGGCGCAGTTCACGTCGATTGGAATCCTGCCAACGCGCCATTTCCACACTCGCCTGGGGCGTAAGGTCCATACCGAGGAAATCATAGACGCGACCAATCTCCACCAGCGGCTGGCTCACCGTGTCCTTGAACCAGAGGTCGAGGAAGCGTTCGGGGCCGAGCTCGCGGCGCACGTCGATCGTATGCTGCATGCCCTTGGCAAACTTGCGCGCCCACTGCCGACCCACTTCCGCCGGGTCCGCGGAGTCGGAGTAGACCTTCCACACGTTGGCGATCATGCTGGCCAGCGAGGGAATGGTCTCGACCGGATCGCGGTGCGATTGTACCACGCGGGCGTCCGGGAAAATGCGAAACACGAGGTCCATGTAATGCAGGTGATGCGGCGCTTTCAGCGCCCAGCGCTCGCCACTTTGACCACTGCGTTTCTTCTGCCACTGCAGGAACTGCAGCAGGAGCTTCAGGTATTCATAGCCGATAGTGTGGTCCTGCGCTTCTATCCAGGCATCGAAACTCGGCACATGTGCCAGCGCCTGAATATTGAAACTGTAGAAGGACTGCTCCAGCAACATGATGTCTTCGTCCGGCTCCATCGCATCCAGCGGGTGCACGGCGAGCAGGTCCGGGTTGCTGTCGACCATCATTTTTACTTCGGCCTTGGCATCGCGTATGCGGCGATCGCCGGCGGCCGTGAAGTCCCAGTCGAGGTCCGGACAGGGAAAGCGTGTTTCGTACCACAGGGGGGCATACATACGATTATCCGCCGCAATCGTGCGGTGCAGCATGGTCGTACCAGTACGCGGCAAGCCGACGATCACCAGGGGCGCAACGATCTCCTCATCGCGGATTTCCGGGTGACGCCGCAACCATTCCTGCACCCGCAGCCGGGTAGACAGAATATCGAGCATCCGTTGTGCCATTGCCGGGCGCCCGATCGCATTCAGGTCCGCCTCGTGCACCAGCGACCACAACAACCTTTCCAGCGGCTCGCGATAACTGTCGTCTCCGAAATCCTCGAGCCCGTCTACCGCTTTCGCGGCGGCGACCAGTGCATCGGCATCCAGCGCCAGCTCATTTGTGGTCATTGAGTTCTCCTGCCTTGAGTGTGTCCAGCGCAACTACGCGTGTGCGCACCGGGGGATGATCGGAGGCTTCCACATAGCGCAGCAGCATGCTGCCGCAGCTGTGGCCAGCCGTACTCAGCCAGTTGGGGAAGGCGCTGCCGGGGTTCTCCGCCGCCACCACGATGCGCACACTGCCATCCGCCTCGTAGCGCGCACCACTGCGGTTGATGTGAATGCGCTGGAAGCGGTAATCCAGCGACTCCATCCAGAAATTGGATAACTGAAAGTTCCACGTGCGGCAGTCACCGGGCGGCGTGAATTCGATCACCAGTGCCTCCTCCGGTGCCAGTTGCCAGTAGCTGTTGTGGTAGAAAATAGCCGGGTCGCCGCCGGCACGCAGGCACATCTGCTGATCGTTGGGGGGCAGTTCGTTGATGTGCTCGGCAAAGCCCAGCATCCAGTTGCGGAACAGCCCGGCCGTGCCATTGACGAAGGGCACCACACGCTGCAGCTGGCTGGCGAACTCTACGGGGTCAAGTACCGGCGCATCCTGCTGATCCAGGCATTCAATACGCAACTCGAGCTTGGGCTCCCGCGCGCGGTCGCGAAAAGTCTGACGCACGAGAATATTGTCTGACGCTTCGGTCATGGGCAGCCAGTTTCCGGGTTGCGGCGTGGCGCTGACCAGCAGCTCAAACTCGCCGTTGGGCCCCAATTCCAGATCATCCAGGGTGACATGCCCGGTGGGCGCCATATCACCCTGCCCGGCGAAGGAGCCGGCCTTGGTTTCCATGCTCAGGTATTCCACCTGGCCCGCGTTACCAGTAATACGATAGCTGCGCTGTCCATCCACCGCACAGTTCTGGTAGAAGTTGTCGGGATTGTCATTGCCGATCTTGGCGGTTTCGTGGGACAGGGAATAGAACTGGGGGCACGCTGGATCGTTGAACTCCAGGTGTTTCTCCAGGCTCAGGCGCAGCAGCCGCGTGAGGTAGCGGTAACCCTCAGCGCGACTGAGGTCATCCTCGGGTACGCCAGCGGCGAGAATTTCCTTACCGGCACTTTTCAGACCTTCGCAGAAATCTTCCCACAACTGGCCACTGCGCAATGCTTCGAGTTCGGACGTCGACATAATCAGCCTCCCCGGGGGCAACCATCAGACTTATTATCGGAACGTCGCAGTGTGCAGTTTTTTGCGCCCGAGCGCATCACCCTGAAGGGTGACCCGTCTACCAGTACTGGCTGGCGAGAGACAGCAGTAACATCAACCCCACCAACGGCAAGAGCCAGCGCTGCAGCCGCCGCACCCGCTCCGCCGGCATGGGCCGGGCAAAACGTTCACCCAGCACTACCATAAGGGCGACGGCGCTGAACACCAGCACCAATAGCAGCAGCAATTGCGTCACCCGCGGCTCCCTGCCCCGCCAGCCTTCAGGCGCCGGACTTGAGCAAGTGTGGCGAGAGTGTTGCGACCATGTTGCGCACCCCTTCGCGCCAGTCCACGCGGGTCGGACCGATCAAATCATGCATACGGGTGGTGTCGATCGCCAGGCTGCCGAAGGCGGTGGGGCTGTCGCGAAACTCGGGCTCCAGCCCGGTCAGCTCGGTCAGAAAGGCACACCAGTCCTCGATGCTGACGGCCTGCGAGCCGCCAAAGTTTACGGTGGTCACCTCGTTGCTCGCAGCACCGAGCAGTAGCGGCAGCTTTTCGATGTAATCATCCGTATGCAGGAGGTTGTACAGATTTGGGCGTTCGGGGTGCACGTCAATGGGCACGCCCTGCTCCATCATCAGCAGGTGGTACCAGGGCCAGCCACCGTTGTTGCCGTAGGGTACGCTGAGCCGGGCGATCGTTGTCGGAATGCCGAACTGGTGCGCCACGAAACGGCACACGGTTTCCGCGGCGATCTTGCTGATGCTGTAGGTCGGGAACATGGAGCGGTGGTTGTCACCCAGCGGCGCATCCTCGGCCCGCGGCGCATGGCCGGCGTACTCGTACACTGCAGTTGACGACAGGTGCAGGAAGGCCTTGACACTGCGGCAGTGCAGCATCAACCGCCCCAGTCCCTCCGCATTCGCGGCCAGGTCGTAATCAAAACTGTCGGTTTTCACCACGGCAAAGTTCAATACGTAATCGAAGTCGTCGGCCAGGCCGTTCAGCGCCGCGGGGTCTGCGAGGTCGGCCGCCACGCAGCGAACTCCTTTTTCCTCCAGCGCGCTGCGCTGCGCGGGATCACTGAAGCGTGCCAGCGCGGTCAGTTCGGCTTGCCCGGCCCAGGCGTCAATGACCGGTGCTGCCACCTGTCCGGTAGGGCCCGTGATAAGGATTTTACTGCCGGCGATATTTACTGGCTGGGCTGTCATGGCTTACCTCCTGTGGATGCTCAGGGGGCAGTCTAGCCTGCCGGAGCCCCCTGCGGCTCACCCGTTCGGGGGATCAAAAGTCCTCGCGGTCCGGCAGTACACGGTACACTTCGGATATCTGTTCAGGGCCGGTCACCGTACATTGTAGATCCTGGATGAGGCCGTCCTTGAGGCTGTACACCCAACCGTGCACCGACAGCGCCTGATTGCGCGCCCACGCATTCTGCACAATGGTGGTATGGCACACATTCGAAACCTGGCTGATGACATTGAGCTCGCAGAGAAGGTTCACCCGCTCTTCGTCACTCTCGAGTGCCGCAATACGTCGACGGTGGCGTTGCTGAACATCCTTGATGTTGCGCAGCCAGTTGTCGATAAGGCCGTTGTCGCGATTCTCGAACGCGGCGCGCACGCCGCCGCAATTGTAGTGCCCCACCACCAGAACGTGTTTTACCCGCAACACATCCACCGCGTACTGCAACACGGTCAGACAATTGAAGTCTGTGTGCACCACCATGTTGGCGACGTTGCGATGAACAAACACCTCGCCTGGCAGGAGGCCGACAATCTGGTTGGCCGGCACGCGGCTGTCCGAACAGCCAATCCACAGGTACTCCGGGCTTTGCTGGTTTGCCAGCTTTTCGAAGAAATCGGGATCAGAGGTTTTTACGGACTGCGCCCAGGCACGGTTGTTATCAAAAAGGTCGTCGATACTCCTCAACGGCACAGCCTGTCTCCAAGGTCAGATCATCAGGGTGGAGAGACGGCCGAGTTTGAGTTGATTGCCATTACCCGCGACCGCGCTCTGCACAGCTTTCGAGCTGGCACTCTGCATTTGCCGCGCCAGCTGCGCCATGTCAACCGCGGGGTACTGCTCTGGCTCCCACGTGACAAGACCGAGGCTAAGCGTAACCTGAAGCACCGCGCCACGGCCATCATCTATCAGGAAATTTTCGATGTCCCGGCGAATGCGTTCTGCCACATCGATGGAGGGTGACTCACTGGTGCCGGGCAGAAGCACCGCCAGGCGGGAGTCCGACAGGCGGGCGAGGTAGTCGGTGGCGCGCAGGCCTGATGAGACACGCTCGGTGACCTTTTTCAACACGAAACGGCCCGTGATCTCACCGTAGTGCCGATATAGCTCTTCAAACTCATCGACCTCCAGCATGAGTACGGACAGGGCCTCATTGCCGCGCCTGGCGCGGGCGATTTCGCGTGCGATATCTTTCTCGAAGCCGCGCAGGTTACTGATCTGGGTGAGCGGGTCCAGCATGGTCAGGCGGGAAATCTGCTGTCGACTCACCGCATTCTTGAAGCTCTGGGATACCACCGAGGCCAGATGGGTTACCACCTCGCCATCCGCCGGTGTGGTTTCCATGGGCCGGTCGACAAAACCACAGTGATAGCTTCCCAGAAGCCTGCCCGAATCCATCAGGGGTACCAGCAGCGCATGCTGGATACCCTGGTCCGTTTTCAACACCTCAAACATGCGAGAGTCGGTGGCGTCCAGCAGCATCACCTCGGGCTCCATGTCATAGAGCTCCTGCATTTCGAATACATCGTGATGCAGCTGCAGGTACTGGCCGTAGCGATGACCCGATACCATCAGGCTCGCCAGCACATTCTCGGGATCATAGAGCCAGAGCTCGGCAATACGGAACCCGAAATGCCGGGGCATGCTGACCAGCAGCACTTCAAGCAGTGCGCCGAGATCAGGTGCGTCGAGCATCATGCGTTGCATCTGCCTGGCCTGGTCGACCAGCCAGCGGTTCAGCTGGATGGTTTCGGAACGGCGCTGTTCGCGCACTTCCGCAGGGCTGGCAGGTGCTGGCGCCGCTTCAATTTCCTCACCAGGCAACACATCGTACACAGAGTCATCCGACATTCGGGATCCCGCCGTTAGCAGGACAAAATACGCCTGCGATGGACACAATTATTGGCTTGTCAGTGTAAGCGGCCTATACTCGCGTTGCAAACACAGCCCGCCTTGCAATGTAACAATCTGTTACCCAGAGTCGGCGGGCATGTTTGCAAACCTGGGGGTGGCTTCGGCCTGAGATACCGCTTGCGGTAAACCCTTTGAACCTGACCCGGTTAGGACCGGCGTAGGGATAGGTGCACGTCTCCTGTTCATTCCGCATATCCAACCGGTTCTCTTGCTGTTCTGAATGGAGAACCCGATGAAGACATCTTACACGTTTGGCACCACGCTCCTCACCACCCTGCTCGCCGCTACCACGGCCACGTCGCAAGAACTGAGCGAGGTTCTGGTCACGGCTGAGTGGCGCGACACACCGCTTTTGAGCCAGTCCACGTCGACCAGCGTGCTAACCGCCGACGGCTTGCGCGAGCGCGCTGCACAACATCTTGAGGAGGTGTTCAATGTCATTCCGAACCTCAACTATGCGAGCGGCGCCGCGCGCGCACGCTACTTCCAGATCCGGGGCATTGGTGAGCGCAGTCAGTTTCAGGAACCCCTCAACCCATCTGTGGGATTGCTGATCGACGGCATTGATTTCAGTGGGCTGGGTGGCATCGGCACTTTGTTCGATATCGCCCAGGTCGAGGTATTGCGCGGACCCCAGGGCACGTTGCATGGCGCCAACGCCCTCGCCGGCCTGGTGAACATCCGCAGCGCAGCGCCCGAGGCCACCGCAGGGCTGCGCCTGGAGGCCACCGTCGCCGACTACAACACCCAGGCACTGGGTGTGGTCGGCACCGGCCCGCTGGCGGGTGAACAGCTGCTATACCGGGTGGCCGTGCAGCAATACCGCAGCGACGGCTACTACAGCAATGACTTCCTGCAACGCGACGATACCAATGAGCGCGACGAAACGACCGTGCGTGCGCGCCTGCGCTGGCTGGCCTCGGATTCGGACACACTCGACCTGAGCCTTGTGCTGGCCGACATCGACAACGGTTATGACGCTTTCTCGCTGGATAACACGCGTCGCACGCTGTCCGATGAGCCCGGTCGCGACCGGCAGGAGACCAGCGCTGGCAGCCTCAACTGGAAAGCCGCGCGCTCGTCGCTGGACATCGAGGCGCTGCTGACCGTCGCCACAACCGACACCGAGTACAGCTTCGACGAGGACTGGAGCTTTGTCGGCATCGCCCCGGAGCTGGAGTACAGCTCTTTCGACCGCTATCTGCGCGAGCGCGACAGCGTCAGCGGCCAACTGCGGTTGCTGTCCAACGAGCAGTCACGCCTGTTTGGTGGCCGTTCGGACTGGGTCGCCGGCCTCTATTACCTGGGCGACCGCGAGGACCTGGATCGCCAGTACACCTACCTCGACGCGCCGTTCAACAGCCGTTACGACACTGACACAGCGGCCGTGTTCGGCCAGCTGGATACCCGCCTCAGCGACAGCCTGATACTGTCCAGTGGCCTGCGCCTGGAGCAGCGCCGCACGGATTACACCGATAGCAATGGCGTTGACGAACAGGTTGAAAAGAACCTGTGGGGCGCGCGCCTGGCACTCGAATATCAGCCCGCTGACGGCGCGCTATGGTATGCCAGCATTTCGCGCGGTTACCGCGGCAACGGCGTAAATGCCGTCGTTCTCGCCAGCGCGGGCACGACCGCCAACCCCGAGCAGGAGGCTCTGCTGGCTGGACTCGGCCGTTTTGACGAAGAGACACTGCTCAACTACGAGCTCGGATACAAGGCCGAGGCACTCGACGGCAGCTTGCGGAGTCGATTGGCCCTGTTCTACATGGACCGCGACGACCAGCAGGTGAAAGGTTCCGTACCTTTGCCGCGGGAGGACGGCAGTACCGCGTTCTTCGACTACATCAACAACGCCGCCCGGGGGCACAACTACGGGCTGGAGCTTGAACTCGACTGGCTGGTGAACGCGTCGCTGGAGCTCTACGCCAACCTGGGGCTACTGGACGCCAGCTTCGATAGCTACATCAACGCCGACGGCGTCGATCTTGCGGGTCGCGAGCAAGCCCATGCGCCGAGCTACCAGACGGCGCTGGGAGGCCGCCTCGCGCTGACCGAACACGTTTATGCGCGCATCGATGTGGAGGCACGCGACAGTTTCTACTTCTCTGACCGTCACGACGTGCGCTCGGAGGCCTACGAACTGGTGCACCTGCGCCTGGGCTGGGCCGCCGGCAACTGGGACGTGGCGCTGTGGGCCCGCAACCTCGGCGACAGGGATTACGCCACGCGAGGCTTCGGCGCCTTCGGCAACGACCCCCGCAATGGCTATGCGGTTGAACCCTACTACCAGTTCGGTGAACCACGTCGCGTTGGTGTGAGCGCGAGCTACCAATTCTAGTGCCAGAGAGGATTCCTACCATGGACGTTACCGCAGAACTCAGCCTGTACCCGCTGCAGGAGGACTACATTCCCGTCATTCAGCGCTTTATTGAGCAACTGGCCGCGACGGGAGATATCGCCGTCGTGACCAACGCGATGAGTACGCAAATCAGCGGCGATGCCAGTGCCGTTTTCGGTATCGTGCAGGCGGCGCTGGAGGCGAGTTATCGCGACTTCGGCAAGCAGGTCCTGGTCTGCAAGTTCATCCCCGGATTGCTACCCATTCAGTCGCCATGACAATCGACGCCTGGCTCGCACAGCTGACGGCAGCAGCCGCCAGCCTCTCCGGGTGGGAGCTGGTTGCCGTTCTGCTGGGCGTCGCCTACCTCCTGCTGGCAGTGCGGGAAAGTCTGTGGTGCTGGTACGCAGCCTTCGCCAGCACGGCCATTTTCCTGTGGCTATTCTGGCAGGTCGGGCTACTGATGGAGTCAGCACTGCAGGTGTACTATCTGGCGATGGCACTCTACGGCTGGTATCAGTGGCGTGGCGGCGCCAGCACACCAGCTGCGGCGTCCCTGCAGCCATTGCCCATCGGCACATGGCCCGTGCGCCATCACCTGCTGGCTGTTGCCGCAATCCTGGTTGCCAGCGCGACCAGCGGCTTTCTCCTGGAACGCCACACGGATGCGATGTTGCCCTATGTGGATTCATTTACCACCTGGGGCAGCATTCTCACCACGTGGATGGTGGCGAGAAAACTGCTGGAGAACTGGCTGTACTGGCTGGTGATAGACAGCGTTTCCATTTACCTCTATCTGGAGCGCGGGCTGTTTCTTACCGCCGCGCTGTTCGCTGTGTATCTGGTTATCGTCATTTTCGGCTACCGACAGTGGCGCAAGCAATACCACCTGCAATGTACGAGCGGCTGACCCGGGCCCTGCAGACCTGGCGTGACTGGCAGGTCGAGGGCTTGCAAGCCGCGCCACGCCCGCTGCGGCAACTGGGTTGCGGCCTGAACAATCACAGCTATCTCGTAGCCAGCGGTAGCCAGCGATTTGCGTTGCGCCTCGCGGGCAAGAAGTTGGCGGCAAACCCCGCGTGGCAGTGCACGGAATGGCAGGCGCTGGCCCTGGCCCACAGGGCCGGTCTCGCGCCCGCACCGCGCCATCTCGACACCAACGCCGGCGTGCTCGTGTGCGACTACCTGTCCCCGGATGCGAACGTTGCGGAGAACCTTACGACAGTGGGCGCCCTGCTGCGTCGAATCCACGCGTTGCCGCAACTCACTCCAGGGCCGACACTGGCCGCGCGCTGCGAGGCTGCTGCCAGCGCCGTACGCTATGCACAGCCTGGCACCTGGCAGCAGCTGCAAGCTCTGGCGGCATGCGCAGGACCGCTGCTCACCCGGCTCGAAGACACGGGCCCGCAAGGGCTTTGTCACAACGACCTGTTGCGCGCCAATCGCGTTACCAGTGGCGGCGAGCTGTGGGCGATCGACTGGGAATATGCCGCGACCGGCCCCGTGTGGTTCGACCTTGCCGCGGTGTGCGCGGGGGATGAGCTCGACAGTCCGGCACGCCGCGCGCTGCTGACGGGCTACCTGGGCACCGCGCCTGCGGCGCCGGACTGGCAACGCCTGAACCTGTTCGAGTGCGGCTACCGCTACCTGGAATTACTCTGGCACATCGAGACTGCAACCGACCCCGCTGCTGCGTCACTGGTGGAAAAACAGTCTCGTCTTGCGCAGTGTATAGACGCTACTGACGCCCACTGAACGGCAGCGCGGTAGCGCTGAACGATTCAGCGCCAGAAGCACCCTCGCCTCAATCGCGGAAGTTGGTGAACTGTAGCGGGAGGTCGATGTCGCATGCTCGCAGCAGCGCAATGGCCTGCTGCAGGTCGTCACGCTTCTTGCCTGTGACCCGCACCTGATCGCCCTGTACTTGTGCCTGCACCTTGAGCTTTGCTTCCTTGAGCTGCTTGACGATGGATTTGCACTGCTGGCTATCGAGCCCGTTGCGCAAGGTCACGGTCTGTCGCACCAACTTGCCACTGACAACCGCATCACCGACTTCCATCGCTTGCGGGTCGATGTCGCACTTGATCAACGCACTGCGCAACATGTCCTCCATCTGCGCCAGCTGGAATTCCACCTCCGCATGCACCGCGACAGTGTGCCCGTCGCGCTCGAAACCGGCATCAATACCCTTGAAGTCGAAGCGGTTGGCAACAATGCGCGAGGCTTGATCCACTGCGTTGGTCAACTGGTGCAGGTCGACTTCCGATACAACGTCGAAAGATGGCATAGTGCATTTCCCCAATTCAGGCGATGAGACAGGATCAACATGGTAATCGGCCGGCACCGCATTGCAATCCCTGCAGACCGCTAATATGCACGAGCGCCACTGGCATATCCTTGGCGCCGGCGCAATCGGCAGCCTGTTCGCCTGCCTCTTTCAGGAGGCCGGCATTCGCTGTTCCCTGCTGCTGCGAGAGGGGCATGCGGCACCGGACAAAGGCACCCGCCAAATACGCCTGCACGAAGGCGAGCACAGTCGCGCGCACACATTCGAGGCAGGCCCTACCGCAGGCCCCGAACCCATTCATTATCTGCTGGTGTGCACCAAGGCCTACGACCTCCTTGCAGCGCTCACCCGCGTGCAGCCGCGCCTGGCCAAGGACGCCGTTGTGCTGCTGCTCGCCAACGGCCTCGGATACCAGCAGCGCATCAGCGAGCAGTGGCCGCAGCTTACCGTGTTCAGCGGCAGCACCACCGAGGGAGCGTTCCGCGAAGGCGGCGACTGCGTACGTCGCGCCGGGCGGGGAACCACCTGGCTTGGCCGCAGAGGCCTGATGCGCCCACCCGCGTGGTTCAGCGACTGGCAGGCACTGGACGCAGATTGCAGCTGGGCAGCAAACATCGACACCATCCTGTGGCGCAAGTTTGCCATCAACTGCGCAATCAACCCGCTCACCGCGCTACATCGCTGCCGCAACGGGCTGCTCGCGGACGACAGCGCACTCACCGATCAGGTGCAGGACCTGTGCCTGGAAATTGCCGCCGTTGGCGAGGCGGCGGGGGAGCACGAAGCCGTGTCCAACCTGTATCCGTCGGTGATGGAGGTGGTTGCCGCCACCGCACACAACCGCTCCTCCATGCTTCAGGATGTCCTCGCCGGCCGTCGCACAGAGATCGACTATCTCACCGCCTTCCTCGTGGCAACGGCAGACAGCTTGGGCCTTGCCGTACCGCATAACAGCGCCGTACTCGCCGCCCTGCGCACAGCGAGTACGGCTATGCCGCAGGCCGACTGAGTCAGGGGTCCGCCGCGAACAGCTCCGCGACGGCCCTGCCAGTCAGCTCCTGCCAGCGATGTGCGGGCGACCCCTGCGGCACCAGCGCCTGACGGTAGCGGTACGCCCCGCCACGTTCCCGCTCAAGGCCCAGCACGCACAGCGCCGGAGAACAGTGCAGCGAGATCTGCAGCGTTTCCTCCGGCGGTCGCCGCGTATAGTTAAGTGTGCTGGGATAGAACGGCGCCGACTCTCCCTGGAACAGCAGCCCCGGCCTCACCGCCAGCAGTTGTTCGCGCAGGGTCAAAAGCAGGCCCTCAACACCATCACTGCCGGGCAGGGCCGCGTGCGCGGGCTCCAGCACAACCAGCGGCCGCGGCACGGCAAGCCGCTGATCCCGGGGCCATAGCGCAAACAGCGTAACCGTTAGCACACAGGCCACTGTAGCGGCCGCCGTGAGCCAGTGCCGCCGCCGCCAATACCGGCCAAAACCGAATAACGCCCACTCCCCCGGCCGCGGCGGCATACGCGAGCGCGCCTGTCGGCTGAGGCTGCGGGGAATCTGCAACGGCAGATCGTCACTGGCCTCCTGGCGAAAATACGGCTCGGCTTCATCGCGCAAGGGCGAGCGCAACTGCCGTGGTTGTGCCGCCGCCATCGTCTGTAGTTGACGTCGCACCGCGTGCGTATTCGATGGCCTGTCTTCAGGATTCGCCGCCAACAGGCTTGCGACCAGCGGCGCCATGCCACTGGGCAGCGAGGCGCCATCCGGCAGCGCCGCCGGCAGAGGAGGCGCAGCGCCGCGCAACAGGGCATCGGCATCCAGACCGTGACGCCCCTGAAAGGGATGGCGACCCGCTACCAGACGATAGAGCAGGCAACCCAAGGCAAACAGATCCGAGCGAACATCCTGCGGCTTGCCCAACAACTGCTCGGGCGAAATACAGGAGAGGCTGCCACGTGCCGTAGCGACAGAGCCCTGCTCCGCTGCGAGACCAAAGTCGGTCAGCTTGACGCGCCCTTCCGCCGTGACCAGCACGTTCCCTGGTTTGATGTCTCCGTGCACGATACCGCGCTGGCGACCCGCCGCAATCGCCGCTGCCACGTCACTGGCCACAATCAGAATGCTGGCTAGGGAGAGCTCCCGCTCAGTGAGCAGCTCCTCCAGGTCGCACCCGGGCACGTATTCCATAATCATGGCCAGATGCGTATCGCCAACGATCACGTCGTGCATCTTGACCACACGCGAGCTGTCCAAAGCGGCGACGGCCTGAGCCTCGCGCAGGACTTTGCGGCTGCGCGCCGGCTCTGCTGGCAGCGCGTGTATCTTTGCGACGATGCGTCGACCCAGGCGTTCATCAACACCCAGGAACACGGAACCCTGACCGCCGCGCCGGATAAGCCGGAGGATGCGGTAAGGCCCGATGCGATCAGCGCCCCTCAATCTGCGCTATCCATCCCGGCCCGCGCAACGGTCCGGTGCGCCAGCCGACTGCGCAGTGCGATCGCCGACACCCGCAAGGCCCGTGCAGCGGCGGTGACATCCTGCCCGGCGCGCGCAAGCGCCTCGTCCAGTTCCACGTCGGGCACCTGTGCGGCCAACCGCAAGCCCAAAGAAGGCAACCGCCGATACAGGGCCTGCCGACTCATACCCGCGCGCCGCGCTGCAGCGCTCACCTCATAGCGCTCCTGTTTGAGCAGGGCGCGCAGGGCTTCGTCACCGAGTTCTACCGGAGCTGAGGCTGGCTCCTCCGCCGGGGTATCAGCCACGCCCTCCGCCACCTCCTGCCACACCAGCGCCGGGGGCAGGCCGTCCTCTGCATGCAGAACAAGCTGACGTGCGCAATTACTCAACTCGCGCACGTTGCCCGGCCACACGTGGCGCTGGCAGTGGTAAAACAGCTCGGCCCAGCGGGCAATGCGCAGCGGGTCCTCCGATGATGTGGGCAACATGGATATTGAGCCGGTTTCCGCACAGGCCCGCTGCAGAAATAGGCAGAGCAATTCTCCGATGTCTTCAGGGTGCTCGCGCAGCGGGGCAACGCGGATCTCCGCACTACCCAGCCGGTGTCGCAGAGCGCTGCGAAAGCGGCTATCGGGCCCGTCCAGGGCGGCATCCGTCGCCGAGATAATCCGCACATCCACTTTGCGCAGCGGCCCGCCCACGGGTTGTACCTCGCGTTCCTGCAGGGCACGCAGCAGCTGCGGTTGCACCTCTTCCGGTGTATCTCCCACTTCATCCAGAAACAGGCTGCCACCCTCCGCCTGCTGAAAATAACCAACACTGTTGCGCTCTGCACCGGTGAACGCACCCCGGGCGCTACCAAAGAGCACAGCAGCCGCTACACCCGCCGGAATCGCCGCCATATTCACCGGCACCAACGGACCGACTGCGCGCTCACTCTGCGCGTGCAGGGCGCGCGCTACCAGCTCCTTGCCGCTGCCGGTTTCACCGCGAATAAGCACGTCGAGGCCGCAAGCGGCAACCCGCGCGATGTCGCGACGCAAGCCCTGCATATAATCGCTGCTGCCACACAGTTCGTCGTCTGTATCGGCGACCGACGCCGCGGGCGATGATGATGCGCCAGCAGAAGCCGGCAGCTCGCGCAGTAGCAGAACGACGCTGTGAGCAAGTTGCAGCACGATACCCTGGCGCAGGTCAGCGGCGGAAAACTCACGTGCCTCCTGCGCCCACTCCCCATTGAAGCGGCAACGGCAGGCACCGGGCAGGGGCGTGAGGGTGACACCCTCTTTGTGAAACTGGATGCGCAGCGCCTGTCGGCTGATGTAGGGGTCAGCGAGAGGGGCGCCACTGGCGCTGCCTGGGCGGGTAAACGCGGGAGACTGCCGCCCCAGGACCGCAGCCTTGCGGCTCACCCCCTGCAACAGTACGCGCTCGCCTATGCGCGCAACGTCGGGATGGAATACCAGCGTCAACGCACGCACCCGACGCGCCGGACTGGGGGTAAGCTGCGCAAATACCGAGGGTAACGTGGTATCAGCGCGAATATCTTCCGGCATAGGCAGACCTGGCGTTCTGTGCACTCCGCTGGGTTTAACCGGAAGTCTAGCAGCTGCTGCGCCTGTTTGCGCCTGTGCGGTCACATCTGATGCATCGCGCCAGCCGACTGGCAGACATCAGCCGGCAATGGCCACCAGTGCGCTAAGCAGCACCCAAACCACAGCGCTGCGCGCAAGCAGCGCACCCAGTGCCCGCGCTTCATCGGCCGCCGTTCCCGCATCAAAACCGTCAGCCGCGGTCTGCGCCGCGGCCGCGCCGACCGCGCCCAGCATTGCGCTGGCGTCACGCGAGGAATCCATTAACGCATCGCGCATCGCGTCACGGCTATGCATAAAGTTGCCGACCAATGCGAAGGTCAACCCCAGCAGCCGCGCAGGCACCCAGTCAACCACAAACAGCACGCGCGCGGCACCCGGCCCGGCGGCTTGCTGCGCATACAATTGCAGCAAGCGGTAGGCAAAGGCCAAGGCGGGCCCCAGCACGATGAACAGCAACACCACGGCAAACCAGCGTTGATAACCCTCGTACAACAGTCGGCCCTGCAGCTGCGCATACGCGTCATCGATTTCCCCCGGGCCGGAGGCCAGTGCCAGGTCATCTGCCCCCAGTGCATCACAGAGATAGAGCCAACCCGTTTCCACGTTTCCGCGTTCACAGTGGCCACAGTACTGTGCCACCAGCGCCTGGAAGTCACCGCGACCAAAGCTGAACAGCAACACCAGCGCCGCGAGCAGTATCCAGGGCAAGCCGAACAACAGGGGCGCCAGCGCGGCGAGCAACAGGCTCAGCAGCAGCGCGGGCAACACCACCACCAGCACCAGCTGTACCGCATCCAACAGCCCATGCGCTGCAATTCGCTCGCGGTAGTGTTGCCACCAGCGGTCGCGATGCAGCCAGGGCTCGGCGCCGCCAAATTGTCGCAGCGCCAGCGCAAGGATCAGGGCGAGAAAGGTCATGCGGTATCTCCTGCGGATGCCAGGCTGGCGCGGTAGCGCGACCAGTTGAAAGCGGGGCCGGGGTCCGTTTTTCGCCCCGGCGCAATGTCGGCGTGGCCGGCCAGGTGATCGTGACACAAGCCGGGATAATAGGCGATCAGTGCATCGGTGAGGGACGTAAGCGTTGCATATTGCGCGTCGGTGTAGGGCACCTCGTCGGCCCCTTCCAGCTCGACGCCGATGCTGAAGTCATTGCAGTTCTCGCGATCACGCCAGCAGGACAGGCCGGCGTGCCAGGCGCGCAAATCGGTGGCGACAAATTGCACCAGCTCGCCACAGCGGCGAATCAGGAAGTGCGCGGACACCTCAAGCCCGCAGATCTCGGCGTAGAAAGGGTGCGCCGTCCAGTCCAGGCAGTTGGTAAACAGCTGCTCAATAGCGTCGCCGCCGAAGCAGCCCGGAGGCAGGGAAATATTGTGGATCACCAGCAGGTCGACAACCGTGCCAGGCGGGCGCGGCCCGCAGTTCGGCGAGGGCACTGCGCGCGCCTGTTGGACCCAACCCTTATCGAGCGTATAGCGCATGCGAACCCCACTGCGTAAGCGTCCATCATAATGCAGCCCCCGCGGGGGCTCAACGCACCGCCGGCGGGCTGCTACAATTGCGCCCTGTTCTCACCCGCTCAATCATCATGGACGCACACCCTATGCCCGCGCTTACCGACAACGATATACAAGACAACGTACGCGCCGCGCTGGCGGAGGACGTGGGCGGTGGCGATATCACGGCGGCACTGATTCCCGCCGCTGCGCTGGCGACGGCGCGCGTCATCACCCGTGAGGACGGCGTGCTTTGCGGACGCGCCTGGGTCGACGCCGTGTTCGCCGCAGTGGACCCCGACCTGCAACCGGAGTGGTCCAGCGCAGACGGGGAGCTGATTACCGCTGGCAGCACACTGTTCACGGTGCGCGGGCCCGCACGCGCCCTGCTCACCGCGGAGCGCAGCGCGCTGAATTTCCTGCAGCTGTTATCCGGTACCGCGACCCGCTGCCACCACTATGCTACGTTGGTTACCGGCACCGGCGTGCGCCTGCTGGATACCCGCAAAACCATTCCCGGGCTACGCAAGGCACAGAAGTACGCCGTGCGCTGCGGCGGTTGCCACAATCACCGCATCGGCCTGTACGACGCCTTTCTGATCAAGGAAAACCACATCAACGCCTGCGGGGGTATCGCCGCTGCCGTGCGCGAAGCGCACAAGGTTGCTCCGGGCAAGCCAGTGGAAGTGGAAGTGGAAACCATGGCTGAACTGGAGCAGGCCCTCGGGGCGGGCGCAGACCGGGTCATGCTCGATAATTTCACGCTGCAGGCCATGCGCGATGCGGTGGCGCTGGTGGCCAAACGCCTGGAACTGGAGGCGTCTGGCAACATCACCGAAACCACGCTGCGCAGTGTCGCGGAAACAGGTGTCGACTTTATCTCCATTGGGGCACTTACCAAGGACACCCGGGCCCTGGACCTCTCCATGCGCCTGCTGGACTGAAGTGGGCGTTTTTGCCGCCTAGATGAGTGGCACAGCGCTGATCACGATGCCGTTGTTGTCGGCGTAGACATAGTCCCCCGGCGCGATACGTGCACCGCCGAAATGCAGCGCGATATCGCGCTGCCCTTCTCCCCGTTTCTCGGTTTTCAGCGGCGTCGCGCCGAGGGCCTTGACGCCCAGCGGGGTTGCGGCAATCTCGTCCACATCGCGCACGGCGCCGTTGATTACCAGGCCGCTCCAGCCGTTGCGTGCCGCCTCTTCCGCCAGCATGTCGCCCAACAGTGCGCGACGCAGGGAGCCGCCGCCGTCCACTACCAGCACCCGCGCTTCACCGGGCTCGGCAACGGCCTGCTTCACCAGGGAGTTGTCCTCGTGGCACTTGATCGTGACCGCCCGTCCGGCAAAGCATGGATGAGCGCCAAAATCGCGGAACTGCAATTCAATCACCAACGCCTCGGGGGCGGCATCAGTCAGGTCCGGCGTGGAAAAAAGCGGCATATTGCCTCCTAGAGCCAGTCGACAGGATAGTTGGCAAGCGCTTCGGGGCCCGCGGCGATGGCGCTGGCGTGCGCCCGACAACGGGGTAACACCTGGTCAGCGTAGAAGCGTGCGGTGGCGATCTTGCGCTCGTAGAAGGGGTTATCCGAACCGTCGGCCAGTCGCGCCTGCGCCACCAGGGCGGAGCGCGCCAAATGCCAACCGCCAAACAGATAACCGCACTGCATCAGGTAGTCGAAAGATGCGCCCAGCGCCTGCTCCGGTGCCGCATCCAGTGCAGCAACAAGCTGCCCCGTAGTTTCCTCCGCGCCTGCGAGGGCTGCTGCCAGAGCGTCTGCAATAGCCAACAGTGCCGGTTGTTCCGTCGCACGCAAGGCCTCCACCGTCGCCGCAACGTCGGCCAGCGCATCGCGCATGGCACCGCCCTGATCGCGCCCCAGCTTACGGGACACCAGGTCCGCCGCCTGAATGCCGTTCGTGCCCTCGTAGATCGAGGTGATGCGCACATCACGCAGGAACTGCGCCGCACCCGTTTCTTCTATATACCCCATGCCGCCGTGCACCTGCACACCGAGTGAGGTCAGCTCCTGACCGACCTCGGTCATCCACCCCTTGATCACCGGAATCATCAGGTCAATGCGAAACTGGTGCCGGGCGCGCTCAGTTTCCGCGCCACGGTGCGCCAGGTCCATGGTGACCGCTTCGGTATACACCAGCGCACGCATCGCCTCAATCAGCGCGCGCATCGTGAGCAGCATGCGCCGCACATCCGGGTGCTCAATAATCGCGACGCCGCCCTGCACGCGCTCACGCGCGTAGGCCACCGCCTTCTGGTAGGCGCCCTCTGCGGCCCCCAACCCCTGCACACCCACCTTGAGGCGCGCTTCATTCATCATGGTGAACATGCAGGCAAGGCCGCGATTCTCTTCGCCTACCAGGTACCCCAGGGCGCCCTCATTGTCACCAAACGCCATCACACAGGTGGGGCTGCCATGAATGCCCAGTTTGTGCTCGGTGGACACCGGGTAGACGTCGTTGCGCTCTCCCAGGCTACCATCGTCGTTGACGAGAAACTTCGGCACCAGAAACAGGGAGATACCGCGGCTGCCTTCGGGGGCATCGGGCAATTTCGCCAGCACCAGGTGGATGATGTTGTCGGTCGCGTCGTGGTCGCCCCAGGTGATGTAGATTTTCTGGCCGTGAATGCGGTAGTGGTCGCCTTCGGGAACGGCACGGGTTTTCATCACTCCGAGATCGGAGCCGGCGCCGGATTCCGTGAGGTTCATGGTGCCGGCCCATTCCCCGGAGTGCATCTTCGGCAGGTAGCGCTGCTTCAACGCCTCGCTGGCATGGGCGTGGATCGCCAGCGCCGCACCCGAGCTCAGCATGGGTGCCAGGCCGAAGGCGAGGTTGGCACTGTTCCACATCTCGCAGGCGGCTGTGGCATAGAGCTCCGGCAAACCCTGACCACCGTAGGCGGGATCCGAGGAAATGCCCATCCAGCCGCCAGCACCCAGCTGTTGCAATGCCTCGCCGTATCCGGGGCTCAGGGTAATCGCACCATCGGCGCAGGTTGCCGGGTGCTCGTCCCCCACCCGACGCAGCGGTGCCAGGACATCGCCTGCCAGCCGCGCCCCTTCATCGAGCAGTGCAGTACTCAGCTCCGCCCCTACCCCAAGGTCTTCGAAGGCGGGCAATGCGCCGAGGACTTGCCCTACATCCAATAACTCATCAATCAAAAACGTCATGTCCTCAATCGGGGCGCGGTAGCTGCTCATGGCAATGCATTCCTTATAGGTGAGGTAACGAGAATGGCAAAGTATAGCGCCTGTGCGCCCGCGTCACGGACAGCGCAACAATGCCCCTTGGCAATTCTAGCGAAGGGCCTATAATTTTCACAATCTATCGTCTGCATCCCCGCCATTCTCAAGATGAATACACTATGTCCACCAAACTGAACCGCATCGATCTCAACCTGCTCGTCTACCTGGATGCCCTGCTGCGTGAGCGCAACGTGACCCAGGCCGCGCACCAGCTGAACCTGTCGCAACCCGCCATGAGTAACGGCCTGCGCCGGCTGCGCGACCTGTTCGACGACCCGCTGCTGGTGCGCACCTCTGACGGCATGACACCCACAGAGCGCGCGCTCGAGCTCGAGCCCCAGGTCCGCGAAGTACTGATGAACATCGAACAGGCCGTGCAGCCGCGCTCGGCGTTCGCGCCCGAACAGGCACAGCGTGTTTTCCGCATCATGGCGAGTGACTACGCGGAGTCCACGCTACTGCCGGCGGTACTGGGCAAGCTGCGGGTGCAGGCGCCGGGCCTGACGCTGGATATCATGACGCCCTCCGACGTGAGCTTCCTCGACGTGGAACGCGGCAAGGTGGACATGGTGATCAACCGCTTTGACTCGATGCCCCAATCCTTCCACCAGATTCACCTCTGGAACGACAGCTTCTCCTGCCTGCTGAGCCCGGAAAACCCGGTGCTGGCGGACTTCACCCTGGAAAACTACCTGCAGGCGAAGCACATCTGGGTCAGTAAAACCGGCATGGGCGTCGGGGTGGGCGTGGACCCCGACGATGTACAGCGCCTCGGCTGGGTAGACAGTGCGCTGGCACGGCTGGGCAAGAAGCGCCAGATACGGGTGTT